>SXGU01353835.1_pt1 | contig 63766 bp, 54 predicted proteins | sample 3174531 | NCBI WGS metagenome assembly SXGU01 (sample SAMN11356863, study PRJNA531348) | freshwater metagenome | isolation source: freshwater sample F1-140 | place: China: Fuxian Lake, Yuxi | collected 2017-12-25 | reverse complement strand
TGTGATTTGCTTTCAAATTATGTTCTTTCTATCTTTGATAACAACCAGAAGGATGGTTAAGTTAGAAGAGGTATAGTTGTGATTTGCTTTCAAATTATGTTCTTTCTATCTTTGATAACAACTGCGTTCTTCTTCCTCGCTTACCCTACCAGTTGTGATTTGCTTTCAAATTATGTTCTTTCTATCTTTGATAACAACAGTTTATGGAGAAAGTCCTTAAATACAAGTTGTTATAAGGATTTGAAGAATGAAAAAATCAAAGATTTTGTGTCCCGGAAATAAATTCTGGGACATTTTTTTTGCCCAATTTTAGAAAAGTTCAAGTTGTTGCGGCACATCCATTCGTTCGGCAAGTTTTTTACCTCGGTAAATTTCCATCATGCCAAATTGTTTGTCGGTTATAGTCATAATACCGATATGACCTTTCTCGGGCAAAATACTTTTTACCCTTTTAATATGCACTGCTGCATTTTCTGAACTGGCGCAATGACGCATGTAAATAGAAAACTGAAACATCTGAAACCCATCTTGCATAATATTCTTTCTGAAACGGGCATAAATCTGTCTGTCTTTCTTGGTTTCAGTCGGCAAGTCAAAAAATACAAGTACCCACATAATGCGGTATGCTTTCAGTCTATCTGATTTCATGTCAAAACAGGATAGGCTAATTTTTTAGTTTCTCCGGAATAAAATTTTGCAAGTGAAGCAGTGGTTTTTTGCACAGCTACAAAAAGTGGGCTGCTTTCGTTTTCTATTTCCACATCTATTGTTGGTATTTTCAATAATTGCACTTTCAGCTCGGGTGTTAGGTTTTCAAGATGTGATGTTTTGTCAACCATTGCTCTTACTACTTCATCCACAAATGGGCGATAAGGTTCCATAATATCATCGGCAAGGCAATAGGAATTGTAGCGGTTGCGGTGAAACACACCGAGGGTGGGCAATAAGCCCGAACCTACCAATGCTCTTGCAATACTTGCCCGTAATATAGCATAGCCGTAATTCAATATATTATTTGGTGGTGCGCCATCCCTTTTTCGGTAAAACATCCATGCAAGCGGTAATAAATTTTTCCAATAGTAGGCGGCAGCTTTTGCTTCATTATTATCGGCATCGCCACTTTTTACATTTTCGCTGTATCGTTTTAAAGTTTCAGCCGGTACATTATATTTTACAAGCAAGTTTGCCTGGTTCATAATTTTGGCTTTTACAGTTTGCTGCCAAATCTGTTTCTTCAACGGCTCGGCAGCATTTACTTGTGCTTGAAATCGTTCGGACTGAATGGTATTTCCATCGAGATTCATAAATAGTCCAGTAGGATGGTGGGATGCATTGCAGGTAACAACTGCTGCATTGTTCAGTAGTAATCTGTCGAGCAAAAAATGAGAAATATTTATTTGATGGTGTTCGAGAATGACAATTCCAATATCCTCTATTGGGACTGATTTTTCTGGTATTTCCTCCATGCCCTTAATTCCGTTATACGAAATAATGAACTGATCGTTTCGGCATTTGAGGTGTGCGGGGTTCTCAATGCAGATAGTTCGTTTTATCATAGGTTTTTGATTTGCTTTGTTAAAACGGAAGAGAAGAGAAATTGGTATTCAATCAAACTTTCCAGTTTATTTCACCATCGATAGTTATTTCAAAATGTTTGTTTTCAACAGCACAGGTAAAGTTATTAGCAACTAGTCTTAATCTTGCTTGATATATTTCACTTTTAAAAAGCGTTTCTTCATTTGCAAGTTTATCATCGGATCTTGCTTCAATTTGGTTTCGAAGAAATATTAAAGGCGCTCCGGTTTCATTAAACTTATAAATCCTAAACAACCTTTTTAATAATTCTTTATTGGAAAGTTCTTTTAATTCTTCAATATGTTCTTTATAGAAGATAATCTTCGTTCCCACTTTTAGTATATGAATCAAAGGGATTTCCTTTTTCTTATTCCCTTTTCTGGTTTCTATCTTGTTATAATAGTTATCCTGAAATAGTTCTTTCTCATTTTTTATTCCAAGTTTTGATAGGTCAAACAAGCCGATAATTCGGAACGCTCTTTCCACCTTATTTTCAAAATCACTTTCGTAGAATAAGCAATATGTATTTTGATTGTTTTGGGCATAAATATGTTGTTTATAATTATGTTTAGACTGGAAATTATGTTTTTGAATTTCTATTGCTTTTTCTGGTGTAAGGTATCCTCTTCCTGCAGCCACTTTACAGCGTACTTTTTTTATTATGGCTTTACCGGTTGGAAATGGAATTGGATTAAGCTTAGCTTTTTCAAAAGAAAGCCCCTCACTCATTCGTGCTTCTAATACTTCTTTTACGATTTTTCTTACAGCATCATCTACAATGTTTTTACAATCATCTATTTTGGCAAAGGCATCAATTGGATATCGTTCCACTAAATTCAACTCACCTTTATTTTTTATTGCTCCAAAATAGCTTTCCTTGTGCAACTGACCTCTTATACTATCTCCCTTAGCTTGCAAAGGAATTTTATCTCCATCTTTATCCAATTTGTACTGCCATTTTCCATCTGCCCATTTTACTTTTACAAATTGTACTTTTCCTCGTTTTCTTACTGTTTTAAAGGTGGGAGTTAGTGTTCGATGATCTGCCTGATAATTAATCAATACTTCATCTTCTATTCCTATGATATGTTGTTGATGGAAATTATTCCATTGCTTCGGCTTTTCATGATAGCCCTGCTTGTTTTCATTGGCTTCATTGTATCTGAGCAATATTTTATCTCTTATTGCTGCAGGAGGTATGAGTGTTAATACGGCTGCATCGATAGCATGGTGGCTGTGTTTGGTTCGTTCTTTTTTCTCTAATCGATTTTGTATTTTAAATATTTTTCTAAAATCTGCCGTAATACTTCCTTTCTGTACATCTACTTTATTGAATACGGTTTTTAAAAAGGGAAGTGCATATTTGGTAATGGTTTGAGTATCCCTTAACTGGCTATTTCGCCAGCCTTCTTTATACTCAGTTGTTGTAAAAGTAATCAACTTGTAACTCCAGTAGTCCAGATGCATTTTTGCAATATGTTTATCAACTATGTTTCTGTCTTTTGAATCTTTTGTTTGTGCATTTTTTGCGAAATATTTATATCTATCATACAATGGTTCGTAATGCTCAATTTTATTTCTAATGAAATCAAGTCTTGGTAAAATTGCTGAAAACCCTAAAGCATCATTTTCATAATTCGGGCATTCAAATGGTAATTTCTTTTTTTTGATTTCTCTGTTATAATAACTGTCGGCAATTGTTAGATTTTTAAGCTCATTGTCAAAGCTCATGCTTGCCGGAATACTGTGTTCGTAATCGTATTTTACCCCATTTAAAACATCGCAAAGCCCGATGGTTTTTCCTGTGTAAATACAAGTTCTCATCTGTTCTTCCCATAGTCTTATTTTATCTATAATGTTTTTATCTTCTCTATTAAAATCTGTTTTACTTTCCTTGTTAATTTCGTCAATAGTTTTTTTGTAAGTGTCATTTTCTTTTTCTTTAGCTCTTTGCCAACGTTCAATTGCTTTACGTTTATTTGTATCATTTAATTCACGTGCTATTTCAATAACTACTCTCGTATCTTCATCTATTTTGCCAACAGAAATCAAGTAGTTGATTAATTTTTTAAGCTTATATAATGTTTTTAAAGCCATCGGATTTTTGAAACCTTTGCTGATTGGCTCTGGTGTTCCTAAATAATGTTTGCCGTCTTTCTCAATGGCTCGGCTATAGGTTTCCTGTTCGGAGGGGTGCCACAAATACTGAATATTAGATTCAGGTACATGGTAAGTATCTTTTATCCAGTTGAAAATTTTGTCGTGTAATCTTTCTGGTTTTTCGAATACATTTTTTGCATGAATCCTTTTTTGAAGAAAGGTCAGGTATTTATTACTAATTGTAGTTGTGGCAATGATTTTTTCTTTATTATCAAGATTGTTCCATGAATATTTACCAAAGGTTTCAACCAATTTTTGTTCAATATCTTTACGGTCGTCTTCATCTAATTGATAATTGGAATTCATTCCAAACCTATTTTCACCATTGAGTTGATCACTTATTAATTCATTGGCGGCTTTATTGAGTTTTTTTTCAAAACTATTTTCCTTTATAATTCTTTTTACTTCTTCTGAAAAATGTTTTACAATATCGTCAGAAACATGTGCAACTCCCATCACTTTATGTAGATTGGCCAAATAGATGGCTTCGCTGTAAATAAATCCTTGCCTCAGGTAAGGCAATATTTTTTTAATTGCACTGAGGCTTAGTGTGGCGTAGCCTTGCTGAAGCCTTGTTTTGGCAAATATTTCAGCTTTTACATCTTCGAGTTTCAGTCTTTCAATTCCAAAACGTTTTAGAAAATCAAAAGCAGTTTCGCCTGTTTCTTTATTGTCTTTCTTTACAAAATGTAAATGCCAGAGGTCTTCGATATTGTATTTTTGTTTTTCTTTTTTTTCATTTAAGAGATTGTCCCATTCTGTCACTTCCTTCCATCTTTCTCCAAAAATTTCTTTCATTTTATATAAAAAAGAAAGGTTGATGACTTTTGTGTCATCAGGAAACCTTGCTGTTATTTCAAAACCTTTTTTCTTCAGTTCTTTAACAATACTTGATAATTTAAAATCTGCTGCTTTAAAAAATTGCGGATAAACATTATCATTTAATAGAGATAACAATTGTCTGTTTTGTTCTTCATTAGTTTTAGTTTCATCTTCAGCAATTGGTTTTATTTTCAGATTATTTATAAAAACCCATGTTCTATATTCTTCATACAATGGATGACTTATAGGACAGCGCCTTTTATTTTGCTCAAATGTGCAAACACCCACTAACCCCTTTTGGCTTCTTAGTGGTCGTTGCCAAATAATAGCTCTCCAAAAATCTTTGTATAAATTTTCCAATCCTTGAACATGACATATTTCTTTAATTTCTTTTTCATAATCACTTCTTAAATTGTAGCGCTTTCTTATTCTTACATTTTGCTCTTTCTGTATTTGATACAAAGCTGCGCCCAGTGTTTTGTATTTTATGATGTATGGCTGAATTTCATTTGCTCCAACAGCACCACTATCACCGCCTCCCTTCATAATGGTTTTACTTAATTCATTTTTTTCATTTTCATCAATATTCTGTCCGTCATTATAACCTCTTCTTTGAACTAATTGATATAAAACTCTTCCAATAATGTGTGGTTCATTTTTAAAAATTTCTACTTTGTTTTCATCTACGATCAGTGCTCTGAATAGGTAATAACTTTCATGTTTACTAAAACCAAATCTTTCAAAGTCGGGTTTTCCATCTGCATCAAAATCAAAACGAAGCCAATTGATAAATCTTTCGTTTTGAGGGTATTTTCTTCCAATTCCTTTTTTATACTGCCTCCATGCATTCAATTCTTTAATTGACAATGGACACATTTTGTTTTCAATAAGACACTTAAGTAATTCCCACTTTCTATATTTTTCAGCTTGGTAGTTTCTTCTTTTTCCTCTGCTTTCAGTTCTTTTCTGAACCATTGGATGTTCACCAGATTTATCTTCAGCTACTCCTTTATCAAATGTTAAAACTCCCTTATCAATAATCTGATTTTCGAGTTCACTATTTATTTCCCTAATTGCCCATCCAATCGAGTTGGTTCCTAAATCGAGGCCTAAAATTTTTTCCATTTCTTTTGTTTTATTGGTTTTTAGTATTTAGTTTTGGTTTGAAAGCTTATCACAATAAGGCTATAAGCCGAAGATTATTCTTAAGCCCTGCGTATTCCGTGGGGCTTTTTTAAAATATTTTATTAGCAAAAAATTATATTATTCGAGAAAAATATCTTGTAAGGTAGGAGATTAATATATATAAAACAATACCACTTATCGGGGGGGGGGGTATAATTAGGCTAAAAGAGGGAAATGCACTAATTGGGTAAAAAATCAATGCTCTTAATTATTTCTACTTTTTTTAGAGAAAGAAATTTTCGGTGTTTGTCAAATTTATTACTGAAGATTAACTCATTTTGTTATTAACTGTTACTTTATAGCAAAGCATTACTTGCTGCATCTAAAATATTATTTTCAAAACTCTCTAAATATATTTTAGTAGTTTTTTCGCTATCATGCCCCATAGCTTCACTGATAATTGCAGTTGTAATTCCGCTTTTCTTTAAAATAGTAGCATAACTATGTCTTGCAACATAAGTCGTTAATTCGCTTTCTATTCCTGTTAATAAAGCAATTTCCTTTAAATCGGTATTAATTTTTCTAATTAATTTCTCTTTACGGTTAAAAATTGATTGCGGTGTGTTGTGTGTTTCATTTAGAATTGGGAAAACATAACTTTCAGAATTTGAAAAAGTTTGTTTTTTATAAAATTTTAAAATTTCATAAACCTCCGGCCGTATTTCAATATTAAATAACTCATTTGTTTTTTTTCGTGTATAAATCAAGCGACCATTTTTTATATCCTTCCATTTCAATAATGCTATATCAATAAAATTTATTCCTCTGCATAAATAACTAAACATGAATATATATTTTGCATCTGTTAAGTGAGGATGTTTTAATAAGTTTAGATTATTTATTTTTAATATTTCTTTTTTTGAAATAGCTCTTTTTTCGGTTTTAATCTTTGCATATTTAGCCAAACTAAATTTTTTGAAAGGGTAGTACTTGTCACTACAAATTTCTTCTTTAATTGCTTTATTTAACAATGCTCTTAATGTTCTCAGGTATATATAAATTGTATTCCCACCATTTTTATTAGATTTTAAATATTCTTCATATTTGTTTAAAAACTCAATATCAATATCTGAGAAGTGGAGGTCTTTTGAATTTGTAAAATGACTCAAGTTCCTTTTTGCATCTTTATAGATCAAAGAATTTTTTATTTGTCCACTATTTTTTAAGCGATTAATTACTGAATCAAAATATTGAAAAACAAAAGGATTGTTCACTTTGGCCTTTTTAAGCTTACCTTTTATTTCATGAGCGGATAAATTTTTACTTTCATTTTCTAATTCAATGATCAGCTTTTCAGCTTCAACAGTTTTTTTAGAAATTAAAATTTTCGCATCAATGTATAAAGGGTGTCTCTTTCTAGGTAGATTTTTCTTTTGATCCCATAAATCTTTACTGCATTTAAAGCCAGTCGATATATATTTTGATTTTCTATCTTTTGTTACTCTCAACATTACAGGATGCTCTCCATTTGCTAACACTTTTGAAGTGTATAATACAACTCTTACTGATGTATTCATATTTTCCCCGGTTTAAACATAGTTTAAACAAAGTTAATAAAAACCGATAAATAAAGAAAAGAAATTAAAAATAAAAAAATATAAAATGTTGATTTATAATATATTAATAAATAACAATAAATATTGAAAAGAAACATAAGACTGCCTTCTAAGCAGTAGGCCATTGGTTCGAATCCAATCCGGATCACATATTACAAAAAAAGTGTTTCTATTTAGAAATGCTTTTTTTGTTTAAAATAATTAAGGAGACTTACCAAATATCAAAAGAAATATTTATTAAAAATAAAAATACAAATATAAATCTATACATAAATCCTCCTTGGATTAAATTATTAATTAATATTGTGTTTTTCATTTGTTACTCCTTTGATGAATAATCTTTTTCAGATTTTGATTTTAGTTTGTTTACTTCTTTTTTTAAATCTGAAATTAATTCTTGTTGTTTTTGCATTTGTTCTTGTTGCTCTTGTATTGCTTTTACCAATACAGGCAAAAGATTTCCGTATCTGGCTTCAAGTTTGTCTGGATTTTCTGTGCTAACTAAATCTAAATTTTTACCAATTGCAGAATTATTTTGAAGCTCCAATAATTCCTGTGCAATAAAACCAGCTGCTTTAATTCCAACTTTTGCTTTGTCTCTTGTATTCCACTCAAATGTTACTGGATTTAATTTTTTTACAAAATCAATTCCTTCTGTAATCTTTGTAATATTTTGTTTATCTCTTTTATCTGATAATGAAGTAATCGATGTTACTTGACAGCGAAGTGAAGAAATTACAGAATTTCCAAGCGTAATTTGATTTGTTGCAGTTGCCGATGATGGTTGTGCATTATATCCTAGTAGAGTTAAATTTGATCCTGTGGTAACATTAGATCCAGCATTATAACCAACTGCTGTATTTTGACTTCCTGTGTTGTTTATAAGCGAATAATAACCAATTGCAGTATTAGACCAACCTTCGGTGTTATAATTTAAAGCAAATGCACCAAAAGCAGTATTATAAAATCCGTTTGTGTGTGAAAAAAGTGCATTATACCCTGTCGCCGTGTTAAAATTACCACTAGTAATTGATTTTAAAGTAGTCAAGCCAACTCCTGTATTCCCATTTGCAAGCAACAATGTTCCTGTAGTGTTGTGCCCAATCAACAAACTACCTGTAAAATTTGTTCCTTCAGTTTTAGAAAGTAGTTCTTTGCTTAATATTACCCAAGCACTACCTGTATAATAATAAAATCCTGCAGTTCCATCAGTTTGGTAAACTAATAAACCAGTTGCTGGAGAACTGATTGCACTTTTTTGTGTTGAGGTCATTCTTGGAACAAGAAATCCTTTCGATGTACTTGTTACATCAAGCAGCGATGTTGCAGCTGGAGTAGTTGTTCCAATTCCTACTTGTGCAAACATGGTTGTGCTGAATATAGTAGAAATAATAATGATCAGAATTTTCATTAGACAAAATTAATAAAAAAAAATTATTTATTGCATTTACTCAATCCTTCTTTTGCTGATGAATTATCTGGCTTATTCAGCAGTGCAATTTCAAATAAATGTTTGGCTTCGGCACTACGGCCAAGGTTTAGATAAGTCCATCCAAGCATGTGGTTAGCGTCATAATCAAAAGGATACATATTTACTACCAACTCTAAATATTTTGCTGCTATATCGTATTTTTTTATTGTGTAATAGTTGACGCCCACCCAGTAATTAGCAATACTGTTGTAAGGGTCTATTTTGAGGATTTCTTCATATTTCGCATAAGCTTTTTCGTGCAAGTTGGATGCGTTGGCAACGCCGATATAACCCAGCCGAGCTTCGATGCTATATTTACGCAAATCGATAGCTTTTTGATAATAGTCCATAGACTTTGCATATTTTTTATCACTATAAAAAAGCCAACCCATCCGCAAATTTAATTCATAGCTATCTTCCTTATATACCCGTTGTAAGTGTGTGATAGCAGTCGCATAATCACTCTTATACTCTTCGGTATAGCTTTGCTTAAATGCTTTTTGCATTGATTCTGTTGTCTGTGATTGAACATGTAGCATTAATAAAGATGCCATGATCAATAAACATAATTTACGATTTAAAAGTTCCATTGAATACCTCCTGTTATTGAATGTTGATTAAAATATATACCTGTTCGTTGATAAAGTTCCTTTCGGTCAAAGGCGTAATGGCATTGAAAAGTGCAACCCTTATTAATCATATAATACAAACTACCACCAATCCTTAGTTTCTTTAAATCAATATCATCGTATACGTAAAGTGCATCATTGGAAAGTAAATTATAATATGCACCTCCTGTGATGCGTCCTTCGAGAGAAATCTTCTTGTTAAAACGAAAACCTAATGTTTGCGATAGGGTAGGTTCTTTGCTAACGGCCAAGTCAGCTACTAAATACAAATTTGTATTACCCTTTGGGAAATAGCTGATAACTGCGTTGGCTTGTGTATAGGTGCTGTCTCGAATACGGCCGGCTTGAAAAAATCCCTGCACTTGCACATAATTCATCATGTATTTTACCCCTGCAGATCCAATATAATTTCTATAGAGAAAATTATTAAATGGGGTATGTAAATAATGAAAACCGGCAATTAATTGATATTTCTCTGAGGCCGTATATACTAATTTAGTAACAAACTCTTTTTGTGCAATTTGAATATTTGTATTATTAGTAACAGCTGTGAATAAAGGCTCTTGAATGATTTGGTTATATAGAGCAATGTTATTTTCCAAATGGAGTTGGTGTCCCAATTCTACATTCATTCCCATTTTTACATACTGGGCATTTCCACGGATGGAAACGTCGGTTGATTTGAAACTGTATTCCAAATTTACCCCAGAGATTAGTGCACTTCGGATGTTCTCAGTTGCACGAAGTTCGGGACTCATTTTTCCAGCATAAAATCGAGCGAGACTTAAATTGTTTAAGTAATAGCTACTCCAGTAACAATAAATCAAGGCAGTAGCATTATCAGCATTCTGAGCTAGTACCGATTGATAATGCTTCAGACATTCACTGTAGTTGCCAAGCATAAATGCTGCATATCCTATGCGCATGCGCAGTAAAGGGAAATCGATTCCAGAGGTAATGGTATTTTTACCAAATTGTAAAAGTTCGTTCCATTTATTTTCGCTGTACATCCGATAAGATTCAAGATCAGCTTCTCCGCTTTTCAGTTGTTGCTGTGGCAATACTGTCACACCGTAAAACAAAAAGAGCACTAAAAAAATCAATCGTTTGATTTGCATATGATTTTTGTTTTACGAAGATGAGAATAAACCTCGAAAGAAACAATCCTATTTTGCTCAATACGAACTTCAGCTTGGTGGTAAATATGTTTCATATGGAGATATTGAAGTTGTGTTTCAGAAGATACTGTAATAGCTGGTTCAAAAATACTTCCTCCTGTAACTTGAGTTCTTGATGCAAACACCAATCGGCGAAAAATATAAAAAGGAGCAATCAAGTCCTGAAGCCACTTTCCTAAATTTGTACGCGTCCATTGTTGGGGAAACTCATCTTGTACAACGCAGGCAGGATCAGTACTGAATACAACTTTATAGCAACTGAGATAAAATAAATACAACAGACTTTTTCGATTGCCATAAAAAGCCGTAAAATAAAAGAAGGCTTGATTGCGATTAAAATAAGCCGTTGCTCCTGTTTGATGGCAATATAGGTAGGTGTTATTGTAATCATCCGTATAAACTTCCCAATCTTGATCTCCAAAATATTCAGCTGACATTCGAAGACGATATCCTGGAATAAATTCGAAAGCCAAGGAAATACTATTGTTAATCACTATTGTGCTTACATGATCAGTTACTTCGGGTACAGCAAATTCAATCAATTTAGCAACACCATTTTTGCGCTTAATAAAAGACTGAAAAGGATAAGGAAATGTTTTGCTTCCAACATAGGGCGTTAATTGTACCTGAAAATGTAAGTGGGGTTCAGGCGAGCGACCCGAATTTCCACAACTCGCCAACACATCACCTGTCTTTACATTATCACCAACTTTTACTTTAAATGAATTCTTTCGCAAGTGGCTCAGTTTGGTGTACAAGCCTTTTCCGTGTGATAGTACAATTGTATTGCCCCAGTTATCCTTACGATTGACTTTGCCAATCTCATTGTCTTCTATGTGGTCGATTATTTCCAATACATAACCAGATGCAGGAGCTAGTATTGGCTTATCATAACAGTAGAAATTCTCTGGTTGGATAGCATAGGAGGAATAGGTTTTCATCTGAGAATCTACAATCACAAAATCGAGTGCTTTACTCCACTCTCCTTTGTGAGTAATATCACTATCGTATCCTTGCGAAACAATCCACTCGCCAAGAAATGGCAACTGCAAAGGCATGTATCGCTCCGAAAAAAGTCTTTTACTGGAATTAAGGTAGCTGTATAAATTTTTCTCTGGAGAGTAAAACTGTTGTGGGGTAATGACTAAGCGGCCAGAAGTACGAATTAATTGAAAAAAAATTATCAGGAGAATTGTAGTAAAAGAAAACGGCAAGGAATAAGTAGTAAGATTTAATAAACCGGATATTTTTCCAAGGGCGACCATTAAAATAAATGTACAAGGAACAGCCATTACAGCCCATAGATATGAGCGAAAAGATGGGATTAGAAAAAAGCTGCCTATTGCCATACTAACTAAAATAAAATTTCCGTTCATCAGATAATTACCAGATTCGGAATCATATGACTGTACGAGTCCGCTAAATAGAAACCCAGTGATAAAACCAATTACAGCCAGGCTTGCGGAGATACGACTATGAAAAAGAAGTATGATAAAAATGAATAAGCCCGCCAGTACATTTTCCTGAAAAATCAGACAACTGAGTGATTTGAAAAAAGTAATCCATAAGGCAGGCAAAGGCATTTTTTCGAAAAATTGTACAAAACTGACTAGCCAGTTTCCTCCATAAGCAAACAGCTCATTCAGCCAGTAAATATTTCTGGTGGATAAATGAAGCGCTGTGAATTCGCGTGAAACAAGCGCAAGCAGCCAGAAACTAATTACGAAAGGAATAGTAAGAAAAGGAAGCCCCTTAGGTGAAAGAATCTTTGCAAGAACAGCCGAGAGAACGACAGACAATAGTAAAAGTAGAAACAAAAGAATCCAAAAAGCAGAACTAGGCATGTACAAAGAGCCCATTCCCAAACCAATAAGAACTGCGTTATAACTATAAAGTCCTTTGTGAATGGGAGATCGTTCTATTCCGGTCAAGTTTAAAAATAGAATTGCTGTAATGGTTGATAACAATGCGGTCATTCCAGCGAAAGGTTTGAAAAAACTAACGAGCAGCAATAAAAATCCCAATGGTCTACTTCCTGAGAATAGTAGAATAGAATAACTATGTAATACTTCTTCAGATAGATTCTGTATGTACTTTTTGAAGCGGTTGCTCATGTAAGCAAATTTATTTTAAATGTGCAGGTATTTGCTCCAATTGTTCCAAGTACGTTAAATCTTCTCGCTTCCTGATTACATGAGAGGTACCTTGGGGGTCAATTAGAACGATAGCAGGACGCATTGAAATGAATTGCATCCATTGTGTCATATTATAAGCACCTACTTTGTGTACTACAACATGGTCGCCACGGTTCAACAAAGGGAGACTCACATGTTCCCGCACAATATCAATGTTCATACACAACGGACCATATAGTACCGTGTCTTCTTGATAGGGAGTTACTTCTTGTGCAGGACTAATCTTATGATCATACCAAAAAGAAGTGAATAAAATATTCACGCCAAAGTCCATTATTGTTGCCTTTCTTCCATCGCTTAGTTTTTTGTTTGCTAACACGGTGCCAAGCAAATATCCCGTATCGTCAACAAGTAATCGTCCGCTTTCCAAGATTAGCATAGGAAGTTCAGAGGATTGAAACCCAGCATTCAAGATGGCAGATGAGATAGCCTCTGCAAATTCATCAACCGTAGGTAACTGCAAAGTGCCAATAGCTCCCTTTAGTGTATTGTTTCCAGGAAAGCCACCGCCTAGGTCAATGTACTTAACAATTATATTAAGATCGGTTTTACAATGATGAGCCAGACTACTTAGTTTTTTAGCAGCTACCGCATAGGCATTAGTACTTAACATGAATGTTCCGATATGCGTGTGCAGTCCAGCCAGGGAAAGTACATTCGAAGCTGCTATTTTCTGAAGTGCAGTCCAGGCTTGTCCATTTTCATAGTTAAATCCAAATCGATCCCAAATTGGATAAATACCAGTGTCCATATTCACTCGAATAGATACCTGCGCTTTTTTTTCTAAAGTACTACAAACAGAAATCAACAAATAGAGTTCTTCAAAATGATCAATGTGAATCAATGAATCATTGGCAACTGCCTGACGAAGTTCTTCTTCTTTTTTATCGGGACCATTAAAAATAATCTGATTCCCTGGTACTCCGTTGTTAAGGGCTTTCTGGTATTCAAACCCGCTGACAACCTCAGCCCAGGATCCTTCCTGATGAAAAATGCGGCAGATAGCATTATTGTAATGCGTTTTATAGCTCCAAGCAAATTGTACTTTAGGGTAACGGGTACTGAACGCACGGACAGCAGTTTGGTAGTTTGATCGGATCTGCGTTTCACTCATTATGAAAACGGGACTACCGTATTTGCGAATGAGTTCTTTAACAGCATTACCATCAATATGTGTGAAGGGCGTATATTCACTTTGTACACCGGTTTTATCAAGCATACCTACCATCATTTTTTTAATAAAAGGCCTTTCATATTTTAGTTTAGACATAGTTTTTAATTTGAGTAATGATGAATTATAATTGCCCCATTGCAGTAAACTGCTGGAAGCGGGATATGTCCACTATCATATCCCATGCATAACGGATGAATAGTTTGCCTGCATCATAGTCAGTAAAAGGGAGTACTTCTTCGCCCAGCGCCATTTTTACCAAAGATGCTGGCTGGTTCTGACCTGCACCTGCAGTTAGATAGATCCAAGCAGGGAATCGTGGGTTGATCTCCATAATGTACAAATCTCCTGATTGATGTTGCATAATTTCCAATTCAAAGCCTCCTCGCCAATTTGTGGTGCGAATAAACTTGCTGGCTAATTCAATCAACGTTTCATCTTGCAGCGTGATTCCAGCCCAAGCTTTTCCTTTATCCGTAATATATAATTTTTTCATTGGAATTACACTAATGGTATTACCTTTTCCGTCTCCTAATGCGGCTACATTTATTTCTGTTCCTGAAATAAATTCTTGTAATATAATTGGCAGTCCCCATTTACCACTTATCTTAAAAAACGCTTTCTGTGCTTGTTCAGCAGTATAAGCTACGACGGCATCATAAAATTTCCCTTTTACAACCAAAGGATAGCCCAATGATTCTGCAGCTGATTGTAGTTCCCCTACATAATTAATAACATAATCTTTTGGGACTTTGAATCCATTTTCTTTTCCAAAAGAAAAAAGTTGTTGTTTATCCCGAGCAGCAAACATTGCTGGATCGGGCATAAAACTACGGATTCCGATTGCCTGTAGGCGAGTTGCCAGTGTCATGAAATTCGGAAGTTCTGCATCAAAATTGGGAATAACAAGATCTAACTTTTCTTTTTCATGAATTACTGTTAGATGATTGAAAAGCACTTCAGGGCCTGCTGCTGGGTACGATATCTGATAAGTCTTGTCACAAATCCCATCCATATAAATTCCCGGCTCTAGATTTTCATAAGCGAGCCCTATTATTCTTACGGGTCGATCGATTTCTTCGCGTATAGCTCGGACAACAGCAACGCCAGGTCCGGGACTGTCGATTGCATTTAGACCGGTAACGGCAATAACAATTGGTTTCATACTAATTTTTTATTAAAGGGTTAGACAACTGGTGCTAAAAGATTAAATTCTTTAAGCGATTGCAAAAAGTCGTCTAGGTCTTTTTCTATCATATCTGGTTCAACTTCATAAGTAGCTAAGATTATCTTTTTAATTTCCGAAAGTGATTTTCCTTCACGCATATAACGAAGTACACTAGCTGCAATAGGATTTGTATTAAAAGAATCGCCAGTTGCAGGATTGAAAACATATCCCAATTCGTTTGTTGCTATATTTTTTTTGATCATGGTGTTTTGTTTTGATAGGTTAATAGATTTTTTGCTTTATCCAGATATAATTGTCGTATAAGTAATCGTTTTTCAAAACTCCTTTTCGGGATACGGATTGTAAATAGTATCCGTTTTTCTCTAATACTCGCATGCTCGAAGGATTGTATTCGAATACCTCAGCAATTATTCTATTAATCGCAAATTTTTCAAAGGTATATTCTGTCATTTGACGTACGGCTTCTGTGGCAATTCCTTTCCCCCAAAAAGGCTCTGCAATCCAATAGGCTAACTCTACGTTCATTCTATAAATATCCTCTTTCAAAATAATTCCTATACCACCACATAGTTCATCTTCGTGCAGGATGGAAAAATTTTGAATAGGGTCTATTACCTCCTGTGCTTCTATAAATTTTGTCGCATCATCCTCTGTGTATGGATGAGGAATATAGTCTCGTAAATTGTTCCAGATTCGGATATTATTGAAATACGTTGCTAGTATTGGGATATCCACTTTTTCCCAGGATTTTAGAACAGTTTTATGCATAGCTGGTGTAATAGACTTTTTTAATTTAAGTAGGTTTAAATAAAAAAAGTAGTTTATCAAAATTACTAGAAAATTGCTATTTACTATCTTTACTTTAATAATACTCAATCAATGGAGATTTAGTTACTATCCAAAAGTTGATTTTCATCTAACATTATGGACCACGCTATAAGAAACATTGCCGATACTTCTCGCTGGGTAGCTGTTTATCGTGCTGATGAAACAGATAGACCTGATGCAGTTTTTAGAGATCCATTTGCACGAAGATTGGCAGGAGAACGTGGCGAAAAAATTGTTAGCGAAATGACAACTGGTCGAAAGAATAGTTGGTCGTTGGTTGCACGAACCTGGCTCATTGATCAATTCGTACTCAACTGTATAAAAAGTGAGTTTACACAAGTGTTAAATCTGGCTAGTGGACTAGATACCCGAGCTTACCGTCTTTCGTTACCAGTCGAATTGCATTGGATTGATGTGGATTTGCCGGAAATAACCTCATACATGAATGAGATGATGAAAGATGAAAAACTAGTTTGTCAGTACACTCGTGTTGCTATTGATTTGTCAAAACGAGCTGAGAGGATGGACTTTTTTCAAGAAATTGCAAAAAACAATAAACGAACAGTTGTTATCACAGAAGGATTGCTTGTTTACCTGTCGGAGACAGATGTGGGTACGCTTGCATTCGATCTTTCACATACACCTGGGTTCGATAAGTGGATAACCGATTTGCTATCACCATCAATACTTCCGTTAATTGATCAAGAAATGGGTAATTTACTTTTAAATGCAAAAACTCCTTTGCTTTTTGCACCGGAAGAGGGAGAAGACTTTTTTCGCCTTTATGGTTGGAAGCCAATCGAGTCAAAGTCTAGGTTAAAAACTGCTGCAGATCTCAAACGCCTCACTGATGAAATGTTGTCTTTAGCAGTCATACCGGAACCTTCGGGCACTAACCGACAATACCCTTGGGCGGGGGTATGTGTTTTTGAAAAATCACTGATTATAAACTAACTATTTTTTTTCAATACTTCTATTCTTGTTAATAAAAGTTCAATAGTTTTTTGGGAAGAGGTCAACAGTCGGTTGTTGTTTGACGATGTAATATAACTTTTAATTTTTATATATGATGAAGTACTTAAAGCATCCATTCAATTAGGAATTTATTAACTTATTCATTTACTTTGAGTGCTAATTTTTTCTTTATGCCGCATGAATTTAATTATGGTTTCGACAAGCTTACAATTGCTCGTTTAATTGCAATTTGTTCAGGAAAATTAAATGGTGTTTTAAACAAAGAAACGATTGGGAAAATCAATAAAAGCCAAGAACAAGTTCAGCAAATTGTAGATAAAAATAAAACGGTTTATGGTGTCAATACAGGTTTTGGCATTTTAGCAAATACGCCAATTTCTGCAGAAGATACGGCGTTGCTTCAATATAAAATTTTACAAAGTCATAGTGTTGGTGTAGGTGAATCCATTTCAATAGAAATAGCCAAAATGATGTTGATTACAAAAGTGCATTCGTTAGCGCAAGGCTATTCTGGCGTTCAATTAAAAACACTCGAAAGAATTATTTGGCATATCGAAAAAAATATAATTCCTGTTGTTCCCGAAAAAGGCAGCGTGGGAGCAAGTGGCGATTTGGCTCCATTGGCACATTTGTTTTTACCATTAATTGGTTTGGGAGAAGTTTTTTATAATGGAGAAAAAATTTCTTCAACAGCAATGTTGCAAAAAGAAGGATTGCAACCTATTCAACTTGGACCAAAAGAAGGGTTGGCACTTATTAATGGCACACAATTTATTTTGGCACATGCAGCAAAAGCAGTTTTCAGAATGCATAATTGTTTGGAAGCTGCAGATATTATTGGTGCTATTAGTTTAGAAGCATTAACAGGAACAAAAGCACCTTTCGATGAACGGTTGCATCAGCTTCGTCCTTTTGAAGGAAGTAAATTAGTAGCACAGCGACTTCGTTTATTATTAAATGATTCTGCCATTATGCAAAGTCATGTCGATTGCGGAAGAGTACAAGATCCGTACAGTTTGCGTTGCATGCCGCAAGTGCATGGTGCAAGTAGAAATGCTTGGTTGCATTTGAAAGAATTAACAGAAATAGAATTGAATGCTGTTACAGATAATCCCATTATTTTTTCGGAAAATGATACAATAAGCGGAGGTAATTTTCATGGACAACCATTGGCTTTGCCGTTGGATTATGCTTGTTTTGCTGCTTCAGAAATTGGGAATATTTCGGATCGAAGATGTTATTCATTATTGGAAGGGAAATGGGGATTGCCCATGTTGTTGATGAAAGATTTGGGATTGAATAGTGGATTTATGATTCCGCAATACACAACTGCCGCCTTGGTTACAGAAAATAAAACGCTTTGTTTTCCGGCAAGTGCGGATAGTATTCCTACTTCGCTGGGGCAAGAAGATCATGTAAGCATGGGCAGTATTAGTGGAAGAAAGCTCAACAAAGTGTTGGATAATTTAGAATACATTTTGGCAATTGAATTAATGAGTGCTTGTCAAGCAATTGAATTTAGAAAACCGTTAAAGAGCAGTGAAGTGTTGGAATTTGCTTGTACTTATTTGCGTGAATTTGTAAGCTTTGCAACAGAAGACAGAATTTTTGCTGACGATATAAATAAAGCAACATCGCTAATTCAAAATTTTTCTTTTGTTGAAAAAGTAAATGCATTTGCAAAAGAAAAAAACATTTTGCTCAACGATGGATTTCCTTCTTTTAGTTTATAAAAAATATTTATTAAGTTCAAAGAATAAATAAATGTCTACAAATTACGATCCGGTAAAATATAAAACACCAATAGGTTCCGAACTTACTTGCAAAGGATGGATTCAAGAAGCGGCTTTGCGCATGTTATTGAATAATTTAAATCCCGAAGTTGCCGAACGTCCCGACGATTTAATTGTTTACGGTGGTCGTGGAAAAGCAGCAAGAAATTTTGCAGCACTTGATAAAATTATTGCTTCATTAAAAATTTTAGAGAATGATGAATCGCTACTCATTCAAAGTGGAAAACCTGTTGGAATTTTAAAAACACATAGTGATGCACCACGAGTTTTAATTTCAAATTCTCAATTAGTTCCTAATTGGGCAAACTGGGAACATTTTGATGAATTGGAAAAAAAGGGATTAATCATGTATGGCCAAATGACGGCAGGCTCTTGGATTTATATTGGCTCGCAAGGAATTGTTCAAGGAACTTACGAAACATATGCAGCTATTGCCGATAAACATTTTGGCGGCACACTAAAAGGAACACTGCATGTAACCGCAGGGCTTGGCGGAATGGGAGGTGCGCAACCTTTGGCAATTACCATGAATGAAGGTGTTGCATTAATTGCAGAAGTAGAAAAATGGAGAATTGATAAACGAATTGCAACAAAATATTGTGATGTTGTTTTCGAAAATATTGATGAAGCAATTGATTTTGCGATTGATGCAAAATTGAAAAACAAAGTGATAAGTATTGCTGTTTGTTGTAATGCAGTCAATTTATTAGAAAGATTATTGGAAAGAAATATTATTCCGGATACATTGACGGATCAAACTTCTGCACACGATCCATTAGTTGGTTATTGGCCACACGAAATTTCGCAAGACGAAGCAGTTGTTTTAAGAGAAGAAAATTCAAAAAAATATTTAGAACTAGCATATAAAAGCATATTTCAACATGTACAACTCATGTTAGCATTAAAAAGTAAAGGCGCAATAACATTTGATTATGGCAATAATATTCGAGCAAGAGCAAAAGAACAAGGCTTGGAAAATGCTTTCGATTTTCCCGGATTTGTACCTGCTTACATTCGTCCATTATTTTGCGAAGGCAAAGGCCCTTTTCGTTGGGCTGCTTTAAGTGGAGTTCCTAATGATATTGCAGTTACCGACGAACTTATTTTAAAAATGTTTCCGGAAAATAAAGGATTGATTCGTTGGATGAAAATGGCAAAAGAAAAAATTGTTTTTCAAGGTTTACCCGCTCGTATTTGTTGGTTAGGCCAAGGGGAAAGAGAAAAAGCAGGGCTTGCATTTAACGAATTGGTAAAAACAGGAAAAGTAAAAGCACCAATTGTAATTGGTCGCGATCATTTAGATACAGGTTCCGTTGCATCACCAAACAGAGAAACAGAGTCAATGATGGACGGAAGCGATGCAGTGGCTGATTGGCCAATTTTAAATGCATTATTAAGTACGGCAGGCGGTGCAAGTTGGGTTAGTTTGCATCATGGAGGTGGTGTGGGAATGGGTTACAGCATTCATTCCGGAATGGTAATAGTTGCAGATGGAACAGAAGAAGCTGCGAAAAGATTGAAGCGTGTTTTACGCAACGATCCGGGTATTGGTGTCATTCGACATGCAGATGCCGGCTACGAACTTGCAAAAGAAACTGCAACGGAGAATGGATTAGATTTGGAAGAAATATTGAAATAAATGATTCCTTCACTCAATAAGTTTCAACATATTTTTTTCATCGGTATTGCCGGTACCGGCATGAGTGCTTTGGCACAATATCTTCAAGGAATTGGTAAAAATGTTTGTGGATCGGATCGTTATTTTCTTCCCGAAATTTATAATGAAACAAAAGAAAAATTAGAAGCAGAAAAGATAAAGTGTTTTTTACAAGATGCTTCTGGCATAAATGAAAACACTGACTTAGTAATTGTCAGCACGGCAATAGAAGATACGATTGACGAGGTTTTGAAAGCGAAACAATTAAATATTCCAATTTTAAAACGCAGCGAATTGTTGGCAATGATTGCAGCCGAAAAAAAAACAATTGCCATAGCCGGCACTTCCGGAAAAAGTACAACTGCTGCAATGTTGTTTACCATTTTGGAATATGCGCAACTTGGTCCCAGTATTATAAGTGGTGCAGGTTTGGTGAGTTTGCAAAAAAAAGGAAAAATAGGAAATGCGAAAATTGGAAACGGAGATTGGTTGGTAATTGAAGCTGATGAAAGTGATGGTTCAATTACTCAATACAAATCAGCAATTGGCGTGTTGCTGAATATTGAAAAAGATCATAAAGAAATAAATGAACTGATTGAAATATTTAAAATCTTTAAATCAAATTGTAAAAATTTTATTGTAAATCAATCGAATAATTTAGCAACAACTTTTTCTCAAAATATAAATCAGGATTTTTCGATTGATGCTGAAAGCACCTTCGGATTAGTCGCAAAAAATTTCAACCAAAATTCAGAAAAAATAGAGTTTGCTATTCAGGATATTTCTTTTTCAATTAATGCAATTGGCAAACATAATATGGAAAATGCATTAGCTGCAATTGCTGCGGCAAAGTTGGCGGGAGTAAATCTGGAAACTAGTGCTGCTGCGCTTTTGGGTTATGAAGGTATTTATCGCAGACACCAAATTTTGGGAAGTAAAAAGGGTATTTGTTTGATTGATGATTATGCGCATAATCCTGCAAAATGTGCTGCAAGTATAAAAGCTTGTCAACTACTTTCGCCAAAAGTTATTGCTTGGTTTCAGCCACACGGATATACGCCAACAAAATTTTTACGAGCTGATTTTGTGCAGGAAATAGCAAATGCGTTGCGCCCCGAAGATGAAATTTGGATGAGTGAAATATTTTATGCAGGAGGCACAGCTTCAAAAGATATTTCTGCAAATGATTTAATACAAGATTTAAAAATAAAAAAGGCAACTGCTTTTTTTGTTGAAAATCGAAATGAATTTCTTGCAGCTGTTCAACCTCATCTTTCTAATAATTGCGTACTATTGCTAATGGGCGCAAGAGATCCATCTTTGGAAGATTTTGCAAAAGAGATATGGAAAAATTTATGACAACACTTATTGTAAACATAAAGCAGTTGTGCGGTGTACGCAAAGAAACCAAATTACTTCGCGGAAAAGAATTGGCGGAACTTCCTTGTATTGAAAATGCTTTTCTTTTAATTGAAAATGGAATTATTGCAGCATTTGGAAAAATGGATAAGTTGTCAAAATCAGAATTGTGTTGTAAAAATAAAATTGATGCTGCGCAACAATTTATTCTTCCTGCTTGGTGTGATAGCCACACCCATCTTGTTTTTGCAGCTAATCGCGATGATGAATTTGTTGACAAAATAAAAGGATTAAGTTATGCTGAGATTGCTGCGAAAGGTGGTGGAATTCTTAATTCAGCAAATAAATTAAATGCAACATCGGAAGAACAGCTTTTTGAATTGGCATGGAAAAGATTGGAAGAAGTTGCACAAATGGGAACCGGTGCAATAGAAATAAAAAGTGGTTATGGCTTATCCGTTGAAGGTGAATTAAAAATGTTGCGTGTAATAAAAAAATTAAAAGAAAAATCGAATCTTACAATCAAAGCAACTTTTTTGGGAGCGCATACTTATCCGTTAGCATTCAAAGAAAATCACCAAGGATATATTGATTTAATCATAAATGAAATGTTGACTGTAATTGCAAAAGAAAAATTGGCTGATTATGTAGATGTATTTTGTGAAAACGGATTTTTTTCACCGGATGAAACAGAAATTATTTGCAATGCTGCAAAGAAATTTGGATTGAAAACAAAATTACACGCCAATCAATTATCTCTTTCCGGAGGTGTAGAAATTGGTGTTAAATTAAATGCAATTTCTGTTGATCATTTAGAAAAAATGGATGAAAAAACAATTGCTTTACTTTCTAATTCCAACACAATTGGAACGCTATTACCAACGGCCGCTTTTTTTTTACAAATGCCTTTTCAGCCAGCAAGAAAATTAATTGATGCAGGCTGTGCCATTGCATTAGCTAGTGATTTTAATCCCGGTTCGTCGCCATCCGGCAATATGAATTTAGTAATTGCAATGAGCTGTATTGCTATGAAAATGTTGCCAGAGGAAGCTATAAATGCAGCAACAATTAATGGCGCTTTTGCAATGGAATTGGAAAAAGAATTGGGAAGTATTTCTGTGGGTAAAAAAGCGAATTTGATTTTTACGAAACCCATTTCAAATCTTTCTTTATTGCCTTATTCTTTCGGAAATAATTTAATTGATAAAGTAATGTTGAATGGAGAATTTATTTCTCATTAAAATAAAATTATGCAACAACTTATTGAATGTGTTCCCAATTTTAGCGAAGGAGTTGATTTAAAATTGATTAAAGAAATTACCGATCAAATTGAAATGGTTTCAGGCGTTCGTTTGTTAAATGTAGATCCCGGAAAAGCCACAAATAGAACAGTAGTAACTTTTGTTGGAACTCCAGAAGCTGTTGTAGAAGCTGCTTTTAGCGCAATAAAAAAAGCAGGAGAATTAATTGATATGCAAAATCACAAAGGCGAACATCCAAGAATGGGTGCTACGGATGTTTGTCCACTTATACCCATTGCAAATATTTCAATGGAAGAAACGGCAGCTTGGGCAAAAAAATTAGCAGAAAAAGTAGGAACAGAATTACAACTTCCAATTTATTTGTACGAAGCGGCGCAAGAAAAAAAAGAAAGAAATAATTTATCAGTTATCAGAGCAGGAGAGTACGAAGGTTTTTTTAAAAAAATAAAAGAGCCGGAATGGAAACCGGATTTTGGGCCAGCAGAATTTGATGCAAAACGAGGAGCAACAGTAATTGGCGCAAGAGATTTTTTGGTAGCTTATAATGTAAATCTAAATACAACTTCAACGAGGCGTGCCAATGCTATTGCATTTGATGTACGGGAAGCTGGAAGAAAAATAAAAAATGAAAAAGGCGAAGAAGTCGTTCAGCCCGGTTCGCTGAAATGTGTAAAAGCAATTGGATGGTTTATTGAAGAATATGGAATTGCTCAAATTTCAATCAACTTAACCAACATCAATGTAACGCCTGTGCATATTGCTTTTGACGAAGTTTGTAAAAAAGCAAATGAAAGAGGAATTCGCGTTACGGGAAGCGAATTAGTTGGACTCATTCCATTAAAATCTATTTTAGATGCGGGAAAATATTTTTTAAAAAAACAAAAAAGATCGCTTGGCATTTCTGAAAAAGAGTTGATAAAAATTGCAGTAAAATCATTAGGATTGGATGAATTAAATCCTTTTAATCCAAACGAAAAAATAATTGAATATATGTTACAAGATAAAGCTGACAGCAAATTAATTAGTATGCAATTGAACGATTTTGCAGATGAAACTGCAAGTGAAAGTCCTGCGCCGGGTGGCGGTTCTATTGCAGCATACATGGGCGCATTGGGGGCATCGTTAGCAACAATGGTTGCCAATCTTTCTTCCCATAAAAAAGGTTGGGACAATCGTTGGGAAGAATTTTCCAATTGGGCAGAGCGTGGTGAAAATTGTAAAAATGAATTGTTGAAATTTGTTGATCTCGACACAAAAGCATTCAATCAAATAATGAATGCAATGTCATTGCCAAAAACTACAGATAAAGAAAAGTTGGATAGAAAAAATGCAATTCAAGCAGCAACAAAATTTGCAATTGAAGTTCCATTTAAAGTAATGCAAACAACTTTCAACAGTTTAGAAGTTATAAAAGCGATGGCGCAATTAGGAAATCCAAATTCAGTTTCTGATGCAGGTGTTGGAGCTCTTTGTGCACGCAGCGCAGTGATGGGCGCATTTCTTAATGTTCGTATAAATGCAGCCGGCTACGATGATAAAAATTTTGTTGATGAAATAATTGCGAAAGGAAAAGAAATTGAAAGCAAAACAATTTCTTTGGAAAATGAAATTTTGAAAATCGTGAATGAGAAAATTGGATGTTGACCATACCTATTTTTGTGATTCTAATTTGACAATCTCTTCGAATAGTTTTTCATATTCAATATTAACGGTCATTAAATCATTCGACGTTTTCTTATATGCAGTTTCTGTTTCTTTAAATTTTTCTTTGTCCAAATAGATGGAAGGATTAGTTAATGAATTTTCTATTTCAATTTTCTGTTTATTTAGCAATGAAATTTTTTCTTCCACTTGTTGAAATTGTTTTTGCAGTTTTTGCAATTCTTTTTTTAATTCTTTATCAATCGGGCTATGCGTTATAGCTACCGGTTTTGTAATTGGTTGTTGTTTTTTTTTACTTTGATCGGCAGGTAAATTTTTGGTGTTTTGATTTTTTTTCAATTCCATTTCCTGCTTTGCCATTCTTTCTTTCCAAGCAATCCATTCCTCATATCCACCTTTAAATTCTTTTATTTGGTGATCAACAATTTCCCAAATTTTGTTTGCAGTTTTAGATACAAAATAGCGGTCGTGGCTGACAAGAATGATACTTCCTTCGTAGCGATTTAGTGCTTCTATCAACAAATCGCAACTGTGCATGTCCAAGTGATTGGTCGGCTCATCCAGCATCAAAAAGTTTGCTTTGCTCACAATAACCTTTGCTAAGGCAACTCTTGCTTTTTCACCACCACTTAATATTTTTATTTTTTTATCAGCATCATCTCCACTGAAAAGAAAGCAACCCAATAATGCACGCAACTCCAAATCATTCATCTGGCTGCCACATTCTTTCATCTCATCCAAAATGGAGTTGTTAATATTCAATGCTTCCAACTGATGTTGTGCATAAAAACTTTCTTCTACATTATGCCCCCATTTTCTATTTCCATTTGTAAAATTTTCTACTCCAGCAAGTATGCGCAGCAACGTAGATTTACCTTTTCCGTTGGCTCCAATCAAAGCAATTTTATCGCCTCTGTCAATTTCAATGGATGAATTTTTAATAATCACATTTTCACCAAATGCTTTTGAAACATTTGTCAATTCTACCAAAACTCTTCCGGGAGTTTTATCAACTCTAAAATTTATTTTAATATTTGGGCGTTCTAATTCCGAATCTTCGATGCGTTCTAATTTATCCAATTTTTTTATAATACTCTGTGCCATGGCAGCTTTGCTGGCTTTGGCTCTAAATCGTTCTACCAATCTTTCATTTTGGCGAATGTAATCTTGTTGATTTTCATATGCTTTTTGTTGCATCTCAATTCGAATGGCTTTTTCTTTTTCGTAATAATCAAAATTGCCGTTGTAAATATGTAGCTGCTGTTGATATACTTCAACAATTTTTGTAACCATTCGATTCAAAAAATATTTATCATGACTTACAATAACTACTGATCCCTGATAATGCAACAAATATTTTTCCAACCATTCAATTGATGGAAGATCCAAGTGATTCGTTGGCTCATCCAATAATAATAAGTCGGGTTGTTGCAAAATCATTTTGGCAAGCAATACCCGCATACGCCAGCCACCACTGAATTCTTTATATGGTCTTTTTAAATCTTCATTTGGGAAACCCAATCCCTGCAAAACTTCTTCGGTTTTGTGATGAATGTTGTATCCGCCCAAAGTTTCTAATTCGTGCAGTTTGTCGCTGTAATCGTGTAAAATTTTTTCATCACCGGTTTTTTCTAATTCTTTTCCTAATTCTTCTATTTCAATTTCTAATTGTAAAATTTTTTCAAAAGCTCCAAGTGCAACTTGCAAAATAGAATCGTTGGTATCAAAGCTCAAAAGGTCTTGGTGCAAATAGCCAATTGAAGTTGTTCGGCTTCTTTCAACCGATCCTTTTGATGGAAGGTATTCACCCACTAACAGTTTCAATAAAGTTGATTTTCCGGTTCCGTTGTAACCAATCAATCCAATTCGTTCACCTGGTTGAATATGCCAAGTGGAATCTTCTACGATTGCTCTAGCGCCAAATTCGAACGTAACATTTGTAAAACCTGCCAACATTTTTCTGGATTTTAATATAAATGAGGCGCAAATGTAGAAACAATTTTTTGCTATTTCCATTTCTTGCGTTTAATGGGATTTATTAACTTTGTAAAAACTAGTGAAATGAAAAAGCAGGTTCTGTACATTGCAGCCTTATTAATTAGCGTTTTTGTTTTGTGGAAATTTGTTTTTAAATCAAAGAATAATCCTTCGGATTCTGATAAAGTTGCATTTGTTTTGAACAATCATAACTCAGAATCGAATCTTTCTTTTTCTATGTTGATGGACGGATATTATGAATTATCCGAAGCATTCGTAAATTGGGATACAGCTGCAATAAATGAAAGTGCAACAACTTTTATTGTTTTATTGGATAGATTGAATTTGCAAGATTTCAAAACAGATTCTATTTTGTTTAAGGAAGTGAAAAACAAAGCGAACATTCTGAAAGATGAAACTTTGGGAATGACATTAGATGAAAACATTGATGAAAAACGAGCTTCATTCAATTTGTTATCTCAGCAAACTTTAGAATTGTTGAAATTGGCGAAATACAGCGCCGCACAAATTTATTACCAGGAATGCCCAATGGCATTAAACCAATACGAAATATCTGCTTTTTGGTTAAGTAAAAACCATGAAATGGAAAATAGACGAAATCCGTACCTCGGCTTGTATGATAAGAAATACGGGAAAGGTATGCTTCGTTGCGGGCAAACAATCGATTCTGTTATTAGCTATTAAATTTCACTTTGAATCTCGTATCAAATTATTTAAAGCAAAGAGAGTTTTCTGCATTTTTTTAATTTACAAAAACAGCTAATTAGTTTTTTGTTTTTCATAAATAAATCTCACTTGTGCGTTTTTTTGTTTCGTAGAAGATAAATAAAGTTGGTATCGTTTTTTACCGGCAGTAACAATCAGTAAAGCTGTGTTGGGAGGGATGCTTCCTTGATTTTCTCCCACCATTGTAATTTCTTGTTCTAAATTTTCAGCGTCTATTTTTATTTCTAAAAGAATTGGCTTAGCTGTTAAGCGTTGATCTTTTACAAGAAGTTTATTGTTCAATAAAACAGAAATAGTATCGCCGTCTATTTGTGCATTGTCGTAAAATTGGAGTTGAATAATTCCTGTATCTACTTTTATTTCTTTAATATGTGTAAAGTCCGATTCAACAACTTTTGTTAATTGAATGGTTCCCGCCGGACAAGTGGAAAATCCATTCATTGTGTTTCCTTGTTCGGTTCCTTGCAAAATTTCTTTTTTACCTTGTTTGAGATAGGTTAAAGAAAATTGTTTTATACATGGAATGCAATCGGGTGGTACATGATAAGTCAATATTTTATGTTCAACTAATTCAATCGTTTTATTTTCTTTATTAAAAATTCCATCAAATTCTTCTTTCACATAATTGGTAAAATCTGAATAGTGATACGACTTTCCGTTTATAATTGATCCGTTTAATTCAATTTGAAGTTCGATATTATAAACACGAAAACAACCACCGGGTTCTTGTGTTAAAGTTCCTCGCCAAATTCCATTTAAGTTTTGCCCCATCAAAAAAATGGGAAACAAAACCGAAATAAAAATTAGTAAAAATCTTGGCATAAAAAATTGAAAATAATATAAAATGATAATTCGTTGATTCGGTTTCTATTTTTGATTTTTTAAGGGAACATATTTAAATTTCAACAACGCATTATTTTGTTCCGTAGAACTGATGCGAATTTCGAAGCGTTGTTCACCAGCATTGACTATCATTAAAGCAGTATTCGGCGGAATTTTACCAAGATTTTCAGCAGCAATTACTAATTCGTGTTCAGCAATTGATTCGTCGAGCGTAAACGAAATGGTCAATGCGTTTTTCGTTAATCGTTTTTTGGAAAGCATCAATTTGTTATTGAGATAAACAGAAACGCTATCGTCATCTACTTCTCCATTGTCGTATAATTTTATTGTTACATCCTTGGAAGAAATCGTTAATGTTTCGTGCAAAATATTTTTTCTGTATTTTAATTGAAAAGGGATGGTAGTAACGATGGGAGTTTTAATAGTTGGTTTTGCAATTGAGCTTTCAATTTTTTGAACGGGTGCAATTTTTGGACGAACATCCGTCGTTGTTTTTGGAGTTGGTTTATTTTTTTCAGTTGAAATTATAGGATTTGTTACAACGGGTTTTGCAAGTAAAAAAGGCTCCATTTCAAAATTGGAACTTACCACTTTTCGCAAAGTCATTTTACCGTTTCCGCAATCACTTCCCTTAATTGTTTCATTAATTGTATCCGTTTTTTCAATAGTAGAAGTATAGGTGCCTTCTAAAAATTCTTCTTTTCCTGATTTTACATAAGTCAATGTGCAAGTTTGAATACAAGCATGGTCACTGTCGCCCAACTTTATTTCTATTGTTTTTATTTCCTGTAAAAAAACTGCTTTTGTTGCCGGATTAAAATTACCATTGAATATTGCTTTTCCATAAAAACTTTTGTCTTGAAAAGCGTAAGTAATTCCGGAGATACTATTTTTTATGTGTTGCAATTGCACTTCATAATTATATTGTTCGCCATCATCTCCAAAAAAATGTCCTTTCCAAATACCTTGCAAATTTTGTGCTGAAGTAAAAATGGAGAAAATAGGGGAAAAGCTAATTAAGCAAAGAAGAAGTTTTTTCATATTAATAAAATGAGAGAGGCGTAAAACTAAGAATAAGTTCTTTGGGAACGATGGCTTAGTGGGAATAGTTTGTTAATTTCGCAACTTATTCGTGAAGAAATAATATGATCAACATTACTTTTCCTGATGGTTCAGTTCGACAATTTGAAAAAGGCATAACCTCATTGGCAATTGCAAAATCAATTTCGGAAGGATTGGCTAAGAAAATTTTAGTAGCAGAAGTTGGTGGAAAAATTTGGGATGCAACACGTCCGTTGCAAGAAGATGCTTCATTAAAATTATTAACATGGAATGATGCCGAAGGGAAATCTACTTTTTGGCATTCCACAGCGCATTTGATGGCAGAAGCGGTGGAATCATTTTTTCCGAATGTAAAATTTTGGGTTGGTCCTGCTGTGGATAATGGGTTTTATTATGATATGGATTTGGGCGATAGAAAAATGACTGAAGATGAATTACAATCTTTAGAAAAAAAGATGAATGAATTAGTGAAATTGAATAGTTCATTTATAAGGAAAGAAATTTCAAAAGAACAAGCCATTATTTTTTTTGCAGAAAAAGGAGACGAATACAAACTTGATTTGTTGCAAAACTTATCCGACGGAGAAATTACTTTTTACTCACAAGGGAATTTTACCGATTTATGTCGCGGGCCACATCTTCCGTCAACCGGAATTATTAAAGCAATTAAATTGACTACGATTGCCGGTGCTTATTGGAAAGGCGATGAAAAAAATAAGCAACTCACTCGTGTTTACGGCGTAAGTTTTCCTTCTCAAAAAGAATTGGACGAACATTTATTAATGCTTGAAGAAGCAAAAAAAAGAGATCATCGCAAATTAGGAAAGGAGTTGGGAATTTTTACAATGGATGATGAAGTTGGTCCGGGCTTAGCATTGTGGATGCCGAATGGCACCATCCTTATTGATGAATTGGAAAATTTGGCGAAGCAAACAGAAAAAGAGGCAGGTTACAAAAGAGTTGTAACACCACATATTGCAAAAGAGAGTTTGTATTTAACAAGTGGACATCTTCCGTATTATCAGGACAGCATGTACCCTCCAATGGAATTGGAAGGACAGAAATATTATTTAAAAGCGATGAACTGTCCGCATCACCACAAAATATTTTCGGCAGAACCAAAAAGCTATAAAGATTTACCACTTCGTTTGGCAGAATATGGAACTTGTTATCGTTACGAACAAAGTGGCGAGTTGTTTGGCTTGATGCGTGTTCGCTGTTTGCATATGAATGATGCACATATTTATTGCACCAAAGATCAGTTTTACGATGAGTTTCGTGCGGTGAATGAAATGTATCTTAAGTATTTTAAAATTTTTGGAATTGAGAAATTTGTAATGCGCTTGTCTTTACACGATTCTGCCAAGCTTGGTAAAAAATATGTAAATGAAGCTGCATTGTGGCAAGAAACTGAAACATTAGTTCGCGATGTATTAATAAAAACAAATACTCCATTTGTAGAAGTACAAGACGAGGCTGCATTTTACGGACCAAAAATTGATGTTCAGATTTGGAGCACGATTGGTAAAGAATTTACATTGGCAACTAATCAAGTAGATTTTGCGCAAGGATTACGATTCAATTTACAATTCACAAATTCAGAAAATAAACCAGAAACTCCGCTTATTATTCATCGAGCACCTTTGGGAACACACGAACGATTTATTGGATTTTTATTAGAACATTATGCCGGAAAATTTCCAACATGGTTGGCGCCGGTGCAAGTAAAAGTTTTGCCAATAAGTGATAAATTTTTGGATTACTCAAATTATGTTACATCACTTCTAAAAAAAGCAGATATTCGTGCCGAGGTTGATGACCGAAGTGAAAAGATTGGAAAGAAAATCAGGGATACAGAAATAATGAAAGTCCCTTACATGTTGGTTATTGGAGAAAAAGAAGTAAACGAAAAACAAGTTGCAGTTCGTCGTCAGGGAAAAGGAGACATGGGTGTAAAAAGTGTGGAAGATTTTTTAAAAGAAATTTTAGACGAAATAAAAAACAGAAAAACGGATTGATTTACATTTTAATAGAAAAATAAATTTTTAACTAAACAATTTAAATGGCAGTACAACAAGGTGGATTTAAACCCGGAGGCTTCAGTAAACCGGGCGGTTTCAATAAAGGAGGATTCAAAGGAAGATTTGCACCTCGAAAAGAAGCGGAGCATCGAATCAACAATTTTATTCGCGTACCAGAAGTAAGATTAGTGGGCGATAATGTAGAAGTAGGAATTTATTCTCTTCAGGATGCGTTGCGAATGGCAAACGAACAACAATTAGATTTAGTAGAAATTTCTCCAACGGTTACACCTCCGGTTTGTAAAATTATCGACTACAATAAATTTTTGTACGATAAAAAGAGGAAAGAAAAAGAGATGAAGGCGAAGAGTAAAGTGTCCGAAGTAAAAGAAATTCGATTTACTCCAAATACAGATGACCACGATTTTGACTTTAAAGCCAAACACGCAGAAAATTTTTTGAAAGACGGAAATAAAGTGAAAGCTTATGTTCAATTCAAAGGAAGATCAATTCAGTTTCAAGATAGGGGTCAATTGTTATTGCTAAAATTTGCAGAACGATTAGCTGAAATTGGTGTGTTGGAAAGTATGCCAAAATTAGAAGGCCGCAGAATGTTGGCCATGTTTGCACCAAAGAGTACTAAAAAGAAATAAGAGAAAGTGTTCATTTCGAATACCTCAATGAACAATGTAAAATAGTTGGCTGAGGAACTCGAAGCCAACTATTGAAATAAAAAATAGACAAATTCAACGAAGTTTTCCTTTATCTTTGCCGCCCATTGCAAAAAGAATAAGTTCTTTTATTGCAATGAACTGTTGCCTAAAGAGGTCCAAAAAGATTGCTGCCTGTGCAGAAACACCTCAAGGGTTAATTTTAAAAGCATATAAATATGCCAAAGGTAAAAACGAATTCCAGTGCCAAAAAACGCTTCAAAGTAACGGCAACCGGAAAGATCACGCATCAAAAAAGTTTCAAGCGTCACATTCTGACAAAAAAAACTAAAAAACGAAAAAGAGCATTAGCGAAAGATGGTCTTGTGAGCAAATCGCACATGAATTTTGTTAAAAGACTTTTACGCCTAAAGTAATTCAACACCTTATTCGTTTAAACTTATTATTTCATTCTAAACTAATTTAATATGCCACGTTCAGTAAACTCTGCAGCCAGTAAAGCCCGCAGAAAAAGAATTTTAAAACAAGCCAAAGGATTTTATGGCAAAAGAAAAAATGTATATACCGTTGCCAAAAACGTTGTAGAAAAAGGGATGACTTACATGTTTGTAAGTCGTAAATTGAAAAAAAGAAGTTATCGTCAACTTTGGATAGCTCGTATCAATGCAGCTGCAAGAGAAGAAGGAATGACTTATTCTACCTTGATTAATAAATTGCAGAAAAAAGGAATTGAATTGGATAGGAAAGTATTGGCAGATATTGCAATGAACAATCCTGAAACATTTAAAAACCTTATTGCACAAGTAAAATAAATTTTTCTAAAAAATGTTCAGCCGTTTCGAAAATTTCGGAACGGCTTTTTTATTTTTAAGATTATTCAATTCTTTATTTTTGTGGTTCAATTTATTTAAAGCATTTTATTTTCTACAAAAATGAATAACACGTATCACGATTTAGTTCAACAAACATTTAATTTTCCGCAAGAGGGGTTTGAAGTATCGGACGATTATCTCCAATTTAATGGTGTAAATCTTAAAACACTTATTAATAAATATGGAACGCCATTGAAAATAACCTACTTGCCTAAAATTGGAAGTCAAATAAATAAAGCAAGAACATTATTTGCCAATGCTTTTAAGAAACATAAATACGAAGGCAAATATTTTTATTGTTATTGTACCAAAAGTTCTCATTTTAGTTTTGTAGTGGAAGAAGCGTTGGAACAAGGAGTTCATCTCGAAACTTCTTTTGGTTACGATATCGATATCATTAAAAAATTATACGAGAAGAAAAAGATTACAAAAGACATCAATATTATTTGCAATGGCTACAAGCAAAAAATGTACACAAGGCGAATTGCCGGTTTGTTAAATTCCGGGTTCACTAATGTAATCCCCGTGCTTGATAATAAAGAGGAGTTGCGCGAATATGTAAAAAGTGTAAAAGTGCCATTCAAATTAGGAATTCGAATAGCTGCAGAAGAAGAACCAACTTTTCCTTTTTATACATCTCGCCTCGGCATTCGTGCAAAAGATATTCTTGAGTTTTATGTGGATAGAATTGAAGGTTATGAAAGTAAGTTTCAATTAAAAATGCTTCATATTTTTTTAAACAAAGGAATTAAAGATGATATATATTATTGGAGCGAGTTAAATAAAATAATCAATCTTTATTGTCAATTAAAGAAAATTTGTCCGGAATTAGATTCAATAAATATTGGGGGTGGTTTTCCCATCAAACATTCACTTGGCTTCGAATACGACTATCAGTTCATGATTAATGAAATTGTCAGGAATATTAAAGTAGCATGTAAAAAAGCAAAAGTGCCTATGCCAAATATTTATACAGAATTTGGCAGTTTTACTGTTGGCGAAAGTATGGCACATATTTACAGTGTAATTGGTGAAAAAGAACAAAACGATCGCGAAAAATGGTATATGATTGATTCATCTTTTATTACAACACTTCCGGATACTTGGGGAATTGGTGAACGATTTTTAATGCTTCCTATTAACAAATGGAAGGAAGAGTATCAACGGGTTGTTCTTGGTGGAATTACTTGTGATAGCCACGATTATTATGATTCGGAGGAACATGTTAACGAAGTTTTTTTACCCAAATTAAATATAGGAGAACCATTGTATATTGGATTTTTTCATACAGGGGCTTACCAAGATCAAATAAGTGGTTATGGTGGAATTAAACATTGCATGGTTCCTTCACCAAAGCATGTCTTGATTGATTTTGATAAAAATGGAAAATTGACTGATTGGTTGTATGCAAAAGAACAATCTTCCCAAAGTATGCTTAAGATTTTGGGATATGTAAAATGAAAATAATACACTAAGATTTAAGTACCTTTGTAAACTAAAATAAAATATAAATGTATCCAGAAGAAATTGTAATACCAATGAAGGAAGAGTTGACCGATAACGGCTTTTCTGAATTATTAACACGAGAAGAAGTTGAATTGCAACTTGCAAAAAGTGGAACCGCTTTAGTTGTGATTAATTCTGTTTGTGGATGTTCTGCAGGTTCAGCTCGTCCAGGCGTATTAATGGCTATAATGAATAGTACAAAAAAACCTGACTTTCTTTGTACTAGTTTTGCAGGGTTTGATGTGGATGCCGTTCACCAACTTCGTCAGTATTTAATGCCTTACCCACCTTCTTCACCTTCGATTGCTTTATTTAAAAATGGTCAAGTCGTACATTTTATCGAACGACATCAAATAGAGGGAATATCGGCAGAAATGATTTCTAACAATCTTGTAAATGCTTTTGCACAACATTGTAATTAGTACTTTACCTTCTAATTTTTATTGATGTATCCCAATCTTTATTATGCATTCAAGGATCTTTTTGGCGTAGAATGGCCCGTACTTCACTTTATAAATAGTTTTGGTTTTTTTGTTGCACTTGCTTTTTTATTGGGTGCAACTATTCTTGCAGCAGAACTAAAAAGAAAAAGTAAAGAAGGGTTACTTCATCCAACCGAAGTACAAATTATCGTGGGCAAACCTGCATCTTTTTCCGATTTAGCATTAAATTTTTTATTGGGATTTTTACTGGGGTTTAAAATAATAGCACTTTTCTTTTTGGGTGAACAAATAACTGCTGATCCGCAAGCATTTATTTTTTCTACACAAGGAAGTTGGTTAGCGGGATTAGGTATGGGGTTTTTATTTGCTGGACTTCATTGGTGGGAAAAAAAGAAACAATTTCTATTAAAGCCAGAAATACGAAAAATAAGAATTTGGCCACAAGATAGAGTGGGAGAGATTACAGTTTTTGCTTTGGTATTTGGTTTATTAGGTGCAAAACTGTTTGATATTTTCGAAAATTGGAACGATTTTATAAATAATCCAGCTCAATTTTTATCCCCCAGTGGACTTACATTTTACGGAGGATTGATTTGTGCAACGCTTGCAATTTGGTGGTATTCTAAAAAACATCAAATTGGTTTTTGGCATTTGAATGATGCTGCAGCTCCAGCTTTAATGCTTGCTTATGCTTTAGGAAGAATAGGTTGTCATGTTTCTGGAGACGGAGACTGGGGAATTGATAATTTATCACTAAATCCTTTCACCTGGCTACCCGACTGGGTTTGGGCTTACAACTATCCGCACAATGTAAATGAAATGGGCGTTCAGATTCAAGGGTGTACGGATTTGAAATATTGTTACCAATTAGCAAACCCTGTTTTTCCCACAGCATTTTACGAAGCAATTATTTGTACATTGTTTTTTTTATTATTATGGTCAATAAGAAAGAAAGTAAAAATACCTGGAACCATTTTTGCTTTCTATTTAGTATTAAATGGATTAGAACGCTTTATTATCGAAAAAATTAGAGTCAATTCCAAATTTAACTTTTTAGGAATTCAAATTACCCAAGCCGAATTTATTTCGGCTATATTGATTACTTGTGGGTTTGTGTTGCTTTATTTTTTAAGAAAAAAAACAACTAAATTAGGATAAGCAGTTAATAACAAATTCGCTAGGTGATTATGAAAATCGGCTTTTCTATCCTATCTTTGTTCTTTGGATTGGAGCGTAGGAAGATTGTTACTCCTTTTGTATAAACTTGTAAATCATCACAATGAGGCAGCTTAAAATAGCTACACAGATTACAAACAGAGATTCGCAGGCGGTTGAAAAATACTTGCAAGAGATTTCTAGAATTCCAATGGTTACCCCAGAGGAGGAAACTACGTTGGCTCAACGCATTAAAATGTCTAATCGCAATCCTGCAGATGGGCAACGAGCATTGGATAAATTAGTGCAAGCAAATCTTCGTTTTGTAGTTTCTGTTTCGAAACAATATCAACACCAAGGACTTTCTCTTAGCGATTTAATCAACGAAGGAAATCTTGGATTAATTAAGGCAGCACGTCGTTTTGATGAAACAAAAGGGTTTAAATTTATTTCTTATGCAGTGTGGTGGATTCGCCAATCTATTTTACAAGCTTTGGCAGAACAAGGAAGATTAGTTCGTTTACCACAGAATAAAATTGGAACTTATAATAAAGCCAATAAAGCATACATGGCTTTTGAACAAGAATATGAAAGAGAACCAAGTACAGAAGAACTTTCAGAAGTATTGGAAATGAGTGAGACAGAAATAAATAATATTTTCCAAAGCAATACACGTCACACTAGTTTGGATGCACCAGTTCACGAAGCGGAAGATGTTGCAATGGGTGATTTATTAGCAGGTGAGAGCGATACTGATGGTGAGGTAATTAAAGATTCTTTACGCAATGAAATTCGTAGAATTTTAAAATCGCTTTCTCCACGTGAAGCAGAAATTGTAAATGCATATTTTGGACTCGATGGTGAAAATGGAATTACTATTGAACAAATTGGCCAGAAATACGATCTTACAAAAGAACGCATTCGTCAAATAAAAGAAAGAGCTATCAAACGATTGCAGAAAACGCGTTATAGCAGTTCGTTAAAAGTTTATTTAGGATAAAAAATCTATTATTAAAAGCTCCATAAATTGGAGCTTTTTTTTTCTTCAATTCAATTAATTTTGACAATAATTAATTTTCGAAAAATGGAACAAATTATATCTGAAAAAGTTAAATGTTTAATTATTGGATCTGGGCCAGCTGGATATACTGCAGCTATATATGCAGCTCGTGCAAATTTAAACCCCGTTTTATATCAAGGGATTCAACCGGGTGGACAATTGACAATTACTACTGAAGTTGAAAACTATCCTGGTTATTCCGATGGAGTTCAAGGGCCACAAATGATGATTGATTTTGAAAAACAAGCTGTAAGAATGGGGGCTGATATTCGATTTGGAACTGTAACGCAGGTTGACTTTTCTTCTCAACCCTTACTAGTTCAAATTGATGAAAAAAAATGGATTGTTGCAGATGCCGTAATAGTATCGACAGGAGCTTCTGCACAATGGCTTGGTTTGGAAAGTGAAGAACGGTTAAATGGATTTGGAGTAAGTGCATGTGCTGTTTGTGACGGATTTTTCTTTCGTGGAAAAGAAGTGGCAATAGTGGGTGCTGGTGATACAGCTGCGGAAGAAGCAATTTATCTCAGCAAACTTTGCACAAAAGTTCACATGTTAGTTCGAAGAAATGAAATGCGTGCTAGTAAAATAATGCAAGAACGCGTATCGAAAACAGAAAACATAAAAATATATTGGGATTCAGTTACAGATGAAATTATAGGAGCCAAAACGGTAGAAGCTGTTCGAATTAAAAATAATAAAACAGGAGAATTGCAAACAATTCCGATTAGTGGATTCTTTGTGGCAATTGGCCATAAACCAAATTCTGACTTATTTAAAAATTGGTTGGAAATGGACGAAGCAGGTTATATAAAAACTATTCCAGGAAAAAGTATCACAAATGTTTCAGGAGTTTTTGCATCGGGTGATGTACAAGATAAAATTTATCGTCAAGCTGTAACTGCAGCTGGCAGTGGATGTATTGCTGCTTTAGATGCAGAAAGATATTTGAGCGAAATGGGAATTCATTAATACAGTGCTATGAAAAATGAAATCAACATTTCGTTGGAAGGGTTAACTTTTTATTGCTATCATGGTTTACATAAAGAAGAGAGACTACTCGGAGGAGAATTTGAAGTAGATTTTAAAACAAAATATTTGCGAAATTCTGATTCAGAAATTGTTTCGATTGATGAAACAGTTGATTATGAAAAAATTTATGAAATTATAAAGTTGCAAATGATGCAACCACAAGATTTGTTAGAAAATGTTGCGCTGTCTATTATTCAAGATGTTCGAAAACAATTTCCACAGTTACAAGAAACATCAGTTTGTATTTGTAAAAAAAATCCACCGATTATAAATTTTACTGGCAAAGTATCGGTTACAGTCAACTAATTTTAAAGATGAAAAATAATTCTTTTCTATTGTACGGAGCAAATGGATACACGGGAAAATTAATTTTAGAACTTGCAAAAAATTATGGTTTAAATCCAGTATTGGCTGGTCGTCGCGAAGAAGTGTTAGCTCCTTTGGCAAAACAATATAACACTACTTATCATGTTTTTGATTTATCGGAAACTGAAAAGTTAATAAATGTTTTAAAAGAGTTTAAATTGGTATTACATGCTGCGGGTCCATTTATCAACACAGCAGTTCAAATGATAAATGCTTGTTTGAAAACACAAACACATTATATCGACATAACGGGAGAAATAGTTGTTTTTGAAATGGCAAAAAAGATGAATGCAGCAGCTGTTTCGGCAGGAATTATGGTAATGCCCGGAACCGGTTTTGATGTAGTTCCAACAGATTGTATGGCTTTGTTTTTAAAAAATAAACTACTCGATGCAACTCATTTGAAATTAGCATTTGCCTCAATTGGCGGAGGAGTAAGCCACGGTACTGCTACCACAATGATTAGCGGATTAGGTGAAGATGGTGCTGAAAGAAAAAACGGAAAAATTATTCGTGTTCCATTGGGACAAAAAAGTATGTGGGTAGATTTTGGTATAAAAAAATTGTTTGTGATGAGTATTCCTTGGGGAGATATTTCTACTGCATTTACAACAACCCTAATTGAAAATATTGAAACCTATACAGGTGTTTCACCAAAAATGTATAAACTTTTGAAATTTCAAAAATGGTATAATTGGTTGTTAAGAACAAAATGGTTTCGCAATTTTGTAAAAAATAAAATAAAAAATAAACCTGCTGGTCCTGCTCCTGATTTGCGTGCAAATTCAAAAGGATTGGTTTGGGGAGAAGCAACAAATGCAATTGGACAATCTGTAAAAGCAAGATTAATTGGACCTGATGGCTATACACTTACAGCTCACAGTAGTTTGATTATTGCAAAAAAAATATTGGAAGAGAATTTTAAAATCGGATATCAAACACCGGCAGGTTGTTATGGTGAAGATTTAATTTTAGAAATACCTGGAGTGACAAGAACGTTTTGTTAATTTTTTCTATAAAAAGTTAAAGGATGAGGATGTTAACGAGAAGTCATTCAGAGGGAAAATGTTGTTATTAAATAATCACAAATCAAATCACTTTTTTTTCCCATTTTCCACTTTTCATATAAAAAAAAGCAAGGATAAATAAAGTTCCCCAATAAAGAAGTTCAGACGACCATGCCCAAACTAAAGAAAATTTCCAAACATTCATTGCAAAGTAGACAAAGAAACTGTATAGAAAAATAGCTATTACCTCAATATAGAGATTAATTTTTGAATTACCTGTTCCGGTTACTGCATTTAGCCAAACGATTGCAATTGACATTAACATTATTCCAAGACTTACCATTCTTATTACCGGAATTGATTCATCCACAAAATCGATTTGTTGGTCATAGATTTGCAGAAACATTCTAGGAAATAAGTTAATAATTAGGCAAAGTACGGTTGTGAAAGAAAAACTAAGCAATACTATTTTGTTTACTAAAAAAATTACTTTATCCTTTTTGCCTTGACCAATGATATTGCTAACCATCGTGTTTGTTGCACTTGCAAATGCCCAACAAAAAATTCCAACAATACCGAAAATGTTTCGCATAGCATTGCTAATAGCGAGAGGCCTTTCTCCAGTGTTTTCAATCGCAATATAAAAGAAAAGCCATGCTGAAACACTTATTCCGAATTGCAAAATAAGCGGTACGGATTGTTTTAAAATAAGTTTTGTTAAGCCCAAATGAAATTTAATAAAAGTGAAAAGAAAAAAATCTTTATCGAATTTTTTATAAAATATAACTGCAAAAACAACAAGCATTGCTGTGGCTTCTGAAATAATTGATGCATAAGCTGCTCCATTAAATCCAAGTTCCGGGAACCCCCATTTGCCAAAAATAAAAGTATAGTCAAGCAATATATTTAAACTTGCTTCCGAAATAAAAGCATACTTCAAATAGCGGCTGTTGTTGGTTCCGATGAGTAATCCGTTTCCTAATTGAAAAAGATAAAGAAAGGGAAGTCCCCAAATTCTTATTTTTAAAAAACTGATTGCTTGGTCTTGTATTTCCTGAATTTGTAAACTTGCGCGAAGAAAAACAGGTGCAATAAAATAAAACAAAACAATCGCGATAGCAGAAAATAAAAGTGCAATTCGAATTGCTTGAAAAAATGTTTTGCCAATTTCTTCTGCATTTTTTTCGCCGGCTCTTCGCGAAATGATGGCTTGCACGCCACTATTTAATCCAAAACCGATAATTGCTACAACAATATAAAAAACGCCTGTAATACCTGCGGCGCCCAGTTCCGATTCTCCCAGCCAACCTAAAAAAATATTGTTTGTTAAATAATTAATTTGAGGAACAAGCAATGCAAAAGTGATGGGCAAAGTGAGTTTTAGTATTTGCCGATTACTAATAGCTACTTGTAAATTAGAATTATTTGCAGAAGTGTTCATTATTCTTACAAACTTAATGGTTAAAAAAATAATGTAATTTTAAATGAGCAAGAAATTTGCTTTAACATTGCAACAATAATTAATTAAAAACTTGAAACAATTCTATTACATAAAAAACGAGTCACAACTTGTAGGAGGGATTTCGGAGTTGTTTTTAATAGTCGGCAAACAGCATTTCAGTTTTGCAATTCGTAATTCAAACGAAATTATTTGCTCGGCTTATTACGAAACGGCAGAAGGTGATAATTGGAAATTGAAATTAGCTGAATTTCATCCCGAACTTTTACACAGATTTGAAAAAATTACTGTTGCATTTGATGTGCCTGAAATGGCAATTATTCCAAATAGTTTATTTGATGAATCAGCATTGAAAATGCATTTACAAACGCTGCATCCGATTACTCAAAATGTTGTTTTATATTTTGATTCAATTCAAAATAAAGAAGTACAAATTGGTTATGCTGTTGCAAAAGAATTACACGATTGGGTAAATGAAAAATATCCTTCTGCAATTTGTTTTCATTTAACGGGTTCTCTTTTGAAAAATTTTAAAAGCACAGACAAAGATTCACTTTTAGTTGATTTTCGATCAGGCGAATTTTTGGTAATTGTTTTCAAAAAAGAACAATTGCAGTTGGTTCAATATTATTCATTTTCTAGCTTGGCAGATATTCTCTATTATTTATTAAAAATCTGCGAACAGTTTGGCCTTTCGCAAGAAGAAGTAATCATTAATATTTCCGGATTAATTGAAAAAGATTCAGCCATATATCAAGAATTGTACAAATATTTTTTAAATATTGAGTTTGAAAAAAATGCAGAGTCGTTGAATTTTGTTGAAGCTTTTAATGAACTTCCCGACTATTATTTTTCCAACATTTCAAAAATAATAACATGCGCATCATAGGTGGCGAATTGGGAAAACGGAGAATTAATCCTCCAGCGCAAATGCCACACACAAGGCCTACAACAGATATTGCCAAAGAAGGCTTGTTTAATGTTATTGAAAATAATTTGACTATTTCAGAGCTGCACACATTGGATCTCTTTGGAGGTACAGGTTGTATCAGTTACGAATTGGCAAGTCGCGGTGCACCTTCATTAACGATAGTTGAAAACGATTATAAAATGTATGAGTTCATTAAAACAACTTCAACAGAATTGAAGTTGGAAAATTTTGAAATTATAAAGTCGGATGTTTTTAATTATATTCAACATTGCAGCAAACAATTCGATTTTATTTTTGCCGGACCACCTTATGCATTGGGTAATATTGATGATTTGCCTAAGCTGATTTTTGAAAAAAAAATGTTGAATACAAAAGGTTGGTTTGTTTTAGAACATACACCGAGGAATGAGTACAAAAATTTTCCTTTTTATAAAACAGAGCGAAATTATGGAACAACTATCTTTTCCATTTTTATTGAAAACAGGTAACTAGATTTAATCGTTTTTTAATTAATTCTTAATAGGAGCAAGGTTTAATTTCATGTAACTTTGGATGAGTTATTTACGCAAGCTGCTTATGTATTCTACTTTTTTTTTAAAATCTTTTCGCATTTTATTATTTCCCTTGTCTATTATTTACGGATTCATAGTTTTTATTCGTAATAAATTGTACGATAAAAATATTTTATACTCCGTGTCATTTGGTTTGCCGGTAATTTGTGTAGGTAATCTTTCCGTTGGTGGAACTGGAAAGTCTCCCATGGTTGAATTTTTGGTTCGTAATTTTAAAGATCAATTTAAGTTAGCAATTCTCAGCCGTGGATTTAAAAGAAAAACAAAAGGATATTGTCTTGCAAATGCAAATTCAAATGCATTGGAAATTGGCGATGAGCCGATGCAATATTTTTTAAAATTTCCGGAAGTGCCCATTGCTGTTGGCGAAGAAAGAATTGAAGCAATTCCTCAACTGTTACACGATAAACCAGAAACCCAATGTGTAATTCTTGACGATGCTTTTCAACATCGTAGCATAAAAGCAGGATTAAATATTTTGTTAACCGAATACAGCGATTTGTTTACACGCGATTTTTTTTTACCAACAGGAGATCTTAGAGATGAAAAAGCGAGTTACAAAAGAGCCGATATAATTGTTGTAACAAAATGCATAACTTCTTTAAGTGAGAATGAAAAAATGCAAATCATTCAAGAAATTAATCCATTCTCTTTTCAAGAAATTTATTTTACCACAAATAAGTATTCGAAATTGCAGCACATTGTTGATAAGTCGAAATTTGAAGAATTAAATGATGACACCGAAATTTTATTGGTAACAGGAATTGCCAATCCCAAGCCGCTAAAAGAATTATTGCACGATAATAGTAAAATGTATTATTTAATGGAATACCCAGATCATCATATTTTTACGATTGATGATTGGAGAGAAATAAAGAAAAAATTTGAATCTATTAAAGAAAGTAAAAAAATAATTTTAACAACTGAAAAAGACGCAATGCGTTTCGTGAAATTTGGCAAGGATTTAGAAAACACACCGTTGTTTGTTATTCCTGTTGTGCATCAGTTTTTATTTAACGAAGAGGAAAAATTTAAAAACAAGATTAATGATTTTATAAAAAAAGTCTGTTAAAAAAATGGCAAAAAGAAATTTAAGAAAGGAAAAACAAAAAGCTCGAAGAGAAAAAGCACAAATTTCTGCCATGCTGAAAGGCAAGCTGGATATAAGCAGATCTGGGATGGGGTTTGTAATTGTAGAAAATTTGGAGGAAGATATCATGGTTCGTCCTGATGATTTTAACAGGGCATTACACGGCGATACTGTCCGCGTAAAAATTACTGGCACAAAAGGGAAACGACAAAGAGGTGTGGTTGTAGATATTATTAAAAGAAAGCAAACCGAATTTGCCGGTAGAATTCAACTCAATAAAAATTTTGCATTTTTTATTTCTGATTCGGAAAAACCAATGCCAGATATGTTTGTCCCATTTTCAAATCTTAAAAAAGCAAAAGATGGAGATCGTGTAATTGCAAAAATTCTATCTTGGGAAAAAAGAGATAAACGACCGATTGCAGAAATAGTTGCAATACTTACCGAAGAAGAAGAAAGCAATATTGCAATGAAAGAAATTTTGTTGCAGTACGGATTTTCATTATCCTTTCCTGAAGAAGCATTAAAAGAAGCTGAAAAAATTTCTGATCATATTTCTCAAAAAGAAATTGAAAAAAGAAAAGATGTACGTGATGTATTGACGTTTACAATTGATCCCGTTGATGCAAAAGATTTTGACGATGCAATTTCATTTCAAATTTTGAAAAATGGAAATTATGAAATCGGCGTTCATATTGCCGATGTAAGTCATTATTTAGAAATAGATTCCGAATTGGATAAAGCGGCTTTTGATAAAGCAACTTCAGTTTATTTGCCCGACAGAGTAAGTCCAATGTTGCCAGAACATATTTCAAATGTTCTTTGTTCGCTTCGCCCTAAAGAAGATAAACTTACATTTTCTACTATTTTTCAACTTACGCCTTCCGGTGAAATAAAAGAATATTGGCTTGGAAAAACAATCATTCATTCCAATCATCGCTTTACTTACGAAGAGGTACAAGAAATTATTGAAACAAAAGAAGGTCTTTTTAAAAAAGAAATATTAATTCTAAATAAAATTGCTCAAGAAATGCGCCGGCAGCGAATTGAAAGAGGTGCAATTAATTTTTCATCGCAGGAAGTTAAATTCAAATTGGATGAAAAAGGAAAACCAATTGGTGTTATGATTAAGGAAAGTAAAGAAGCACATCAATTGATTGAAGAATTTATGTTATTAGCCAATCGGAGTGTTGCAGAACATCTTTCCAAAGTGAAAATTAATGCGAAACAAATTCCTGTTCCTTTTCGAATTCACGATAATCCCGATAAAGAAAAACTACTTCCATTCGTTTCGTTCGCCAATAAATATGGGTATAAATTTGACACTTCTTCGCCAAAAGCAATTTCTATTTCATTCAACCAAATGCTTCGTACTATTAATGGAAAACCCGAGCAACATGTATTGGAGCAATTAGGAATTCGAACCATGGCAAAAGCAAAATACACTTCCGAAAATGTGGGGCATTATGGTTTGGGATTTGAACATTACTGTCATTTTACTTCACCCATTCGTCGCTATCCCGATGTAATGGTGCATCGCATTTTGGAACAAACAATCAACAAAGGGTTTTGCGTTGATAAAAAAATGGAAGAAAAATGCAAACATTGCAGCGAAAGAGAACGATCGGCAATGGAAGCGGAAAGAGCAGGAAACAAATACAAGCAAGTCGAATACATGCAAAATTTTATTGGCGAAGAATTTGAAGGGATAATTAGCGGTGTTTCGTCTTTTGGATTTTGGGTAGAAACAGTAGAGCACAAATGCGAAGGACTTGTAAGCATCATTAGTTTAAGCGAAGTAGATGATTTTAGACATGTTGTTTCCGATTATTGTTTGACAGGAATGCGTACTGGTCGCAGTTTTCGGATGGGTGATAAAATTTGGATTAAAGTTGTTTCTGCTAATTTAAGTAAGCGACAGATGGATTATGAATGGGTAATTACAAGTGGATTGAAAGTTGTAAAAACAGAAAAAGTAAAAAGTAAAAAAAAGTAAGCTCAAATTTATTTTATGCAATCGTTTGAAATTTTAGCAAAAGCGTTTGAAGAAAAATTTTCGAATCGGCATTTTCCTGAAAAACCAAGTTCGCTTTACGAACCCAATGAGTATTTTTTAAAATTAGGAGGGAAAAGAGTTCGTCCAATTTTATGTTTAATGGGAACAGAACTATTCGAAGAAGTAGATTCAAAAACATGGAATGTTGCATTTGCCATCGAACTATTCCACAATTTCACTTTGATACATGATGATATAATGGATCGAGCACCGCTACGAAGAGGAATGCAAACGGTGCACGAAAAATTTGGAACAAATACTGCACTGCTTTCTGGCGATGTAATGCTGATAAAAGCGTATGACTATTTAAATTTATTGGATGCAAAATATTTACATCCAGTTTTACAAGTATTTAATAAAACTGCACGACAAGTTTGCGAAGGACAACAATTGGATATGGATTTTGAAAAATTGGATTTTTTGCATTTGGAAGCATACGTAAACATGATAGAATTGAAGACTTCCGTTTTATTGGCTGCAAGTTTAAAAATGGGCGCAATCCTTGGCGGAGCAAGTGAACGAAATCAAAATTTATTATACGAATTTGGAAAAAAAATTGGAATTGCATTTCAAATTCAAGATGATTATCTCGATGCATTTGGCGATTCAAAAAAAATTGGAAAACAAATTGGCGGAGATATTTTATCAAATAAAAAAACATTTTTGCTGATAAAAGCAATGGAAGTTGCAACTGAAAAGCAGAAAGCAAATCTTGAAAATTTATTAAAAAAAGAAACGAAATCAAAAGTAGAAGATGTGCTTTCTATTTTCAAAGAATGTAAAGTGGATTATTGGGCGTTGGAATTGAAAAATAAATATTTTGACGAAGCTCTTTCGTATTTGGAAGAAATCGCGGTTCTTTCCAATCGAAAAATTCCATTAAAAGAGTTAGCGCAGAAATTGATTCAGCGGGAATTTTGATTTTAAAAATTTTCGAACATAGTATTTATTTTTTATTTATTTTGAGCTTTTAAATTACCAATATGTTTAAATCATTATTTCGTCGAAAAACGATAGATAGAATATTAATTGATGCAAAAAAAGGAGAAGGTGATGGGCACGCTTCCGGATTGAAACGAGTGCTTTCTGTTCGTGATCTTACATTTTTTGGCATAGCTGCAATTATTGGAGCAGGTAGTTTTAGTTCGTTGGGTGATGCTGTTTTTAGAGGAGGACCCGGCATTGTTATTTTATTTATTATTTGTGGGATTGCTTGTGCATTCACTGCGTTTTGCTATTCCGATTTTGCTACAAGAATTCCAGTTGCCGGTAGTGCTTATACATATGCCTATGCTTCGTTTGGAGAAATTTTAGCTTGGATAATTGGTTGGGCATTATTAATGGAATATTCCATCGGAAATATTTATGTTGCTTTTTCTTGGAGCGATTATTTCACTTCGTTTTTGGGAAAGTTGAATATTTATATTCCTGATTTTCTTTCTTGTAGTTATCGAGAAGCACATCAAGCATTTTTGGGAAATGTAAATAATGCAGAATGGTTAAACGCTTGGAATATTGCTCCAACACTTTCCGGATTGAAAATAATTTTTGATCTGCCGGCAGTGGTTATAAATATTCTTATTACAATCTTGGTTTATGTTGGTGTTAAAGAATCAAGAAATTTTAGTAATGTAATGGTTGTATTAAAATTAGCAATTGTTTTATTAGTGATTTTAGTAGGTACTTATTTGATTTTTTCAAATGGACTAACTAATAATTGGCAACCTGAGAATGCGGTTGGACTTGCTTCATTTATGCCGAATGGTTTTGGTGGAGTTATGTTTGCTGTTAGTGGTGTATTCTTTGCCTATATTGGATTTGATGCAGTAAGTGTATTGGCAGAAGAAAGTAAAAATCCACAGCGAGATCTTCCGCGTGGTATGATTTATTCCCTTGTAATTTGTACAGTCGTTTATATTCTTCTTTCAATGGTTTTAACTGGTGCCGCACATTACTCAAAATTTGAAGGAATTGGCGATCCGCTTGCTTTTATTTTTGAAAAAGAGAACTTAAATATTGGTTGGATGCAATTTCTTGTTTCTATTTGTGCAGTGGTGGCAATGACGAGTGTGATGTTGGTATTTCAAATGGGACAACCGAGAATTTGGATGAGCATGAGTCGCGATGGTTTACTTCCTCCTGCATTTCAAAAAATACATCACAAATTCAAAACACCGTCTTTTGCAACAGTAGTAACTGGCCTTTTAGTTGGACTTCCACTTTTATTTACCGATAGAAAATTTGTTTTAGATTTTACAAGTATCGGAACATTGTTTGCATTTGTATTGGTTTGTGGTGGTGTTTTATTAATTCCTCCAAAGAAAAAAGTTGCAGGACAATTTAACATGCCACAAATAAGTGGCAAATATTTATTTCCGCTTATTGTAATTGCTTCAATAATTACAGCACAATTATTAGCTAACAATTATTTTTCAGATCTTTTGAATATTGATTTTGCTGCAGACGATGCAACTTTTAAATTGTCAACATTAATTTTTTGGATTGTTACTTTTCTGTTAGCAATAATTGCGTTTATAAAAAATCTTTTATTTATTCCGTTAATGGGGCTTACAACTTGTCTTTATTTGCTTACAGGAATGAGTGCGAATAATTGGAAATGGTTTTTTATTTGGTTTGGCATTGGATTTACTGTTTACATTTTTTATGGCTTTAGAAAAAGTAAACTTTCTGATGAATAAATCCAATGTTTAATTTTTGAAAAGCCTATTAGCTTTGTTTCATGAAATTTTCTATTGGCGATATTGTAGTTGTTCTCCATTCAAATGAGAATGGAGAAATTATTGATACTATTAATGACGAAATGTTTTTGGTAAAAGTTGGTGGCATTAGTTTCCCTGTTTATAAAGATCAAGTTGAACTTTTGCGCAACAAACAAATGGGAATTGAAAGCAAAATAGAAAATTCAAAAACGGTTTCAACGAATGAAGAAGGAGTGTGGGTAATCATTTCACCTGTTTTTAAAATGAATGAATTTGGTGAAGAAGTTGTAAAGAAGTTAAAAATATCATTGCAGAATAATACAAAATCGACATATAGTTTTTCTTATAAATTATCTTTTTTAGGAAATCGAAATACTGAATTTGCGGAAGAAATTCAACCATCGCAAACTATTTTATTAAATGAAATTTTGTTTGAAGAAATTAATGATTATCCCATTTTGCAATTTCAATTTTCTTTAGTTGATTTCAATGTAAAAAAGGTTTTATCTCATTCAGTTACATTAAAATTAAAACCGAAGCAAGTTTTTTTTAAGATTGAAGAATTAAAAATTCAGAATAAAACAAGTTTTTCTTATTTGCTTTTTAGTGAATTCCCCAAAAAAGTTGAATTGTTCAAACCTGAATTAGCTGCAAATAGTTTGAATCCAAATTTGTTTGAAGCAACAAGAAGTAAAGAACACTTACGACAACCTCTTTCTGTAATTGATTTGCACATTGAAAAACTAACTTTCAATTGGCAGCAAATGTCAAATTTTGAAATTCTTTCCTTGCAATTAAAAACACTCGAAATTGAGTTCGAGCTTTCTATTGCTCATCTTCAACCTTCACTAATTGTTATTCATGGGGTAGGTTCGGGCAAATTGAAAAATGAAATTCACGAATGGTTGAAAACGCGGAAAGAAGTAAAATCATTCCTAAATCAATATGATTCACGATTTGGGTATGGAGCAACTAAAATTTATTTTCAATACCATTAAAATTTTCAGATTAACTTTGTACAGCTACAAATCTGGTTATCGCTTCGGTAATTACCGAGGAGGAAAGTCTGGACAACAAAGAGCAATGCGCCGGTGAAGAGCCGGGTTTCGATTTATCGAAAACAGAAAGTGCCACAGAAAATAACTATCTCGGAAAAACCGAGAAAAAGGTGAAAACGTGAGGTAAGAGCTCACGAATTTTATTGGCGACATTAAAATTGGGTAAACCTCGCATGTTGAAATGCCATGTAAACCAACGCTAAGAACTGCTCGTTCGATGTTGGAGGGTAGGCAGATTGATTCCAAAAGGTAACTTTTGGAACAGATAAATGATGACCGCCGATTTCGATCGGTAACAAAATCCGGCTTATAGATTTGTAGCTTTTTTTACAAAAATTTATTTCCTAAAAATCCGCCAATTTCCATCAGCCAAGCAATCCCAAGATGAATAAATAATCCACCGAGAATTGACCGCGTATTTAAAGCAATAATACCCAAAAGCATTCCTCCAAAAAAAGAACTAACACATTCGAAAAATGGTTTTCCAAAATGGATGGTGCAATAAAAACAAGCCATTGGTAAAATAGCATCTTTTCCTGCAAATTTTGCAAATGCAAAAATCAAAAATCCACGAAAGAATAATTCTATTGAAATAAAATCTAACCCGTAAGAAATTTCATATAGTAAATTAAAAAACCAAGAATAGTTGGATGTCGATAATGTTTCAGAAGTTGTTTTCAACTTTGGATACATTGCTAAAAAATCAGCCTGGGTTGATGCAAATGTAATTAAAGGAACCATTAGTAGAAGTAGGATGGCGTAAGGTTTCCATTGAAAACCAATAGTTGAAAATCCCCAAAATGGTTTTTTCTCTTTTAGCATTTTCCCAATAAGAAATAGACAACTCAAAATAAATACAAGCCGAATTGGCCAATAAAAAATTTGATTCCAATAAACATTCCAATGATAATCTGTTGTAAAATTTATAGTTGTTTCTATTGCAATTTTAAACGAAAAAATTGCCGGTGCGATGAATAATAAAAAAAGAAATATTTTATTATTGAAACAATTATTTTTTGCAAAAACAAAAGCAAAATAATAGGGCAAAGAAAATGCGAATAGAAAAATTGTGAAACGAGAAATAAATGAAATCGTAAATGAATTTTTACTGTCAATAAAATTGTCAATTTGAAAATAATAATTAGCCCAAATTAAAAATGTAACAATAAAGCAGCAGCCAACGAAAATTCGTTTGTTCAATTCATTTACATAACTAGAAATAGAGTCTAATATTTTTTTCATTCGGGTGGAAAAGTAAAATAATTTACCTTCGTTGCAATATGACACATGAAAAATTAATGGATATGAGGTCCCGCATTGTTGGGATAAGGAGGTTTCTTTGACGTCGAGATTCGTCGAGTTAAAATAGAAAATGACAAGCAATTATCTTTAAGTCCCGGTTTTTGGGACGACAATTCTCGTGCAACTTCAATAATGAAAGATATAAAGGGGAATGAATACTGGATTAACCTTTATGAAAAAGTAAATACTTCCGTAGAAGATTTTGCAATTTTATTTGAATTTTGGAAAGGGGGAGATGCTACCGAAGACGAAACAGAAAAAGCTTTTAACGAAGCTCTTTTGTTACTGGATGATGTAGAATTCAAAGCAACTTTGAATGAACCAGAAGATGAACTACCTGCTGTTTTACAAATAAATTCAGGAGCTGGTGGAACGGAAAGCCAAGATTGGGCCGAAATGCTTGCGCGCATGTATCGAATGTATGGCGAAAAACAAGGATGGAAAGTAACTGAACTCGATTGGCAATGGGGAGATGGTGCAGGTATTAAAACTGCTACACTTCAATTTGACGGACCGTTTGCTTACGGCTTTTTAAAAGCAGAAAATGGCGTACATCGTTTGGTTCGTATTTCTCCTTTTGACAGCAATGCAAGAAGACATACTTCTTTTGTGAGTGTGTATGCATACCCGTTGGTAGATGATACAATTAAAATTGATATAAATCCTGCGGATGTAAAAATGGAAACTTCGCGCAGCGGTGGTGCTGGTGGACAAAATGTAAACAAAGTAGAAACAAAAGTTCAGTTGACGCATATTCCTACAGGAATTGTTGTTGTGTGTCAGCAGGATAGAAGTCAGTTGGGAAATAGAGAATTAGCCATGCAGATGTTGAAGAGCCGATTGTATGAAATTGAATTACAGAAAAGAAATGCAGCAAAAGATGCAACGAATGCCAAAAAGAAAAAAATAGAATGGGGCAGCCAAATTCGTTCGTATGTTTTTCATCCGTATAAAATGATTAAAGACCATCGCACCGATTTTGAAGTGGGGAATATTCAACCGGTGATGGATGGCGAATTGGATGGATTTATAAAAGCATATTTAATGAGCGAAAAAAATTCTGAAAGCTAAGTTTATAAAAACAACCAATTGAAGTATTTTCGATAAATAAATTTTTATCTCATTACATTTAATATTCAATCTATGAGCTTAGGAAATTTCAGTTATCTATTACCACAAAACGAATCTGTGTTTTCTTATGCACCAGGCAGCAAAGAGCGTGAAAATTTAAAAAAAACTTTGGCAAAATTCAAAGCAGAAGAAATTGATGTGCCCATGTATATTGGTAATAAAGAAGTACGAACCAATAAAAAAGTTGCCATGCGTCCGCCGCACGAAATTGAAAAAGTATTGGGTTATTTTCATGCAGGAGATGAGAAACATGTAAAACAAGCAATTGATGCAGCATTGGCTGCAAAAGATAATTGGGAAAGTTTTAGTTGGGAAAACCGTGCCGGCATTTTTTTAAAAGCAGCAGATTTACTTTCTACAAAATATAGAAGTGAAATAAATGCGGCAACGATGCTTGGACAAAGCAAAAATGCTTTTCAGGCAGAAATAGATGCTTCATGTGAATTGATTGATTTTTTAAGATTCAATGTTCATTTTTTAAGTGAAATTTATAAACAACAACCTGTAAGTAGTCCAGGTGTTCATAATAGAATGGAGTACCGCCCACTCGAAGGATTTGTATTAGCAATCACACCATTCAACTTTACAGCTATTGGCGGAAATTTACCAACAAGTGCAGCAATGTGTGGCAATGTGGTAGTGTGGAAACCGGCAAACACGCAAATTTATTCAGCACAACTTTTTATGCGCATCATGAAAGAAGCTGGGTTACCCGATGGAGTTATTAATTTAATTTATGTTGATGGTCCAACCATTGGAAATATTTGTTTCAATCATAAAGATTTTGCAGGAGTTCATTTTACGGGATCAACCGGTGTGTTCAATAAGATGTGGGAAATCATTGGAAAAAATATGGGGATTTATAAATCGTATCCACGCATTGTTGGCGAAACCGGCGGAAAAGATTTTATTGTTGCGCATCATTCAGCCAATCCGGATGTAGTTGCAACTGCATTGTTGCGTGGTGCGTTTGAATACCAAGGTCAAAAATGTTCGGCAGCATCGAGGGCATATATTTCGGCAAATATTGCAGAAGAAGTAAAAAAGAAATTGATTGCCGGAGTAAAAAGTTTTAAAATGGGAAGCGTAGAAGATTTTAGCAATTTCGTAAATGCTGTAATTGATGAAAAAAGTTTCGACAATATTAAGCGCTATATCGACGAAGCTAAAAAAGATAAAAAAGTAGAAATTTTGGTTGGAGGAAAATGTGACAAAAAATTGGGATATTTTATTCAGCCAACAATTATTGAAACAAAAGATCCAAAATATGCAACCATGTGCGAAGAAATATTCGGGCCGGTTTTAACGCTTTACATTTACCCAACATCGGGCTTTGAAAAAATATTAGAAATCGTAGATACAACTTCGCCTTATGCATTAACTGGGGCTATCATTTCGCAAGACAGAAAAGCTGTAGAATTAGCAACTAAAAAACTAAGAAATGCTGCAGGCAATTTTTATATAAATGATAAACCAAGTGGAGCAATAGTTGGCCAACAACCATTTGGTGGTGCAAGAGCAAGTGGCACGAATGATAAAGCAGGAAGTAGTTTAAATCTTTATCGATGGTTAAGTGCAAGAACAATTAAAGAAACTTTCAATCCTCCAACGGATTATAAATATCCATTTATGCAAGAGAAATAAAATGAAGACAAACTTCACTTAATTTTGATTTATGCAAATTTTAATTACATCAAAAAAACTTTTAGAAACAATTCAAAAATTAGCAACACGGCTTTATGAAACTCATCCTGATATGAATGAGGTTGTTTTTGTTGGAATTCAAAAAGGAGGGGTTGTGGTTGCAAATGACATTGTCTCAAATTTACAAACACTTCATGCACCTAAAAAAATTCAATACGGCCAATTGGATATTACATTTTACAGAGATGATATTCGCAATGAAATTCACTCTCCGGATACGATGAACCTTCCTTTTGACATTGAAAATAAAAAAGTAGTTTTAATTGACGATGTGCTTTTCACAGGCAGAACTATCAAAGCTGCATTAGATGTTTTGTTGGATTATGGCCGTCCCGCCAAAGTGGAATTATGTGTGTTTGTTGACCGAAAAGAGCATCGACAATTTCCCATTCAAGCAGATTATGTAGGCGTAACAGTTGAAACTAAAAGCACAGATAAAGTTAAATTGTTAAACAAAGAAGTTGTATTGATAAGTTAACAATGAACAGATCTTATTTTCTGTCTTTTGTTCTGATAAAAATTTTAATTTATCTGTGGATAAAATTCTATAATTTCGCTTTTTAATGCAACTATCCACTCGACATCTGCTCGGCATTAAAAATCTTACTAAAGAAGATATTTCACTTATTCTTTCTACCGCAGGGCAATTCAAAGAAGTTTTACAAAGACCGGTAAAAAAAGTTCCATCCTTGCGCGATGTAACAATTGTTAATCTTTTTTACGAAAACTCCACGCGTACAAGGTTTTCTTTTGAATTGGCAGAAAAAAGATTGAGTGCCGATACAATCAATTTTGCATCTTCCAATTCTTCTGCATCAAAAGGAGAAACATTACTTGATACTGTCAACAATATTTTATCAATGAAAGTGGATATGGTGGTGATGAGGCACAGTGCAAGTGGTGCACCGCATTTTTTGGCAAAACATATTCCTGCGGCAATTATCAATGCAGGTGACGGAGTCAATGAACATCCAACGCAAGCATTGCTTGATGCATTTACCATAAATGAGAAACTAGGAAAACTAAAAGGCGTAAAAGTTGCAATTATTGGCGATATTTTACATAGCAGAGTTGCCATGAGCAATATTTATTTGCTAAACAAAATGGGTGCAAAAGTGGTTGTATGCGGTCCACCAACCTTAATTCCAATTCATATAAAAGAAGCGTTGAATGTGGAAGTAAGTTATAATTTAAAAGAAACACTTGCTTGGTGCGATGTTGCCAATGTGCTTCGAATTCAATTGGAAAGACAAAACCAAGTATTGTTTTCTTCGCTGCGCGAATACAATCTTACATATGGAATTACAAAAGAAGTTTTGAATTCTTTGAAAAAAGAAATCGTTGTCATGCATCCCGGCCCGGTAAATCGTGGAGTGGAATTGGATAGCGATGTGATGGATAGCAAACAGTCCGTTATTTTACAACAAGTAGAAAATGGCGTTGCTGTTCGGATGGCGGTTTTGTACTTACTTTCCAACAGAAAAAATTAAATTACTTTATTAATTTATTATTCCTCAAATTGCAGTTGTAATTAATAATTTTTCATTATGCAACAAATTTGTTTATTTCCTGGGACATTCGATCCTGTTACTTTAGGGCATATTGACATCATAAACCGTGCATTGCCGCTTTTTGATAAAATTATTGTCGGCGTTGGAGTTAATACTTCAAAAGAGCCAATGTTTTCTCTTGAAAAAAGATTAGAATGGATAAGAAAAATTTACAAGGATGAACCAAAAGTAGATGGAATTGTTTACGAAGGGCTCACTATTAATTGCTGCAAAGAAGTGGGTGCAAAATTTATCTTAAGAGGGATTCGTTATGTTAGCGATTTTGAATTCGAAAAAACAATTGCTGATGCAAATAGAACACTTGATAGAAGTATTGAAACTTTTTTTTTAACTGGTGAGCCAAAATATACTTCTGTTGCATCCACTATTGTTCGAGATATTATTCGCAACGGTGGTGATGCAGCTCCTTTTTTACCTATCGAAGTTTCTAGTTCATTATAATTTTATAAAAATTTACAAATTAAATTCTATCGAAATTATTTCCTATGAAAAAAATTATCATTTCAAATTTCTTTTTGTTTTTCGGATTGTTGGCTTCTGCTCAAGAAAAAAATTGGGTGGATGTTTGGAATAGCAGTTCTAATTTTTATGAAATTAAGAATGCATTTAGTAAAGAATTTGAAGGGAAAGATTTATCTAACATAAAAGGTTGGAAACCATACAAGCGTTGGGAATACTATAATGAAAGCCGTTCCTACCCAAGTGGAGATTTAAAATCATACAATCAATCAATACTCGATTACAGATCAAATCAAAGTTCCAAAATACAAAATCAACGAACTGCAATTTCAAACTGGCAGATGGTTGGACCAAGTTCAGTTCCAAGTTCTGGAGGAGCAGGAAGAATAAATAATGTTCGTTTAATTCCCGGAACAACAAATCAATTTGTAGTTGCAACTCCTGGCGGAGGAGCATGGAAATACGATGGAACTGCGTGGTCTACCTCAACAGATTTTTTGACAAGAATTGGGTTTGCAGATGTTGCCATTCATCCAACCAATTCAAGTATAATGTATGCAGCAAGTGGCGATAACGATGCTGGTGATGCTCCGGCAATCGGAATTTTTAAATCAACAAATGGAGGAACTTCTTGGACCTTGTCCGGTTTAACATCCGTTTCAAGATTTTATAGATTGATAATAAATCCTGATAATCCAAACATTTTAATAGTTTCTTCAACCAGTGGAATTTATCGTTCAATTGATGCTGGTGCAAACTGGACATTGGTTTCTTCAGAATCAAATATTCGTGATCTTGAATTTATGCCAGGGAATACTTCAATTGTTTATGCTTCCAAAATGTCAAGTAATGTAATTTTTTTTAAATCGACTGATGGTGGTGCAAGTTTTTCAAATAGCGGTGTGGGAACAGGTTTGCCAACTTCATCAAATGGAAGAGCAATGATTGCTGTAACAGCAAATGACCCTAATTATTTATACATGGTTATTGGAAATCCATCAAACAATGGGTTTAAAGGAGTTTATAGATCTACTGATAACGGTGTAAGTTTTACAACACAATCCACTACTCCCAATTTACTTGGGTGGAGCAATACAGGAGGAGATACGGGTGGGCAACAATGGTACGATCTTTCAATTGCTGTATCACCAACAAACAAAGACCTTGTAATTGTTGGAGGAGTTAATGTTTGGAGATCGACTGATGGTGGATCCAATTGGCAAATCGCAGGTCACTGGACGGGATCTGGAGCACCCTATATTCATGCCGACATTCATGATTTGAATTTTGATTCAAATGGACTTACAGTTTATGCAGGTTGTGATGGTGGAATTTTTAAGAAAGACGACATTACCAACTCTAACTCGTGGATTGATTTGAGTAACGGAATGGCAATAGCTCAAATGTATAAAATGGGACAATCAACTCAGAGTCAAAATAAAGTGTTGACAGGTTGGCAAGACAATGGAACTAATTTATGGATTGGACCAAACAACTGGACAAGACCAATTGGTGGAGATGGAATGGAAAGTATTATTGATTATTCAAGTGATACGTATCAATATGGAGAACTCTATTATGGGGCTATTCGTAAATCAACAAATGGTGGAGCATCATTTAGTACAATTGTAAATAGTGGCGGTACAGCAGGAACAGTTAACGAAGATGGTGATTGGGTTACACCTTATATTTTAAATCCAAAAAATCCAATGTCGCTTTATGTTGGTAAAACACGAATTTATAAATCAACAGACCGTGGTGCTTCGTGGACAGCTCATTCATTAATTGGTTCTGCAAGTAGTAATATTGATGCAATTGCAGTTGCACCATCTGACACAAACGTAATTTATACAAGTAAATCCGGACAAATTTGGCGCTCCGGCGATAACGGTTCTAACTATAATGAAATAACTGCTGGTTTACCTGGGCTTTTTATAACTTATATAGCAGTTGATGAATCAAACGCAAATAAAATATTTGTCACACTTTCTGGTTCATCTAATGGAAATAAAGTTTTTCAATCATTAACGGGTGGTGGAAACTGGACAAATATTTCAACTGGCTTGCCCAATTTATCTGCGAATTGTATTGTGTTGGACACAACAAGCAGCGCAAATGCAATGTATGTCGGCATGGATGCAGGCGTTTATTTTAAAGATGATAATTCAACCAGTTGGACAGCTTTCAATAATAATCTTCCGAATGTTGAAATTGCAGAATTAGAAATTCAATATGCAGCGCAAAAAATAAGAGCTGCAACTTATGGAAGAGGATTGTGGGAAGGAAATCTTGAATCGGGAAGTACAAGTTTTTTAAATGCAGCATTTACTTCAAACAATACTAATATTTGTAAAGGTTCTTCAGTTCAGTATTCAGATAACTCAACAGGAATTCCGTCACCAACAAGTTGGTCTTGGTCTTTTCCTGGTGGAACACCAGCTTCTTCAAATGTACAGCATCCATTAATTAATTACAATACAAATGGATCTCATTCAGTTTCACTCACTGTAGGCAATGGAACTACTTTCAATACAATTACTACGAATAATTATGTAACTGTAACAAGTGTAATTCCTACATTATTGCTTGCAGGAGACACTGCTATTTGTGCTGGTTCTGTGGCAACTTATATTGTTGGTGGAAACAACTTGGGAACTCCAACATTTACTTGGACTGTGAATGGTGTACCAACAGGGGTAAATGCCTCAATGTATTCTTCAAGCATACTTGGTAATGGATCGGTTATTCGATGCAATGTTGTTTCTACTGCTCAATGTGCGCAACCCACAACTACACAAAGCAATTCGATTATATTAAGAGTAAAACCTGTTCCGCCAAAACCAATTATTACAGCAGTCTTTGGTTTGTTGACAAGTAGTAATTCAACAGGTAATCAATGGATGTTGAACGGAAGTGATATTACAGGAGCAGTACAACAAACGTTTAATGCAATTACAAACGGACGCTATTCAGTAAAAACAATTTTGGATGGTTGCGTATCGCAAAGCAGCGATGATATTGATTTGAAAATCGAAGGATTATTTAAAGTGTTTCCGGTTCCAACTAACGGAAATCTTACCGTTGCATTTTATATTCCTCAAAATGCAACAAGGTACAGTTTGAAAATATTTAATGCATTGGGACAAATTGTTTTTAATGATGTAAATAGCGCTTCAGCTGGAGTTTTGCAAAAACAACTTGATTTGAAAAAGTTAGCTGCAGGTATTTATCATATTGAAATTATAACCGGCGATACAAAATACAAACGAACATTTAATAAACTAAACTATTAAAATTTTCAAACAGAGGTTATGTCAATTTGGTTTAGTAAAGAAATAACGATTGAAAAGTTGAATGCTTTCGGAAAAAATAATATGTCGCAACATTTAGGAATTGAATGGGTGGAATTGGGAGAAAATTTTCTTAAAGCAAAAATGCCTGTAGATGAAAGAACGAAGCAACCTTACGGATTACTGCATGGTGGTGCGTCTTGTGTATTGGCTGAAACATTGGGTAGTGTTGCTTCTGCATTAATAATTGACACATCGAAGAATAATTGCGTTGGAATAGAAATAAATGCAAATCATTTACGAAGTGCAAAAAGTGGGTATGTAATTGGAACTGCATCTCCTTTGCACATTGGAGGATCCACGCATGTTTGGGAAATAAAAATTCACGATGAAAATGAAAAATTGATTTGCGTAAGTCGATTAACAGTAGCCGTAATCAAACACAAATATTAAGCATCTATTTTTAACCCAGCTTCAATGACATCGTGGATTGAGGGGTATGATTTTTGAGCAAGTTCAGCTATTGCATTTTTTTTAACCCATTCAATTTTTGTTATACTTTCTTCCAATTGCGGAACTAAATTTTGTTTGCCAACAGCCTTCATTCGAAACCATTCGGTTTCTTTTAAAACCAACTGTGTTCCTTCTTGATATGTGTGATAAGTTGTAGTTAAATATGAAATCGCAATTAAATTTATTAACCCCGTTTCTTCTTGAACCTCCCGAACAGCACATATTTCAGGAGATTCATTTTTCATAAATTTTCCTTTAGGAAGATCCCATTTGTTGTGGCGATAAATGAACAGCATTTCGTTTTTTTCATTTAAAACAAATCCGCCGGCTGCTTTAATAAATTTACATTTTTTATAAAAGGCTTTTTTCAACTCTTCCAAATTATTGTGATAAAAAACTCCTGAATTAATATTTTTTAATTGCATTTCATAAATCATCGTTTTGATTGCATGCGTATTTAATTCGTCAATAAAAATTGTATCCTCCTTATGAATTAAACTATGAAGCAATTGATCAATATTATCACAAAGAAAAAGCGGCTTATTATTAAAGTATATTTTAATGTACATAACTAAATTTTAATTTTTCAATTTCTCTTTACAAATTTGCTTATGAATAATTCCAAAATTGTAGCCGAAAAACTGCTTCAAGTTAATGCAGTAAAGTTAAATCTTACAAACCCATTTATATGGGCTAGTGGATGGAAAAGTCCGATTTATTGTGATAATCGTAAAATTCTTTCCTTTCCATTTGTAAGAGATTTTATTAAATCGGAACTTAGCAATTTAGTATTCGAAAAATTTTCAAGCGTTGAAATGATTGCCGGTGTTGCAACTGCAGGCATTGCATGGGGAGCAATGGTTGCCGATCAATTAAAACTTCCATTTGTATATGTTCGTCCAAAACCGAAAGAACACGGTTTAGGAAATCAAATTGAAGGCTTTTTAGAAGATCCTAAAAAGGTAGTTGTTGTTGAAGATTTGGTTTCGACGGGCAAAAGTAGCGTGCAAGTGGTAGAGACTTTAAGAGTAGCAGGAGTGGAGGTTGTCGGCATGGTTTCGATATTTACTTATGGTTTTCCTACGGCTGATGAAATGTTTCAAAAATTGGCAATTCCTTATTATCCACTTACAGATTATGCATCACTTATTGAGTTGGCAAAGGAAAAAGGGAAATTTGATTCAAGTCAACTTGAAACTTTGTTAAAATGGAAAGACAGTCCTGAAAAATGGGGGCGATAATTCAAATTAAATCGATACTAAAATGAAAAAAGCAATTTTTATAGCTTTTGCTTTCCTGAGTTTTTATGTTGTAAATGGACAAACTAAAGCAAGTGTAACGGCAAAAATTAAAACACCAACCATTGGCTGTGAAAACTGTAAGAACAAGATTGAAACCTATTTGAAACGCAATGATGGCGTTACTTATGTATTGGTAAATTGGCGCAGAAAAGAAACGGTTGTCAAATTTTTGACTGACAGAGTGAATATTGAAGAAATAAAGACTGCAATTGCAAATGCAGGGTATGCTGCAGATGATATTTTGGCAACTCCGGATTCTTATCAGCGATTGCCAAAAACTTGCAAATCGCCAAAAGATGGGGGACCTGCTAAATATCCAAACATTCATTCGAATTAAAATTTGCATTTTGATAAACTAATATATTTAGTTTATAGCCAAACATTGTTAATATTTTTATAGCTAAAATATAATATTTTTAAAATTATATTTAAAGTAATAGAAACCAATATTATACAATTTATTTTTAATAATTAATATTTAGTATAAACTAGGTTAAATTAGATTTAATCTTCCTTAGTTGTAAATTAATTATATCTAACAAATTATTATATAATTTATTGGTTTTTAAATAAATGTAATGTTTATATCTTTTTATACAGGCAATGAAATTAAATATTATATTTTATTTATATAAGAACCCTATCTTTTATCTATTAAAACATTCTTAATAAGCAGGTTATTCCAAAAAGCATTATTTAATTAATCGATTTATTTTTACCACCCATCACATGCTTTGGTTGAACGTGGTTATTCTTTAAACTTTTTGTAATTTTAGGTTCTAATTATTCACACCCAAAGAAATAATGTTCAATGAAAAAAGCTTGGCTACTACTTTTTCTAAGTCAACTACTTCTGTTTTCAACTTATTCTCAAGATTTTTCAAATAAAGGGAAGGAATTCTGGATACCTTATTCATACCATGTAAGCATGAATGGTGGAGGAAGCGGCGTAACTATGACGCTTTACATTACCTCTGATTTGGCCACAACTTATCAAGTTGAAATATATGGAGGTGCTGTTATTCAAACAGGTTCAATTGCAGCAGGTCAAGTTGTAACTTGTTTGATTCCAAATACAAATTTTATTAACGATGAAGGTTTGTTTACAGGGAAGACCGTTCATGTCACCGCGTTAAAGCCCGTTGTTGTTTACTCTTATATAACCCAAAGTGCTATTAGTGGGGCTACTGTTTGTTTGCCAACCCAAGTTTTAGGAAAAGAGTATTATTCCATGAATTATACACAAATTTCAAACCAAACAAACGCTAATTCTTATTTTACAATTATTGCAGTAGAAGATAATACTTCGATTGAAATTACTCCATCTGCCAATACCAAAAATGGCTGGTTGGCTGGCAATACTTACACGATAAATTTAAACAAAGGCCAAATTTATCAAGTTTTGGGAACGCATAACAATACTCCAGTTGGAGGGTTATATTCTGGAACTGACCTTACGGGTTCCAGAATCAAATCTGTTTCATCTGGAACAGTTGGTTGTAAAAGAATTGCTGTTTTTTCAGGCGCGGGAAAAATTAGAATTGGAGTATGTTCTGGCAATAATAATACTTCAGACAATTTATATCAACAACTCTATCCTGCAGCATCTTGGGGTAAAAAATACCTCACCGTTCCAAGTTATAGTCGCCCGACTAATTTTTATAGAATTTTTAAAAATGATCCATTAACTAATGTATCTTTAAACGGAGTGTTGATTCCTTCAGCTTCTTTTTTTGCAGGAATGTACTACGAGTTTTCAGGAGCTATTCCAAACAAGATAGAAGCAGATAAACCAATTTCTGTTACACAATATTTTACAACACAAGGTTGTTCTGGGAATGTTTCCCCTTACGATCCAGATATGATTGTTCTAAATCCTGTAGAACAAAATATCAACAAGGTTACATTGGTTAGTTCAAATTTGGTTGCCCCTGCAAATCAACAGCATCATTTACACATCATTATGAATAATGGAGGAACTGGAATTTCTTCTTTTAAATTAGATGGAGTTTCCGTTCCAATTTCGAATTGGGTTGCACATCCAACCGATCCAAATTATTCTTATTTATATCGGAATAATGTAAACCAAGGGTATCATACATTAACATCGGACTCAGGTTTTAATGCATTGGCTTATGGTTACGCAAATGCAGAATCGTATGGTTATTCAGCAGGTTCTAATATTAAAGATTTATATCAATTTATAACCATTCAAAACCCATTTTCAACAGTTAATTTTCCGGGAGTATGCAAAGGAACTCCATTTTATTTTTCGATTGTTTTTCCTTATGAACCGATTCAAATTCAATGGGAATTTGGATCGGCATTAAATGCAATGGGAATTGCAGATGTAACATTAAATAATCCTCTGTATGATTCTACATGGTTTGTAAATGGGAAACAATTATATCGATATAAATTACCAACCCCATATACAATAACATCCGCAGGCAATTATACGATTGAAGTAGAAGCACAAAACCCAACTCCAGATGGTTGCGGTGGTACGCAAGAAATATATTACGATTTACAAGTTTTTGACCCACCAACTGCCGGATTTTATTTTACGACAAATGGTTGTGTAAATTTACCCGTACAATTTTTTGATACAACAAATACAAGCGGAAGGCCGATTATTCAATGGCTATGGAATTTTGGAGATGCTACCTCTTCCGGGTTACAAAATCCAACTCATCAATATAATGCGGCAGGAACTTACAATGCTTCCCTAAAAGTAATTACAGATGTCGGTTGTATTTCAGATTCCACAGTTAAAGTGGTAACATTAAATGCGCAACCGGTTGCAAATTTTGGCAACTCAACACCCACATGTATTGGAGGTACAATTTTGTTTACCGACTCTTCCACAATCAGTACGGGAACTATTACTAAATGGACTTGGAACTTTGGAGATGGAAGTCCGCCATTAGTTGCAACATCCAATATTGCTCAACCACATATTTATTTAACAACCGGAACTTTTAATGTTACTTTAATTGTTGAAACAGGGGCTGGTTGCCAAAGTGCAATTTTTAGTAAAACACTAACAGTACATCCACGTCCATTAGCGAATTTTGAATTACCGAATGTTTGTTTACCAGTTGGTGCTGCAAATTTTACAAGTACATCAACCATTGCAAGCGGAACGATTGCAAGTTATTTATGGAATTTTGGAAACAG
>SXGU01083551.1_pt1 | contig 63783 bp, 61 predicted proteins | sample 3174531 | NCBI WGS metagenome assembly SXGU01 (sample SAMN11356863, study PRJNA531348) | freshwater metagenome | isolation source: freshwater sample F1-140 | place: China: Fuxian Lake, Yuxi | collected 2017-12-25 | reverse complement strand
GATGCGCTGATGCGTGAAGCCTTGATCCAATCGGCCATAGAAAGTGCCGAACAAGCCGTGGCATTGGGTCTGTCGCCCAATCAAATCATCATTTCTTGCAAAGTCAGCAACGTGCAAGATTTGGTCAAGGTCTACACCGATTTGGCTGCCCGTTGCGATTACCCCTTGCACCTAGGTTTAACGGAAGCTGGCATGGGCTCGAAAGGCATAGTGGCCTCCACGGCAGCCTTGGCTTTGCTTTTGCAACGCGGCATAGGCAACACCATACGCGTGTCTTTGACGCCGGAACCGAATGAGTCGCGCAGCAAAGAAGTCATTGTCGCGCAAGAGATCTTACAAACCATGGGCATACGCTCTTTCACACCATTGGTCACCGCATGCCCAGGCTGCGGGCGCACTACCTCGACTTATTTCCAGGAATTGGCCATGCAAATCCAAGCCTATTTAAGGCAGCAAATGCCGCATTGGCGAGGCCGTTATGCCGGCGTTGAAAATTTAAACGTGGCGGTCATGGGTTGCGTGGTCAATGGTCCGGGTGAATCCAAGTTAGCCAACATTGGTATTAGCTTGCCAGGCACAGGCGAAACGCCGGTGGCGCCAGTGTTTGTCGATGGGGAAAAAACCGTGACCCTAAAAGGCGATCGCATCGCCGAAGAATTCCAAGCCATAGTAGAGGATTACGTGCAAACCCATTACGCCCTTGGTGGAAAATCGCATCAGCCAACTGCCAGTCCTGTCAGCCAAAAAACCATAGCCATTAAAGCCATTTAAGCATGCCGGATAACACAAGTAAAAACAAACCCAGTAAATTTCAAAGTATCAAAGGCTTTTACGATATTTTGCCCGATCACACGCCGCTCTGGTTTAAGTTAGAAGACACGGCACGCCGCGTGCTGGGGCAATACGGCTACAAGAATATACGCATGCCTTTGGTGGAAAGCACCGATCTGTTTGTGCGCTCGGTAGGCGAACACACCGATATCGTCGAAAAAGAAATGTACGCTTGGCAAGATGCCCTCAATGGTGACAAGCTGACCTTGCGCCCAGAGGGCACAGCCGGCTGCGTGCGTGCCGTCATAGAAAGCAACCTTACTTACAATGGGCCGGTGCGTTTATGGTATAGCGGCGCCATGTTTAGGCATGAGAATGTGCAAAAAGGCCGTCAACGGCAATTTCATCAAATAGGCGTGGAAGCCTTTGGCTTTGATAGCCCGCAAGTGGACGCCGAGCAAATTGTCATGTTGGCACGCTTGTGGCGCGAGCTAGGCATCAGTGATGTCGAATTGCAAATAAACAGTATAGGCGATGCGCACGAACGTGCGGCTTACCGTGAAGTGTTGATAGCCTATTTTGAGCAGCACCTTGACAGCCTGGACGAGGATGCCAAACGCCGATTGCACAGCAACCCCTTGCGCATTTTGGACAGCAAAAACCCACGCATGCAAGCCTTATGTGAAGCGGCCCCAAAATTAATTGATTGCTTGGGCGATGCAACCCGCGCGCATTTTGATGGTCTGTGTGCATTGTTAAGGGAAGCTGGCGTGGCCTTCACCGTTAATGCACGGTTGGTTCGCGGGCTGGATTATTACAATCGCACCGTGTTTGAATGGGTGACCACCAAGCTAGGCGCGCAAGGCACCATAGCCGGTGGCGGCCGTTACGACAGTTTGGTTGAACGATTGGGCGGTGAGCCGACCCCGGCATGCGGTTTTGGCATAGGTTTGGAGCGGGTGTTTTTGTTGATGCAAGAATACGGCGTGGTGGCCGACGATGCCCCAGACGTGTATTTGGTTAACGTCGGTGAGTTGGCGGAAAAAGCCGCTTTTGCCTTGGCGGAAAAGCTACGTCAAGCTGGTTTGCAGGTTGTCTTGCACGCGGGCGGTGGCAGCTTTAAATCGCAAATGAAGAAAGCCGACAGAAGCCAAGCGCGCTACGCCATTATTTTAGGTGATGATGAAGTGAACACACAGCAAATCAGTTTGAAGCCCATGCGCGCTGACGCGTCAGATCAGCAGCAGCAATTGAGCCTGGATGCGGCCATTGCTTACCTACAGATTAAGCCATAGCTCGCTTAATGCTTATTCATGCTAAATTTTACTGGCTAATATGAACTCCCTTGTCCCTTTATTGCAGTTACAAAACATCAGCATTGCGCCTAAAAATGCCGCTGACCGCTTATTGGTCAAGCAGGTCAGCTTTAGCATATTGCCAGGCAAAACCACTTGCGTGGTAGGCGAATCAGGTAGTGGCAAAAGCTTGACGGCCTTGTCTATTATGAGCTTGCTGTCTAAGCAATTGCGTTTGACCAGCGGTCAAGTTCTGTTTAATGACGGTGAGTCTGGCGTGCAAGATCTAACGCAGTTGGATGACGCCAGCATGCGCAAAATTCGTGGGGCAAAAATTGCCATGATCTTTCAAGAGCCCATGACTTCACTGAATCCGGTGCTGACCGTGGGCTACCAAATAGGCGAAAGCTTGACTACCCATTTAGGCTTAAAAGGCCCAGCCTTGCAAAGCAAGATTGCCAGCTTATTAAGCATGGTAGGCATCCCAGAAAACCGTGCCAACAGCTACCCAGACGAATTGTCCGGTGGCCAGCGTCAGCGGGTGATGATTGCCATGAGCATAGCCTGTGAACCTTGTCTGTTAATTGCGGACGAGCCAACCACGGCCTTGGATGTCACGGTGCAGGCGCAAATACTGACGTTGTTGGATGAGCTTAAAACCCGCATGAACATGGGCATGCTGTTCATTACGCACGATTTCGGCGTGGTAGCCGACATCGCCGATCAAGTGGTGGTGATGTTCCGTGGTGAAATTGTCGAGGCCGGTAGCAAACAACAGGTATTGAACAATCCACAACACCCTTACACCAAAGCCTTGCTGGCTTGCGTGCCGGATGCCGAGGGCAAGAAGCCATTGAAGCCGATTGATTATGCTTGGCTAGCTGATAAAAAGAGCCAAACTCAGATGCAAAATCAGGAGCAGGCATGACGGATATTTTGTTGCAAGCCAAGCACTTGGTTAAAACCTATAGCCAGCGCAGCGGTAAATTTGGATTTGGCACCAGCCTAGTGCGAGCCTTAGATGACGTCAGCATAGAGTTAAGAGCCGGTAAAACCTTGGCTGTCGTCGGGGAATCGGGCAGCGGCAAATCCACCTTGGCCCGTTGTCTGTTACAATTGCAAGCCCTAGACAGTGGCGAGGTGCTGTTCGCCGGTCAAGATTTGGCCAAGTTAGACGGCGCGGCCTTAAGGCAAGTGCGTAAAAATTTGCAAATGGTTTTTCAGGACCCGTTTGCCTCACTCAATCCACGCATGCGCGTGGGTGAGATAGTTGCTGAGGGTTTGATTATTCATGGTTTAGGTAGCGCGGCGGAACAGCAAGCCAAAGTGATGGCAATGCTAAAACGCGTTGGGTTGAGCGAGTCCGACATGCAAAAATACCCACACGAATTTTCCGGTGGGCAACGTCAGCGCATAGGCATAGCCCGTGCTCTGGTGCTGTCGCCAAAAGTAGTGGTATGCGATGAGCCAGTCTCGGCTTTAGACGTGTCCATACAAGCGCAGATACTGTTGCTGTTAAAAGAGTTGCAAGCGGAAATGGATTTAAGTTACTTGTTCATTAGCCACGATTTGCGCGTGGTGCGCCACATAGCCGATGACATTGTGGTCATGCACCAGGGTAAGGTGGTTGAGCAGGGGCAGGTTGAGGCGGTTTATCAGCGTCCGCAACACTCATACACGCAGAACTTGTTAGCAGCTATCCCGGGTAAAAAAGCGCTTAGCGCTTGATGGCAGTTGTACCGATTGATTAAACGTAGTTTTAGTAAAACATAGATTTAGATACACCTGAATTAGATAAACCTGAATTAAATTAGCTTAGGAAAAAGTATGGCATACGATTTAGAAGAGCAAGAACAATTAGACGAATTCAAAGCTTGGTGGAAACAGCATGGCACTTTAATTAGCCGTGTTTTTATTGCCTTATTAGTTAGTTACGTCGCTTATCAAGCATGGCATTACTACCAAAATAAACAATCCGTGGCCGGTTCAAGCTTATACCAAGAGCTAGTGGTGGCGGATCCCAAAGACCTAAAAACCATATTGGCAAAATCAGCCAGTTTAATGGAAGATTACAGCGGCACACCGTACGCTGGCCGTGCGGCCTTGATGGCGGCTAAAGCCAATTACCAAGCCAAGCAAGTGGCCAGTGCTAAAGCGCAATTGGAATGGGCGGCCAAGCATGCCAGCGAAGCTAGTGTGGAGGCCTTAGCGAATCTGCAATTGGCCAGCATATTGTTCGAAGAAAAAGACCTAAACGGCGCCTTGGCATTGTTGAATAAATCGCACGATGCCGGTTTTGATGGCTTGTTTGCCGATTTAAAGGGCGACGTTTTAGCCGCATTAGGTAAAAATGCCGAGGCCAAAGCCGCTTATCAAGAGGCCTTAGATAAATTGGATCCGGCTGGTAAAGTGCGCGCATTGACGCAAAAGAAACTCGAATCGTTGGCTTAATCTAAAGCTTTGCTTTAATACATACATCCTGGGGTGCTGCCTTGTTCTCACTATTTTCCAAAAAAATCACCTGCTTATTGGCGCTCAGTTTGTTATTGCTCAGCGCGTGCAGTGTGATAGGTGACGTGAAAGACAATTTGACGGATACCTTGTTTGGTCGAGTGCCTGCCGATGCGCCGGATCCCTTGGTGGAATTTAAGCCGGTTAACCTTAGTAAGGTTTTGTGGCAAGCCAAGCTCAGTGAGTCCAATGATTTTGATTTTGTCCCAGTGGTCGAAGCAGGTTATGTCTATGCCGCCAGCAGCAAAGGTGAAATAGCTAAGTTTGATGCCGTCAGTGGTAAGCAAGAATGGCGGGTCAACAGCCCTGAGGTGTTATCCGGTGGCGTCGGAGTCGGCGGCAGTTTGGTTATGGTAGGCACACAAAAAGGCTGGGTTTATGCCTACGACATAGCCGGTAAGTTTTTATGGAAGGCCAAGTTAAGCAGCGAGGTCTTGAGTGCGCCTAAGTATTTCGATGGTTTAGTCATTGCTCGCAGTGGCGATAACCATATCTACGGCCTCAATGCCAACGACGGCACGCGCAAATGGGTATACGACCGCACTGGTCCAGCGTTGACCCTACGCAGCTCAGTGGGCGTGATTGTAGACGGTGGTGCTGTTTATGCCGGTTTCGGCGGCGGCAAACTGGTCGCGCTGCGTGCTGACAACGGCAAGATGCTTTGGGAAGCGTCGGTTGCACAGCCTAAAGGCGTCACTGAAATAGAGCGCATTGCTGACATCACTAGCTTGCCTGTGGTTGAAGGGCCCTTAGTCTATGCGGTTGCTTACCAAGGCAAAATAGCCGCGGTGGATCGCATGAGCGGCCGCATTGTTTGGAATAGAGACATATCCAGCTTGACCGGATTAAGCATGGAAGACGGGCGCATTTACCTGGCCCATGCCGCGGGGGCGGTCTATGCCTTGGATTACACCACGGGTAAATCTTTTTGGCGCCAAGCGGTATTAAAAAACCGCAAATTAAGCTTACCGCTAGCCATGGGTGGCTTGGTTGCAGTTGGGGATTTGGAAGGTTACGTGCATTTCTTAAACCGAGATGACGGTGCACTCGCCTCCAGACTGCAAGTAGGCAGCAGCGCGGTCATGCCTAATATGGCCTTGTTAAGCAGCAACAGCCTCATTGCACAAACCCGAGATGGCGGGCTTTATGCCATCCAAGTTAAATAATAATACTTAAATAATAATGGCCGTTTAATATCGGCCAGTTAGTCGTCACAGTATCCACATAGAAGAGTTGCATGTTACCTACCCTAGTATTGGTTGGCCGACCTAATGTCGGCAAATCCACCTTATTTAACCGCTTAACCAAAAGCCGTGATGCCTTGGTCGCGGACCTGCCCGGTTTAACCCGGGATAGGCATTATGGCCGTGGCGTGGGCGCCAGTCAGCCATATTTAGTGGTGGACACAGGCGGCTTTGAGCCCAATACCGACAGTGGCATCCTGAAAGCCATGGCCGTGCAAACCCTGCTGGCCATAGACGAAGCCGATGTGATTCTATTTATCGTGGACGGTAGGCAAGGCGCCACTCCGCAAGACATGGAAATTGCCAACCGCTTACGCCGCTGCAAATGCCCGGTGTTATTGGCGGTGAATAAAACCGAAGGCATGAACAAGGCCGTGGTGAGCGCCGAATTCCATGAGTTGGGTCTAGGCGATCCGCTGTCGATTTCCTCGGCGCACGGTGAAGGCGTTAAAGACATCATTGATTTAGCCTTGGAAAGCTTTCAGTTGGAAGAAGACGAGCCTGAGCTGGATCAAAACGAAGACAGAGTCCCTAAAGTAGCCATAGTCGGCCGACCTAATGTAGGGAAATCCACGCTGGTCAATGCCTTGTTGGGTGAAGATAGGGTCATCGCCTTTGATGAGCCCGGTACCACGCGCGATTCCATTTCCATAGACTTGGAAAAAAATGGCAAACACTACACCTTAATCGATACCGCCGGTGTGCGTAAACGCGGTCGCGTGTTAGAGGCCATAGAAAAATTCTCGGTCATTAAAACCATACAGTCGATAGAAGAAGCCAACGTGGTGATTTTGGTGGTCGATGCGCAAGAGGGCATCACGGAACAAGACGCTCACGTTGCCGCTTACATATTGGATGCCGGTCGTGCCTTGGTGGTGGCGATCAACAAATGGGATGGCTTAAAAGAAGAAGAGCGCGATTGGGTCAAGCGGGAAATCGATAGAAAATTAATGTTCTTGGATTTCGCCGAGTTTCATTACATTTCTGCCTTGCGTAAAAAAGGCCTGCCGGAGTTATTTAAATCGGTGGACATTGCCTTTAAAGCCGCTTTTGCTAAATTAGCTACCCCGCAATTAACCCGCGTGCTGATCGACGCCTTGCAGCAGCACCAACCGCCTATTAGCAAAGGCATACGGCCTAAATTGCGCTATGCCCACCAAGGCGGCAGTAATCCGCCCATCGTCGTGATACACGGCAACCACGTGGACGGGGTCAAGGATGCTTACACGCGCTTTTTAGAAAAAACCTTCCGCCGTACCTTTCAATTGTCCGGCACGCCACTGCGCGTGCAATACAAACAAGGCAGCAACCCGTTTGCCGAGGACGAAGACAAGCGCAAACCGGGTGAGGGCATAGTCAGCATGCGTAGACGCAAAACCGCGCACCGGGCTGAGCTGAAAGCTAAAAAAGCCGTGGAAGACAAAGACCGCAGCGCGAAAAAACGCTAAGCTTAATACAAACTTTCCCAGAATTTCCACCACACCCGTTCGTCTTGGGTGAAGTTCTTGCCAAACATTTCACTGTTGGGGTAATTGGTTTTTAAAACGCGCAAGGTGTCGTTCTTCAGGTCATCTAGGCTCAATAAATCGTAAGCGCTAATCATGATCACCAAGGCTTGCTCGACGCCGGGCGATTGTGGGAAGTATTCCAATACGTATTTGCAGCGGTTCACTGCAGCTAAATAGGCATGCCGTTTCATGTAATAACGGGCCACGTGCAATTCGTGATCGGACAAGCTGTTGGCCAGGTAGACCATGCGCTGCGTGGCATCTTTGGCGTATTTGCTGTTAGGGTAGCGCGTCACCAACTCTTTAAAGCTGGTAAACGAATCGCGTAAACCACGCGGATCGCGATCGCTAATTTGCTGTTCGGTGGTTTTTTCAATAAAGCCGCGTTCGTTGAACACGGCCAAGCCTTTTAAGTAATAAGCGTAATCGACGTTAGGGTGATTCGGGTGCAATTTGATAAAACGGTCTGCCGCGGCCACGCACAATATTGGGTCTTGTTTTTTAAAATGGGCGTAGGCCGTTTCCAGTTGCGCTTGGGTGGCATAGCGGCCATTGGGGTAGCGCGATTCCAGTTTGCCAAAATAGACGATGGCTTTCTCGTAATCCTTATCAAACATTTTGGCTTGGCCTTCAGCGTAGATACGCTCTGCTGTCCAGCCTTTGGTGTCATCGAGTTCAGTGGGGTCACCGAAGATAGCGCAAGCATTGAGTAACAAAGCAAACATAAAAACTAAGATATACTTCATGCTGAAACGACCTTTAAGAATGATGCGCAATTATACCCGATGACAGACACCACTCAAGCTACTCTTCGTAATACCGACTCCCTAAATCAAGCCTTAACGCTGACTATCCCTAATGATTTAGGGGGCTTGCGCTTGGATGTGGCATTGCAACGGTTGCTGCCCGAACATTCCCGATCTAGGCTGCAAGCTTGGATTAAAGACGGCTTGGTCACGGTGTCAGGGCTAGCCAGCACATCTAAAACCAAAGTGTGGGGTGGCGAGGCCGTGGTGGTGCAGGTGCAAATCAAGCCTGAGCAGCAGGCGTTTCAAGCAGAAAACATCCCGCTTAATATCGTTTTTGAAGACCAGCATATCTTGGTGATCAATAAGCCGGCTGGCATGGTGGTCCATCCTGCCGCCGGCAATTGGACTGGCACCTTGTTAAATGCCTTGCTTTTCCATGTGCCCGAATTAAAAGACTTGCCCCGTGCTGGTATCGTGCATAGGCTAGACAAGGACACCAGCGGCCTGTTGGTGGTAGCCAAGACCTTGGCCGCGCAAACTAACTTAGTGCGGCAATTGCAAGCACGCACGGTTAAACGCGAATACCGAGCCATCGTCTGGGGGCAGATTTGGCGCAATGGCATGATAGATCAACCCATAGGCCGTGACCCAAGGTCGCGCACCAAGATGGCGATTAACCGTGCCGGCAAGCCGGCCATTACTCGCTACGAAATGCTGGAACGTTTCTCCGTGCAAACCTATATGCGCTGCAATTTGGAAACCGGTCGCACCCATCAAATCCGCGTGCACATGCAATATTTAAAAGCACCCATCGTCGGTGATCCGGTTTACGGTTTTCGTGGCATCGTGCCGATACGGGCCATGACGCAAACCTTACGCGATGCCGTCAGTCAATTTAAGCGGCAAGCGCTGCATGCCATCAAGCTAGGATTATTGCACCCGGCAAACAATGAATTTGTTGAGTGGCAAATTGAGTTGCCCGATGACATGAAAGCCCTGCTGGAGGCCATGCGTCATGAAGATCCGCGCGATGACGATGACGAGGCGTTTGATTTTGGCGGCTTGCAAACCGAGCCCTATTTGGCCGATGAAGATTACGAAGACGATGACTATGATGACGATGAATTTGTTGAGGATGAATTCGACAGCGAAGACGAGAATCTAGCAATGGATGATGAGGATTAAGCCTTGTTTGCCTTAAATGCGATACAGCCCAGTTGGCCGGCCCCGGCCAATGTGCAAGCCCTGCAAACCACTAGGCAAGGTGGATTCAGTTTGGCGCCGTATGCCAGCCTTAATTTGGCCATGCACGTCAAAGACGACGAGGCCTGCGTTAGGCAAAACCGCCAAGTATTGCGGACTGTGTTACCCAGTGAGCCGGTTTGGTTAAATCAAGTGCACGGGGTGACCGTGCTGGATGCGTCTTTGGTGCAGGGTGTGCCGGATGCCGATGCCTCGTATACCCGGCAAGCCAAGCAGGTGTGCGTCACCATGACGGCAGATTGTTTACCGGTCTTGCTGTGTGATCGTGCCGGCACGGTGGTGTCGGCTGTGCATGCGGGCTGGCGCGGACTATGCGATGGAGTAATAGAAGCGGCGGTAGCTAAAATGGCCGTTGCCCCCAGTGACGTATTGGCTTGGCTGGGGCCGGCTATTGGCCCCAATGCTTTTGAGGTGGGTCATGAAGTGCGGGCGCAATTCATGCAGCACGATGGGCAAGCCGCATTGGCTTTTAAGCCGCATGCCGACAAATGGCTGGCTAATTTGTATGTGCTTGCCCAGCAACGTTTAAACGCGCTGGGCGTGAGCCAAATTTACGGTGGCGGCATTGATCAAGCATTTTGCACCTACAGCGATGCGCAGCGTTTTTTTTCATACCGGCGCGAAGCCGTGACTGGCCGCATGGCCAGTTTGATTTGGTTGAATGCTTGATTGGTCCTTGCAATTTGCGCAGTGTAGCCGGCATTTCTCAACTATAATACGACCATGCTAGCGCCGTTTGTGCCTAGTTTTTAATACTGGTTATTAGCCATGCATTTTTCTGATTACACTAGCTTGAGTTACATCGTCGGCTTCACTTTTTTAGGTGGCCTGCTTAGCGTGGCGCTGGCGGCTTTGTTCGCTCTTAGTTTGCGCCCAACTTGGGTACCCATGCTGGTCAGTTATGCCATAGGCGCCATGCTGGGTGCGGTTTTTTTAGAAATCTTACCGCATGCCTTTAGTCTGGCTGGCAGTGTGGAAACGGTATCGGCCACCTTGCTGCTGGGTTTGTTGCTGTTTTTTGTGTTGGAAAAATTGGTGATATGGCGGCATTGTCACGGCGATCACTGCGAAGTACACGCCCTGCATAGTGAGCAGGATTGCCCGTCTGGCCATGGGTTTAATGCCAGGCAAACCAGCACCGCACAACTAAACACTGAACATGCAGGGGCAAAATACAAGGCGGTTGCGCCACAAGCACCTGCCTCTGCCTTGCTCAGTCATGGTCATTTGCACAGCCACGACAGCGGTCGCAGCGGCTTGATGATCATGATAGGCGACACCTTTCATAATTTCATAGACGGCATTTTGATTGCCGCGGCCTTTACCGCCGACATTAAATTAGGGGTAGTGACCGCTTTGGCGATTATTGCCCATGAAATTCCACAGGAAGTAGGGGATTTTTTAATCTTGCTGCATTCCGGCTACAGTAAAAAACAAGCCTTAATTTTTAATTTGGTGTCCAGTGTGGCGACCTTGGTCGGGGGCTTGATGGCCTATTATGCCTTGCAGTATGTGCAAAGTTGGGTGCCCATCATATTGGCATTGGCGGCATCCAGCTTGCTTTATGTGGCGGTGGCCGATTTGATTCCAGGATTACACAAGCGCACCGAACTGAAAGCCACTTTGGCGCAAATTTTACTCATTTCGATTGGTGTCGCCACCATCTGGGTCGCTCACGTCGTCTTGGAGTAAGGCCTTTTTGGCTTGCATGTGCCGTCGGTGTTTGACGCCGAGTAACCACAACAGCAAGGCGCAAGGCATCAGGCCGTAAAAGAAAAAGGTCAGCAAGCCGGCCGTGATGCTGACTTCGGTAGCGGCCATTAAGGTAACAAGGTATAGCCAAGCAATGGCGATGATGTACATAAATAAAATTTAAATTAACGGTAGGTAAGTGTTCATGAGTTTATCCCATCCTAAGGTCGGCTTCGTTTCACTCGGTTGCCCGAAAGCCGGCTCCGATGCAGAGCGTATTCTCACCCAATTACGTGCAGAAGGCTATGCTATTTCCGCCAGCTACGAGGAGGCCGATTTGGTGGTGGTCAACACCTGCGGTTTTATTGATAGCGCGGTGGAAGAGTCGCTGGATGCTATAGGTGAAGCCATAGCGAAGAACGGCAAGGTCATCGTGACCGGTTGTTTGGGCGCTAAAAAAGGCGTGGTGGAAGCGGCTCACCCTAATGTTTTAGCCGTAACCGGCCCGCATGCGCTAGAGGAAGTGATGACGGCGGTGCACGCCAATTTGCCTAAATTGCATGAGCCCTTTGTTGATTTGGTGCCGCCACAAGGCATACGCTTAACGCCCAGCCACTATGCTTATTTAAAAATATCCGAAGGCTGTAATCACCGCTGCAGTTTTTGCATCATCCCCAGTATGCGTGGCGATTTAGTTAGCAGGCCGATAGGCGAGGTTTTGAACGAGGCAGAAAACTTAGTCAATGCCGGTGTCTCGGAAATTTTAGTGATATCGCAAGACACCTCGGCTTACGGTGTGGACGTCAAATACCGCCCCGGTTTTTGGAATGGCAGGCCGGTTAAAACGCGCATGACCGAACTGTGTCAGAGTTTAAGTGATTTAGGCGTGTGGACCCGCTTGCACTACGTTTACCCATACCCGCACGTGGATGAAGTGATCCCCTTGATGGCGGATGGCTTAATTTTGCCTTATTTGGATGTGCCGTTTCAGCATGCCAGCCCACGTATACTAAAAGCCATGAAACGTCCGGCGCATGCGGAGAATAATTTGGCGCGCATCAAAGCTTGGCGTGAAATCTGCCCAGACATTACCGTGCGCAGTACCTTTATTGCTGGGTTTCCAGGCGAGACAGAAGACGACTTTCAAATGCTGTTGGATTTCTTAGAGGAAGCTCAGTTAGACCGCGTCGGCTGCTTTGCTTATTCTGCGGTGGACGGGGCGGCAGCCAATGCGTTGCCGAATCAAGTGCCAGAGACGTTGAAACAAGAGCGCTTGAGCCGTTTTATGGAAGTGCAGGAGCGCATTAGCGCTGCCAAATTGCAAAGCAAAGTGGGCAGCATGCAAACGGTATTGGTTGATGAGTTGGTCACGGATGAGGCTGGCAACATAGCAGCCATAGGCCGCACTAAAGCCGACGCGCCTGAAATAGACGGCGTGGTCTATCTAGAGGATGCCGAAGGCTTGACCCCTGGTGATTTCGTTGAGGTGGAAATATACAGCGCCGATGGCCACGATTTACGTGGTGGCCCACCGCGGGCTAATTAAATAAATTCGGCATGATGGCTGCCGGGCGTTGGCTGTCTGCGCGCTCTTCTAAAAAATCAAACGTCAGCGGGCAACGCGTCGGTTTTTTGGCGGCTTTGCGCTTCTTGGCTGTGCTGGCTTGTAAGTCTATGTAAGGCGTTTGGCTGATGCGCACGTAACCTGAGCTGGCTAATTTTTCGGCGGTGGTTTCAAATAGACTTAAGGGGTTGTCTATGTTTTGCAGGGTGACGATGGTTTTGCTCACTTTTAGCACGTTATACATGGTAAATTTTGCCGCAGTTTGTTTACCGTAAATCTCGCCTGTGTGAATTTCCACTTTGCCTCCCAGCACGAATGTTTCCTAATGGTAGCGCCACCATCGCCATTTAACAAGCTTTTTGCCGTGCGTGCTTGCTGAATTTATGTGAGAATGAAGATTGATACTTTTTAATTTAACAATGCAGCCTAGCAGGCTGCATGGAGTCTAGCATGACCTTAAATCGCCAGGCGGCAATGACGCTGTCGACGTTTCTACGCAGCCAAATAAAGCCTTTATCCGTTTGCCTAATACTAAGCTTGAGTTTAGCTGCGTGTGGCAAACAAGAGCCAGCGGCCAATGGCATGGCCATGCCGGCTATGCCGGTAGGCGTGATTACGCTGCAAGCCACCAATGTGCCGATTGCGGCCGAGACGGTGGCGCAAACCGAGGGTGCCAAAGAAGTGGAGATACGCCCACGTGTAGGCGGTATCGTGCTAAAAAAACTGTTTGAAGAAGGCGCGCCTATCAAGCAGGGGCAGGCTTTATTTTTAATCGACCCGGTGCCGTTTCAAATTGCCTTAAGCAATGCAAAAGCCCAGTTAGCGCAACAGCAGGCTAAGGTTGAGCAAACCGAACGAGAAGCGCTGCGCTTAAAAAGCCTGTTAGCGACGGAGTCGGTTAGCCAACGTGAGGCCGACAATGCCTGGTCCGACAATAGCATGGCCAAAGCGGCGCTGGCGCAATACCAAGCCAATCTACGTGAAGCGCAGTTAAATTTATCCTATACCACTGTAACCTCGCCGCTAGCCGGCATGGCGGGCCGCTTTGAATTGTCAGAGGGGGCTTTGGTGAATGCCAACACCAGCCTCTTGACCCGTGTTTACCAAATCAACCCAATATGGGTGCGCTTTAGTTTGTCCGATAGCGAATTGGCTTTGTTGGGTGGCTATTTGTCGCCAGCCCGAGTCAAACAATTGCATCTGATTTTACCTAACGGCCAAGATTACTCACAAACAGGCCAGTTAAACTTTGCAGCCAGCAGCATAGACCCGCAATTGGCTACCCAACAATTGCGCGCCAGCTTTGCCAATGCCGACAAAGCCTTGTTGCCTGGCCAGTTTGTTCGCGTGCGTGTTACCACCGGCAGCCGTAAAGGTGTATTTTTATTGCCGCAAACAGCGGTGTTGACTGGCGATCAAGGTAAGTTTGTTTTTGTCGCAGAAAAAAATGCCCAAGGCAAAGTAATGGCCAAGGTGCGACCTGTAGTAGAGGGCGGTTGGCAAGGGCCATCTTGGGTTATCTTAAGCGGCTTAAAAGCCGGCGAGCAAGTGATTGCCGACAATTTAATCAAAATGCGCCCGGGTGCCGAGGTGTTGCCCCATCCATACCAAGAAGCAACGCCACCGTCAGTTAAAGCGAAATAGGACACGGCCATGACCAAGTTTTTTATCACCAGGCCGATTTTCGCCTCCGTGCTGTCCATTATTATTGTGTTGGCTGGCTTGGCCGCTGCCTTTAAGTTACCCATCGCGCAGTACCCGCAAATTGCCCCACCCACGGTCACCATCACGGCCAGCTACCCAGGGGCGAGTGCCGACACCTTGGCAAAAACCGTGGCCGGCCCAATTGAGGAGCAATTGAGCGGGGTAGACAACCTCTTGTATTTCAATTCCAGCGCCGACTCCAGTGGCACCTTGGTGATCACGGCCACCTTTGAGGTGGGCACCGATGTCGATCAGGCGACCTTCAATGTTAGCAATCGCGTCAACATTGCTACCCCAAGGTTACCCGATGACGTGAGACGCAACGGTTTGATTGTGCAAAAGAAATCCAATGACATTCTGCTGGTGGTGATGCTGACTTCCAAAGATGCCAAGCACGACAGGTTGTACCTGAGCAATTACGCTACCTTGAATGTCTTGGATGAATTGAAACGGGTGAAAGGCGTGGGCGACGCCTTGATATTTGGTGGGCAAGACTATGCAATGCGTATTTGGCTACGGCCCGACCGCATGGCGCAACTGGGCGTCAGTTCCAGCGATGTGGCGGCAGCCATTGCAGCACAAAACAACCAATACGCGGCCGGCAAAATAGGCCAAGAGCCTGCCCCCAGTTCCCAGCAATTGGTTTATACGGTCAGCGCTAAAGGCCGTTTGCTTGACCCTGCTGAGTTTGGCAACATTATTATTCGGGCCGATGGCCCGCGTGGTCTGCTGTATTTAAAAGACGTGGCCCGCATTGAGTTGGGTGCGCAAAGTTACAACGTCACCTCCGCGCTGGACGGTCAAGCCGGTGTGGCCATTCCTATCTTTTTACAAACGGGTGCCAATGCCTTGGATACGGCGCAAGGCATCAAAGCCAAAATGGCAGAGTTAACCGGCCGTTTCCCGGCTGGCATGGTTTACACCATCCCTTATGACACCAGTGATTTCGTTAAAGCCACCATAGAAGAGGTGTTTAAAACCTTTGCTGAAGCCTTAGTCTTGGTGGTCTTGGTGGTTTTCTTGTTCCTGCAAAGTTGGCGCGCCACCCTGATTCCCATCATTGCGGTGCCGATTTCCTTAATCGGTACTTTTGCTGGTTTATACCTATTTGGCTTCTCCATTAATTTACTCACCTTGTTTGCCATGATACTGGCCATAGGCATAGTGGTGGACGACGCGATTGTGGTGCTGGAAAATACCGAGCGCCTTATGCGCGAAGAAAATTTAGCACCCTTGCCGGCCGCCATTAAATCCATACATCAGGTTTCGGCCGCTGTTGTGGCCATCGTATTGGTGCTGTGTGCGGTGTTTGTGCCGGTGGCTTTTCAAGGCGGCATTGCCGGTGAACTGTATCGGCAGTTTGCCGTGACCGTGGCGATTGCCGTGGTGATATCGGGGGTAGTGGCGTTAACGCTTACCCCGGCATTGTGCGCCATGATATTGCAGCAAAATCACGCTGAAAATCGCTTCTTTCAAGTGTTTAATCGGGGCTTTAGTCGCTTTTCGAATTTTTACACCCACACCGTGGCGCTAACCCTCAAGCATAAAATCATAGGCGGCTTGGCCTTTGCCGGCATAGTGCTGGCCTGCGTGCTGTTGTTCATGAAAGTACCCGGTAGTTTTGTGCCGGCAGAAGACCAAGGCTACGTGGTGACCATAGTGGTGATGCCAGACGGCGCGACATTGAGCCGCACCACTAAAACCACGGAAGCCATCCGTTCGGCGATTGCCCACGATCCAGCCGTGGCCCATGAGTTTGCCGTAAACGGCTTGGAATTGCTCACTGGTGCCAATAAAACCAACGCTGCCACCATGTTTGTGCGACTCAAGGATTGGAGCCTACGTGAAACCAGCGCCGATCAAATTGTTGGCAAATTGTTTGGCATAGGCATGAGTCAACCCGATGGTTTGGCGTTTGCTGTTAACCCGCCGGCCATTAGGGGGTTGGGCACCGCGGCTGGGTTTGAAGTGTACGTGCAAAGTCAGCGCGATACCGACCCCATTAAGTTGGCCGCAGTGATGAATAATTTAATGGAAGCCATGGGCAAAGATCCTAGTTTGACGCCAGCTAAAACTTTTTTCCGACCTACCGTGCCGCAATTGCTCATAGAAGTGGACGAGGCCAAGGCCATCTCGCAAGGGGTGCGCATTGCCGATATCTACACCACCTTGCAAAGCACCATGGGCTCGTATTATGTCAACGATTTCAATAAAAATGGCCGTACCTACCGCGTGCAGTTGCAGGCCGAGGCGCAATTTAGAATGCAGGTGGAAGACTTAGGTAAGGTTTACGTGCGCAGTCAGCCTAGCGCCAGCGCGCCAAATGGCAACATGATTCCCTTGTCGGCCTTAAGCAAGGTGAGCAACCGGGTCGGGGCGGAGCAGTTGGAGCGTTACAACGGCTTGTTGTCGGCTAAGGTGTTTGGCGCCGGTGCGCCGGGTGTGAGCTCAGGTGATGCCATTAAGGCGGTGGAGCGGATTGCAGCAAGCAATCTGCCTGACGGCTACCAAATTGCTTGGACCGCGCAGGCTTACCAAGAAAAACGCACTGGTTCAGCGGCTGTATTTGCCTTTGGCTTTGCCATCATCATGGTGTTCTTGATATTGGCCGCGCAGTTTGAAACATGGGCGCTGCCCTTGGCCGTTATCATGGCCGTGCCGTTTGCCTTGGCGGGCGCCTTCTTGGCCGTCTTGCTGCGCGGCATGCCGAATGACATCTACTTCCAAATTGGCTTGATCACCTTGATAGGCTTGGCCGCGAAAAATGCCATTTTAATAGTCGAGTTTGCCAGTCAGAAAATGGAGCAGGGTATGCCTGTTGCCGAGGCTGCCTTGGAAGCGGCTCGCTTGCGATTTAGGCCCATCGTCATGACTTCCATGGCCTTTGTGTTAGGCATCGTGCCTTTGGTGGTAGCATCCGGCGCCGGTGCCGCGGCAAGGCGTTCCATGGGCACTGGTGTATTCGGCGGCATGCTATTGGCGACCTTTGTTGCGACTATTTTTATTCCGCTGTTCTTCACTTGGTTAAGTGGCAAGCACGTAAGGCACCATGGCCAGTTGGAGTCGCAAGTCAGTGCTAAGGAAATCCCATGATGGCCACTCAAATTAGGAGGCTAGCTCAAGTTTTTGTTGCACCATTGCTGTTGCTGATTGCTGCCTGTGCGCCATTGGGCTTGGACTACCAACGCCCGAATGTGGCTTTGCCTTCTGCCTACCATCAATCTGATGCCGTTGCTGCCAGCACGGCAATCAGTGCTTCATGGTGGACCTTGTACCAAGATGCCACGCTTAATGAATTAATCCGCCAAGCTCAACAAAATAATGCCGACATCAAACAAGCTGTTGCGCGCATAGAGGAAGCCGAGGCGGCGGCCCGCGAAATCGGGGCGGAGACTTTTCCTAGCTTTAATTTGGATGCGCGTGGTGCTCGCTCACGGGTCACCGAATCCGGCCCTTTTCCGGTTTTTAGTGAAAACCCACGCAATAATTTCAATGCGCAAATTGGTACGGCATTTGAATTGGACTTTTGGGGAAAATTGCGTCGCGCCAAAGAGTCGGCGCGTGCTCAAGCTTTAGCCAGCCATTACGGCAAAGCCACGGTGGATTTGTCGCTAACCGGCATGGTCACCCAGCAGTATTGGTTCTTGCGCAGCTTGGATGCACAAACGGCGATTGCGCTTGCCAGCTTAAAAACCCGTGAAGCCAGCTTGACCCTAACCCGCCGGCGTCTTGAAGGTGGCGTGGCCTCTGGCTTGGATTTGCATCAAGCGGAAGCCGCCAGTGCCAGCCTAAAAGCCCAATTGGCTGAGCTTGGTAAGGTGCGTGCGCAAACCCTACATCAATTAGCTTTGTTAGGTGGCGATTTAAATTTAACTATCCCTGCGCTGGCCTTAAATGAGCTGCCGTTGCCACCCACGCCACCGGCTGGTTTGCCTTCAAGTTTGTTAGAAGCTAGGCCGGATATACGGCAAGCCGAGCAACAGTTGATTTCCGCTAATGCCAACATTGGTGTGGCTAAAGCCGCTTTGTACCCCAGCATATCCTTAACTGCAGCTTTAGGTGGCGAGAGCCTGGCTTTGAGTGATGTGCTAAAAGCCTCGTCGCGTATTTGGACCGGGGGGCTGAATTTAAACCTGCCTATTTTTGATTCGGGCAAGCGCGGTGCGCAAGTGGATCAAGCCAGTGCGCAGCAAAAGCAAGTATTAGCCAATTACCAGCGTGTCATACAAACTGCCTTCACCGAGGTGAACGATGCCTTGGTGGCCGTGCGGCAAAATGCCGAGCGGGAGTCGGCCTTGAGCGACAGCCAAGTGGCAGCCAAAAAAGCCTTAGACATTGCCATGCATCGCTATCAGTCCGGTTATTCGGCCTACCTGGATGTGCTTGATGCGCAACGGGTGTATCACGTGGCTGAACTCAATTTAGTGCAAGCGCGTGAGGCTAGCTTGCAAGCCACGGTAGCCTTATTTAAGGCCTTGGGCGGTGGTTGGCAGGCCGCCAACTAAGTTACGCATTAGTCGTCAGTGACGGTCTAGCCCATGGTAAAATGCCGCATTATTTTTTAATGCCTGATTGACTATGACCGTTCGTACAAGATTTGCTCCCAGCCCAACCGGTTTCTTACACATAGGCGGTGCACGTACCGCCTTATTTTCTTGGGCCTATGCCAAAAAGCACGGCGGTGAGTTTATCTTGCGTATTGAAGACACCGATGTGGCACGCAGCACACCTGAAGCCGTGCAAGCTATTTTGGATGGCATGCAATGGCTGGGGTTGGATTACGACCAAGGCCCGTTTTATCAAATGCAGCGTATGGGCCGCTACAAAGTCGTCATACAAAGCATGTTGGCGGCAGGCAGTGCCTACTATTGCTACAGCAGTAAGGAAGAATTAGAAACCTTGCGTGAGCAACAAATGGCGCAAAAATTGAAGCCGCGCTACGACGGTAAATGGCGTCCGGAACCGGGCAAAGTATTGCCCCATCCGCCTGCTGACATCGCTCCGGTTATCCGGTTTAAGAATCCGCAAGACGGCGTGGTAGTCTGGGACGACTTGGTCAAAGGTCGCATAGAAATTGCCAATAACGAATTGGATGACTTAATCATTGCCCGAGCTGATGGCACGCCTACTTATAATTTTTGCGTGGTGGTGGACGATAGCGACATGGGCATTACCCAAGTCATACGCGGCGACGATCACGTTAATAACACCCCACGGCAAATTAATATGCTGCGTGCCTTGTCCGAGATAGACAGCAGCATACAGGTGCCGCAATACGCCCACTTATCCATGATATTAGGCAGCGATGGGCAAAAGTTATCCAAGCGGCATGGTGCGGTCAGTGTCATGCAGTACCATGAGGACGGCTACTTGCCGGAGGCGGTCATCAATTACCTGGCTAGGCTAGGTTGGAGCCATGGTGACGAAGAGGTGTTCAGCAAGCAGCAATTTGCCGCTTGGTTCGATTTGGATCACATTACGCCATCGGCCGCCCAATTTAATACCGAAAAACTTAATTGGCTTAATGCCCATTACATTAAGCAAGCCGAGCCTGCGGCCTTGCTGGCAGACCAATTGCAGCGTTTGGCAGCAAGAGGGGTACTGGCGCCTGATGCGGCTAAATTGGCAGCGGGCATCGCTTTGTATAAAGAAAGGGTGAATACCCTGAACGAATTGGCTGATGGCTTAGTCTATTTGTTCGAAAAGCCGAGCATGGATGCCGCCGCCGTTGAAAAACACTTAACGCCAGACATCATGCCGGTGCTGGCTGAATTGAGCGCGGCATTAACTGCTTGCGATTGGCAGGCCGAAGCCATACACCAAGCCATTAATGATGCGGTTACTAAAAACGGTTTAAAATTTCCAAAATTGGCCATGCCCCTGCGAGTGGCCCTCACTGGCACAGCGCAGTCACCTAGCATAGATCAGGTGATGGCTATATTGGGTAAAGAAGAAGTCCTGGCCAGATTGCAGGCCGCACTAAAATAGCGATACGGCTTTTGTTTAACGAGCTTGGCCAGCCCTTGATCTAAATTGTAAGCAGCGTATTATCACTAGCAGTTTTTATTTAACTCCAAACAATAGGAGACACCATGAATCAAAAAGGGCAAATGTTACAAGACCCGTTTCTTAACGCCTTACGTAAGGAACACGTCGCTGTATCTATCTATCTCGTCAACGGCATTAAATTGCAAGGTCAGGTTGATTCTTTCGATCAATACGTGATTTTGCTTAAAAATACCGTCACCCAAATGGTCTACAAGCACGCCATTTCAACCATCGTGCCAGCACGCATGGTGGCATTTAATTCTACTGAAGATGCCGAATAACACCCGATCAATCAGTGTGGTTCTGTAAACCTTGAAAGATTTGTTTGAGCGACCCAGCGGCTTTGATGCCGCTATTATGGTGAGCGTGGACTTCGGTGATCACGATTACCAAGAAAGTTTGCATGAACTCAGGCAGTTAAGCTTAACGGCCGGTTTGGCCATACGCGGCACCGTTGAAGCCAAGCGCGCTGCGCCTGATGCCAAGTACTTTATAGGCAGCGGCAAAGCCGATGAACTGGCGCAAATGATGCAGGCCAGTGAAGCCAATATTGCGGTGTTTAATCATGATCTGTCGCCATCCCAGCAGCGAAATTTAGAGCGGCTATTGCAAGCGCGGGTGGTGGATAGAACCGGCTTAATTTTAGACATATTCAGTCAGCGTGCGCAAAGCCACGAAGGTAAATTGCAAGTGGAGTTGGCTCAGTTGGAGCATTTATCTACCCGCTTGGTACGAGGTTGGACCCATCTGGAACGGCAAAAAGGCGGCATAGGCGTGCGCGGTGGGCCTGGTGAAACGCAGTTGGAATTGGATAGGCGCATGCTGCGCGTGCGGGTTAAACAATTGCGTGAGAAGTTGCTAAAGCTCAAAGCCCAGCGAGGCATGCAAAGACGGGCGCGCAAACGCTCCAACGTCATGACAGTGTCCTTGGTTGGCTACACCAATGCCGGTAAATCCACCGTGTTTAATCGTTTAACCAAGGCCGACATTTACGTGGCCGATCAGTTGTTTGCCACCTTGGACACTACTACGCATAAGATTTACATAGCCGATTGCGGTTCGGTGGTGTTGTCCGATACCGTGGGCTTTATTAAACATTTACCGCATGCCTTGGTGGAAGCCTTCGGCGCCACTCTGGAAGAGGCAGTGCAGGCCGATCTGCTATTGCATATCGTGGATACCGCCAGCACCAATCGTGATGAGCAGATTGCTCAGGTAAATAAGGTCTTGGCTGAGATAGGGGCCGCCAATGTGCCGCAAATTTTAGTGCACAATCAGATCGATCGAGTGGGCTTGATGCCTGCAATTAGCCGGGATGAATATGGTAGAATTAGCAGCCTACACGTTTCCGCTAAAACCGGCGAAGGAATGGATTTGTTAAGAATGGCCATTGCTGAACATGGTCAATATTTGCAAAAGTTAAGTACGGAAGAAAGTGCGTATGCTTAAGTCAAAGTTAGCTCATGATGGATTTTGGAGTGTTAAATGATTAAATTTCCTGGCTGGTTACAGGGTAATAACGATGGTCCACCCGATTTGGACCAAGTGATGCGCGATTTAAGCCGAAAAATTAATAATTTATTTGGTAAGGGCGGTGGCAATCAGCCTAACCGTCAGCCTAATAAGCAAACAAATGGCCTTGACGAAACACCAGCCTTGCCGGTTTTGCCCATCGTGGCCGTCGTGGTTTTAGTCTGGTTAGGCACCGGATTCTATATCGTTGATCAAGGTTCATTGGGCGTGGTAAAGCGCTTTGGTAATTTTGTGGAAACCGCTGAGCCGGGCCCGCGCTGGCATTTACCGTATCCGTTTGAATCGGCTGACGTGGTCAACATGGAGCAGGTGCGTCGATTGGAAGTTGGCTACCGCAGCGCAGGCGAAGGCAGTGGCAGCAAAGTCAAGCAACCTAAAGAAGCCTTGATGCTAACCGAGGATGAAAACATCATCGATTTGCAATTTGCCGTGCAATACAACCTAAAGAATGCCAAAGATTATTTGTTTAACAACCGTTCAACCGATGAGGCGGTGATGTCAGCGGCTGAAACCGCCATTCGTGAAGTGGTGGGTAAAAGTAAATTGGATGACTTGTTGCAAAAAGGCTTGGCGGATACCTCTGAGCGCATGCAGATTATTTTGGACAGCTACAAAACCGGTGTAAACATCACCAGCGTGTCTTTGCAAAGTGCGCAACCGCCTGAGCAAGTGCAAGAGGCCTTCGAAGACGTTAACCGGGCCAACCAAGACAACCAAAGGCAGATTAATGAAGGCCAAGCCTACGCCAACGACATCATTCCTAAGGCGCGCGGTACCGCATCCAGGTTATTGGCTGAAGCGGCCGGTTACAAATTAAAGATAGAAAGCGAGGCCAAGGGTAATGCCAGCCGCTTTGAGCAAATTCTAGTGCAGTACAAAAAAGCACCGGAAGTCACACGGCAGCGTTTGTTTTTGGAGGCGCAAGAACAAATCTTGTCTAGCGTGAGCAAAGTGGTGGTCGACCAAAAAGGCGGCAACAGCATGCTGTATTTGCCGTTGGATAAATTGATCAATGCAACTGAAGAAGCGGCCGTGCAAAAATCACAATCCTTGCAATCGCTTAATCCACAAGCGGCGGCAGCACCAGAGCCGGCGCTAACGACCGATCGTACACGCGACGCTTTTCGCAGTCGCGACAGAGAAAGCAGGTAGGAGCCGGCCATGAAAAATTCAACTAATGTACTTTTAGGCCTAGTGGCCGCCCTGTTTTTGTTCTCCAGTTCGGCATTTACCGTTGATCAAACTCAGTTTGTCATCGTGCAACGCTTGGGGGAAATTGTTTCGGTTAAAAAGCAACCCGGCATGCATTTCAAATTGCCTATCGTGGACAATCTGAAATACTTCGATAACCGTATTTTGACGCTGGATTGGGAGCAACCGGCTAAATTCATCACCAGTGAAAACAAATACATGATGGTCGATTCGTTTGTAAAATGGCGCATCATAGACCCAGCCAAATACTACGTGTCGATTAAAGACGGTGGCGAAGCGGCAGCCGAAGACCGTTTGTCTAAAGTGGTTAACGCCGGATTGCGAGCTGAATTTGGTAAGCGCACCGTGCACGATGTGATTGCCGGTGAACGCGGCACCATCATGGATAATTTGCGTAAACGCGCCGATATGGAAGCGCGGCAAATTGGCATACAAGTGGTGGACGTGCGTTTGAAACGCGTGGATTACGCCGAAGAGATTAGTAAGTCGGTGTTTGACCGCATGATCGCCGAGCGTAAACGTCTGGCCAATCAGCTCCGTTCAGAAGGCTCGGCGGCATCAGAAAAAATTCGTGCGGATGCCGACAAGCAACGCGAAGTGATCATCGCCGAGGCTTACCGCGATGCGCAAAAAACCAAGGGTGAGGGCGACGCTACGGCTGCGGCGATATACAACCAAGCTTATGGTAAGAATCCGGAATTTTACGCCTTCTACCGCAGTACCGAAGCGTATAAAAATACTTTTAAAAGCAAGAGCGATGTTATGGTCTTAGACCCAAGCTCGGACTTCTTTAAATACATGCGCAGTCCCAATAAAAAATAATACGACGGACTAATTAGAGAGCATAAAAAAGTGCAGGCCAGTTTTTTTACCGCCGTGGGCTTGATCTTGGTTTTAGAAGGCTTGATGCCCTTGTTGTTACCGCAATCATGGCGTGAGGCTTTTCAACGTTTGATGGCGCTTAAAGACGGCCAACTGCGTTTTGTAGGTTTGTTGTCGGTGCTAGCCGGCCTGCTGTTGATTTGGGTAACTAACCGTTAAAGATGAGAAAAAATGCGTAATTGGCTGCTTCCAGAATACATAGAAGACGTGCTGCCGGCTGAGGCGGCGCGTATTGAAACCATGCGCCGCTGCTTGCTCGATTTGTTTCGTGTGCACGGTTACCAATACGTTATTCCGCCTATGCTGGAATACATGGAATCATTGATTACCGGTGCCGGTCACGATTTGGACCTGGCTACCTTTAAAGTGGTGGATCAATTAAGTGGCCGTTTGATGGGGGTTCGGGCGGACATGACCCCGCAAGCCGCTCGTATCGATGCGCACTTGCTTAACCAGCAAGGCATTACGCGACTATGTTATGCCGGTAGCGTGGTGCGTACTAAGCCCGATGGCTTAGCGCAAACGCGTGAGCCCTTGCAATTAGGTGCCGAGCTATACGGTCACGCAGGTGTGGCCAGTGACATTGAAATTCAGCGCCTGTTAATACTAGCCTTGCAGGCCATGGGCGTGAATCAGGTGCACATGGATTTTAGTCATGTGGATATTTTTGGTAGCTTGATTGCGGCCAGCAGCGTGGGTCCGCAGTTGGAACAAGATTTGTATGCCGCCTTGCAGAGTAAAGATCAGTCTAGCGTAGCTAGCCTAACGCAAAGCTTGGATAAGCCTACTCGTGAAGCCTTGTTGCAGTTAACCGAACTCAATGGCGATCAAGCGATATTGCAAAAAGCAGCCAAGGTGCTGCCTGCCATGCCTGCGATCAAGGCTGCTTTAGCTAGCTTAACGGCCGTCAGCCATGCCTTGGCGGATTTGGATGTCAGCTTGAGTTTTGATTTAAGTGAATTACGCGGTTACCACTACCACAGCGGCATGGTCTTCGCTGCCTATGCCCAAGGTTACAAGGGGCCGTTGGCACTCGGCGGTCGCTATGATGAAGTGGGTTCGGCATTTGGTCGAGCACGGCCGGCAACCGGCTTTAGCTTGGATTTGCGTGGCGTAGTGACGGCCTTGGCACCGGCATCCTTGCCGACAGCCATTTTTGCCCCTGCGCAAGGCGATGCTGGCTTGCAGGAAAAAATCGCTGCATTAAGGGCAGAAGGGCACATCGTCATTCAAGCTTTGCCAGACACAGGGCACGATGTAAAAGAATTAAATTGCGACAGGAAGTTAGCCCATTACAACTCCGGTTGGCATGTGCTGGCCATCGATAGCAATAAAAATTAAGCAAACTAGTCAGCACGGCACTAAGCACACTCTCAAATTAAAATTATAAAGTTAAAGTTATGGCAAATAAGGCAGCAAAAAACGTCGTCGTTATCGGTACGCAGTGGGGCGATGAAGGCAAGGGGAAAATAGTCGATTGGCTAACCGATCACGCCCAAGGCGTGGTGCGCTTTCAAGGCGGGCATAATGCCGGCCACACCCTGGTAGTGGGTCAAGGTGATGCGCAGCGTGTCTACAAGCTTAACTTAGTGCCGTCTGGCATCGTTCGTTCAGGTATTAACTGCTACATCGGTAACGGCGTGGTGTTGGATGCAGGTCACTTATTAGGTGAAATTGCTGCTTTGGAAAAAGACGGGTTGGAAGTCAAAAGCCGTTTGAAAGTTAGCTCAGGTTGCCCGCTTATTTTAAGCCACCACGTGGCAGTAGACGTGGCCCGTGAGGCCAAACGCAGTGCCGACAAAAAGATAGGTACAACCGGCAAAGGCATAGGCCCTACCTACGAGGACAAAGTGGCGCGTCGTGCGCTGCGGGTTTACGATTTATTTTATCCTGAACGTTTTGCAGATAAATTACGCGAGGTCATGGACTACCATAACTTTGTATTAAGCCATTATTTGGATGCTAAAACCGTCGATTTTAATCAGCAATACGATGCCAGTATGGCCCATGCTGTGGCTTTGAAGCCTATGATCAGCGACATTTCAGCCGAGCTTTATGCGGCCAATGGCCGTGGCGACAACCTATTGTTTGAAGGCGCACAAGGCACCTTGTTAGACATCGATCACGGTACTTACCCCTATGTGACTTCTAGCAATTGCATCGCCGGTCAAGCTTCTGCTGGGACCGGTGTGGGCGCCAATATGCTGCATTATGTTTTAGGCATTACCAAAGCCTACACCACCCGTGTCGGCGGCGGCCCATTTCCTAGCGAATTGGACATTGAAACGGCCGGCGTGCCTGGCTACCAAATGTCGACTAAAGGGCAGGAGATAGGCACGGTCACCAAACGCAAGCGTCGTTGTGGCTGGTTTGATGCGGCGGCTTTGCGTCGCTCTGCCATGATTAACGGTTTAACCGGCTTGTGCATCACCAAATTGGACGTCTTAGATGGCATCGCGGAACTGAAGATATGCATAGGCTACGAGTTGGACGGCAAGAAGATAGACCTATTGCCGATAGGCGCGGATGACGTGGCCGGCTGTCAGCCTATCTACGAAACCGTGCCAGGTTGGACGGAAAGCACCTTTGGCGTTAAAACATGGGCTGGGCTCCCTAAGAATGCGCAACATTACCTGAAGCGCTTGGAAGCCTTGTGTGGTGTGCCGGTGGCCATTGTTTCCACTGGCCCTGAGCGCGATGAAACCATCGTCATCGAACACCCCTTTTCTTAATTTCTCATGCAAAAGCAGCGCTTAGCTTGGGCCATCTCCGGTTCTGGGCATTACCTAAGGGAGGCGCTGGATTTGCTGGCCACTTTGCCAGACGTCGATGTGTTTTTAAGTAAAGCCGCTGCTGAAATTATTCAACAGTACGGCTTTCAGGCTAAGTTAGAAGCCAGCCAGCATCGGGTCTATTACGATAAAACCGCCAGCAGTGTGCCCGTCGGTTTGCTCTACAGTGGCCACTATCACACATTGGTGATCGCCCCGGCCACCTCCAACACCATAGCGAAAATGGCTTACGGTTTTTCCGATTCCTTGGTAACCAACCTCTACGCGCAAGCTGGCAAAACGCTAGTGCCCAGCTTGGTGTTTGCTTGTGACACGGTGCCAGAAGAAAGCGCTGGTGCCATTGAATCGGAAGCGCCGCGGCAAAAAACCGTGCAGGTTTACCCCAGGCAAATTGATTTAGCCAACGTTGCTAAGTTGGCTGAATTTGAAGCCACCTCAGTATTTTCAGACATTCCCGCATTGGCCACCGCGATTAATCAGCGTTTGCATGCATTGGGCGCTTAGTGCAACAGCATGGTAGCGAAAAATTTACTTTTCTTAACGGGTAAATTGGCTGAAAAAAGCTTGGCTAAGGTGTTGGCGCAAGTGCAATCCAAACAAGACCCAAATACCCCGCCATTCAAATACCGCATAGAGCAAATAGGTGTGTCGGTGGCCGCACTCATGACGCCGCAGTTAATTGCCAGGCGACTTAAAGACAGCGGTGATGCCGACAAGGTGATCGTGCCTGGTCTGTGTTTGGGCGATATTGCACCCTTGGCTGATCAATATGGCGTGCCGGTTGAACGTGGACCAGCGGATTTAAAAGATTTGCCGCAGTATTTTGGTCAAGTGGGTCTGACCCCGGATTTGAGCGATTACCGCGTGAAGATTTTTGCTGAAATCGTCGATGCCCCCATGTTAAGCGTGGCTGGCATCGTAGCTAAAGCGCAAGCGTATCAAGCGCAAGGGGCGAACGTTATCGATTTGGGTTGCTTGCCTGGCGTGCCTTTCCCGCATTTAAAAGAGTCCGTGCAGGCACTTAAAGCACTGGGTTTTGCTGTCAGCGTTGATTCGCTTAGCGTAGACGATTTGTTGACCGCCGGGCATGCCGGTGCCGATTTCTTGCTGAGCCTAACTGAAAAAACCCTATGGATAGCCCACGAAGTAGCGGCCACGCCGGTGTTGATTCCGGCTAAACCACACAGCCTGCCGTCTTTATACCGGGCCATTGAAGCTTGCCAAAAAGCCGGCAAGCCTTTTATCGCCGATGCCATATTGGACCCCATCCATTTTGGTTTGACGCAATCCATCGTGCGCTATCAAGCCCTGCGCAAAAAATACCCGGACATCGCCATCATGATGGGCATAGGCAATCTGACCGAATTGACCGATGCCGACACCACCGGCATTAACGCATTGTTGTTTGGCATCATCAGCGAATTGAACATCAATGCCGTGCTGGCAACCTCGGTCAGCCCACACGCGGTGAATGCCATCGCCGAAGCCGATTTAGCTAGGCGAGTTATGCACGCTGCCAAGACCGATGACAGGCTACCGCGTGGCTACAGCAATGGCTTGCTGGGCCTACATGATAGGCGGCCATTCAGCTATAGCGTGAATGAAATTAAAGAGATTGCCAGCATGATCAAAGACCCTAACTTTCGTATCCAGGTTAGCGAGCAAGGTGTGCACGTATACAACAGGGATGGGCTACACCAAGCGACCGATCCGTTTGCGCTATACCCTTTGCTAGACGTGCATGACGATGCCTCGCATGCTTTTTATTTGGGCGTGGAATTGGCTAGAGCGCAAATTGCCTGGCAACTGAAAAAACGTTACGTGCAAGATCAATCCTTGGAGTGGGGTTTGAGCGCGGCGCCAACTCAGCCTGAGGCTAAAATAGCCCATCGTGAGGCTGCCATGACTGCACGTAAATTAGCCGCGAAAAAATCAAATCATGATATTTGAAACCATCGTTAGCAGCATGAATGAGCAAGGCGAGGTGCACGTGGCCCCTTTTGGCATACAAAGGCTAGGCAAGACGGTCATTATTTCTCCGTATAAGCCGTCTTTGACCTTAAGCAATATCATGACCACTCAACGCGCCGTGCTCAGCCTATGCGATGACGTGCGGGTGTTTGCTGGGGCGCTGACCAATAGGCAAGCTTGGTCGCTGTTGCCAGCCGAGCAGCTCATGGGCTATCGGTTGGCGGATTGCTTAGCGCATGAGGAATTGACCTTGTTGCAAGTGGAGGACGATGCCGAGCGTCCGCGCTTGCATATGCAGGTGCAGCATAGCGTGCAGCATCAAGCATTTGCCGGCTTTAACCGCGCCCAAGCCGCGGTGATAGAACTGGCGGTGTTGGTCAGCCGTTTAACTAGGTTATCCAAAGAAAAAGTGCAATCAGAAAGGCAGTATTTGCAAATTGCCATAGACAAAACTGCGGGTGAACGTGAACTGCAGGCATGGGCTTGGCTGACCGATAAAATAGATAACTACTATGCCGCGCAAGACGGGAGCAATCTCGCATGAATGCCGCTCTGCTGAGCAGCCAAGCTAGCCCGCAATTGTTGATCAGCGTTTGCACGCTGGATGAGGCGAAGATGGCGCTAGAGCTGGGTGCCGATATCATAGACCTTAAAAATCCGCATAGCGGTGCCTTGGGGGCCTTGCCGCTAGCCGACATCCGCGGTATCGTCGCCTACCTAAACCAGCAACCCATGAGCCAAAAAAGCTTGACCAGCGCGACCTTAGGCGATTTGCCCATGCAAGCTGAGCAGTGGCTGCCGCAACTGGATCAAGTCATCGCTACCGGTGTGGCCATCGTTAAAATTGGCTTTTTTGCCACCGAGGATTATCGAGGCTGCTTGCAAGCCCTGTTACCTTATACGCAGGCTGGCCAACAACTGATTGCGGTGCTGTTTGCGGAAACCGCCTACCCAGACAGTTTGCTTGCCGACATTAAGCAAGCCGGTTTTCTCGGTGTGATGCTGGACACGCAAACTAAAAATGGCCTGAGCTTGTTTGACCACTACAGTGCCAAGCAAGCCAACGAATTTGCTAAGCAGGTCGCAGCGCAAGGCTTGCTATTGGGTTTGGCTGGCTCATTAAGGGATAGCCACCTGGCGGCGGCAAAAAACCTGCAGCCACACTACATCGGTTTTAGGGGCGGGGTGTGCGTCGGGAATCAACGCCAATCCACGCTGGATGCCGAGAAGGTCAAAGTAATTCGTAAGATGCTGTGAAATTTTGTTAATATGGCGCTATATTGATAGTGCGGTTGATAGCTAAGGTGGTTTTAAGGCCTTTCGTTTTCAGCTAAGGAGTAAATCATGAAAAATAATCGTCAGTTTATAGCAGCCATGCTTTCAGCATTGGGTTTGTTGGCAGGCCATGCCAGCGCAGAAGAAGCTTACAGCGGTGCGTGGTATGCCGTGCCGGGCGTGAGCTTGATGGATACCGATAAAGACTTGGCTGCCAAAAATGGCGGCGGTGCGTCCATACGCTTGGGCAAAGAGCTCAGTCCGCATTGGGACATACAGTCTGGTCTCAGCTACGCGCGCGCTAACGATGATTTAGGTGGTAATGGCCGGTATAAACAAACCAGTTTGGGCATGGATGCCCTGTATATGTTAGGCCGAGACAGTTTCCGTCCCTTCCTGCTAACCGGCTTGGGTGTGGCGAATAACAAGCTGGATTATTCACCGACCGTAGTTCAAGATAAAAGCAAAACCTCATGGCTGGCCAATATAGGCTTGGGTGCGCAGTATTTATTCAATGACAGCTTCGGTGTGCAAGCCGATGTGCGTCAACAATGGTCGCGTTCAACGGCTAAATCAACCGGTGTATTTGATTCAAGCGGCACCGTCGGCAACACCTTGCTTAATTTGGGCGGTGTGTTCCGCTTTCCTGCCCCAACTGCCATGCCAGTAGCCGAATTGGCGCCGGCCGCCGCGCCAGTGCAGGCCGCTGCTACCCCAGATGCGCCTGCCGCTGCAGCATTGCCAGCTTGCAAGCCCAGCTTTGAAACCGTGACCATAATGGCTGAAAAATTGTTTGCCTTTGATCAAGATAAACTGCAAGACAGTTCCAAGCCGACTTTGGACGAAGTGGCCAATAAAATTAAAGCCAATGCCGATGTCGAGTTGGTGATGGTAACCGGCCATACCGATAGGTTGGGCAGCGAAAGTTACAATCAAAAATTATCCGAGCGGCGTGCCAATCAAGTGAAAGCCTACCTAATGACGCAAGGCGTGTCGGCTAAACGTTTGCAAGCTTCTGGCAAAGGTGAGTCTGAGCCGGTGGTGGCATGCAAGGGTGATAAACCCAACAAGAAACTCATAGAGTGCTTGCAGCCTAATCGTCGCGTGGTCATTTCCGCCGAAAAACAGCGTGAAATGCCTTGCCGCTAAGCTAAATTTGCGCTGTTTAAGTTTAAGCCCCGTCATGACGGGGCTTTTTTATTGGTAGAATAAGTGCTATGGCTAATAGCAAATACTTAACCCCTGCAGTCGCTGACGTTGATCTCATTATAGAAGCCCACTGGATTGCGACCATGGCAGCCGATTTTGCCGTGCTAGAAGATCACGCCGTGGTGGTGCATGACGGGTTGATTGTGGCCGTGCTGCCAAGCGAAGCGGCCAAACAAGCTTTCCGCGCTGCTGAACTGGTCAATTTAGGTGAGCAGGCACTGCTACCCGGCTTGATCAATGCGCACACGCATGCCGCCATGAGTTTGCTGCGCGGCATGGCCGATGACTTACCTTTAATGACATGGCTAGAGCAACGCATCTGGCCGGCCGAGCAAGCCTTGGTCTCACCGCAATTCGTGCAAGACGGCAGTTTGTTGGCCTGTGCCGAAATGCTTAGTGGCGGCATCACTTGTTTTAACGACATGTATTTCTTTCCGCAAGCGACCGCGGCGGCAGCCAGTCAAGCGGGTATGCGGGCCAATCTGGGGTTGTTGGTGTTGGATTTCCCCTCGGCCTACGCCAGCGATGCCGACGATTATTTGCAAAAAAGCTTTGATGCCCACGACTCATGGCGCAATAACCCATTGATCAGTTCGTCGATTGCACCGCATGCTCCTTATACGGTGTCCGATCGCAGCTTAGAAAAAGTCATCACCTATGCCGAGCAATTGGCGCTAGGCTTGCACACGCACTTGCATGAAACCTTGGAGGAAATCAGCCGTAGTGAAAGCCAATACGGCATGCGTCCCTTAGCCAGGTTGGCTAAATTGGGCTTGCTTGGCCCGGATTTATTGGCCGCGCACGGCGTGCATTTATTGGATTACGAGATGGATATGTTGGCTGCATACGGTTGCCATATTGCGCATTGCCCCAGCTCGAATTTGAAACTGGCTAGCGGCATGGCGCCGGTGGTGGATTTGTTGGCCAAAGGCGTTAACGTGGCCTTGGGCACAGACGGGGCCGCCAGCAATAACCGTTTAGACCTATTCAGTGAAATACGTTTGGCGGCCTTATTAGCCAAAGGCGTGAGCGCCGATGCCAGTGCCTTGCCGGCTATGCAAGCCTTGGCCATGGCCACCATTAACGGGGCAAAAGCCATAGGTTTAGACGAAAAGATAGGTTCGATAGAAGTCGGCAAGCACGCCGATTTAACGGCCGTGCGTTTAGATGAAGTATTGCTGGCACCTTATTACGATCCCATCTCGCATTTGGTTTATTGCTGCGGTAGGGAACAAGTTAGCCACACTTGGGTGGCCGGCGAATTGCGTTATTGCAATGGCGTGTATGCCAATATTGAGCCTCAGGAATTAAAGGACATAGTGAACACATGGCAAGTAAAGATACAGCAAGTCAAACAGCCGACCAAGTAAGCTTGAATGCCGATCAGGCCGAGTTGCAAAAGTTTGCTGAACTCGCGCACAAATGGTGGGATATAAACAGCGAATTTAAGCCTTTGCACGAAATCAATCCACTGCGCTTAAATTGGATTAACGGTTTGGTGGACTTGAGAGGCAAGCGGGTGCTGGATGTTGGTTGCGGCGGCGGCATACTATCCGAATCCATGCATTTTAAAGGGGCGAAAGTCACCGGCATTGATTTGGGTGAAAAAGCGCTGAACGTGGCTAAATTGCATCAGTTAGAAAGTGGCGCGGATGTGGATTATCAGTGCATCTCAGCCGAGCAATTGGCCGCGCTGGAGCCGGCCAGTTTTGATGTGGTGACTTGCATGGAAATGCTGGAGCATGTGCCAGACCCAGCGGCCATCGTGGCAGCCTGCGCTAAATTGGTTAAACCGAATGGTTCGGTGTTTTTTTCCACCATCAACCGCAATCCAAAAGCATACTTGTTGGCCGTGGTTGGCGCGGAATACCTGCTTAATTTGTTGGCCAAAGGCACGCACGATTACGCCAAATTCATTAAGCCGTCTGAGTTATCAAGTTGGGCTCGCCATGCCAAGCTCGATGTCATGAGCTTGCGGGGCATGAGCTATCACCCATTCAAACAAACTTACCGCTTGAGTGACGATGTGGCGGTCAATTACCTCATGCATACGGTGTTGCCGGCATGAGTGTGGTCTTGTTCGATTTAGACGGCACCTTGGTTGATACCGCTCACGATTTAGGCTTGGCGCTGAATATGCAGTTAACTCGGCATGGTAAATCGCCCTTGCCACACGAGCAGATATGGCCGGTGGCCTCGCACGGCACACGCGGTTTATTGGAATTGGGTTTTGCTATCTATCCGGACGACAGCCAATTTGAAGTCATGCGTTTGGAATACCTGGATTTGTATGAATCGGTGTATACCCAACATCCGCTATTTTTACCGGGTATTGCTGATTTGTTGGCGGCCTTAGACAGCAAGGGCATTAAATGGGGCATCGTGACCAATAAGCCCAGGCGATTCTCGGTCAATTTAACCAAGGCCGTGAAGCTAGGTGACAGCAACTTGTTCGAACGGGCTGCCTGTTTGCTCTGTGGTGACGATGCGCCGCAACCTAAGCCCGCGCCCGACACCTTGCTGATGGCCTGCGCGCAAATGCAATGCCAACCGCAACAATGCATTTATGTCGGTGACGCAGAACGCGATGTGCAAGCCGGCAGAGCGGCGGGCATGAAAACGGTAGTAGCCTTGTTTGGCTATTTGGCCGAGACCGACAGGCCACGTGAATGGGGTGCCGATGCATTAATTGAAACCCCGGCCGCTATGCTAGAAAATCTAAGCTGTTGCGATTGAACTCAAACTAAGCAATGCTACGCCTTTCCATCATGGCTTGGGCGAGCGTGCCGCTGTCCACGTATTCAATTTCCCCGCCCATGGGCATGCCACGCGCGATGCGACTGGTTTTAATGCCGCGTGCTTTGAGCAGTTCACTGATGTAATGGGCGGTGGCGTCGCCCTCTACCGTGTAGTTGGTGGCCAATATGACTTCTTGCACCAAGCCGTCTTGTGCCCGTTTTAGCAATTTGTCTAAATGGATTTCTTTAGGCCCCACGCCGTCTAGCGGCGACAAGCGGCCCATCAAAACAAAATACATGCCTGTGTAGGCGCGGGTGTTTTCCAACATGAGCAAGTCGGTCGGCATTTCCACCACGCAGAGTAAATGGGTATCCCGTTGCTCTGATGCGCACAATGGGCAAATGGTTTGTTCGCTAAAGGTATTGCAGAGTTGGCAATGGTCTACCACCTGCAAAGCTTGATCCAAGGCCGTGGCTAAGCCGCTGGCGCCTTTTCTATCGCGCTGTAGTAAGTAATAAGCCATACGCTGCGCGGACTTAGGCCCAACACCCGGTAGGCAGCGCAGGCTATCGATTAATTGTTCTAAGGCCGGAGGATTTTTCATTAAGCGCTGTAAGGCTTAATCTTAGAACGGCAGTTTCATGCCAGCCGGCATGTAGTTAGCCATGCGCGCAGAGGAGGTGGCTTCGGCTTTTGCGGTGGCATCTTTTAATGCGATGACTAACAAGTCTTCCAAGGTTTCCTTGTCGTCCATAACGCTGTCATCTATGGCGACGCGTTTGACCACGTTGTTGCAAGCCATGGTGACTTTAACCAAGCCGTTGCTGGCGATGCCTTCCACGTCTATATTGGCCAATTCCGCTTGGGCTTTTTGCATGTTTGCTTGCATCTGCTGGGCCTGTTTCATCATATTGGCCATGCCGCCTTTCATCATAGTGCTGCTCCTGAAATTAAAGGTTTAATTAAATTGGTTTAATGCTGTTGGGAATGATTTGTGCGCCAAAATCGTTAATCAAGGCTTGCACAAAACCGTCTTGCTCTATGGCGGTTTCAGCCGTGCTTTGCGCCTGCGCTTTCTCTTGGTTAATTTGCTGGGCTGGCGTGTTGCCAGTGCCACCCACACTAAAGTGCAGTTTGATTTTCTTATCAAAATACTGGTTAATTGCCGTGCTGAGTTTTTCTTGGTAATTAGGCACCAATAAATGTTTTTGCATGTCCGGTACGCTTAAGCTGATGCTGTTTTCATCGTAGCTAATCAATTCGCAGTGCTGCGATAAGGCGCGCGCTAAACCCAATTTTAGATTGTCTACCAAGTTGCGCCAATCGCCATTAAATTGCCGGTTCAAGCCAGCGTCGCTAGTCATGGGCTCATTATGGCTGTATTGGGCATCTGCGGTTTCGGCTTCTTCCATAGGGATGGGCTCGCTAGGCATGGCCTCTTCAAAAGGCATTTCGTCGCTGCTAGGTGCTGGCGAACTTTCCTCTTGAGCCGCTTGCGGACTTTCCTCATGATGCACTTGGGGTTTGCTGGCCTCATTTGCCGCAAGGGTGGCTGCCGTTGCGGTATCGGATGCTACGCTTGCAACTGAGGCCGTGACCGTTACTGGATTGCTAGATTGCGGCTTAAGCGCAGTGGGGCTGGCGATGTTTAGCGCTTGGTCTTTAGGGCTGAACGCTAGCATGCGCAGCAAGCTCATGCTAAAGCCAGCCAATTCATCGGGCGCTAAGCCTATGTCACGTCTGCCCAGTAGGGCAATTTGGTAGTACAACTGCAAGGTGGCCGCCGGTATTCTTTGTGCAAAGTCGAGCAAGACTGCGCGTTCAGGTAAGTCATGGGCGACGCTGTCTGGCACCGTTTGTGCCACGGCTATTTGGTGCAGTAATTGCGCCAAATCGTTTAAGGCGCTTTCAAAGGATAGGCTGCGCTGTTCCATGGCGTTTGCTTGAGCTATTAGAGCCGGGCCGTCTTCTGCTAATAAAGCGTTAATCAGTTGGTATAAATAGCTTTGGTCAATGGCACCCAGCATGTCGCGCACTTCGGCTTCATTGACGCTTTGGCCGCCGTAAGCAATCGCTTGGTCGGTTAAAGATAGGGCATCCCGCATGCTGCCATCGGCTGCCCGCGCAATTAAGTGCAAGGCACTGGCCTGATACGGTATGGCCTCTTGGCTCAATATGTTTTGCAGGTGATCAATAATCGAGGTGCCGGCCATTTGCCTTAGATTGAATTGCAGGCAACGCGACAAGACCGTGACCGGTACTTTTTGTGGGTCGGTGGTGGCTAGGATGAATTTAACGTGTGCCGGTGGTTCTTCTAGCGTCTTCAGCATGGCATTGAAAGCGCTTTTCGACAGCATGTGCACTTCATCGATGATGTAGACTTTAAAGCGCCCGGCACTGGGTGCGTATTGGGCATTGTCCAGCAAATCGCGCATGGCGTCGACTTGTGTGTTGCTGGCAGCATCCACTTCAATTAAATCAACAAAGCGTCCGCGGTCAATTTCTGTGCAGGCACTGCATACGCCGCATGGCTTAGCGCTGATGCCGCTTTCGCAATTCAGTGATTTGGCTAAGATACGGGCTAGGGTGGTTTTACCTACGCCGCGGGTGCCGGTAAACAGATAGGCATGATGCAGACGCTGTTGGTCCAATGCGTTGCTTAAGGCCCGCACCACATGGTCTTGTCCAACCAGGGTTTCGAATGATTTAGGGCGCCATTTACGGGCCAGTACTTGGTAGCTCATGAGATTAATGCGTCTGCTTTCATTGGCTAATTTAATCGAATTGTTTACCCGCGCTAGCACCTTAATCTAACTGCTAGGCAAGCCTTGCTTGCCATAATAAGGGGAGGCGAGCCTTGCCCCCGGCACTTGCTCAATAGTTGTGGCTGCTTGCTTCCGCACCTGACCAGATTGGCTACTTCACAATGCGGGGAGGCCCGCCAAGTAGGCATTTTACAATACTTTAAGGACTAGTCTGCAGTGCAAATATAGAATATTTTAAGCGTCATCCTTATCGATTGGTTTACTGCTGCTTTTCCACAGCAAATAGACTCGGCAATCAAACTCCAGTTGGTGGTAACTGGGCTCCATGTGCAAACAGAGTTGGTAGAAGGCTTTGTCGTGATTACGTTCTTTTAAATGCGCCAATTCGTGCACAACAATCATGCGCAAGAAATCCTCTGGGCTGCTTTTAAAAAAGCTGGCTATGCGCATTTCCTTCTTGGTTTTGAGCTTGCTGCCTTGCACTCTGGCTATGCTGGTATTCAGCCCTAGCGCGTGGTGCGCCACGGTCAGTTTGCTGTCGTAATACACCTTATCAAGGGCTGGTGCGTTGCGTAGGAAGGTTTGCCTAATGTCATTACTGTATTGGTAGAGGGCTTTGTCGGTTTGCACGTTGTGCATAGTCGGGTAGCGCTCGTTTAGGTAGTCGGCCAGCTTGTCTTGCGCCTGCAGCTGACGAATCTTCTCCTGCAATTGGCTGGGGTAATGTTGCAGAAAAGGCAGTGGGGTGGTCATGTGTTGTGGCTAGGTCGCGGTCAAATGCAAAAGGAGGCCTAAGCCTCCTTTGTCTTTAGTCAGATTGCGCTATTCAATCAGTAAATCACGCTTGCCCGGCACGCCGTTCATGGCATCGGCATCCTCTAGGGCGGCTTTGCGTGAAGTGATGACAGGCCAAAGTGCCGCTAAACGGGCGTTCAGCGCAATGAACTCTTGTTGATCAGCCGGTACATCGTCTTCGGCAAAGATGGCTTCAGCCGGGCATTCTGCCACGCATAGGGTGCAGTCTATGCACTCGTCTGGGTTAATGGCCAGGAAGTTTGGGCCTTCCACAAAGCAATCAACCGGGCAAACATCAACGCAATCGGTAAATTTGCATTGAATACAATTTTCGGTAACGACGTAAGTCATGTTTTATTCCTTAAGGGCTAAATTTGCTATACAGCGTATTTTAATGGAAATCGCCTGTTAATTAAATCAATAAATGCTTGCGCTAGGCTAGGCAGTTGAATTTAAACAATCATGCCTGCACCGACGGTGTTGTTAGTGCTTTCGTCTATCACAATAAAAGCGCCAGTAGCACGGTTAACGCTGTAGCTGTCGACCATCAGTGCTTGGGCCAATTTAAAGCTGATGCGCGCGATGTCATTCATTTTAAGATCACTGCTGGCTTGCTGTTCCAAGGTGTTAACGTCTACTTTGTATTGTATGGCGCTTACCTTGGCCTTGGATTCGCGGGTGGTGTGGCGAATGATATAGCTGCGAGCCGTTGATAGTGGCGTTTCAGACAGCCAGCAAACGAAGGCGTCGATTTGCTTGACCGGTTCCTTTGCCTCGCTGGTTTTAACGATCATGTCGCCGCGTGAAGTGTCGATTTCGTCCTCTAATAACAGGGTGACGCTTTGCTCGGTTTTGGCTGAATTTAAATTGGCCTCGCCCAATTGGATGGCTTTAACCTTAGATTGGTAGCCATTCGGCAGTACCGTTACGGCATCGCCCACGGCAATCTCACCGGATTCGATGCGGCCCATAAAGCCTCGGTAGTCATGCAATTCGGCATCCGCACTGGCGTGTGGCCGGCAAACAAATTGCACAGGAAAGCGGAACACTTCTTGATTTTCGGTGTGCGCAGCCGGCGCTTTTTCCAATATTTCCAACAAGGTTGCACCTTGATACCAGTTCATGTTACCCAAACGGTCCACCAGCATGTCACCAGCCAAGGCCGATATGGGAATGAAACGAATGTCACGGGCCTGCGCTAGACCGATCTCTTTGGCAAAAGCCAAGTAGTCGGCGCAGATTTTGTCGTAGCTGGCTTGGTCGTAATTAACCAAATCCATTTTATTCACGGCCACCACTATGTGCTGTATGCCGACCAAATGCGCCAGGTAACTATGGCGACGGGTTTGCGTCAGCACGCCACGGCGTGCGTCTATTAATATGATGGCCAGATTGGCGGTGGAGGCGGCGGTTACCATGTTGCGTGTGTATTGCTCGTGCCCAGGCGCATCGGCAATGATGTATTTACGTGTGCCGGTTGAAAAATAGCGGTAGGCCACGTCTATGGTGATGCCTTGTTCCCGTTCGGCTTGCAGGCCGTCGGTTAGCAAGGATAAATCCACGGCGCTTAAGCCACGCTTTTCCGAGGTGCGTGACATTTGCGTCAAGGTGTCGGCCAAGATGGTTTTGCTGTCGAATAGCAAGCGGCCGATTAGCGTACTTTTGCCGTCGTCTACCGAGCCGCAGGTCATGAAGCGCAATAGGCTGTCGTTATGTGGTGTGTGGTTTGTGGTCATAGTGTCTGTAGTCTAAAATCAATGTTCAGCAGGTCGGGCTAACGCTGCTTTTAAGGCAGCTGCTCCGGCAAAAAACGGGCGAAATTAAAAGTAGCCTTCCTTTTTACGTTGTTCCATAGAAGCATCGGAGGTTTGGTCGTCTAAACGGGTGGCGCCGCGTTCGGTGATGGTCGATGTGGCGGTTTCCAGCACGATTTTTTCTATGCTGTCTGCGTCGGATAACACCGGCGCCGTGCAACTGATGTCGCCCACGGTTCTAAAGCGCACTTGCATGTTAATGATGTCTTCACCGGCTTTAGCTGGGTTAGCGATGTCGCCGTTTACCAAGGGCACATTGACCGGCACGATGGATCCACCACGCATGACCACGTCGCGTTGATGGGCGAAATAGATGCTAGGCAAGGCCAGTTTTTCGCGTTCTATGTATTGCCATACGTCCATTTCCGTCCAGTTGGAAATAGGGAAGGCGCGTATGTTTTCACCTTTATGGCTGCGGGCGTTATACAAATTCCATAATTCTGGGCGTTGATTTTTTGGGTCCCATTGGCCAAATTCATCGCGGAAACTCATGATGCGTTCTTTGGCGCGGGCTTTTTCTTCGTCGCGTCTGGCGCCGCCTATGCAGCAATCAAAGCCAAATTCCTCTATGGCTTCCAATAAGGTCACGGATTGGTGTTTATTGCGCGATTCATCGGCTGATTTGAGCACCACCGTGCCGCGTTGCATGGAGTCTTCCACCGAGCGAACGATTAATCGCTCGCCCAATTCAGCCGCGCGTTGATCGCGGAAATCGATGACTTCTTTGTAGTTGTGGCCGGTATCGATGTGCATCAATGGGAAGGGGAAACGACCTGGTCTGAACGCTTTTTCGGCTAGGCGCAAGATGCAAAGCGAATCCTTACCACCGGAAAACAGCAAGACCGGATTGCTGCATTGGCCCGCTACTTCGCGCAAAATGTAGATGGCTTCTGATTCCAGCCAATCTAAATGGGATAAAGCTTGTTGTTTTGATGTGTGTGTAGTCATAAGTTAAATTATTTTTTTACGTGCAATCCGCATTCTTTGTTTAAGGGGTCTTCCCACCACCAGCGACCGGCACGGATGTCTTCGCCCATGGCAATGGCGCGCGTGCAAGGAGCGCAACCTATGCTGGGGTAGAATTGTTCGTGCAATTGATTGTACGGCACGTCATGCATGTGCACGTAGGCCCATACTTCCTGCTCGGTCCAGTCGCTTAATGGGTTGAATTTTTCCAGTTTGTTGCCCTCATCAAACTCGCGTACTGGTAGGCTGCTGCGTGTGCTGGCTTGCGCCGCACGCATGCCGGTTACCCAAGCATCTTGGCCGGCTAATGCGCGTTGCAACGGCTCCACTTTGCGCATGCTGCAGCAATCTTTACGTAAGTTGATGCTGTCGTAAAAGGCATTGATGCCGTGCGTTTGAACGTAGCGTTCAACCGATTCATGTTGTGGAAAATAAAGCGTCAATTTGGTTTGGTAATGGGCTTCAACACGCGCCATCAAATCATAGGTTTCAACCGGCAAACGGCCGGTATCCAATGAGAATAGGCTGATGGGCAGTTTTTTGCGCAAAATAATGTCGGTCAACACCATGTCTTCTGCGCTGAAACTGTTAGCAAAGCTAATGCGCTTAAGCGTGGCGCAAGCCTCGGTTAATAAGCGACTTACTTGCGCGGCTTTAGACTCGACGCTGGCCACTAGGCTGGCGGTCAACTCAGGATGTATCGCTGGGTTGGCGGCGCTGGGTTTTAAAGAAGAGGTGACGGACATGAGGCTTATCGGTTGTAGCGTCTAAAAGCAGGGCGGGCTTCATCAACGGCGCCTTGGTATGGCCGACTGAAGTCGTTTAGGCTGGCGATAGCCTCGGCAGCACTGCGGTCCGTGCGCATAGCAAAGCTATTAAAGCCGCTGCGTTTAAGGAAAAACAGTTGGTCTCTTAGTACGTCGCCGACCGCGCGCAATTCATTTTTAAAGCCATAGCGACTGCGCAACAAGCTGCCCAGCGAAAAGATGCGACCGTCAGCAAAGCGTTCCACGTGCACGGCTATGATGGGTAAGGCATTTAAATCCGCTTGCGCTTGGTTTAAATCGGTCAAGGATTCGTGCGTGTCTAACCATACACCCACTTCTTTTTGGTCTAAGCGTGCTTGCAGTTGCGTTTTCCTAGCGATGAATACCGTCAGCGGCACCAATACTTTTCCGTTGGCTGGAATAAGCGTGCCAGCGATTTGTTCTGGCGTAACGGTTTGTTCGCCGGTCAGTTTGAATAAAACAACCTTGCCCGCTTGTTTTCGCACTTCCTGTTGCGAGGGTGGCAAGGCGACGAATTGCCATGCATCCTCAGTAATTTTAGCCACATCGGCTTGCAGGGTAATTAGATGGCTCATGCTATGCCCTCCGCTTTGGCGGCGTTTTTATCGGCGTAAACATGGGCTTTGAATGGGGCTATGCCCAAGCGTCGCACGGTATCAATGAAACGTTCTTCGCCATTACGTTCGGTTAGATAAACCGAGATCAATTTTTCCACCACCTGTGGCATTTCTTCGGCCGAGAAAGAGGGGCCTATGACCGTGCCTATACTAGCTTGGTTACCTTGACTACCGCCTAAGGTCACTTGGTACCATTCGGAACCGTCTTTATCTATGCCCAAGATGCCGATGTGGCCGATGTGATGGTGACCGCAGGCGTTCATGCAGCCGGAAATATTCAACTCCAGCTCGCCTATGTCGTGTAAATAATCCAAATTATCGAATTGCATTTGTATGGCTTGCGCAATTGGAATGCTTTTCGCGTTGGCTAAACTACAAAAGTCGCCGCCCGGGCAGCATATGATGTCGGTTAACAAGCCGATGTTAGGCGAGGCCAAGCCCTGTGCGCGGGCTTTTTCCCATAGGGCAAAGGCATCGCTTAATTTAACGTCGGCTAAAATCAGGTTTTGCTCGTGCGACACGCGTAATTCACCAAAGCTGTATTGCGCTGCCAAGTCAGCCACCGTGTGCATTTGCTCGCTAGTGGCGTCGCCAGGCGCTTGGCCATGGGTTTTTAATGACAGGGTGACGGCGCGGTAACCGGGCATTTTGTGGGCGTGCAAACTGCGTTTAGCCCAAGCGGCAAACGCCGGGTTGCTAGCGATGGCGGCATCGTACGATGCATCATGCTGAGCTAATGCTTCATATGGCATGGGTTCAAAATGCTGCGCCACCCTGGCCAATTCCCTTTCTGTGATGGTGTTGGGCGCGTCTTTTAAATGGGCCCACTCTTCTTCCACTTGGCGCTTAAATTCGTCTAGACCTAAGGCTTTGACTAAGATTTTAATGCGCGCTTTGTAGGCGTTATCGCGCCTGCCGTGCAAGTTATAAACACGAACGATGGCTTCGCAATAGGTTAGTGCGTGTTGCCATTCCAAGTGCTCGCGTATTACGGTGCCCAAAATAGGCGTGCGACCTAAGCCGCCACCCACCCACACTTTAATGGCCAATTGTTGTTGGGCGTCTAAATAAAACTCCATGCCTATGTCGTGCGCTTGCACGATGGCTCGGTCTTGTTTGGTGCCGGACACGGCGATTTTAAATTTGCGAGGCAATAGAGCGAATTCTGGGTGGAAGGTACTCCACTGACGCATCACCTCTGCCATGGCGCGCGGGTCGACGACTTCGTCAGGGGCTACGCCGGCAAATTGATCGGTGGTGATGTTACGTATGCAGTTGCCTGAGGTTTGAATGGCGTGCATTTCCACCTTGGCCAATTCAGCTAAAATATCTGGCACGTCTTCCAGCAATGGCCAGTTAAGTTGCATGTTTTGTCGGGTGCTAAAGTGGCCGTATGCTTTGTCGTATTGACTGGCAATGTCGGCTAGTTTGTGCAATTGCTTGCTGGATAGCATGCCGTAGGGCACGGCAATTCTTAGCATGGGCGCATGACGCTGGATGTATAAGCCATTTTGCAAACGCAAAGGGCGAAACTCTTCATCGCTTAGTTCCCCAGCTAAATAGCGTTTGGTTTGATCGCGGTATTGCGCGACGCGCTCGTCTACTAGGGTTTGGTCTATTTCGTCATACTTATACATGGTGTGTTTTTCTTAATCGTATGTGTTGTATCAGTGAGTTGTGCTGAACTCGGCATTTTAATGGAAAACCAGTTTCAAGCCCACAAAAATTAGTATTAATGCCAAGGCTATGCGTACCCAATGCTCGGCCAGTTTCAAACTTAAATGGCTGCCTATCCAAATGCCGGGTATGGAGCCTATAAGTAAGGTGCCGAGCAAGCCGTAATCGACGGTGCCTAGGCTGGCATGGCCTAAGCCGGCTACCAAGGTCAGTGGAACGGCATGGGCAATGTCCGAACCTATGATGGTGGTGATGGCTCGGTTAGGGTAAATAATGAGCAAGGCCGTCACCCCCAAAGCGCCTGCGCCTACCGAAGTTAAGGTGACTAAAAACCCCAGAATTAAGCCTAAAAATAAGGTTAAATATGGCGCCCATTTAGTGCTGACCAGATGTTCTCTCTTGGATAGTTTAGTTAATTGGTTTCTAAACAACACTGACAGCGACGTTATAAGTAATGCTATCCCTAGCCAAAACTTAATGCTGTCGACCGCCGCATCCGAGGCGATGTCCATGTGTTTTAAATTGAGGGTGGTCAAGATGGAGGCTGGCACACTGCCATAAGCCAGCAGTCGCACTATTTTCCAATCAATGTTACCCAGTTTGCCGTGGGCGAAAATACCGACACTTTTGGTCACGGCTGCGTAAAGCAGGTCCGTGCCTACCGCGAATGCCGGTTTAATGTGAAAGAACAGCACTAGGATGGGCGTCATCAAGGAGCCGCCGCCGACGCCAGTAAGACCTACCAATAAGCCAACTAAAAAGCCTGCAATGATGTAACCAAATTCCATATGGAGTATCCGTTATCAAAAGGGTGGAACTAAAAAATTTAGATGCGCACTATAGCAGGAGTAAATTAGTTTTTTTAGAATATGTTATTCTATACGTATAATTTTTCGTTATATTGAACGCACGGTTTTGATGGAAAGAACAGCGGATGAAATTACAACAATTGCGATACCTAAATGAAGTGGCGCGACAAGACCTAAATATCACTAATGCGGCTGAGGTTTTGTATACCTCGCAGCCTGGCGTGAGTAAGCAGATTCAGTTGTTTGAGGAAGAGATAGGCCTGCAGATTTTTCAGCGGAATGGCAAACGTTTAACCGGCATTACCGAGCCTGGCCAACAAATACTAAATTTGGCCGCCAAAGTCATGCAACAGGTCGACAACATCAAGCGGGTGGGTGATGAATTTGCCAACATCGAAACCGGCACCTTGACCATAGCTACGACCCACACGCAAGCACGTTACAAATTGCCGACGGCAGTAAAAACGTTTATGACGCAGTTTCCGCAAGTGAAACTCAATATCCACCAAGGCAACCCCAAGCAAGTGGCTGAACTGGTCGCCAATGGCGATGCGGACATAGGGATTGCCACCGAGTACATCAGCGATTTTGAAAATTTACTGTGTTTGCCTTGTTATAAATGGAATCGTTGTGTGGTGGTGCCGCATGGCCATCCTTTGCTATTGGAAAGCAATCTTAGTCTAAAGAAATTGGCGGCTTACCCACTGATCACCTACGATTTTGGGTTCACTGGTGGCACGCTGGTTTCCACCACTTTTAGCAATGCCGGTTTGTCGCCGAATGTGGTGTTGACCGCCATCGATGCCGACGTGATTAAAACCTATGTCAGTTTGGGCTTGGGCGTGGGCTTGTTGGCCAACATGGCTTACGACGATGAGCGCGATGCCAGTTTGATTAAAGTCGATGTCAGCCATTTGTTTGCCGACAGCACCACCTATTTGGGCGTGCGCAAGGATGCTTTTTTGCGCAGCTATATGTATGGCTTCATAGAATTGATTGCGCCGCAATTTAATCAGGCGGCAGTGAATGCAGCACTAAAAATAAGTGCATAATTAGCACTTAGCTCAATCAAAAAACAAAGGGATGTATGCGTCTGTCGGCTGTGCTGTTCTTGGTGGCGTGCATGTTGTGTGCTTGCAGCCTAAATCCGCCCAAATCAAAGCATGCTTTGCTTTCAGGGCAAGTGGAAGCCGGCATGCCGGCCATAGACCCGACTAATGCCATATACGAATTGCCGGTGCGTGAGGGCTTAACTTACCAAGACGTCACGGAAAGTTTAAAAAGCTTGGCGCTAAGCATTAACTTTGTTAACCCGGCCAATTTTTCCATCACCGAACACATCAAAAACCGTGGCATAGACCCGCAGGGCATTAAGGAAGTACAAAGCTTCTGCAATTTAAGCTTGGGCACGGAAATCTTTCTCGATCATCCGGAATTTTTGGTGTTTGCGCCGTGCCGCATCGCCATTTACGAAAAGCCGGATGCCAATCGGCGCATGCGTTTGTTTATCGCACTGGCCAGACCGACTTACGACCTGAGTCACATTAAACAGCCGACGTTACGCGCACAACAAGCCGCAAGAGACTTGGAAACCAGTTTATTGAGCTTGATCAATAAAGCCAGTAAAGGCGATTTTTAGTGGCCATGCTAAGCGACATAGCCATCGCGCAAGCGGCTGAAATGCAAGCCATAACGCAAATTGCGGCGGCGTTGAATTTAGCGCCCGAGGATTTGCTGCACTATGGGCCGTATATTGCCAAGCTGTCGGCGCAAGCCATGCAAAGATTGCAGGCTAAGCCTGACGGCCAGTTAATCCTAGTTACGGCCATTAGCCCAACCCCGGCCGGCGAAGGTAAAACCACCACTACCATAGGTTTGGCCGATGCCTTAAATCGCTTGCTGGCGGAAAAGCAAAAAAGCGCCATGGTGTGCATGCGCGAGCCGTCGTTGGGCCCAGTGTTCGGTCTGAAAGGCGGCGCAACCGGTGGCGGCTACTCACAAGTGTTGCCCATGGAAGACATTAATTTGCATTTCACCGGTGACTTTCATGCCATCGCCAGTGCCAATAATTTGCTGGCTGCCTTAATTGATAACCATGTATACCAAGGCAATGCCTTGAACATTGATCCGGATAGCATCAGTTGGCGCCGATGCTTGGACATGAACGATAGGGCACTGCGTGACGTCACCCTGAATAGTCATAGTAAAGACACGCAGACCAATACGTTGATTCCCTACAGCAGGCAAACCGGATTTGACATTACCGTCGCCAGCGAGGTCATGGCAATCTTTTGCCTGGCCACCTCTTTAGCCGATTTGCAACAACGCCTTGCCAATATACAGATAGGCCTAAACAAACAGCAGCAAGCCGTGTTAGCCAGCGATTTGCAAGCCGAGGGTGCGATGACGGCATTGCTGAAAAATGCCTTTCAACCTACCTTGGTGCAAACCTTGGCTCACACCCCGGCTTTGGTGCACGGTGGCCCGTTTGCCAATATCGCGCACGGCTGCAATTCCGTGGTGGCGACCCAAGCGGCCTTAAAGCTAGCTGATTTTGTGGTGACTGAAGCGGGCTTTGGCGCGGATTTAGGCGCCGAAAAATTCATGGACATTAAGTGCCGCAAGAGTGGATTAAAGCCAGCGGCAGCGGTCTTGGTGGCCACCGTGCGGGCACTGAAATTTCACGGCGGGATGGAAGTGAAAAACTTAAATCAGGAAAATACCGCCGCCTTGATTGCCGGCATGGCGAATTTGGAAAAGCACCTGACCAATTTGCAGCAAGCATTCAATTTACCTGTGGTGGTCGCCATCAACCACTTTGATAGCGACAGCGATGCTGAAATCACCTGTTTGCAAGCGGCCGTCGCCAAGTTGGGTGCGCAAGCGGTGGTTTGCAAGCATTGGGCGCAGGGGGCGGGTGGGGCGGTTGATTTAGCCGATGCGGTATTGCGTCTAATCGCCAGCCGTGGCAACCAGGCGTGTCGACTTTTGTACCCGGATGCCATGCCCTTGGCCGATAAAATAAAGTGTGTGGCGCAAAAAATATACGGGGCCAGTCAGGTTGAGTTCAGCCCTAAGGCCCAAGCAAGCTTGGCTAGTTTGGAAAAACATCACGGGCATTTTCCGGTATGCATAGCCAAAACGCAGTATTCCTTTTCGTCCGACCCGACTTTGCGTGGGGCGCCTACTGGCCACGTGTTGACCGTACGCGAATTGCGTTTGTCACGTGGTGCGGAATTCGTCGTGGCCGTATGTGGCGACATCATGACCATGCCAGGCTTGCCTAAGCTGCCTGCCAGTGAGCGCATAGCTGTTAACCAGGCAGGCCATATCAGTGGGTTAAGTTAATTGTTAGTGCTAGCCGAGGCCGGCTTTGCCGAGCAGACCATTAATAAATCGCGTTTTCTTGCCATGGCGCTGCCGGTGGCCGATGAGCGCCAGCTGGCCGCTGCCTTGCGCGCGTTTGCGGCTAAGCATCCCAGCGCACATCATTTGGCTTACGCCTATCGATTAAAAGTGGGCGCGGCCATCGTACCGCGATTTTCCGATGCCGGTGAACCGTCGGGTACGGCCGGCATGCCTGTGCTCAAGCTCATAGAAGGGCGCGATTTGATTAATGTTTGCGTGGCAGTAATACGCTATTACGGCGGCATTAATTTAGGTACCGGCGGTTTAGCGCGGGCTTATGGCGGTACGGCCAAGCTGGCTTTAGATCAAGCCAAAACCGTTGCGTTTGTTGAAATGCAGCATTACGCATTAAGCCTTAGCTATAAGCAAATGGACACCATGAACAGTGCCTTGCAAAAATGCAAAGGCAGCATCGTTAGCAAAAGCTTTGGCGAGCATGTGGATTTGGTGCTGAACTTGCCGATCCAGGAAGCGGCCAATTTTCTAAACCGTTTTAAGCCCTATGCGGAATAAGCACACATTTCATCAACAAATAAATCGGCTTATGCTATTGTGGCAAAAAATTCCTAGGTGTAATTAAGGTGTACGCATGACTAAAACAATTAAACTCAGCCCCGCGACTGCGCACGAAGTGGCCGCTTGGATCATGGCCGCCATTGCGCTGGTATTTGTGCTGCTATTTCATTTGTTGCCGGCTGTGTTGGCTGGCTTGTTGGTTTTTGAATTGGTGCACATCATCACGCCCATGCTGGCGAGAAGGTTTTCGAACAATAAGCCAAGTAATGTATCAAAATTATGGGCAGTCGCCATACTGGTGGTGATTATTGTTAGCTTGCTGGCCTTTGCCGGCGCCGGTTTGGTGGCTTTTTTTAGATCCGATTCGGGCAGCTTAACCGTACTGCTGGCCAAAATGGCGCAAATCATAGAAGACAGCCGTAAGATATTGCCGGCTTGGTTGTTTGAGCATTTGCCGGCCGATGCCATTACCTTTAAAGAGCAAGCATCACAGTGGTTACGCAGTCATGCCGATGAATTGCAAGTGGTGGGTAAGGAAGCCGGCAGGGCAACCGCACACATCTTAATAGGCATGATCATAGGCGGCATATTGGCGGTGCGCGACGCGGTGGCCATGGACAACTTCAAGCCATTTGCGCGGGCTTTAGCTTGCCGCGGTGAGTTTTTTAGCGATGCATTCAAGCGTGTGGTGTTTGCGCAAGTGCGCATTTCCGCTATCAACACGGTTTTTACTGCTATGTATTTGGCCTTGGTGTTGCCTATGATGGGGGTGCATCTGCCGCTGATTAAAACCATGATAGCCATTACCTTTGTGGTCGGTTTGATTCCGGTGATAGGCAATTTAATCTCCAACACCATGATAGTCATCGTTAGCCTCAGTCAATCCTTGTTGGTGGCGGTGGGCTCTTTGCTGTATTTGATTGTTATCCATAAGTTGGAGTACTTTTTAAATGCGCGCATTGTTGGCAGTCAGATACGCGCTAATGCCTGGGAACTGTTAATCGCCATGCTCTGCATGGAAGCCGCATTTGGTTTAACCGGCATTGTTGCTGCGCCGATTTATTACGCCTACATCAAGTCGGAATTGCGTGCCCGTGACCTAGTTTAAGCGACGCTCGCCCTATACATTGCTCAAGCGGGCCTGGCCCCATCAGGTATAATCCATCCCATGATACAAATTTCCATATTGGTCTTGCTGGTGCTGATTTTCTTGCTGTTACTCAGGCTAATAAGCCGAGGTTCGGCAGGCAATCAGCAAGCCTTAATACTGCAGCAGTTAGAAGAAAAGCACCGGGCCATGTTGCTGGATTTTAATGATGGCTTAAATAAATTGGGCGACCGCTTAAGCGCGTCCTCGCAAGAGACCAGTGAACGCTTGCGTGCTAGCGTGGCCAACGAGTTGCAAAGCACACGCGAAGCCATGCAGGCCTTGCAATTGGCGCAAAACAGCAATTTAGCATTGACCCGTGAAAGCATCATGGAGAAACTGCACACCACCTTGGCGGAACAAGGACAGGCGCAGCAAGCCTTGATTAACGATACCATGCTTAAAGCCACCACCACCCTAAGCCTAAGCATAGAGAGTTTAAGCAAAGCCGTGGACAACCGTTTGGAGCAAATAGGTGGCAAGGTGTCCGAGCGCTTGGACGAGGGCTTTAAGAAAACCAATCAAACCTTTGTTGATGTGATGGCGCGATTGGCCACCATAGACGAAGCGCAGAAGAAAATCGATGGTTTAACCACTAACGTGGTGAGCCTGCAAGAGTTGTTGGGCGACAAGCGTTCGCGTGGTGCCTTTGGTGAGGTGCAATTGGAGGCCTTGGTGCGCAATGTATTGCCGGTTAACTCCTACGCCATGCAGCACAGTTTTGAAAACGGCACGCGGGCCGATTGCGCCTTATTTCTACCCGAACCTACCGGCACCGTTGCGGTGGACAGTAAGTTTCCCTTGGAAAACTACCACCGCATGTTTGATAGCAAGTTAGCCGAAGCCGAACAACTGCTGGCGGAAAAGCAATTCAAATTGGACGTAAAAAAACACGTCGATGACATCGCCAAGAAATACATCATTTCCAATGTCACGTCCGACGGCGCGGTGATGTTTATACCGGCTGAAGCGGTGTTTGCTGAATTGCACGCCTACCATCAAGATGTCATTGAGTACGCCATGAATAAGCGCGTTTGGGTGGTGTCACCCACCACCTTGATGGCGGTGTTAAATACCGCGCGCGCGGTGTTAAAAGACGTGGAAACGCGCAAGCAAGTACACGTCATTAAAGAAGAATTGGCTAAACTTAGCAAAGACTTTGGGCGCTTTGATCAGCGCATGAAGAAGCTGGCCGACAACATCCGTCAAGCCCATGAAAATGCCCAAGACGTGCACATCTCCAGTCAAAAAATCACCCAACGTTTTGCTAAGATTGAACGCGTCGAATTGGCCGATCAGCCGCTCGATGTGTTGGATGTAGTAGAAGATAAAGAAGATTAATAAATTTATATAACATTATGAAAATAAAGATATTTTATTTTGCAAGATTAAAAGAAACCTTGAAGTTTTCCAGTGAAGATTTGGAATTGCCGGACGACGAATTGAGCTTATTGAAACTAAAAGGCCTGTTGGCTAAACGCAGTGAGGTCTGGCAAAAAATGTTACTCGGTAGCTTAAAAGTCCGGGGTGCGATTAATCATGAATTGGTCGATGATCAGGCCTTAATTGTCGACGGTGACGAGGTGGCGTTTTTCCCACCGGTGACCGGCGGCTAAGTCAGCCCTAAATTAATGCCACCATGAAAATTGCCGTTCAAAGCGAAGATTTTGATTTAAATTTTGAGTTGGCTCGCATGCGCGAGTCACGCCAAGACATCGGTGCCTTGGTGAGTTTTGTTGGCTTGGTGCGTGATTTAAACGAGGGCGAGACGGTGAGTCAATTGACCTTGGAGCATTACCCGGGCATGACCGAGAAAGCCTTGCAGGCTATTGTGGCTGACGCAGCCAGCCGCTGGGCTGTGTTGGATGCGACCGTGGTGCATCGCGTGGGCAGCCTGCAGGCTAGCGAGCAAATCGTTTTGGTGGCGGTAGCCAGTGCGCACCGCGATCAGGCCTTTAAAGCCTGCGAATTCATTATGGATTACTTGAAAACGCAAGCGCCATTTTGGAAGAAAGAACTGACCGCAAGCGGTGAACGCTGGTTGGACGACAAGGACAGTGACCACGATGCGCAAAAGCGCTGGCAACTGCCTTAAAAATAATGTTTAACACTATCGATTTGATAATTTAGTTAGGTGATATGTCACAGTCTTTAAGCCCTGAGCAATTAACCCTCAATATTGACCCCAAGCAATTTAAATTTGCGGATACTTCATCCTTGCTGGGAGGCAAGCAATGCAGTGCGCAGCAACAAGCCTGGGTGGCGCAACCCGAAGCCAAAAAAGCCGCTGAATTTGGCTTGGCTATCCGCCAGCCTGGTTTTAATTTGTTGGCCCTGGGCGAACCTGGTACGGGTCGTACCACCTTGATGTTAAGTGCGATGCACGATGCTGCGGCCAAACAAGTGCCGCCTAATGATTTGGTTGCCTTGTATCCTTTTGACAGCCAAGGCAAACCGGTGTTTTTAAAATTACCGGCAGGGGTGGGCGGTCAATTAAAACAAGCCTTGGATCAATTTATTCGGCATTTGGCTAAAGAGTTAGCCAATTTGTTGGAAGCGCGCATCAAGGATCAAGCCAGCACCGCCATAGTGACCTTTCTTCAAGCGCAATTACAAGGCATCAATGCCAGCGTGCCGGCGATTGCCAACAACGCCAGTTTGCTGGCTTATTTTGCTTGGATGCAAAAAGACATCATGGAGTATTTGGAAGCTTGGCAACCCAGTGCAGCAGGCGAGGGAGACAGCAACCTGGATGCCTTGTTAAGCGAAAGTTTTTTTGGCCGTTACCGCGTGAATTTATTGGTGGATCACCATCAAGGCGTTTTGGCTGCCGGTCAGAGCGCGGCCCATGCGCCAGTCATTTACGACAACGACCCCAGTTTGCAATCGCTATTTGGCGGCATAGAAAGTGCAGCGGAATCCAGCGCGGCGCCGGATTTTTTGCGTTTGCGCGCCGGCAATTTGTTGCGCGCCGACGGCGGCACCTTGCTGATTAACTTACGCGATCTGTTGGCAGACGAAGCCAATGGGGCGCAGATATTAGAAAAGCTGCATCGCTTTTTACGCAATGGCACCTTGCAGATAGAAGATTTAGCCAGCAGTGGCAGCGCAGGAGGCAGTTTTGTGAGCGCGCAATCCGTCATACCGGTGTCGGTTAAATTGGTGCTGGTGGCCACGCGCGAAGATTATTATTTGCTGATAGACGAGAACTACGATTTCTTTAATTACTTCCCGATCAAGATTGAGTTCGCCGAAAAAGTGAAAGCCAGTCCGGATAATTACGCGGCCTACGCCGCCTTTATCGCCCAAAAATGCCAGCAATTTAATTGCAGTCACTTCACGGCCGCCGCCGTGGTGGCTTTGTTGCAAGCCATGCATAGGTTGGAAGAAGACCAAACACGCTTAAGCACCGAATTCGCCGTGCTAGAAAAATTGATGTTAGAGAGCGCCGCGGCAGCCAGTTTGCGTGAGGCTAAATTAGTCGATGTGGAAGACGTGAAAGCCGCCATCAGTCGGCGTTATGCACGGCACGGTTACATAGAAGGGCACATGCGTGACTCCATCGTCGATAACGAATTGATGATTACCGTGCAAGGCGAAGCCGTCGGCCAAATCAACGGTTTAACGCACATAGACCTTGCCGACGCCAGTTTTGGCTCGCCCATCCGCATTTCGGCTAATTGCTATGCCGGTCGCCGCGATGTGCTAACCATAGACCGTGAAGTACTGATGAGCGGCCCCACGCACGATAAAGGCGTGATGATATTGCAAAGTTGGTTGCACACCAATTTTGCCAAACTGAACCCGCTGAACATGACGGCCTCCTTGGTGTTTGAACAAGAATACAACGGCGTGGATGGCGATTCGGCATCGTGCGCGGAGTTATTTGTGCTCTTATCGGCTTTGTCGAGATTGCCTATTAAGCAAGGCGTAGCCGTGACCGGCGCCTTAAATCAACACGGCGAAGTGCTGCCGGTGGGTGGCCTTAATGAAAAGATAGAAGGCTACTTTAGGGTATGTAAAGACATAGGCTTAGATGGCACGCAGGGCGTGTTAATCCCGGGTCGCAATGTTCGTCACCTTATCTTGGCGGACGAAGTGGTGGAGGCGGTGGCACAGGGGCAATTTCACATCAACACCATGAATAATGTGGCAGAAGGCATATTGCTGCTCACGGGCCATACCCTCGAAGCAGTGAGCGTCCTAGCAACTGAAACCTTGGCATCCTTTAAGTTGGTGTTGGAGCAAAATCTACCAAAAACCACCTTGCTAGAGCGCACGCGTTAAGCCATCTTCTAGGTTTGCGGCAATATGAATAGTGAAGTGGAAAGCAAATGTCGGTTAGACAAATGGTTGTGGGCGGCGCGTTTTTTTAAAACCCGTAGCTTAGCCACTACAGCCATCGACACTGGCAAAGTACATTTGGATGGCGACAGGGTCAAACCGGCCAAAGAATTACGACCTGGTCAGTTGGTGGCCATACGCACGCGTGATGTCGAGATTGAAGTGGCTGTGCTGGCTTTATCTAATGTGCGCAAGGGCGCACCGGAAGCAGCCATGTTATATCAAGAAACGCCGGCCAGTCAGGCGAAGCGAGAAAACCTCAAAGTTACCGGCTTGGATGCTCATGCGCACCGCGAGCGCGGTGCAGGTCGACCCACTAAACGCCAATTGCGCGACATCAAAAAATTCACCGGCAATAGCTACTAATCTTCGCTGGCCATACATCCTCTCAACTAAGCACCAGTATCTAGCTGTATGCATACAGCAGTTTAAACATTTTTGTGTTTGAACTAATCTTGGTTGGCTTCATCAAAACGGCGCATTTTTAACTGGTTACTTATAACCAATTTGCAATAAAGTGTAAATTAATCAAATATATACATGGTTTTTGCTAGAATTAACCTTACGGATACAGGGCGTTAAGTCAGTCGACTTAATCACCCAATGCCGAGATATTTAATACGAATGGAGATTTTTAAAATGTTACGTTTAACTGTAGGTGCTGGTTTAATTGCCGCTGCTTTTTTTGCAAATACTGCCATGGCTGGTCACGACAGCCTAAAACCTAAATCACACGACGCCTTAGGTAAAGCCGTTAAAGCAGCACTGGCATCGCACGATGGCAAAATTGTTAAAGTTGAATTCAAAAATGAAGGCAAAAACGGCGTTTATGAGTTTGATGTTGAGTCTGCTGACGGCACATCATGGGACATCGAAGTCGATGCAAAAACAAGCAAAGTCACGGAAGTTGAGCAAGAAGTAAAGGCCGATGACGCGAAGTTTAAAGCTGCGGCTAAGGTAACGGAAGCCGCGGCAAAAGCCACGGCTTTAGTAGCCCACCCAGGCAATGTGACGGAAACAGAATACGAAGTAGAGGCCGACGGTAAAGCTTCTTACGAATTTGATATTACCGCTGCTGACGGTAAAGAGTTCAAAGTAGAAGTGGATGCCACCACCGGCAAAATCGTAGAAGACAACGAAGAGGCTTACCAAATTGGTAAAGAGTAATACTTAATCTTTTTACGATAGTCCGCAAGAAAAGCAAAAAAGGCGCCTAGGGCGCCTTTTTTGCTTTATTAATATGCAAACTAAAAATCCACCCACTAAGCGCACACACAACCCTTCAAATTATGACGTGCTTAATTTCACTGCTAGGATTTTCTGCTATGACTTATGCGATAACCGTGCCAGTTTTTTTTGGGCCATTAAATTCATCGATAATGCATTGAATTTAAAGAGCATTAAATCTAAGCGTGTTTTATAGCGGGACCAGTTTAGCTGTGGAAGTAGGTTGAAATTAGCCAAGGTGGTTGTATATAACCACCTGTAGCCAATTATTTATTAAAAGCGATCCCACCCAGCAGGGCGGCCACCGGGGCCTTTTTGCTGTTACTGGCTGGCGCTTTAATGGCCGCTTGTTTCTGCGCCACCACCGCTTCATAAGGTTTATCAAACCAAGGGTCGGTGCTTTTCTTCTTAGGCGCTGGCCTTCTGCTAGTAGAGGCATCTTGACCTGCAGACGCATGAGAAGTACTGGCATGGCTGTTGGCAGGCTTGTGCGCGCTGCGGCTGCGTGCGCCAGCCCTATCAATTTCTATGCTTTCTTTAGGAATCTCGCGTTTAATCAATTTTTCAATTTCCACCAAGTATTTGTCTTCTTCAGGGCTGACAAAGGAAATGGCCACGCCCAATGCGCCTGCTCGGCCGGTACGGCCTATGCGGTGGACGTAATCTTCCGGTGCGCTGGGTATTTCGTAGTTAATCACCATGGGCAATTGGTCTATGTCTAAACCGCGTGCGGCCACATCGGTGGCCACCAATACCGTGGCAGCCCCTGATTTAAATGCATCCAAGGCTTTAATGCGCTCTTGTTGCGATTTGTCGCCATGGATGGCGTCGGCGGCTATGCCTACCTTGGCCAAGCTGCGGCTTAAGCGGCTGGCAGTCATTTTGGTTTTAGTGAAAATTAAGACTTGTTTGGAGTCGCTATTTTTCAATAGCTGTATCAACAAAGCTTCTTTATCGCTTTGCGCAACCGGGTAAACCATTTGCGTAACGTTATCGTTGGTGGCGTTGCTGCGTGCCACTTCGATTAGCTGGGGATGGCTTAAAAAGTCGTCGGCCAGTTTTTTGATTTCATTGGAAAACGTGGCTGAAAACATCAAGGTTTGCCGTTGTTTAGGCAGCAAAGCCAAGATTCTTTTTAGATCCGGCATAAAGCCCATGTCTAGCATGCGATCGGCTTCGTCCAGCACTAAGACTTGCACTTGATTCAGTTGCAAGGTTTTTTGTTCGATATGGTCGAGCAGACGACCCGGGGTCGCAACCAGCACTTCCACACCGGTTTTTAAATGCGGGGTTTGCGTTTTAATGTCCACGCCGCCGAACACCACTAATGAACGTAAGGGTGTGTGCTTGGCATAGGCTTTGACGCTTTCTTCTACTTGGATGGCCAATTCGCGTGTCGGTGTTAAGACCAGTGCGCGTATCGGGTGTTTAGCAGGAGAGGCGCCGTTATTGGCAAACGGTAATAATTTTTGCAGTAGTGGCAGGGAAAAGGCCGCGGTTTTGCCGGTGCCGGTTTGTGCGCCTGCCATTAAGTCACCGCCAGCTAATGCTAGCGGGATGGCTTGCGCCTGAATTGGGGTGGGGGTGGTGTACCCTGAATCGGTCAGTGCTCTGAGTAACTCGGGCGCCAAGCCTAAGCTGTCGAACTGTACGGTTTCTGTCATTGTTTCTCTCTAACTAGGGGCCGGGAGTTGGCATGCCTTGAATACAAGCGATGCCATTCCCAGCCGCTGGATTCTATCCTTAATTATGCAAAGCTACGAGGGCGACGCGGTGCATTGCTGCCTGCATTCGCATTACCAAAACTACGCGTGTCATTATTGGCGCGAGCTGGACGGCTGTCCGGTCTAGCGCTATCACGACGTTGCGGTGCAGCAGCGCGATCGCCACGGGCAGCATCGTTGCGGCCTTCGTAACGGGCGCCCAATACGCGGTTGTCACCACGGTTGGCATCTTGACGGTTGCCACGGCTGTCGCGGTTGCTGTCGCCACGAGGCGCGCTAGCGTTGTCGCGTGAGTAAGGTTTTTTGCCAAAGGCAATGCTGTCGCCAAAGCTGCGGTTAGGCGCGCCAGCTGCTGGGCGGTCACCTTGCGGGCGGGCTGCGTTAGGGCGGTCAGAAAATTGACGCGGCCTGTCATCAGTTGGCCTGTCGCTGCGACCAGCGTAAGCGTTACCGTTGCTTGGACGAGCAGTGAAGTCACGGTTGCCACGGTCATCACGGCTAGCGCCATCGCGCGCTTGGTAGCCGCCTGTGCGCTCTGTGCGTGGACCACGGTCATTAAAGCTGCCACGGTCATCACGCGGTTTAAAGCCACCGCGACCACCTGGTTTGTGTGCATCACGGCGGATATCGCCGCGATCACCACGGCCGTTACCTGGGCCATCCATTTTCATGGCGCGTTTAGGTTCAAAGCCTTCTATGGTAGATGGGTCCATGCGGTTGCCGGTGAATTGTTCAATTTTGCGTAAGATGTGACGGTCTATATTAGACGCAAAGGAAATGGCAATACCGGTGTTGCCAGCGCGGCCAGTACGGCCAATACGGTGCACGTAATCTTCGGCAAATTTTGGTAAATCGTAATTAATCACGTGAGTGATGCCAGCCACGTCTATGCCTCGGGCTGCCACATCGGTGGCCACCAAGACTTTAACGTCGCCTTGGCGTAATTTGGTCAAGGTGCGGTTGCGCGCGCCTTGCGTCATGTCGCCATGCAATGCCGCCGTTTTATGGCCTGCGGCATACAAATCTTCAGCCAGCACGTCGCAATGGCGTTTGGTCGAGGTGAAAATAATGGCTTGGTTTACTTCTGGGGCAATCAACAAATGCTCTAGCAATTTGTTTTTATGCGTCATGTCATCCACGTAATGCAAGCGTTGTTCTATGTTGGCGTGTTTTTCTTTTTGCGTCGCCACTTGTATGGTTTTGGGGTTTTTCAAGATTTGTCGGGCAATGCGCGCAATGTCACCGTCTAAGGTGGCAGAGAACAACAGCGTTTGGCGTTCAGCAGTCAACTGTTCGCAGATGCGTTCAACATCCGGTAAGAAGCCCATGTCTAACATGCGATCGGCTTCGTCCAACACCAACATTTGCAAGCGGGACAAATCGATGCGGCCACGCTCCATGTGGTCTAACAAGCGACCTGGGGTAGCCACCAAGATGTCCAGTGGTTGCGATAGCAATTTGTTTTGTAATGGGTATGGCATGCCGCCAACGATGCTCACGGTACGGGCGCGGATGAATTTGCCGTACTTACGCGCAGCTTCGTTCACTTGCGTGGCCAATTCACGGGTAGGCACTAAGACCAAGATACGTGGGCCACGGCTTTTTAATTCGTGTGGGGTAGCCAATAAGTTTAAGGCTGGCAACATAAAGGCCGCGGTTTTACCGGTGCCGGTTTGTGCAGAGGCCATCAAGTCATGACCAGCGGTCACAACAGGAATAGCCTGCGCTTGAATAGCGGTTGGGGTGGTGTAGCCTGATTCTTCAATAGCACGAAGCAAGGCGTTATCAAGATTTAATGATGCAAAAGACAAAGTAGACCCTTTCTAGCTTGTCGCCTGTAAACGATAAGCAATAGTAAATAAAACAAAAGGGCGCTAAGTAAAAACGGGCATATCCTTTGTGCATAAGCGATGCAATTCAGCTCATGCCACAAGGGCAATATAAACGCAGAGGGTATTGGGTGTTCGTTAAATCAAACTATGCACACAAAAGCAGTGTGCAATGTTGCTAACAACAAGCTAATACAATCTTTACCAGCGCACGGGCACAGCCGCTAACCAGTAAAAATCGATACAGCTGATTTCTTGATAGTTGCTACAAACAATCACGAGCAACAGAAGGGTCAGGGCAATGATTCAAGCATTACCAAATAAGGCGTAATGCGAATGAAGCGCGCAGTATAAACAATTAATCGGGATTGTCAAATTAATAATTTGAGTGGGAAAATTAATTGGCCCTTAAGTATGTTAGAATCGCCGCCTTTCAATACTGGCTCCACACTATGTCAAGCACCCCTAGCAGCAGGAATTTAAGAAACGTCGCCATCATTGCCCACGTTGACCACGGTAAAACCACCATGGTAGACAAGCTTCTACAACAAGCCGGCACCTTTGCCGCTCACCACGCCGTGGTGGAGCGCGTCATGGACTCTAATGATTTAGAGAAAGAACGCGGCATTACCATTTTGGCGAAAAACACCGCCTTGGTTTACGAAGGCACGCGCATCAACATTGTGGATACCCCAGGCCATGCGGACTTTGGTGGTGAAGTAGAGCGCGTATTAGGCATGGTGGACGGCGTGGTGTTGTTGGTGGATGCGGTGGAAGGCCCTATGCCTCAAACCCGTTTCGTGACCAAGAAAGCCTTGGCCTTGGGTTTGAAACCCATAGTTGTGATCAATAAGGTGGACCGCCCAGGTTCCCGTACCGATTGGGTGATCAACCAAACCTTTGATTTGTTTGCTAACTTAGGCGCCAATGACGACCAGTTGGATTTCCCTATTGTTTACGCGTCAGCCATTAACGGTTATGCCATGATGGACATGAAGACACCTTCAGACAACATGCGTGCCTTGTTTGACACCATCCTTAAACACGTGTCACCACCTGCTGGTGATAGCAATGCGCCATTGCAAATGCAAATCTCCGCTTTGGATTACTCAACCTACACGGGCCGATTGGGTGTGGGCCGCGTTAGCAACGGTAAGATCAAAACCGGTCAGGCCGTCACCATCATGAACGGTGACAAGCAAGTGACCATGGGCAAGATTAATCAGGTTTTGGGTTTCCAAGGCTTGGAGCGCGTGCCAGTAGAACAAGCTGAAGCCGGCGACATCGTGATTATTTCTGGTCTAGACGACATCGGCATAGGCTTCACCATATGCGATCGTGAAAACCCAGTGGGCTTGCCGCATCTAGGTGTGGACGAGCCTACCTTGAGCATGGACTTCATGGTGAATACCTCACCCTTAGCCGGTACAGAAGGTAAGTTTGTCACATCACGTCAAATCCGTGATCGCTTAACCAAAGAATTGTTGGTTAACGTGGCCTTGCGCGTGGAAGAAACCGAAGATGCCGACGTGTTCCGCGTATCCGGTCGCGGTGAATTACACTTAACTATTTTGTTGGAAACCATGCGCCGTGAAGGCTTTGAAATGGCCGTGGGTAAACCAAAAGTGGTGTTCCGCGAAATAAACGGTGAAAAATGCGAGCCTTATGAAATTCTCACTGTCGATTTAGAAGACGAGCACCAAGGTGCAGCCATGGAGGAATTGGGTCGTCGTCGTGGTGAAATGCTTAACATGGAATCCGATGGTAACGGCCGTACCCGTTTGGAATACAAAATTCCAGCGCGCGGTTTGATTGGTTTCCAAGGCGAATTTTTAACCATGACACGCGGTACCGGCTTAATGGGCCACGTGTTTGACGAATACGCCCCGGTGAAAGCCGACATGCCAGGTCGCCGGAATGGCGTGTTGATTTCCGCCGAAAAAGGCGAGGCCGTGGCTTACGCCTTATGGAAATTGCAAGACCGCGGAAAAATGTTCTCTGTGCCCGGCGATAAATTGTACGAAGGCATGATCATAGGCGTGCACAGCCGTGATAACGACTTGGTGGTGAACCCAATTAAAGGTAAACAACTGACCAACGTGCGTTCATCCGGTACCGATGAAGCGGTGCGCTTGATTACGCCTATCGCCTTGTCTTTGGAATCGGCGGTGGAATTTATTGATGACGATGAGTTGGTGGAAATCACCCCAAAAACCATACGTATCCGCAAACGCCATTTAACGGAAAACGAGCGTAAACGCGCCGGCACCAATAAAGCCTAATTAGCGCTATTTTAAGCCTAACAATCTTAGCCATAAAATAAACCCAGTTCACGAAAGTGGCTGGGTTTTTTTATTTGGCTCTTGGAAGAGGGGTTATTTCAATCCGGCATTCTTGGCATCTTGATCCATGTGGCGTTTGAAGTACACGGAGAAGAACACCACCATGACTAAGACAAAGGCAATCACGGCGACACTTTGTAGGCCGTAGTCAGTGGATAGTAAATCGCTTAATAATTTCATGATGAAAGTCCTATGGCAAACACTGCATCATTGCAGTGCTTACCAATATGATCTTTTCATCTGCCGTGCGCATTGACCTAGGTCAAACGCAGGCTAGTTTAGTTTGGGATTACTCCACGCCTTGGCTGGCTAAGTAGTCTTCGTAGTTGCCGCTGAAGTCAACTATGCCGTCGGCTTTGATTTCTATGATGCGCGTGGCAATGGAGCTAACGAATTCGCGGTCATGGCTGACAAAGAACAGCGTGCCTTTGTATTTATCCAAGGCGGTGTTAAGCGCTTCGATGGATTCCATGTCCATGTGATTGGTCGGTTCGTCCATCAGCATGACGTTGGTGCGACCCAGCATCATTTTGCCGTAGAGCATGCGGCCTTTTTCGCCACCGGATAGGACTTTGACGGATTTTTTGGTGTCGTCGCCGCCAAATAATAAGCGACCTAACATGCTGCGCACCACTTGGTCGTCGTCGCCCACTTGCCTAAAGCGTGACATCCATTCAAATAGGTCTTCACCTTGCTCAAATTCGTATTCGTGGTCCTGCGCGAAATAGCCTATGTTGGCTTTTTCCGCCCATTTCACTTCGCCGTGCTTAGGCGACAAATCGCCGGCTAGGCAACGTAAGAAAGTGGTTTTACCGATGCCGTTTTCGCCAATGATGGCGACTTTTTCACCGGCTTCAAACATCATGCTGACGTCGTTAAACAAGGGTTTATCAAAGCCGTGGCTGAGTTTTTTGATTTCCACGGCATTGCGGTATAGCTTTTCGCGCTCGTCGTATTCAAAGCGAATGAAGGGGTATTGGCGTGAAGACGGCTTGAATTCTTCGATTTTAATTTTATCGATTTGCTTGGCACGGCTGGTGGCTTGTTTGGCTTTCGAGGCGTTGGCGGAGAAACGGCGCACGAAGTCCTGCAAATCCGCCACTTGTTGTTTGGCTTTGGCATTGTCTTTGGCTTGTTGGGCGCGTGCTGCGGTGCTGGCTTCCATGTAATCGTCGTAATTGCCAGGGTAGACGGCAATCTTGCCGTAGTCCATGTCGCAGGTATGCGTGCACACTTGGTTTAAAAAGTGCCGGTCTTGCGAAAAGATGATCATGGTGCAGTCGCGGTTATTCAGCACGTCTTCTAACCAACGTATGGTGTTGATGTCCAAGTTGTTGGTTGGCTCATCTAGCAGCAAAATGTCTGGGTTGGAGAACAGTGCTTGCACTAGCAATACGCGTAGCTTCCAGCCAGGTGCCACGGCACTCATTAAGCCATTGTGTTGTTCAATGGGGATGCCCACACCCAACAACAATTCACCGGCGCGTGCCTCGGCGGTATAACCGTCGTATTCGGCAAACACGCCTTCTAGCTCGGCAGCGCGCATGTAATCTTCTTCTGTCGCCTCCATATTGGCGTAGATGGCATTTTTTTCTTGGTTGGCTTTCCACATTTGTTCGTGGCCCATCATCACCACGTCCAGCACGCGCTGGTCTTCGTAGGCAAATTGGTCTTGGCGTAAAAAGGCCATGCGTTCGTGGCTGTCTATAGCGACATTGCCGGATGTAGGGGGGAGCACCCCAGCCAGCACCTTCATGTAAGTGGATTTGCCGCAGCCGTTTGCGCCAATCAAACCGTAGCGGTTGTTGTCGCCAAATTTGACGGATACGTTTTCAAACAGCGGCTTGGCGCCGAATTGCACGGTGATGTTGTTGCTGATTAACACATTAAACCCTTAAGAGTGTTGTGTAGGAGCGGCTCTCCTACGGATTAGTTAAAATTGGTTGTAGACCACGACTTCGTCCATGGCTAATTGACCGCCGCGTGGTGCCGCTGCCTTTAAGGCTTTGCCTACCACGACAAACATGGTTGGTATGTGGTCGGCTGGGAGATTAAGCAGTTTGCTCACGGCAGTGAAATCAAATCCGTCCATGGGGCATGTGTCGTAACCCATTTCCTTGGCTGCCAGCATGAGAGTGGTGGCCGCCATGCCGCAAGAGCGCATGGCTTCATCGCGTTGCACCTGATCGTTGTTTTGGTAGTAATGACCTATCATAGGCACCAATATGTCGGAGGCGGCTTTAGGCGCGTTTTTCCAATAGCGTTCCGGTTGTTTAGCCCAAGCGTTTAAATCGGCAGTCAATACAATGAGCAAGGAGGCCTCTTCGACTTGTGCTTGATTCCAACTGGCTGTGCGTATTTGTTGGCGCAACAGCGGATCGGTTACCAAAACGAAACGCCAGTTTTGGATGTTGAACGCTGTGGGGGAGAGCATGGCCAGCGACATGAGCTGGTTTATCTCTTGCTCGGACATTCGATGTTGTGGGTCAAATGCCTTGACCGAACGGCGTTCTGTTATGGCTTGCGTAACGTTCATGATGGGTAGTGTATGTCCAGAATTTCTAAATTAAGGTTGCCGGCAGGGCGCAACCAGGTCACCATGTCCCCCACCTTTTGGCCTATTAAAGACTTGGCTAGGGGCGACACGTAGCTGACTTTATTGATGCTGGCATCGGCTTCGTCTTCTCCGACGATGTGAAAGCAATGGGCTAGTCCTGCATCGTCTTGCACAGTCACACTGGCGCCAAACAATACGGTTGCATGGTCTTGTCCAGCCGGGTCGACCAAAATTGCACTGTCCAACCTGGCTCTTACGTAGCGTAAATCGCGCTCAAGTTCAGCCACTTTATCTTTATTAAAGGCGTCTTCTGCTGATTGTTTTAAGGGGGCCAGCTCGGCCATCAAGGCGGCATCTTGGTCCTGCAGTGCCAGCGCACCCGTTGGCGTCACGTAATTAGCAAATTCGCTAATTGGGCGGTCAACTAATTCCTCACCACCGGCTTGTTCAAAACGTTCTTCGTTTACAAAGGCACGGCTCATGATTATTCCCACTC
>SXGU01553660.1_pt1 | contig 63901 bp, 49 predicted proteins | sample 3174531 | NCBI WGS metagenome assembly SXGU01 (sample SAMN11356863, study PRJNA531348) | freshwater metagenome | isolation source: freshwater sample F1-140 | place: China: Fuxian Lake, Yuxi | collected 2017-12-25 | reverse complement strand
TTTGATGAACACGGTTCGACGCTGCGGAGCCACCCGGGGACGGCAAGCATATTAAGCAATTATTAGTGACAACACACTATTGCCTTACTTTCACTCGTATTCCATAAGAATAATTCACGAAATTATCGAAGATCCGTCAGAAATCGATGGCTTGTCGCGCAAAGGGTCATCTCCCGGCGACTCTCGGCGATTGGCGGCTGCCCAGCGTCGGGCGCTCTCAGTATTCGCGCTTCGTCTCGATGCCCGGCCGCGGTACGGGATACTTGCCGTCGGGGCCCAGTGGCAACGGCGACGGACTGTCCATCGTCAGCTTGTCAACGTCCGGAGCGAACTCGTGTTCGCAGTTCAGCATCTGGTCGAAGGTGATGATCTGCCCCGTGTGCGCGGCCATGCGGCCCATCGAGGCGACCATGCTGGCTTCGGCACCGCGCTTGACCTCGTTGTACGGCTTGTCCTGGCGGATCGCGGCGACGAGGTTGTCCCACTCGAGTTGTTGCGGGTTCTTCTCCGGCTGCGGAACCGCCCAGCGCAGATTCTTGTCCGTAAGATCGATTTGATCCTTCGGGGTCAGGATGCGCGGCACCTTCTGGCCGGCGTAGATGCGCACCTTCCCGGGATGATGGGAATTCGTCGTGATGACCGCCGAGCCCTTGGTGCCATGGGCATAACTGGCGAATTCGTTGTGCACGCCGGGCATGTTGCGCCCCTCGTAGTAGAGCTTGGACCCGTCGGGATAGGTGTATTGGACCGAATAGGTGTCGAAATTCTGGTCGAGCGAATCGCCGCGGTAGTGGCGACCGCCGATCGCCATGGCCTCCACCGGCCACGCGTCCTTCATCCAGGAACACTCGTCGATCTGGTGGATGTAGTAGTCGGAGAACACGCCGCCGCTCAGCCAGAGAAACGCGTGGAACTTGGAAATCTGATACATCAACTCCGAAATACCCTCCGGCTTGGGCGGGGCCGTGCCACCCCCGGAGCCCATGCGATAGGCCCGCATCGACACGATATCCCCGATCTCCCCGTTCCGAATGCGCTGATAGAGTTCTTTCCGGCCTTCGCAGTGGCGGACCATCAGGCCGACGCCCACCTTGAGATTCTTTTCCTTCGCCGTCTCCCCGAGGGCAATCATCCGGCGCGTCGTGGGCCCGTCCACCGACACGGGTTTCTCCATGAACACGTGCAGCCCCTTCGCGATCGCGTGCTGGAACATCACCCAGCGAAACGCCGGCGGGGTCGCGAGGATGACGACATCCCCCGGCTTCAGGCAGTCCATCGCCGCCTTGTACCCATCGAAGCCGATGAACTGCCGCTCGGCAGGCACTTCGATCTGAGCCACCTGCTGTGGATATTGTTTGGTCAGGCGCTCGAGCGAGGCTTTCACCTTCGCCGGAAACACGTCCGCCATTGCCACGAGTTTGATCGGACCGCTCTTCGTCGAGAGCGCCTGCCCGGCGGCCCCGGTGCCGCGGCCGCCGCAGCCGACCAAGGCGACCCGGATGAGGTCGCTGCCCGCCGCATGCACGTGCGGCAGAGTGACGCCAGCCAGGGCCGAAACTGCGGCGACCTGACCCGACCGTCTGAGAAATTCACGACGCGACAACGCGGGAGACGAGATGACGTTCATAGGATTAGCGCAGGCTTGTTGTGGAGGAGGATGAGAGGAGAGGTGGCTAAAGCAAAGGGGATTTCCTAGTGGCAACCGACGAAGGCACCGCGAGGCTTGGGCGCATCATATTCGCGAACACCGTCAACCGCTGCGCATCGTTTGGTCAAACCCACGCGAAAGCTGTTTAGCCGGCATTGACTCGCCGGCTGCGCCGGAGCGGAAAAATCAGAGCTGGGAAGCAGGGGAAACAAGGAACAAGAGTGTGAAAAACGCGGGCCAGCCGTAACGACTCAATGAAGGGTTCGCCCGGCTGCGCCAACGCGGCGGATCAGATTGTCGCCCCGCCCTTACTTCAGCAGCGGCGTCACCGTCGTGACCACCTGATACAGCCCGACCGCGGTCATGGCCGCAGCCGAAACCCACAGGCAGACCCGCCAAAAAATGCCGGTGCGCAACGCCGGATCGGCCCGGCGGTAGTTCAACCAGAGCGCCGCCAGCGCCAGGAACGGAATCATCATGCCCTGCGCGACGGCGCCGACGAAGACCAGCGTCACCGGCGAGCCCCAAACGACATAGAGCAGGGTCCACACCGCCGGCACGAGGACGCAAAACCACTGAATCATCCTCTGGCGGTCCGTCTCGGCGGAGAAGGTCCGCACCTTGAAGACCACCAAGGCATCCGCCATGAGGCGGGCGTTCGAAGCGGTCGCCACAAAAATCGTGGAATAAAGCACCGCCACCGCACCAATGAGAAACAGCCACAGGCTCCACGCCCCGAATGTTTCCACATACATCGCGGAAAGCGTCTTGATCATGTCGGCGTTGGTTACGTCCAGGCCCTTGGCGTGCAGCACCGCCGCTCCGAGCAGATAAAACGCAATCGTCGCACTCGTGTAGATCGCGCAGGAGACCCACGAATCCGCCTTGAGCACGCGCATCCAGCCGCGGGCACGCTCGGCCCAGGCGACGCTCCCGTCGGGCGGTCCGACATGCCGTGCGTAACCTTTTTCCAACACCCAATAGGGATAATAGATCAGCTCCGAGGCCCCCACGCCGATGATTCCGAACGCCGCAAACGCCACCGTGAACGTCCCCGGCAGATTGAAACTGAAGCCGTCGGCCAGATTCTTCATCGTCACCGCATACGGCGTGAACTGCAACGCGATCACCGCGACCATCGTGCAGAGGGTGAACGCCACGACCATCCACGTCGCCGCCACCTCGACGAGCTTGTAGCGCCCGACGACGAGGAGCACTGCGGTCACCACCCCGATGATGACCGCGAGGACCTTGGTCGAAAGGTTGATCCCCGCAATCGCCATGACACTCGCAACCCCGCCCACCATGCCCGCGATCTGAAAAATCGTCGCGGCAAACATGATCGCCCACAGCCACAACAGCCACGAGACCACGAGACGCGGGCCGGGCACGAGGTTCATCGTTTCGAGCGTCGTGAGTCCGCGGGCCAGCGTGAAACGGCCCAGCTCGATTTGGATGAACACCTTCAGGACGCAGCCAACAATGATGAACCAGAGGAGCGTGAAACCAAAACTCGCGCCGAGCTTGGGCGTCACGATCAATTCGCCCGAGCCGACAATGGAGGCGGTGATGATGAGCCCGGGACCGAGTTGCCGGAGAATTCCGCCGACCGAAGTCGGAGCGGGGTGCGTCGGCGAAGGCGTGGCAGGGTGCATTTTTGTGCGGAGAGTTTTCGGGGTGAGGTCGACCGGGCGTGAACAAAGGACCCAAGCGCACCGTCCGCGCAATCAAACAACGCACCACGCCGCCATTTTTCCGGCCGGTTCTCCCCGCGGCCCGGAATGGAACGGGGCGTTGCCCGATCCTTCCGGCTTGGCCGTGCGCTTGACCCACCATTCTGTCGTAGCAAGATCGATTGTCGGGGCGGCGGCATTCCTGCCGCCGATTCATGGCCCGACGACCTTGGGCGACAGGAATGTCGCCCCTCCGAGCGGTGCTGCCCAGCTTAGATTTTGGGGTGACGGCAGCCGCGCGCTTTCGTCCCACGGGGCACGGTACCAGCCGAGGAACATCTCGTCGCACGCCGATCACCCCAATGCACGGTCTTGCCCGGATCGAGATTGGCGGGGATGCGCCGTGAGTTGTCCCAACTTCCGGTCACCCGCGGCCCCGACCTGCGCACTTGCCAAACCCATCCACCGCGGCGATTCTTCCTCCTCCACCCTCCCCTGCCATGCCTTCCTCTATGTCTCGCCGCACCGCACTTCGCAATATCGCCGGCGCCGCCGCGCTCGCATCTCTTCCTCCCTCCCGCGCCGCCGAAAAGGCCGCGAAACCCGCCGCCTCGGGCGGTTCGATCCGTCAATCCGTCTGCAAATGGTGTTACAAGGACATTGCGCTCGACCCGTTCTGCGCCGCCGCCAAGGACATCGGCCTTGAGTCCGTCGAGTTGCTCAACCCCGAGGATTTTCCGATCCTCAAGAAATTCGGCCTGAATTGCGCCATGGTGAGCAATCCCACCGCGAAGACGCCCCAGGGCGTGAGCGTCGGCGGGATCGGCAAGGCCTGGAACCGTCTCGAGCACCATGATACGCTCGTCGCGAGTTATGAGAAGCGCATCGCCGAGGTCGCCGCCGCCGGTTTCGAAAATGTGATTTGTTTTTCGGGCAACCGCGAAAAACTGGACGACGAGAAGGGCCTCGATAACTGCGCCATCGGTCTCAAGCGCCTGATGGCGTTTGCGGAGAAAAACCGGATTAACGTCATCATGGAACTCCTCAATTCGAAGGTGAATCATAAGGACTACATGTGCGATCGCACGCCGTGGGGGGTCGATCTCGTGAAACGCGTCGGCTCCGAGCGCTTCAAGCTGCTCTACGACATCTACCACATGCAAATCATGGAGGGAGACGTAATCCGCACGATCACGGACAACGCCGCCTATCTCGGCCACTATCACACCGCCGGCAATCCCGGCCGCAATGAGTTCGAACCGCAGGATCAGCAGGAGCTCAACTACCCGCCGATCATGCGGGCGATCAAGGCGACCGGTTTCAAGGGCTTCGTCGGTCAGGAATTCATTCCGAAGCGCGATCCGCTGACGTCACTGCGCGAGTCGGTGAAGTTGTGCGCGGTGTAGGCAGCCCGCATTCTTCCCGCTCTGCTTGGTTTTCGCATTTTCCCGACCGCCAACGCATCGACGTTCCGGCGTGAGCTTCGAGTTCATGCGGGCTTAGACAAAACCGCCAAGCGGTTTTGCATTCAGGCGTCGTACCGATAGCCCACCCCGTGCACCGTCGCGATCACTGACGTCGCCCCGGGCGACGCCTCGATTTTCTTGCGCAACTGCGCCACGTGCTGATCGAGTGTGCGCGTGGTGCCAAAATAATCCACGCCCCAGACGGCGTTCAGCAACGCATCGCGGGTGAGGACCTCACCCGGGTGGGCCGCGAACACCTCCGCGAGTTTCAACTCGCGCGCCGTCAAGGCTGTCGTCCGACCCGCAATCACCGCGTGGAACTTTCGGCGATCAATCTCCGCAGCACCGAGCTGAAACGTCGGCGGCAGCTCCCGTCCGCCGCCCTTCTCTGTCACCCGCCCGCGCCGCAGGAGCGCCTCGACGCGCGCGAGCAACTCATGCACGCCGAACGGCTTGGTCACGTAGTCGTCCGCCCCCAGCTTCAGCCCGACCACCTTGTCGATCTCCTCGCCCTTGGCGGTGAGAAACAGCACCGGGACGCGTGAGCCGCGGGCGCGCAATTCCCGGCACACATCGTAGCCGCTCGCCTTGGGCATCATGATATCGAGCACCACCAGTTCAAATTTCTCCTGCGGGAAAATCCGCAGCGCCTGCGCGCCGTCGCCCGCCGCCGTGACCGCGTAGCCCTCGCTCTCGAGCGTCGCCACGAGCCCGAGGCGGATGTTGGTGTCGTCCTCGGCAATGAGAATCTTGGCCTTCATGATGGAAACCGGAATTGGACACAGAGGACACCGAGGGAGACGGGGAGGTCACAGAGCCATGCGCCTATGGCCGAACTCCGTGACCTCTGTGCTTCCTCCGTGCTCACTGTGACGACGGCTGTTTCTGATGCTTTCATGGCAGCTCCAGGATAAATTCCGCTCCGCCGCCGGCGCGCGGCACGTAGCGCACTTCACCGCCCTGACCGCGCGCGAGCTGCCGCGCGATGCTGAGCCCCAATCCCGCGCCGCTCTTTTCCGCCGTCAGCGCGTCGTCCACCCGGTGGAATTTCTCGAAAATTCGTTCGCGATGTTCCAACGGCACCCCGGGCCCGCGATCCCCCACCCTCACCTCGGCTCCGCCGCTGCCTCGCGCGACGAGCATGACGGAAACCTCGCCCCCGGCCAATCCGTACTTCAACGCGTTGTCGATCAGGTTGAGCACGATCTGCTCGAGCGCATCCCGATCCGTGAAAACCGCGACCGCTGTGTCCGGGAAATCGCGGCGCAACGTCAGTCCCGCCTCGGCCATGCGGGGCGCCAGGGTCTCGAGCAGGCGCGTAAGTTCCACCCGCAGGTCCACCGGCTCGCGGGAATATTTCTTCCGGCCCTGCTCGAGCCGGCTGAAATCGAGCGCGTTGTTCACCAGGCGCGCGAGCCGCTGCGTCTCGCGTCCAATCGTGCGCAGGTATTCGCCGCCCTGCGTTGCATCCCGCACCCGACCCTGTTCGAGCAACTCCGAATACAGCCGGATCGTCGTGAGCGGCGTCTTGAACTCGTGCGACACATTGGCGACGAACGACGTCTTCTGCGCCGCCTCGGCCTCGCTGCGCCGCGCCTGCCACAGCAGCAGCGATCCCCCGGTGAGAATCGCCGCGACGAAAATCGCAACCAGCAACGCGCCCACCCAAAAAAAACCCGCGCCGCCACCCGTCTCCGCCGCCCCGGTGAAATACGCCACGACTTCCCAGCCCGGCAGCAACGTCGCCGCGAGCGGCACCCGCACCGCCGGCTCGCCGGCCGCCGGCAAGACGCCGCGTTGGTGCAACACGCGTCCCTGGCTGTCGCGCAGCGCGTAGCCCTCCCCGAGGCCGACCTCGGCCGGCAACGCGCCACTCAGCCGGCCCACGAGCGCCGCAACGCCCAACTCCACCCCCCGAAACTCCCCGGCCCCACCCGGGCGCACCCACCCGATCACGTGCAAGCGGCCCTCGAGCATGCGCGGCTGCCAGCCGCGCGTATCCGGCAGACTGTCCTTCTCCAGCTTGGCCGCAGCCGACTCCACTCGGCCCAAAGTCACCGCAGAAACGCCCGCCGGAGCCACCTCGGATTTCTCCTGCTGTCGCGATCGCGCGGCGGCAGGCAAGGGAGAGGGAGCCATCGGAGCCGCCGCTGCCGTCGCCGTTGGGGCGCTGTCCGCGAGGGCGTAGTCGCGCGAACCGGCCGTTTGCTGCAAGTTCCGGCGCGCCGACTGGGCCTGCGAAACATTCTGGGCCGCAAGTTTCCGCACTTCGGACTCATCCTTCGATTTCTTCTCATCCTGCTCCTTGGCCGCCGATCCGATGGAAACTTCCGCCGGGCTCCACGGCGGGCGCCGCGCGAACTCGCGCGAGAACCGGCGCAGGAAACCCTGGGCCTCCTCCTCCACCGCGCCAACGGCGGGTCGCACCAGCCGCCCATCGGGCAGACTGCGAAACGTCGTCCGCACGAGCGGATTGCTCCGCTCCCAGCGGTCGAGAAACGCATCCAGCCCCACGTCCGGCGCGGTCGCCAGGGTCTCGAGCAGGCCAGCCTGCGCATCGCCCACGAAGAGCTCGACGTTCTCCACAATCAGCCGGGCTTGCGCCGTGAGCGCGGCCCGACGGGCCTCATCGAGGTATTCACCCTGCTTTTGCAGTCGCGCTTCTTCGCGCTGGAGCAGGAAAATCGCCGCGCCTCCCACCACGAGCGCCGGTACCAGCAACAGGAGCCAGTAGAGTAGAATGCGGCGCGAGGTGGGAAGCACGGCGGGAGACTAGTTTAAACCGGCCAATTGAAAAGGAGGGAAACGGAGGAGGCTTCGCCTCAGACCACAGGACCACGAGACCTCGTGCAGTCGTAGAATCGTGGCGGCAAGGCAGCTTACCGGACCGGCGACTGCTGGTTCATCGTCTGGGCGGCCTCGGCGCGGAAACTCTTGCGCTCCGAGTTGTCCAGTCCGTCGCGTTCCAGCTTGGCGGCGGCCGGCGCGGCGGCAGCGGCCACCTGGCCCACCGCCACATTCCCATAGGTGTCCGCCATCTTCTTTAGCTCCTTGGACCGCTCACGCATCACTGCGGCGGCCGCCTCGCGGCGGTTGCCGTCCACCAGCACGATCGCCTCGTCCTTCGCCACGGCGATGACGTTGGCCGCGTAGTCGGTCTGCACCTTGTGGTCCGCCGACTTCACCACGGCCGCACGGTTTTCGCTGAACTGCACCTTTCGCTCGGCGCTCAATCTGGTTTGGCGCTGACTCAGCGCATCCTCATAACTGACCCGCGCCCGGGCGATCTCGATCTCCACGCCGGCCCTCTCCGGCGCGACCTCGACCTCGACGAGTGCAAATTTCTCCTGCCCGCCGTAGAGCTGGTTAAGCGAAAGCTCGGCCCGCTGGCCGCGGATGGAACCCTCGCGGCCGACAAACCGCAGCGGCCGCACCCCGGCGGGAAATTCGATTTCGATCACGACACGGCGCGCGACGACGTTGAGCACGTCACCGAGCTCCGCCGCGAAGATCCGCGAGAGATCTCCGCTGTGTTCCACAAAATAGGTATTGCCGTCGCTGCGCTGGGCGAGGCGCGTCATCAGGTCTTCATTGAAACCGAGTCCGAGGCCGATCGTCGTGACCGAGATGCCCTCGCGCCCGAGCGAGGTGCCGAGCCGGCCCAATTCTTCCGGCGAACTCGGACCGACGTTGGCCAGGCCATCGGACAGCAAGATGACGCGGTTGGTGTAACGCCGGTCTTCCATGTGCCGGCGCACCTCGACCGCGCCGCGCGCCACGCCGCCGTGCAGCGCGGTGTTGCCCCCGACCTCGAGGCCGTGGATGGCGCGTTCGAGCCGGCGACCGTCACCCACGCGCTGGGCCGGCACGAGCGTCTGCACGGCGGTATCGTAGGCGATGAGCGCCACGATATCGTCGGGCGCCAGCCGCCGCACCGCCTCGAGGGCGGCCTCGCGCGCCCGGGCGATCTTGTCACCCGCCATCGAGCCCGAGCGATCAATCACAAGGGCGATGTTCACGGGCGGTCGCGCGTCGCGCCGCGGCAGCCGGAGGCAATCGAGGGCTATCTTCACGACCGCCCGTTCGGTGGTTTCGGCGGGTAAGATGCCGCGGTCGACGTCGACGCGAAGCCGGACAGCTTCGGAGCCGTGGTCGGCAGCGCGGGCGGTGGACCTGCTCGAGAGGGCAAGCGACATCGCGCCGATGAGCGCGACCGCGACAGTGAGGTGGAGATGATGTTTCATAATTTTGTCCTTGGTTTTGACCCCAGGAGTAAACCACGAAACGCCGCACCGGTTGTCAGTGAGTGGTCAGCGAATTGTCAGGAGTTTGTCATGCGCAGGGTTTGCTGCGCAAAAACCTAATCGCGCAAACCCCTCCGACACCTCCGCGCTGGCACGATGGGCGAATCTTGAGCTGGGAAACTTCGCCGCGTCTCACAGGAAAATATCCGTGAGCCTGCGACGTCCGAAGGGGCTCGACGGACCACGGCAACTGACGTAGGTCGAACCGCACATCATGAATATGGGACGCGTTCGCACTTCTTTGCAGTGGGCAATCCTCTTCGCCGTCGCGCTCGTTTGCGCCCGCGCGCAACCGTCGCCCCCGGCGCCGCATGATTTCGAAGTGTTGGAGAAATCTATTCTGGAGTTGCAGGCAGCCATGCACGCCGGAGCGTTGACGTCGCGCCAACTGGTCGAGCTCTACCTCGCTCGAATCGCGGCCTATGATCAACCGGGCCCGGCGATCAACGCCATGGTGGCAACCAATCCGCAGGCGTTGGCCGCCGCCGACGCGCTGGACTTGGAACGACGCGCCCGCGGCCCACGGGGCCCGCTGCACGGCATTCCGATCGTGGTGAAGGACAACTACGAAACCGTCGAACTGCCGACGACGGCCGGCTCGATCGCGCTCGCGACCTTTCATCCGAAATCCGATGCGTTTATGATTCAGCGATTGAAGCAGGCCGGTGCCGTCGTGCTGGGAAAAACCAACATGCATGAACTCGCCATGGGCATCACCACCGTCGGCTCGCGTTTCGGCCAAACGCGCAACCCCTATGATCTGGACCGGAACCCCGGAGGTTCGAGCGGCGGAACAGGCGCGGCCGTCGCGGCCAATTTCGCGGCGGCAGGCATGGGCAGCGATACCTGCGGCTCAATTCGAAGCCCGTCATCCCACAACAATCTGTTTGGCCTACGCGGCACACAGGGGCTCTCCAGTCGCACCGGCATCGTTCCTCTCTCGACCACCCAGGATATCGGTGGCCCGCTGGCCAGGTCGATCACCGATCTGGCGTTGATGCTCGACGCAACGGTTGGCGTCGATCCCGCCGACCCTGTGACCCGCGCAAGCGAAGGTCGGATCCCGAAGTCATATCGGGATGCGCTTCGCGGCGACGCGCTAAAAGGAGCGCGCTTGGGAGTCATCCGGAGCCTGTTTGGGACCGCACCCGAAGATCAGGAGGTGACTGACCTCGTCAACAAATGGCTCGCCACTTTGAAAAAAGCGGGTGCCGAGCCGATCGACATTGTCATTCCCGGTCTCGACGACCTGCTGCGTGACAGCAGCGTCATCCCAGCGGAGGCCAAGTTCGATCTGGCCGACTATCTGGCGCGCCATCCCGCGGCGCCCATCAAATCGATCGGGGATATACTGGAACGTGGTCTGTACCACGTTGAGCTCGAGGCGCGCTTTAAAACTAGAAATGCGGTCGAGAAGCGCGACACCGACCAATACCGCCGGGCACTCGTCAAGCGGACGGCGACGCGGCACGCGGTGGAAGCGGCCATGGAGGAAAACCGCGTGGCCGCACTGCTTTATCCCACGCTGCGACGAAGACCCGCCCGGATTGGAGATTCGCAGGGCGGCATCAATTGTCTGTTAAGCGCGACCTCCGGCCTTCCAGCGCTGGCGGTGCCGGCGGGGTTTACCGACGATGGAGTGCCAATCGGCGTCGATCTGCTGGGCGGGGCATTCGCCGAAGCGGAATTACTATCGCTCGGTTATGCCATCGAACAAGCCACGCAGCCCAGGCGGGCGCCGTTCAGCACGCCCGCGTTGGTGAGTGGAAAGGCGCCCAGACCGAAGTCGTGGAAGACCAGCCTGCTGCTTGAAGACGGCGGGCGCAGTTCCGTTGATTGGGTTTATGACCCGACAACTGGCGGCTTATCTTACTCGCTGGAACCGTCATCCGCCGCGCAAAACGACCTGTTGGCGATTTGGATTCATCGCGGCGGTCATGTGAAGTCCGGGGCCGCGCTCCACCAGATTGCCGGCGGCAACACCCCGCCGCGCGGTGTCGTGAATTTGTCGTTTTCCGGACGCGCCGATCTCACTTCCGGACAACTGCATTTGCGGACATACACCGCCCGCCGCCCCGGCGGCCTTGAACCGGTACCACTGGTTCTTCCCTGAATCCGTGGCGGCGCCGAAACCCTGCTACATCAACGCCACCTTCGCCGCTTCCATCACCACGGCGAAAGGTGCTTCTGCGGCGCTGCCGAAACGCGAATGGCGCGTGAGCTTGGCGGTGATGAATGCGGGTGAGGAAATGCCGCATAAAAATCGCGCCATCTGCCGCGCGCCGCCCAGCGCGCGGGGATGCTCGGCGCGCAAGGCGTTGAGGTCTTCCCGGGAAAACACCACGGCGGCCTGCGCGCGCTCCAGCTTCGCCGGCGGATCGCCGGCACATGAGCCACAGTGGCCACAATCCCGGCCGAGCTCCTCCCCGAAATACCGGAGCAACCGCCGTACCACACAGCCTTCGCCCCCGGCAAGTCCGGCGACGGCCGCCACCCGCGCGATGTCGCTGCTCTCGCGGGTGGCAAAACGCTGCCGCAAATCCCGCCACACCTCCGCCAGATCGTCGGGCACGCGGACCACGCGGTAGCCTTGTCGCACCCCCGCCACCTGGAGCTCGAGGTCGCCCTTCTCTTCGAGGTACGTGAGCGCCTTTACGACACGCTCGCGGTCGCCGTCGAGCGCCGCCGCAGCCTCGGCGAGCACCACGGAATTCCAGACCCGGCCCACCTTCGCCAGGGCGAAGAGCTGCTCGAGAAATGAGCGGCGATCCGCATCGAATCGCGCGAGAATTTCCTCGGGCGTGCGCTGAAACCTCCACTGATACGTCGTGTAGAACGGTGCCGTGGCGGCAATCAGGCCGTCGAGTTCGAGGTAAGTGAGCGCGGTCGAAACGACGAGTTGGCGGATGTCGTGCCGTGCTGACAATTCGTAGGCGGAGATGTCGAAGATCGCACCTGCGGAACGGCCGGCGAGCAGCTCCTTGAGAAAATCGCGCAGGGCCTCCGCCGTCGGCGTGTCGCCGTACGTGAAGTTTTCCAGCACCGTGAGGTCCTCCGCCGCCGCGAGGATTTCGCAATGAGACGGCGCGCCGTCGCGGCCCGCCCGCCCGATTTCCTGCGCGAAGTTCTCCACGCTCTTCGGCAGGTTGTAGTGAAAAACGGCGCGGATGTTCGCCTAGTCGATGCCCATGCCGAAGGCGATCGTCGCCACGACGATGGTGTTATCTGCGGCCATGAACCGATTTTGCACGGCCTCGCGGGTCTCCGCTTCCATCCCAGCGTGGTAGGCCTCGGCAGCGAAGCCGCTCGCGGCCAGGGCGGCGGCGACGCTCTCGGCCGTCTTCTGCAGCGTCACGTAAACAATCGTCGGACCGACCGGTCGCGCCCGCAGCCGTTCGATCAGCAGGCCGATCCGGTCGCGCGGCGGGCAGGCGGTCACGCGCAGAAAAAGATTGGGCCGGTAGAAGCCCGTGTGCACGTGCGCCTCGGGTGAGATGGCAAATTCGCGGCAGATGTCCTGGGCTACCGCCGGGGTCGCCGTCGCGGTCAACGTCAGCACGCGGCCCACCTTGAGCTCCCGCGCATAGCGCGCGAGCTTGAGGTAATCGGGTCGGAAATTATGCCCCCACTCGGAGATGCAGTGCGCCTCGTCGATCACCAGCAGATCGATCGCCAGCGACTTGAGCCGGGAGAGAAAGCGCTCGTTGGAGAATCGCTCCGGCGCGACGAAGAGGAGCTTGAGGCGGCGGTCGCGCAGTCCTTGCTGAATTTCTTCGAAGGCCTCGCGGCTCACGGAGGAATCAAGTCGCGCCGCCGCGATGCCGCGCGCGAGCAGGAAATCCACCTGATCCTTCATGAGTGCAATCAGCGGCGAGACGACGACGGTGAGCCCGTTGAGCAGGAGCGCGGGCAATTGGTAGCAGAGGCTCTTGCCGCTGCCGGTCGGAAACACCGCCAGCGCCGACCGCCCGGCGAGCAGGTGCGCGATCACCGCCTCCTGACCGGGACGGAACTTTTCAAAACCAAAGCGATCACGAAGAACTGCGCGCGCTGCTTCCATCCCAATTACATGTCGGGTGCCAACGGCGGCTGCAACTCCCGGGCCCCAAACCGTTATACCCAAATTTGGGTAGATGTGTGGCTTGGCAGTCCACGCAGCCGCACCCACGACCAGATGGTGCAAGCCGCGCGGAGCGGCGTGCAGAACATCGCGGAAGGAAGCAAGGCAAGCGGCACCTCCAAGAAGATGGAGCTCAAGCTCACGAACGTGGCCCGCGCCAGTCTGGAAGAACTGCGCCTCGACTATGAAGATTATCTACGGCACCGCCACTTGCCGCTCTGGCAAAAAACCGATCTGCGGCGGGCGGCGCTGGTGGCACGGCGCTGCACCACAGCTGACGCCGTGGCGGCGTGGGTTCGAGAGGTACATGGACTGAATGGGCAAAATGGACCGGAGGGCCAGCTGATGCCGAAGGGCACGCCCATGAAGTCCATCGTGTCCATCCGGTCGACCTTCCCTGAACTCGCGGCAAATGCCGCGTTGGTCCTGATCGGCGTGGCCTGTGCACTCCTGGACCGGCAAATCGAGGCGCAGGCCACCGCGTTCACCGACGAGGGTGGCTTCACCGAGCGGTTATACCGTATCCGAACAAGACGGAGAATATATGGCCCCGGGTGAATTAACCTTCGACGCGGTCGCGCTTGCCGCGGCCCGAAATATCTCCGCTACGCGCCCGCCAACAGCCGCCGCAGCGTCTCATCCACCAGCTTCGGGTTGGCCTTGCCTTTCGCGGCCTTCATCACCGGGCCCTTGAGGCCGTTGATCGCGCTTTCCTTGCCGGACTTGAATTCCGCGACCGCCTTCGCATTCGCCCCAATCGAGTCACGGCACCATTGCTCCAGCTCGTTGCTGTCCGTGGGTGCCGCTTTCAATCCCCGACGCTCCGCGATGGCGTCCGGCTGATCGCCCGTGGCAAACATTTCGCTGAAAACTTCCTTCGCGGCGTTGGCCAGCACCGTGCCGGCATCGACGAGTTGCACGAGCGCGGCCAGCTGCGCGGGGCGGACTTTCGCACCGGCCAGGGCGAGTTTCGCGTGGCCCAGCTCCCGCAACAAATCGTTCACGATCCAGTTCCCGACCGCCTGCGCCCGCCCGGGCCCGGCCAGTTTCGCGGTTTCCTCGAAATAATCCGCCAGCGCCCGATCCCAGACGAGCACAGAGGTTAGCGTGTAGGGCAGTTGGTACTGCGCGATGAATCGCCGCTGTTTCTCGAACGGCAGCTCGGGGCATTCAGCCTGGAGGCGCGCCTTCCAGGCCGCATCCACGACGACCGGCATCAAATCCGGATCCGGAAAATAGCGGTAGTCGTGGGCATCTTCCTTCGTGCGCAGCGACTGCGAGGTGCCTTCCATGCCGTCGTAATCGCGGGTCTCCTGCACGATCGTGCCACCGCGCTCGAGCACGCCGAGCTGGCGCTTGATCTCGTGCGCGATGCCGTCGCGCACAAACGAGATTGAGTTGAGGTTCTTGAGTTCGACCTTGGTGCCCAGTGTCGTCTGCCCCACGGGGCGGATCGAGATGTTGGCGTCGCAGCGGAGCTGGCCCTTCTCCATGTCGCAATCTGAGATCCCGCCGCAGATCATGGTCGCGCGGAGCGAGGTCAGGTAGGCGTAGGCTTCTTCCGCCGAGTGCATCGCCGGGTCGGATACGATCTCCATGAGCGGCGTGCCGGCGCGGTTGTAGTCGACGAGCGAGTCGCTCGCGCCGTGGTTCAACTTGCCGACATCCTCCTCGAGGTGGATGCGGGTGAGCGGAATCAGCTGGTGCCCGCCCATCAGGTTGCGCGCGGCGCCCGGCAATTCGATTTCCACCGCACCGCCGAGGCACATCGGCTGGTCGTACTGCGAAATCTGATAGTTCTTCGGGGAGTCAGGGTAGAAATAGTTTTTCCGGTCCCACTTGCACACGGGCGCTATCTGGCAGCCCAGGAGCAGCCCGGCCTTGATAATGGCGTCGAGCGCGGCCTTGTTCATGACCGGCAACGCACCCGGCAGGCCGAGCACCACGGGATCGGTGAGCGTATTCGGCTCGTGTCCGTAACCGGCCGCCACCCGCGTGAAGACCTTGGAGGCGGTTTTGACCTGGACGTGGACCTCCAGCCCGATGACGGCTTCGTAGTTCATGGAATCGAGTCGGATTGCGACACAGAGGTCACGGAGGAGACACAGAGATCACAGAGCAAGGCGCCGCAGGCCGCGCGTCAGGACCGTGGAACGGAGGTTCAGCAGCAGACCGATGTGGCAACCGGTGAATTTGAGGTAGGTCAGAACCTGTGCGTCATGTACATCGAGCAACGCGTCCACAGTCTTCAGCTCTACCACGACCATTCCTGCGACAAGAAAATCGAGACGGTAGGCGTCGTCGATGACCAGGTCCTTATATTTTATCGGGCAAAGTTTCTGCTCTTCGAATGCCACCCCGCGCAGTCGTAGCTCATAGGCCAGCGCGCGCTGGTACGCTGACTCTAATAATCCGGGACCTAGTTCCCGATGAACTTCAATGCCTGCACCGATGATCTGCTCTGTGAGTTGATCGATTTCTAGATTCATCTCTGTGTCCTCTGTGTTTCCTCAGTGCTCTCTGTGTCGAAAAATCATAGTGCCGGATGCCGCTTGTTCCAGTCGTGGGCGCGGTCGTAGGTGTGGGCGAGGGCGAGGAGGTCGGCTTCCTCGAAGGGCCGGCCGATCAGTTGCAGGCCAATCGGGAGACCGCCCGTCGTGAATCCGCCCGGCACACTGATGGCGGGAAGCCCGGCAAGGTTCACGCCGATGGTGTAGATGTCGCAGAGATACATCGCCAGCGGATCGGATTTTTCCCCGAGCTTGAATGCGGGAATTGGCGAAGTCGGCGTGAGGAGCGCATCAACCTCGCGGTAGGCGTTGAGAAAATCCTGCCGGATGAGCGTGCGCACTTGCGGGGCGCGCAGATACGAGGCGTCGTAGTAGCCGCTCGAGAGCACGTACGTGCCGAGGATGATCCGGCGCTTGACCTCGGCCCCGAAGCCCTCGGCCCGCGACTGAAAATAGAGATCGACGACGTCCTTCGCGTTTTTCGAACGATGCCCGTAGCGAATGCCATCGAACCGGGCGAGGTTCGACGAAGCTTCGGCCGTCGCGATGATGTAATACGTGTCGAGGCAGTATTGCGTGTGGGGCAACGATACCTCGCGGATCTCACATCCTTGCGCTTGGTAGAACTTGACCGCCCGCTCGACGGCCGCGCCAATTTCCGGATCGAGGCCCTCGCCGAAATATTCCTTCGGAATGCCAATCCGCCACGGACCGCTCCGGGTTGCGAGGGCGGCGCGGTAATCCGGTATTTCCGCCTGGAAGGAGGTCGAGTCGCGCTCGTCGTGACCCGCAATCCCGCCCAGCACAATCGCCGCGTCCTCCACCGTGCGCGCGAGCGGCCCGATCTGATCCAGCGACGAAGCGTAGGCGACCAGGCCGTAACGGGAAACGAGGCCGTAGGTTGGCTTCAGCCCGACGACACCGCAAAACGCCGCGGGCTGCCGGATCGAGCCGCCGGTGTCGGAACCGAGCGCCGCGACCACTTCGCCGGCAGCGAGGGCGGCGGCGCTGCCCCCCGAGGATCCACCCGGTACGCGGGTGACGTCCCACGGGTTGGCGGTCGGGTGAAACGCGGAATTCTCCGTCGAGGAACCCATTGCGAACTCGTCGCAGTTGAGCCGGCCCCACAGCACGGCGCCGGCCTGTTTGAGACGCGTGGTAACGGTGGCGTCGTAGGGCGAAACGAAATTCGCCAGGATCTTGCTCCCCGCCGTCAGCGGTTGTCCGGCGACCGCAATCACGTCCTTGAGGCCGACGGGAATTCCGTCGAGCAGGCCGCAAGCCTCACCGCTGGCGCGACGCGCATCGGACGCCGCCGCCTGGGTGAGCGCATCCGGTTCGTCGCGCGAATTGAAGGCCTGCACGCGTGCGTCCACCGCCGTGGTGCGGGCGAGCACGGCGTGGGTCAACTCAACCGCGGAGATTTCCTTCGCGGCGAGAGCGGCGGCGAGCTGCGTGATGGACTGGTAGTGAAGTTGGGCAGGCATTCCAGCAAGATGTCTCAAACAAAAGGCAAGTAAGGTAACGACGTGCGAGGGGAACCCGATTCCCGTTCCCTTGGTTACCTTCTGTTCAGCTTCGGGTCATTCGACGACCTTGGGCACCACGATCATGTTGTCGCGCTGGGCCGGCGCATTGCGCAGCGCCTGGTCCACCGGGAAGCCGGGCCGCGCGACATCGTCGGCCCAGACATTGACCACGGCAAAGGCGTGGGCGCTGGGCTCGACGCCGCTGACGTCCACCTTGCTGAGCTGCTCGATGTGATGCAGCACACTCCCGAGCTGCTGCGCGAAGGTCGCTTTCTCCTCTTGCGTCAGCGCGAGGCGGGCGAGCTTGGCGACATGGTCGATATCGAGAGAGGGAATCGTTGCCATCGCTCAGGATTTCCGTCTGGCCGGTCTTATCGCCTCGACGGAAGCGAGCAGCGTGGGGTTCAGATTACGGTAGCCCTTGCCATCGTCCCAAATTACACGGCCAGACATCGTCACCGAAAGAACATCGGGATTCGTGATCTTGAGCATCTCGCCGGAGTGGAGGCGGATCACAAAAGGCTCGAAGGGTGCCTTGTGCAGAGCCTCCCGAACTTCATCAACAAAGGGAAATTTGAGGGCGAATTTCATGGTAAGTTCCGCAGACCAACGCTCGCGCCGTCAGGCGACGAGTTTCCGCTTCTCGGGAAAATCGATCGACGCGATCAAGGTGGCATTGAGAATCCGCATCCCTTTGCCCGCATCGAAAACGATGTAATTCGATTGGGTGACCGTGAGCACATCGGGGTTGGACACGGTCAGTTTCTCCCCGGAATGAAGGCGGAGGACGAAGCGGCGAAAAGGCGAGAGGTGAAGATTATCCCGTAGCGCTTCGACGATATCAAATTTCAATGCCAGTTTCATAGTTACTTTCTGATTTGATAGGAGGTATTCTTGCCCAGGTCATCCTGGATTTTCTGGAACGCCGCGCTCACTTCTTCGTCGGTCAAAGTGCGATCCGTCGCACGGAAGACAAGGGCGAAGGCGAGGCTCTTCTTCCCTTCCGGCAGGCCGGGCCCCGTGAAGACATCGAAGACGCTCACGCGCTCAACCGCGAAGGCGCTGCCCGCGGCGCCCCGGGCGATCGTCACGAGTGCGCGCTGCACCTCGGCTGCCGGCATCGCCTCGTCCACCACGAGCGCGAGATCGCGCAGCGCGGCCGGGAAGAGGCTGAAATCGGCGAAACGGCGGGCCGCGAATCCGGGTGGGAGCTTCTCGGGCAGGATCGCGAAGATCCCGGCGTAGACTTTCCCTTCAATCCCGAGCGACTTCACCATGGCGAGGTTCAGCAGACCGAAGCGCGCGGTCCAACCTTCTGAGATGTCCCCCGTCGCCGTGGACTGGCCTTCCTGCCAGCCAAAATGCGCGCCGGCCGTGGGGACCAGCGGCTGGCCCGTCAGCTCAACACCTCCGAAAGCCGCCAGCGCGGCCACATGGTGCTTCACCGCATAGAAATCGACGGCTTCGCGCTGGCGCCAGACGCGCTCGCCCAGCGGATCGGCCACCACAAATGCCGCGGCCGCACATTCGAGCACGTGTCCGTTGGTTTCCATGAAGACCCGTCCGGTCTCGCCCAACCGCGTCGCCACGACACCCCGTGACTGGTTCAGCTTCAGCGACTCGAGCAGTCCCGTGATCAACGTCGGCCGCAAGTGCGTCTGGTCGTCGACAAACGGATTGGTCAACGCGAGTTCCTGCACGGCGGCCTGCGAGACCCAGAGGGAGATTTCCTTTGCCGGACGCAGGGTGGTGTTGACGCACTCGTGAAAATCATGGCCGACCAGGTAGTCGGTGGCGCGCCGGTTGAAGAGCGTGATCGGATCGTCCTCCGCCGGGAGCCCGGGTGATTGCACGACCGTCGCCGGAATCTTCTCCGTGCCGTAAAGCCGCAGCACTTCCTCGACCAGATCGATCGGGCGATCGAGGTCATCCCGCCAGCTCGGAATCGTGACGGTCCACGCCGGACCGCGCCGCGGGTGGGTGGTGGGCTCCTCGCGGGCGATGGTGAGCTCGAGCGACTCGAAGGCCGCGCGCATCTCGGCCGCCGGAATGTCGAAACCAAGCTTGTCCGTGATATAGTCGTGCGTGACGACAATTTCACGCTGCCACGGTACGTCGCCGCCGACCGAATACGCGGGCCCGGCCACCTGGCCACCGGCGGTTTCCAAAATGAGGTCGATGGCCCGCCAGGCGGCCTCATGCACGCCATGGGGATCGACCCCCCGTTCGAAGCGGTACGCCGAATCGGAGGAGAGCCCGAGCTTGCGTGAGGTCCAGCGGATCGATTGCCGCTTGAAAATCGCGCATTCCAGCACGAGGTCGGTCGTGTCGGCGCCCACGCCGGAGTTCTCGCCGCCCATGATGCCGGCGATGACCACCGGGCGCTCGGCGTCGGCGATGACGAGCATGCGGCTGCTCAGCAGCCGCGCCTTGCCATCGAGGGTGGTGAGCTTTTCGCCGTCGACCGCCCGCCGGATGACCAGCTGGTTGCCGGCGAGTTTGCGGGCGTCGAACGCATGCAGCGGCTGGCCGGTCTCGAGCATCACGTAGTTGCCGACGTCGACGACATTGTTGATCGGGCGCAGGCCGACGGCCTTGAGCCGCTCCTGCATCCAGGCGGGGCTGGGGCCAATTTTGATGCCCGTGATGAGATGCGCGGTGTAAAGCGGGCAGTCCACCGGATGGTCGACCCGGACGGATGTCAGCAGCTCGGGGCGCGCGGGCGCAGCGGAGACATCGCCGCGGAATTTCTCCTGCGGATAGATGAGCGGCAGCTTGAACCAGGCGGCGAGCTCGCGCGCGATGCCGAGGTGCGACTGGCAATCCGGACGGTTCGGGGTGATTTCGAGGTCGAGGACGATATCGCCCGGCGGCAGCGCCTGGTTGATGGGCGTGCCGAGAGCAGGCCGGCCGTCGAGGAGGAGGAGGCCGCTGTGCTCGCCGCCGAGTCCGATTTCATCGGGCGAACACATCATGCCCTCGGAAGCCTGGCCGCGAATCTTTGACAGCTTGATTTCGAAATTGCCCGGCAGCACGGCGCCGGGGAGCGCCACGAGGACGCGGTGGCCGGCGTCGCAATTGTGCGCGCCGCAAACGATTGTTTTCACGCCGCCGGCGGGCCCGACGTCGACGGTGCAGACGGAAAGCTTGTCGGCGTTCGGGTGCCGGGCGCGGGTGAGGATTTCGCCGACGACGACGTGGTCGAGAGGGGGCGCGCCGGTGGTTTGCACGGATTCGACCTCGAAACCGAGGAAGGTGATGGCACGGGAGATTTCCCCGACCGAAGCGTCGAGGGCCACGTAGTCGCGGAGCCAGTTGAGGGAGATTTTCATAGGAATTTCCGCAGGAAATTCTTCAGGCAAACTGTTTCAGAAAGCGCAGATCGTTTTGGTAGAAGTACCGGATGTCATCGATGCCGTAGAGGAGCATGGCCAGACGCTCGAGGCCCATGCCGAAGGCATAGCCGCTCCAGATTTCAGGGTCGTACCCGACCGCCTCGAACACCGAGGGATCGACCATGCCACAGCCGCCGATCTCGATCCATGGCTTCTTCACCTTCGGGAGATGGGTCGCCGTCAGATCGACTTCAAAGCTCGGCTCAGTGTAACCGAAGTAATGTGGCCGGAAACGGGTCTTGGTGTCTTTGCCGAGGAGCGACGCGAAGACGTAGTCGAGCAGCGCCTTGAGGTCGCGCACCGTGACGTTCCGGTCGACGTAGAGGCACTCGAGCTGATGGAAATTGGCGCTGTGGGTGGCGTCGGTGGTGTCGCGCCGATAGACGCGGCCGGGCGAGACGATGCGGATGGGCGGCGGGCCCTTGAGCATGGTCCGGATTTGCACCGAGGAGGTGTGGGTGCGGAGCAGGTACTTTTCGTCGGAGACTTTCTTGGAAACATTGCCGAAGCGGGCGGCCGCGGGAAAGTAGAACGTATCCTTGTCATCGCGCGCCGGGTGGTCGGCGGGCGTGTTGAGCGCGTCGAAGCAGTAATATTCGGTCTCGACCTCCGGGCCATCGGCGACGGCGAAACCCACCTTGCGCAAGATCCGGCACATCTCCTCGCGCACCAGGGTGAGCGGGTGCATCGTGCCCGGGCCCGGATCCGGCGAAGGCAGCGTGGGATCAACCGCCGGCCCGAGTTGGGCGGCGAGTTCGGCGGACGCGAGGCGCGCCAGCGCGGTGTCGAGGTGGGCCTGCAGCTGCGTCTTGGTCTCGTTGATCAGCTTGCCGACGGCGGGCCGCTGTTCCTTGGGGACGGCGCCCATCTGTTTCATCAGGGCCGTGAGTTCGCCATTGGGGCCGACATAGCGTGCCTTGGCGGCCTCGAAATCGGGACGTGTGACAATCCCGGGCAGTTCGGCCGCGGCTTTGGCGAGGAGGGCGGAAAGTTGGTCTTGCATGGAAAAAGTGATTAACAAACCGGCCACTCGTTCTCGTTCTTCGTAATCGTTCCTCGTTCTCTCGATATAGCCAAGATAATGAGAAAGAGAACGAAGAACGATTAAGACAAAAAAGAAGGACGGCACCTCGTGTTGCGAGGCCCGTCCTTCCTGAAATACCAAACAGGGAGGCGAGCCCGCCAGGGGCTCGCGTTGACTGAGACTCAGGCCTGCTTCGCGGCGCTCGCCTTGGCCTTCAACGCGTCCTGGGCTTGTTTGACCAGGCCATTAAACGCCACCTCGTCGCGAATCGCGAGGTCGCTCAGCACCTTGCGGTCGAGCTGGATGTTCGCGGCGGCCATGCCCTCGATGAAGCGGCTGTAGCTGATGCCGGCGTTGCGGCAGGCGGCGTTCAGACGCACGATCCAGAGAGCGCGGCGGTCGCCCTTTTTCTTGCGGCGAGCCGCATAGGCGTATTGCCAGGCATGCTGGACGGCTTCCTTCGCATAGCGAAAGAGCTTGGATTTACTGCCGAAGTAGCCGCGGGCGTACTTCAGGACTTTCTTGCGACGCTTGCGCGAGGCGGGACTATTTGTTGCACGAGCCATGTTGGGTTATCCTTTTAGGTTAGTCGCGCGCAGGTCGGCTGGGAATTTCACCCGCGTGCGAAGTTTAGGTTGATGCGCGTTGGTCCGCTAACGAGTTAGAGACCAAACGGCAGTGCGCGCTTGAGCATTGCGGCCTGACCCTCGGCCACCAGCTTGTCGCGGGAGGCACGTCGCTTTTGCTTCGTGCTCTTCGCGCCAAGCAAGTGACGAAAGCCAGGAGTGCGGCGCACGAGCTTGCCAGTGGAGGTAAGTTTGAACCGCTTGGCTACGGACTTCTTTGTCTTTTGCATGGAGAGCGGTCGAAAACAGAGACGCGCCCCACCCTTGGCAAGGCTTTTGTCCGACTTTTCCCTACATCTTCAGGAATAGCTGCGCGCCCGGTCCGAGCGGCCAGCCCAGATAGGTCCAGAGAATCAGGAGCAGCGTCCAGCCCACCATGAAGCAAATGGAATAGGGCAGCATGAGTGCGACCATCGTCCCGATGCCGGTCTTGGGCTCGTAGCGCTGCGCAAACATCAGGACCAACGGGAAGTTGGAGGCCAGCGGCGTGACGACGTTCATCACACTGTCGCCCACCCGATAGGCCGCCTGCGTCAGCTCCGGCGAATAGCCGAGCAGCATGAACATGGGGACAAACACCGGCGCGAGAATGGCCCACTTCGCCGACGCGGAACCGAGGAAGATATCCGTGCTCGCGGTGAGCACCACGAGGCCTATGACCAGCGGCACCGGGCCGAGTCTGAGCGACTGGAGGATGGCCGCACCCTTCACCGCGAGGATCACGCCGACGTTGGACCAGGCGAACAGGTTCACAAACTGCGCGATGAAAAACACCACCACCAAATACGGCGCCGCAAGTTCCATGGTCTTCTGCATGCCCTTGTAAACGTCGCTGTCGCTCCGAATCGTCCCCGCGATCGCACCGTACGCCAGCGATGGAAACAGGCCGAAAACGAAGATGAAAAATACCAGGCCGCGCACAAAATAGGAATGAATGAAGCCCGGTTTCGCGGGATCTTGGAGCACGCCCTCCGCGGGCAGCAGGCCGGCGAGCACCAGCGCGACCAGGACGAGGAAGACGGCGAGCGCCCCCTGCAGGGCCCGCCGTTCCGCCGGCGCCAGCGGTTGCAAGGCCTGCGGCTGCATCTCCCCGCGGTACGGGCCAAAACGCGGCTCGACCAACCGCTCCGTCACCACGGCACCGATGGCCGTGATGAGAAACACCGACGTCCCGAGGAAATAGTAGTTCGCCATCGCATTGACCGTGTACTTCGGGTCGATCAGGCGGGCGGCCTCCTGGGTGAATCCGGCGAGCACCACGTCACTGGTGGAGATGAGCAGGTTGGCCGCAAACCCGCCCGAGACACCCGCGAACGCCGCGGCGAGTCCCGCCAGCGGATGCCGGCCGATGGCGTGAAAGAGCGCCATGCTGAGCGGCAACAGCAGCACGTAGCCGATGTCCCCCGCGGTGTGCGACATCGCCCCGCACCACACCACCACCCAGGTGAGCAGCCAGCGCGGCGTACAGTGCACAATCAGGCGCAGGCAGGCGCCCAGCAGCCCGGAGTGCTCCGCCGCGGCCAAGCCGAGCAGACAGACGAGCACCGGGCCGAGCGGCGCAAAGTTCACGAAATTCGGCAACAACCCCAGAATGATGCGCTGCAGTCCGTCGGCGGAGAGCAGGTTGAGGGCGCCGATGCTCCGGTGCGTCAGCGGATGCTCCACGCTCACTCCGGTGACACTTAGGATCCAGGACGCGACCACCATGATCACGCAGAGGATGATAAAGAGCGAAGCCGGATGCGGCAGCAGGTTTCCCGCCCACTCGACTCGCGCGAGCGATCGCTGGAAGAACGACGGGGCGGCGGGCGTGGGATTCTCACTCATGGCAGCGCCTTCCGCGCGAGTGGCTCGCGCGCCTGCGCCGCGACCGCCTGCGCGAAACCGGTCAATTCGTCGCGCAGGGTCGCGAAGCGCGGACCGCGTTCGCAGGTCGCCTCGTTGAGGTAGAGCCCGCGATTGATCTCGATTTGGATGCTGGTGCGACCCCTGGCCGGATCGCCATGGGTGCGGATGATATCGGCACCGCGATAGGGATCGTTGATTTTCACCCGGTAGCCAAGCTGCGTAAAATACTCCGCGACCCAGACCGTGAATGCCGGCGAGGCCGTCGTGCCGTCGCGATCGCCGATGACGAAGTCGGGGCGCGCGGCGCCCGCGTCGCGGTTCATGGCGTTGCCGCGCGACTTCATCGAGTGGCAGTTAAAATGCCACACCGCGCCGTGGCGGCGCCACGCGGCGTCGATCATTTCACGCAGCGCGTGGCGATACGGAATGAAGCACTCATCGATGCGCCGGCGCACTTCGGCCACGGAGAGCCGCCGGTCATACATCGGCACGCCAGGCAGAGCGAAGCGACGGATAAGACCCATGCCGCGGCGCGCGTGCTCGCTCAGCTCGATCGGCTCGGGCCAAGGCGAATCGAGGAGCTCCGGGTCGATGTCACTCACGGCACGATTGGCGTCAAGGTACGCGCGGGGAAAGTTGGCCGCCAGCAGCGTCGCACCCGTCGCCGGCACCGCGCCGAACAACTCGTGAACGTAGGCATCCCAGGTCGTGCGGATTTGCGCCCGCGTGGCCGCCGGCGCGAAATCCGAAGGGTAGGTGATGCCACTGTGAGGCGAATCGAACACCACCGGCGCGGCCGGACCGGTCGGCTCCGTCAGCACGAAGACCGGATTGAGCTCAGTTGGCGGCATCGGGCGGGCGGCGCGCGGCCTCTTAGTCGCGATAGTTTAACGCCGGCGGACGATCCCCGAGCAGCGAGGCATACTTGAAGTCCCCGCCGCGCCGCTTGTGCAATTCGGCTTTCGCCTGCGCGACGATGTCGGGCCGGGTAAAGTAATCGAGCATCGTCGCCGCCATCGTCTTCGCCGCGACGTTCATGCCCTTGAGGCCGAGCGTCGTGCCGCCACAGGCCACCGCCTGCCAGCTGTGGGCGGGAGTGCCGGGCGCCCAGGTGGCCGTCCGCACTCCCACCGTCGGCACCGTCCAACTGACGTCGCCCACGTCCGTCGATCCCCCACCCTCGCGCGGCGGATTCGGATTAAACGGGGCAATCAACGCGGCGGCTTCCGGCGCGGGCGCCTGCCCGAAAACGCTCCGCCCGATCTTGAGCGCAAAGGCGCGTTCCTCGGCGGTGTAGGTCACCCCGCCGACCGCGGAAAGATTTTCCTGCATGATGCGGCCGAGCACCTCATTCGGCAGCAATTCGTAGACGCCGCCGGTGACCTCCCAGTCCACCTTGGTGCCGGTGCCCAGCGCGGCACCGGTCGCCGCCTGCGTCACGCGCTCCCAGACCTCGGTGACGATCTCCCGTCGCGGACTGCGCACATAATAATACACCTCGGCGAAGGCGGGCACGACGTTGGGCGCCTCGCCCCCCCGCGTAATGACGTAGTGGATGCGGGTGCTGTCGGGCACGTGTTCGCGCAGCAGATTCACCATGTGGTTCATCGCCTCCACCCCGTCGAGCGCCGAGCGCCCCCGCTCCGGCGAGGCGGCGGCGTGCGCCGCCACGCCCCGAAACCGAAACTTGCCCGACTTGTTGGCCAGCGACGGCATCATCGTGATGCCGTTGCGATCGCCCGGGTGCCAGTGGACCGCGACGTCGACGTCGTCGAAGAGCCCGGCGCGCACCAGGTAGACCTTGCCCGAACCGCCCTCCTCCGCGGGCGTGCCATACACGCGCAGCGTGCCCTTCTTCCCGGTCGCCTTCAGCCAGTCCTTCACCGCGACGGCGGACTGCACCGAACCGGCGCCAAACAAGTGATGACCGCAGGCGTGGCCCGCGGTCGCGCCCGCCCGTTCCTTCTTTTCCGGCACCGCCTCCTGCGACACGCCGGGCAGCGCATCATATTCCGCGAGCACGGCAATCACCGGCGAGCCGCTGCCGAAGCTCGCGACGAAGGCCGTCGGGATCGCCGCCACGCCGGCCCGCACGGTGAAGCCTTCCTGCCGGAGCTGCTCCTGCAACAGGGCGGAACTCTTCACCTCCTGGAAGCCCACCTCGGCATAGTGCCAGATCTTGAGGGCGATCTCGTCATAGGTCGCCTTGGTGGCGTCAATGCGCTGGAGGACTTCGGGTTTGGTCGTTTGCCCCGCAAGGGGCAGTGCCGCCGCGAGGGCGAGAAGGAGGAGTTGTTTCATTATCCACAGGGTCAAATTCAATTGGAAATCTTCTCGGAGGGCTGCGCTTCGTCGCAGCCGTTTCTAGAAGTGAATTTCGCGGCGCCGACAAAGCCCATTCGACAGGCTCAGGGTCCCGGACGGCGCCCTCCGACGTAGTGCGTTCTTTAACGAGGTCGCTGTCAGAACTGGCGCGTGAGTTCGATCGACCACGTCCGGCCGGCGAAGAGGCTCGAGTGGACCGAAGTCGAGTATCCCGCCGTATCGGAGGACAGGGGAGGCTCCTTGTCGGCGAGATTCACCACCCCGAGCCGGATCGAGGAACTGCGCAGCCACTTGTTCGCCTCGCGCGGGAAACGGTAACCGACCGCCGCGTTGTAGCTCGTGACGTCACTCACCCGGTAGCGGTACAGATAGTTTCCGCCGTCGAGCTGCTTTGAAAGGTAGCGCGGCGCGCCGAGGTTGTTGTACACTGTAGCGGTCGTGACCGCCGCCGAATCGGCAAAGCTGCCAACATAGTATGCGCTGAGACTGCCATTCCACTGGCCCTTGCGCCAGGTGACCATGGCGTTGCCGCGCCACCGCGTGGTCCCCTCCACATCCATGCGTTCGATCGTGGACGGGGCCGCGCCAACGGCACTGCGAATCTGGTAGCTCTTGATCAGGTAGCTCCAGTCGGTGTTAAAGGTAAGCCTTCCGACCGGCAGCGTCGGTAGTTGATAGGCAAGGCTAAGGTCGACGCCGCTGACATGCCCCTTGGCGATATTCTCGTACGGGGCACTGCGGGAGAGAACCGTGCCAACGGCGGCGACCTGCTGGGCCGCCGGCCGCGTGGCGTTGTACGCGGCGAACGCGGCGATTTCCTGCACCGTCGGCGCATTGCGCGCAATCGACGGATCACCCTTGTAATTGGCGGTGCCGCTGCCGGCGTCGATCTGCGCGACTGTGCGACCGGCGGCAAGCTGGGCAGCCGTATACGCGCGCAACAGGGCGTTGTCAGAATCGAGGATCTGAGTGTCGAGTCTTGCGCCGACGACATCGGACTGTTCGATCTTCCAATAATCCACCGTGACCGAAAGACCCTTCACCTTCGGAACCTCGAGCACGATGCCGGCGCTGCGCCCCTCGGACGTAATTGGCTTCAGCTTGGTGTTGCCCGAAGAATAATTGCGCATCGGGTAGGCCGCCGTGCCCAGAGTCTGGGAAAGGTACGGATCGACGCGCCCGGGCAGGCTGTCGAGGGTCCACTGCGTCGGGGCATAGAGCGTCGGGAGATTAGGGGCCGCAAAACCGCGGTTCAGCGAACTCCGTACCATCAGGCTGCGGACTGGACGCCAGTTGGCGCCAAACTTCGGCCGCGTGGTTGTGCCGAAATCGCTGTAATTCTCATACCGGGCCGAGCCGGTGAGTTCCAACGAGTCGATGAGCGGTATCCGCTTTTCCCGCGCGACCACCGGAACGACGGTTTCGACGTAGGCGCTGTAGACCGTGCGATCGCCGGCGGAATCAGGTTTCGGGGAAGCGAGCACGAAGTCGTTATCGTTGGGATCAAGCCCTGAGTTCGCCGGATTCAAGCCCACAAACGGCGCCCGCTGATCCTTGAACTGCTCGCGCCGAAACTCGCCGCCCGCGGCGAGCGACACCGTATTTCCCCAGTAACGAAACAACGGCCCGGCCGTGCGCAGATCGGCGCTCGTGATGGCGGTGAATCCATCGCGGCGCCAGACCTGCACAAACGTGTCGAGCACGCTCTTCGGATTGCGGTACGGCTGGTCGGCCACGACGGCGTTACCCGCGACCCGGAACGTGGAGCCGAACGGATTGAACGCCGTGGAGTCGCTGCGCTGGAGAGCCGCCTGCAGCAGCGACTCGCGCACCGCGTGGTTCGAAAGGTCCGCCGAATACGCCCGCGTATAGAGCGCGGCGGTGTCCCACGTCCAGTCCTGGCCAAGCTTCCCGCGCAGGCCCGCCACCGCGCGGTAGATGCCCGAGTGCACCGTGACGTCCTCCGCGCCGTTGTCGATCAACGACACGGAATAGAGCGTGGCAACCTGCGGCGTGCCCGTAAGGCGCGCCGTGCCGTCGGCATTGGGCGCGCCCGTGGGGCTGTAGAAGCGCGAACCGTAGGGATTGAACGGACTGTTGATCGAGAGGGGAGCGGGCCTTTCGCCCGTCGGGGCGTTGAGGTTGATCGGCTGCCGCACGAGCGACGTGTTGGAGTGGTAAACCGAGAAGTCCGCAAACGCGGTCACGCGGTCGTTGAGATCGAATTCGAGGTTGTTGAACCAGTTCAAGCGGTCGCTCTTGGTCTGGCCGAGATTCTGGTACCGGGTGATTGGGAAATAATATTCCGGGTTGTTCGCCCGGCTCGGCCCGGTGCCGGTGAGCGTCAGCACTCCATTGACCGGCCGGAAATAGGTGGTCGCCGTGCTGGCCCCGACGCGAAATGTCGGATAGATGCCGATCGTGGCGCGGTCGTCGAACGCGCTGCCCGGGACATTAAAGGGCGCCGGGGCCAACCCGGAGTGATCCGCGTTTTTCGTCCGCGCCCGCTCGCTGTAAGGAATGTCGGCGCGCCTCACATAATCGAGCGTCGTCAGCCAACGGGCCTTGCCGCCGGCAAAGGCCTGTCCGTGTGTCAGCGTGCCTTGGATACTCTCGCCGCTGCCGTGTTCGGGCATGCCGAAGCGGGTGCGCACTTCGGTGCCCCGCAGGTCGCGCCGCGTCCGGTAGTTGATCACGCCGGCGACCGCGTCCGATCCGTAAATCGAAGAAGCCCCGTCGCGCAGCACGTCGATGCTTTCGAGCCCCTGGGTGGGCAGTTGGTTCACGTTGGCGTAAGAGGCGAGCTGACCCGCGTCGGGCGACGTGGTGGGATGCGGGGCGACCCGGCGGCCGTTGAGCAGCACGAGCGTATAGGTGGCGCCGATGCCGCGGAGGTTGACGTTGGCGTTGTCGCCGCGGGAATTGGCGCCGCCCGAAGTCGACTCGTTGAGCGGCACATTGGTGAGTTGCGGCAGCGCCATCAACATCTCCACCGGCGTAATGGCATTGCGCGCCTCCATGAAGTCCTTGCTGAAAACGGTCACCGGCAGCACCTGCTCAAAGTCGAGCCGCTTGATGTTGCTGCCGGTCACGGTGAACGCCTCCAGTTTGACGGCGTCCTCTTTTTTGGCGGCGCCAGAGATGACTGGGGTGGAGGTGGCCGGCGCAGACTGAGCGCCAGCCGTCGTAACAGCAAAGGTCAGCGCCAGTAGCGCCAACGCGGTCCGATCGAGGCAGGTAGTGACTGTTTTCATGTATGGGTTGATTTGGTGGGCATCTGGCTGAGCTCCCGCTCCACCCGGGTCAGGATGGAAACCGACATCGTCGTAAGTCGGGATGGGAATCGCCAGACGGTGCGGTGATTGGAGAAAATTGCAATCACCGCGCGCAACTCCGATCAACCCGGCCGGGCCAGGCCAAGCCTATTTTAGGTTCACCTCGGCCGAGTCATGCGTGATGCGCAACTCGGTGCCGTACCGACGCGACAGGTCCGCCAACCGGGAGAGGATAGCCGTCGCCTCCCCGCCTTGGGCCAGGAACGGCGCGCCGCGCGCTTCGCCTTCCAGCGCAAGCACCAGCGGTTTCAACCGCACGGCGCTGAGGCGACCGCCGGTGAACCGCACGTCGACGACCGCGCTGTTCCACGTCAGCGGGCCGTAGCGGTCCAGGCTTCCCGCCGATTGGAAGATGTAGTTGCCAAGTCCGTAGAGAATCGGCCGGCCCTGGTAGATTTCGATGCCGTGCAGCGCGGGATTGCCGTGCGCGACAAAAATGCCCGCGCCGGCGTCGATGAGTTGCCGCGCCCATTTTTCCATCCAGGCCGGCGTTTCAAAGCGGTCGATGCGGCGCTCCCGGCCCGGCGGTCCGTCGTGTCCGCGGGGCTCGCCCCAATAATGATTGTGCTGATAAACGATCACCGTGCGCGCCCGGGCCGCGGCTTCGCGGACGGCATGCAAGATGCGATCCCGGTGCTCCGGGTTGAGGGAACCATCGGGTTTTACCTCGAGGAAATTCACGCCGGCCCTGGCGGTTCCCGCCCACGTTTCCGGCGTGAGTTGCACCCCGCCCGAGGCCATCGCCACGAGTGCGACGGTGCCGCCGGGCGTGTCGAGGATCGCCGCACCGGCGGCCTGCTCCGCGTTTGCCCCGGTGCCGGCATGGGCAAAGCCGAGACGCGCCACTTCGCCGCGCGTGGCCAGCAGGCCGCTCTCGAGGAGGTCGAACGCATGATTGTTCGCGAGCGAAAGCAGGTTGAATCCCATCGCTTTCAGGCAGTCCAAAACCGCCGGCGAGCCGTAAACCGACGTCGCGGAACGCGGCGGGCCCGTGAAGCCGAGCGGCGCGATCGACGTTTCCAGGTTGGTGAACACGACATCCGCGCCACTGAGGTAGTCGCGGGCCTGCGCGACCGACTCAGGTACAATCGTCCGCAGGTCTTTTTTCACCAACGCCTGGCCGACCAGCATCACGCGGAGATCACCCCGCCCGGCTTTGCCGGCCGCGACCGGCTCAGCCGCGGGTGCCGGCGCACCGGTCGCGATCAAAGCCAGCGCGGCGATGAGGCGTGAGAGTCTAAGCGGATGACGCATGGGGTGTGACGCAAGGGCCGGAGCGAAGCGCGGTCAGAACCGTTTGGTCAGCTCGACATACCAGGCGCGACCGCGCGGGTCGCCGAAGCCGCGCATGTAACCATCGGCATCGCCGCCAAGCGCAAAGGGCGGCTCGACATCGAAGAGGTTGTTGACGCCCACGCGAACGCTGGAGTTTCCCAGCCAGCCTTGCCCGCGAAATTGTCGGCTGACGCTGAGTTTCGAGATCCACTGGTCTTCAACGATGAGGTAACCCTCGCTGGAAATGGCCGGACCGGTGGCGGTGGTGGTACGGACAAACGGATCCTTCGTGCGCCCGGTATAGTCACTGACCCAACCGGCCGACCAATCGCCTCGTTTCCAGTTGAGCGTGAGCGAGCCCTTCCATCGCGTGTTGCCGTCGGTCCAGCTCAACTCGCTGATCGGTCCGCCGGCGACGAGCTGTTCGTCGAACTGCCGCAGATGGGATGCTTCGGCAGTGGCGCGAAAAGCACCGAAGCTCGTCTTCGGCGAGCGGTAGCCGATCAAAATGTCGACGCCCGACAATTTTCGGCCGGCGGCATTCAAATAGGATTCGCCGACGAAGCGGATGGAGCCGACGGTCGCCCGCTGTTGGACGCGGGGCCGGGTGGCATTATAGGCGGCGAACGCCGTCTGATCGGCGGCGGTGACCGGATTGCGAATGATATTCGGGCTGCCGGCTTTGCTCAGGTCCACAGTCGTCACCGCTCCGGTTTGCTGGGCGGCGTTGGCCGCGGTCAACAGGGCGGTGTCCTCGGCAATGATATTGCCGGCATCCAACCGCGTGATCGCATCAGTCTGCTCGAGCCGCCACCAGTCAATGCCGAAGGAAAAGCCCTTGAGCGCCGGCGGCTCGAAGACCGCGCCGACCGTAAACGTTTCAGATTCCTCGGGCTTGAGGTTGCGATTGCCCGTGCGGAGCGAAACACGACGACCGGTCGTGCCGTCGTCCGCGGAACTCGTCACCGCGGCACGGTAGGCGTCGTTGACGCCAGTGATGCTGCGCTGGGCGGCGGACGAAAACAGCGAGGCGAGATTGGGCGCACGGAAGGCCTGATTGAAGGAACCGCGCAGCATCACCCAGTCGAAGAGGCGGGCCGAGAGGCCGACCTTGGGCTTCGTGGTATTGCCAAAATCTGAATATTTTTCGTGGCGCACGGCACCGGAAAATTCCAGCGACTGCATGAGGTCGCCCTGGCGTTGGCCATAGAGCGGCGCGACCACTTCGGCAAAGACGGCGGTGTTGTTGCGCCGGGCGTCGGTGTTGTCGGTCGGGCTGACCTGGATGTAGTTGTTGTCACCCACCAGGCGCGCCTGGAGGCCAAGGGCGCTGACGTCGGCGGCCGTGAGCCGGCCGGATTCCGCGTCGCGGAAATCGACATAGGTCTCGCGGCGATATTCGCCGCCCGCCGCCAGCCCGATCGGCCCGGCGGGCAGCTCCCAGAGCGCGCCGTTGACCCGGAAATCGAGGCTGCTGAGTTCGGTCTCGCCGCGGCGGTAAAACGTGCCGCGCAGCGGGGCGATGACGGAGTCGGGGTTGACGAAGCGTGCCCCGCTCGTCGTGAGCGCACCGCCGACGACGGCGAAGGTCGTCATGAACGGATTCAGCGCCGTGTTATTGGTGCGCTGCGCGGCATCGCGGAGCTGGCTCTCCTTGATCGCATTGGATTCGAGGTCGGTGGTTTCCGCCCGCGAATAAAGCACCGCACTTTCCCAACTCCACCGGTCGGAAAGCCGTCCACGCCAGCCCGCGAGCGCCCGCATCGTCTCGGAGCGCACGTCGATCTTGCGCGGGCCAAACTCCGGCAGCGTGACCCGCGAGAGCACCACATCCGAGGGCGCGCCGGTGAGCCGCGGCGTGCCATCACTGTTGGGCGCGCCGGCCGCGTCGTAGAAGCGCGTGCCGAAGGGGTTGTAAGGATTCCCGGCCGAGACGAAGATGTTGTTGTCCGCCGTGCCGTCGACGCGCGACGGCTCCCGCTCATTGTGCGAGTCGCCCCGGTAGTACGTGAGGTCGGAAAAGAACGTGAGATTCTTGCTGAACTCATGATCGAGCGACGCATAGAGGTTGTGGCGCCGGGTCGCCGGGATCAGGAAACGAAAATCATTCAGGTTCATGTAATACGCGCCCACCGCCGAGTTCACGCTGCGATCGGGTGTCGTCGCCTGCAGCGTGCGAGTCGCGGAACCGGGTGCGGTCGGCACGAAAAAGAACACGCCGGTGGCCGACACCTGCGTGGTGGCGACACCGGCCGGTCGGGAACCGGTGACCGTATTCGCCGCCGTGACTGTCCCGCGTTGAAAGCTGCCGAAAAATCCGCGATCCGAGCGCAGGTCCACGCTGTTGTCTGCGGTCGAGCCGTTCCACGGGGCCGGGGCGCGCAGGCGGTGGTCGACATTGCGCGCGAAACCGCGATCGGAATTTCGGATCTCCCCGCGGTCGAGAAAGTCGTAGTTGAACACGAGTTTGGTGGCACGGTTCTTCGATCGCACTCCTCCCGCGATCGTCGCCCGCCATTCGGTGCCGCCGCCGTGTTCGGTCGTGGCAAACCGGGTGGCCAGGCTGATCCCGTCATAATCGCGGTGCAGGATCGTGTTGACGACACCGGCCGTCGCATCGGTGCCGTAGACGGCCGAGGCGCCGTCGCGCAGAACCTCAATCCGCGCGATCGCGGCGGTGGGCAGGACGTTGATGTTGGTGCCCATGCTCGGCACGCCGATGTTGCCCTCGGGCATCGAAATGGGATGCGGCGCGATGCGCCGGCCGTTGAGCAGGACGAGCGTATTGCCGGAACCGAGACCGCGCAGGCTGACGGTCGCGATATCTCCGCGCGCATCGGCGCCCGAAGCCTGGCTCTCGCCGATCGGCACGCGTCCGGCCTGCGGCAGGCTCGCGAACAACTCCGCCGGAGTCGCCACGCCGCGCAGCTTGATGTCTTCGTCCGTGACCACCGTGACCGGCAGGGCTTTTTCCTGTTCGAGTCGTTTCAGGTGGGAACCGGTGACCGCAAACGCTTCGAGCTTGATCGTCTCGCCGCCACCGGCCGGTTTAGGCGTCGGCGTCTGTCCGTGCATGGAAGCCACGCCGGCGAGCAAGGCGGCGAAGCCGAGTGGCAGGCAGGCAAACTGGTGGGAATATGTTTTCATGGGTGTGGTGGGGGAATTGCCCGGGGGATGGGTCTTGCCAAGGTGAGAGCCCGTCACGGCGGGGCAAGCACGCCAAACGAAATTTCCGCAATTTTTTGGCGGCGGCCATCGATCCCGGTTGCCTCTCTCTCCTTCCGCTTGCTCCCGGCGCGACCGCCAGCCGCCGGCCGCCGGCGACCCGCCGCCTCAGTGCCCCGCCGCCACGTTGGTCCGGCGCGGGTCGGCGTAGCCGGTCAGCGTGCCGTCGGCGTTGAATTCGACGGCGTTGACTCCGCCAAAATGCCGGCCCGTGCCCGCCGCCTCGCGCAGCTCGACTCGCCAGCCGAGCGTTCGCAGCGCCTGCACGTCCCCGGCCGGCAGGGACGCCTCGGCCTCGAACGTATCCGACTCTCCCGCACGTTCTCCGGACTGATAGTGCACCCGGGTGTCGCCAATCGCGGCGGCCAGCGGACGGTTCAACGCCAGTCGATCCAGCAATACCTGCAAGAGGGCGGTGGGAATGCGGGACGAACCGGGAATCCCGATCGCGAAAACCGGTCTGCCCTCCCGGAGCACAATCGTCGGCCCGATGGTGCTGCGGGGGCGTCTCCCGGGCGCGACATAGTTGGGGCCCTGCGGGCCGGTGGTCGCGAAATTGCTCATCGAGTTGTTCAGCACGACGCCGGTGCCCGGGGGCACCACCCCCGCGCCAAAATGCAGGCTTTGGGATTGGATCGCGCAGACGATGTTGCCCGCGCGATCGACCACGATGAAGTGCGTCGTCGCCGCCATCGCGCTCTCATAAAAGCGCAATTCCTCCTCACGCGCGTCCCGGACCGCCACCTTTTTTCTGGCCCGCGGCGGACCAAACGCCCGGGCCCGCAGGTCCGCGATGGCCGCGGGCGCCAACAGCTGCTCCAGCCGAAAACGCGACTCCGGCACATCCCCGATGTTGCGTGCGATCGCGGGATAAGCCTCGCGCCAGACGCGCCCGATGAGGTCGAGGTTGGCCGCGGTGCGCAGCGGGCCACCACCGAAGGTTTCCTTTTCGAATACCTTCAGGATCGGTAGAAAAAGCGCCGCGCCGCTCGACGGCGGCGGCCCGCACTGCAGCGTGTAGCCGCGAAAGTCCATCGTGACGGGCTCAACGATGCGCGCCTCGTAGTTTGCAAGATCGGCCAGCGTGAGCGACCCGCCGCCCTGCTGCACCGCCGCCACGATCGCCGCCGCGACCGCGCCACGGTAGAACCCGTCGCGGCCCCGCTGCGCCATCGCTTCCATCGTCCGCGCCAGGTCCTCGTTCGCCAGCCGGGAACCGACGGCCGGCAACCGGTCGTGCGGCAAATAAAGCCGGGCGATCTCAGCGTCGCCGCGGCGCAGTTTTTTTTCCTGTTCGGCAAAATGCTCCCGGCTCTTTGGCAGGATCTGAAAACCGGATCGCGCGAGGACAATCGCCGGTTGCACGACCTCGGCCCAGGGTTTCGCCCCCCATTTTTGGTGGGTGGCCCAGAGTCCCGCGCCGAGCCCCGGCACACACACCGCGCCATATCCGTAGCTGCGCTCATCGGTCGGACGATTCAAGTAGGCCGCTACATCGATCGAGCCCGCCGCATCCATCGCCTCCACCGCATGCGTCTTGCCCGTGCCCGCGTGGAAGTAGAGCAGCATCAATTTACCTCCGAGGCCGGAGCCGTAGGGCTCGGCAACCCCGACTGCGAGAGAAGTCGCGACCGCGGCATCGACGGCGTTGCCCCCGGCCTTTAGGACGGCGAGCCCCGCCTCGACCGCCTGCGGGTGCGCAGCCACCACCATGCCGTGCGCAGCCGTGACCGGCCTCACCGCCACCGGGAGGCTGGCTTGGGCACCGACGATCAGAATCAACGGGAGTAGGCAAACGGCGAGGCGACGCATCGCGCAAAATTTACCGTCAAGGCTCGTCACGGCGAGTCCAGAGTTGCGCCGTGGGCGAGCCTGATTCGTTCCGCTCGCGGTCGGCCATCAGGCTGGCTGAGCCGAGAGGAGCGGTTCCCTACGTTTGCCGGTCACCGCCGCCGAGAATCCGTGACGGGAGGAACAGCACGGCTTTCACCAACGCGAGCAAGGCCTCCACCAGGGTTCCGACCATGCGGAACGGAATCGAGAGCAACCACAGGATCGGCCACAGCACCAACAACAGCAGCGCGATGGGCCAGCACAGCAGGAGGACGATTGCCCAAAGCAGGAGTGCGATGAGGAATTTCATGCGCGGATCAGGATTGCCTCCAGAACCCGCGAATCGCGGAAAAGTTACAGGCCGGGCCGCCTCTCGTCTGCCTGCGTAAACAATCGCGCGATGGCCAGCCGCGAAGCCCACCATGACGAGCACTTGTTTCTCCAGCCGGCAGACCCGGATCACTTCGGCTTGGCGCTCTCGAGCCGCCCCATCACCTCGCCCAACAGGAAGATTGAGCCCGTGACCACCACGACGTCCGCGGTGCCGCCGACCGTGCACTGATCCGGTCCGGGAAAAATGTCCGCCACCGTTCCACGCACGACCCGTCCGCGAAATTCCGCCGGCACCAGGGCCGTCAGCTCGTCGTAGGAGCAGGCCCGCGGCTGTTGCGGCACGACGAAGTGAATCTCCCGCGCATGGCGCGCGATCGTCTCGATCAAGGGCCGCGCCCGCGCCGCGCCGAGCACACCCGTAATCACGACGGGTGCCCGGCCGGTTTCAGCGACGAGGTGCCGCAGATTCGAGTCGAGCACCTGCGCACCCTCCGGGTTGTGCGATGCATCCAGGATCGCCAGCCGCCCGCCAAGCGACACGCGCTGCCAGCGCCCCGGCCAGTCCACGTGCGCGAGGCCGCGGGCAATCGCGGGGCCCGTGATATTCCATTTCCCCTCGAGGGCGCGCGCGGCCAGCGTGGCCGTCGCCGCATTCCAACGCTGGTAGTCTCCCTCGAGATTGGTGTGCGGGTAGCCGTCGAGTTCGTGACCAAACACCTCCTCCACCGATCGCACCGGAGCACCGCGTTCGCCGGCGATCGTCCGGATGACCGTTTCCGCCGCAGCGGGCACCCGACCCACCACCACCGGCCGGCCCGGCTTGATGATGCCCGCCTTTTCCGCCGCGATCTTTTCGATCGTGTCGCCCAGGATTTCGCAGTGATCCATCGCAATCGAGGTGATCACGGTCACCTCCGGTGTGATCACGTTCGTCGCGTCGAGCCGGCCACCGAGCCCCACCTCAATCACCCCGATCTCGCAACGCCTCCGCGCGAATTCCAGGAACGCCATGGCCGTCATGAACTCAAAGAAACTCGGGTGGTCGGCGGCATTTTCCCCGGAGATCTTTTCCGCGATGGGACGCAATTCCGCCAGATAGGCGACGATCTCCGCCTCGCGCAGCATGCGGCGGTCCACCTGCACACGCTCACCGAGGTGGACGAGATGCGGCGACGTGTAGAGCCCGGTCCGCCAGCCGGCCGCATGCAGAATCGCGTCGAGCATCGCCGCCACCGAGCCCTTGCCATTCGTGCCAGCCACGTGGAGACAGGGCACGGCTCGCTCCGGATGGCCGAGTGCCGGCGCGAGCAACGCCATGCGATCGACACCGAATTTCGGCCCGTGCGCCCGTTGGGCGAAGAGATAGTCCAACGCCGCCGCGTACGCGCTCGCCCGCATTTTTCCGGGCTAGTTGCCGCCCGCCGCCGGCAGCGGCGCCTTTTTGCGCAGATGCAGTGCCGAGAGGATTTCGTGCAGGCGGTCACGCAACTCGAGCCGGCTCACGATCTGGTCAATCAGTCCGTGCTTCAGCAGGAACTCGGCGGTCTGAAATCCGGCGGGCAGCGTTTGCTTGGTGGTATCCTTGATGACCCGGGCGCCGGCAAATCCGATCAGGGCTCCCGGCTCCGCCACGATCACGTCGCCCAGCGTTGCGAAGCTGGCCGTGACCCCACCCATCGTCGGATGCGTCAGGACCGAGATGAACGGCAGCCGGGCCGCCGCGAGCCGGCCGAGCGCCGCGCTGGTCTTCGCCATCTGCATCAACGAGTAAATCCCCTCCTGCATGCGCGCGCCGACGGAGGCACTGAAAATGATGCACGGAATCCGGCGTTTGATCGCTGTCTCGATCGCCCGGGTGATTTTCTCCCCGGCCGCCGCCCCCATCGCCCCGCCGCAGAATCGAAAATCCATCACCGCCACCGATACCTCCAGGCCCAGAATCGTGCCGCACCCGCAGACCACCGCCTCCGGCAGGCCGCTGTCACGCACGTAGCGCTTCAACCGCTCCGGATAGGGCTGGGAATCGACAAACTTCAGGGGGTCGCTCGATTTCACTTCGGCGTCCGCCTCCACGAAGGTACCCGCATCCAACAAGTGGGCGATCCGCGCGCGCGCCCCAATCGGGAAATGGTGACCGCTCTTCGGCGAGACCATCTGGTTGTCCTCAACCTCCTTGTTAAAGATTATATCCCCCGTGGCGGGATCCTTGGTGTAAAGCCCCTTGGGAATGTCCTTCTTGCGGACCTTGCGAACCGTGTAGGTGGGTTTGTCGAAATGCATGGCAGAATTAGCCGTGGCCAAAGGTGACAACGTCCAGCTTCACCGCTCCAGCCCGCCGGAGCGTGCGGGCACAGCTGTTGAGCGTGGAACCGGTGGTGAAGACGTCATCGATAATGATGTAGTGCAGATCCGGATTGAGCGCGGCCCCCGCGGCAAGTGCAAAGGCATTCTTCAAATTGGCCATCCTCGTCCGCCGGTCGAACGCGGTTTGCGTCGGCGTGTCAACGTCGCGCCGCAGCAGCGACTCCACCTGGGTCTCCGCGCCCGCCGCCGTCGCGAGTCGCTGCGCCAGCAGCAACGCCTGGTTGTAACCGCGCTCCCGCGCCTTGCGCGGGTGCAGCGGCACCGGCACCAGCGTCGCTCCGCGCACACTTGCGAGCACATGCGGGGCCCGCCGGAAAATCTCGCCCAAGTCCTCCAGCACGTGGAGCCCCCGGTGATATTTCAACTCGATGATCAACGCCCGGGCCGGGCCCTTGAACAACACCGCCGTCCGGCCCTCCCGAAACGCCGGATCCAGCCCTTCGCATTTCGGACACATCCGGGCACCGTCGACGACCCCGTAGAACGGATGGCCGCAGGTCGCGCAATGCGGCGGCTGGACGTAGTCGAGCTGTCTCGCACAGGGCGCACAAAGGTGTCGGAACGCGCGGCCTTCACCCGGCGGGCCGTCGACCGTCGTGACCAGCGCGCGACAATGCACGCAAACCGGCGGAAAGATCACGTCGGAAAGCCCGCGGGCCGCCTGCGTCAGCAGTGGGTTCATGCACGCCGCCTCCCCGTTCCTCCATAGCACACCTTCATCAGAAACAGCCCGTGGGGCGGGGCCGTTTTCACCGCGGGGATTCGCTCCTTCGACCGCAGGAGTTCGCGCACGTCGTCCACCCTCAGCCGCCCGTCACCCACCGCGACAAGCGCGCCGGTCAGGCTGCGCACCATTTTGTAGAGAAAACCGGCGGACTCCGCGGTGATCCGGATTCGCCGGCCGCGCCGCACAACTTCGAGCCGCCGCAAGTCGCGCACGGTGTCTTCGCGGGCGGGTCCATTCAACGCAATAAACGCCCGGAAATCGTGCCGCCCGCGCAACACCGCCGCCGCCGCCTGCATCGCCTCCACATCGAGCGGCCGGAAAATCTGCCAGGAAAACGCCCGCGTGAAGGGATCCGCATCACCCAGGCTAAGGTGGTACACATAGCATTTTCCCGTCGCCTGGAAGCGCGCGTGAAAATCCGGTGCCACGGGCCGGACCGATTTGATCTGAATCGCCGCCGGCAATCCCACGCGAAACGCCGCGAGCATCTTTCCCGCCGCATGCGGCCACTCGGCGTCAAAATGAAACACCTGGCCCCGCGCGTGCACCCCCGCGTCCGTGCGCCCGCTGCCGTGGATCCGCACGGGCGCCTTGAAGATCTGCGCCAACCGCGCCTCGATCACATCCTGGATGGCCGTGCCTCCCATCTGGCTTTGCCAGCCGGCAAACTCCGTGCCGTCGTAGGCACAGACACACTTCCAGCGGCGGATGCTCATGGCAGCACACCCTCCTCGGACGCCGGCGGCGGAAATTTCTGATTGAGGAAATCCTGCAGGATCAGCGTCGCCGCCCGCGAATCGATGATCCCGCTCGCCCGCACCTCGCGCCGCTTCGACTTCGCGATCGTCGACTCCGCCTCGTAGCTCGTCAGCCGCTCATCCACGAGATGCACCGGCAACCCGAATTCGGCGCGCAGGCGCGCGGCGAAGGCCTCGATTTCCTTCGCCTTGAACCCGGGCGTGTCGTCCATATTCAGCGGATGCCCGACCACCAGATCGGTTGCCCGGCGCTGCTTCACGACCGCCGCCAGCGCGGCCCACCGCTTCGCCGCCTCGACCTCGGTCAACGCGGGCAGCGGCGTGGCCACGCCGAGCTCGTCGCCGTAGCTGAGCCCGATCCGGCGGGCACCGTGGTCGATTCCGAGACAACGCATCCGGGCAATTCCGCCGTGGGCTGCCCGCCGGTGCAATTTCAATTGCGACCGGCCGGGTTCCGGCTCTCTTTCGCCGCCATGTCCACCGCACCCGTGCTCTCGCCCGCCGAACTCGCGCGCTACAGCCGGCACCTGCTGCTCGATCAGGTGGGCCTCGTTGGTCAGCAGAAACTCGCCGCCGCCCGCGTGCTGGTCGTCGGCGCCGGCGGCCTCGGCAGCCCGGCCGCGCTCTACCTCGCGGCCGCGGGCGTTGGCACCATCGGCATCGCCGACCTTGACCTCGTCGAGGTGCACAATCTGCAACGCCAACTGCTCCACGACGACACCAGTGTCGGCGAATCCAAGGTGACCTCCGCCGCGCGTCGCCTGCGGGCGACCAACCCGTTTGTGCGGATCGTCACCCACGCGGACGGCATCGTCCCCGTCAACGCGGTCGCGCTTTTTTCCGACTACGACGTGGTGGTCGACGGCACCGACAATTTCGGCGTCCGCTACCTGAACAACGATGCCGCGTTCTTCGCGCGTCGCCCCCTGGTCTACGGCAGTGTGTTCAAGTTTGAGGGGCAGGTCGCGGTCTTTGATCCGACCCACGGTGGTCCGTGCTACCGCTGCCTTTTTCCCGAACCCCCGCGGGCCGGGACCGTTCCCGGCTGCGGCGAGGCCGGCGTGCTCGGCGCGCTCTGCGGTGTCATCGGCAGCCTGCAGGCGCTCGAAGCCATCAAGCTCCTCACCGGAATTGGTGAATCACTGCGCGGACGGTTGCTGATGTACGATTCGCTCGCCCAGAAGTTCCAGAACCTGCAACTCAAGTCTGATTCGGGCTGTCCACTGTGTGGGGACCGGCCAGCAATCCGCGACCTCAACCCCGAGCGCTACAGCGCGGCGCCCTGCCCGGCGCCACTGCCGCGCGGGTCCGACGTCGAATACCCGATCGAGATCTCCGTCGCCGAGGCGAAAGATCTCCACGACTCGGCCCCGGAGCGGACCAAAATCATCGATGTGCGTGAGCCCTGCGAGTTGGAGATCTGCCAGCTGGCCGGCGCCGAGCACATCCCGATGCGCCAGATTCCCGAACAGGCGGACTCGCTGCCGCGCGATCAACATCTGCTCATCCTGTGCCACGTCGGCGGACGCAGCCGGCGCGTGACGGAATTTCTGCGGGCGCACGGCCATCCGGCCGTGTCCAACATCGCCGGGGGAATCGACGCCTGGGCGAAGGAAATCGATCCAAGCCTGCGGCGGTACTGATCGCCGCGCTGGCGGGGCGCGGCGATTTTGATCCTCCGTCCCGGAGCGGCGGTTTCCCAACCGCCGAAGAATCCCCGGCGACCGTATTTGGGCGGTTGGGAAACCGTCCCTCCTTCGGTTGCGGTTGCCGCGCCGGGAAAAATGCGCGCTACACCCTGCGCTCCGGATGCGCCGCCGCCGCCCCGCGGGCATAATCCGCAAACGCCGCTTTTAGGCGCACCGTGACCGTATCGGGCCCAACCGCGAATCCCACCTGGTCGATCGACCCAACCGGCACGATGTCCTTGGTCGTCGACATCAAAAAGCATTCGCTCATCCTGTCCAGGTCCGCGGGACAAAGGGTCGCCTCGCTGGCGCTCACACCGGCCCCGGGGGCGACTTGCCCCAGCATCAGACCCCGGGTAATGCCACCGAGGATGCCCGCCTCGAGCCGGGGCGTCAGCACTGCGCCGTCGCGCACAAATGCAATATTGGACGTCGCAGCCTCCGTGATTTCGCCGCGCAGGTTCAGCATCAACACGTCATCAGCGCCGCCGGCCCGCGCCTCGCGCAGACAAAGAATGTTGTTCAGATAGTTACCCGTCTTCCAGGCCGGGTTCAGCGTCTCGATCGGATTGCGCCGCAACCCCGTGGCCACCGCGAGCCGCAGCCCCCGTTGCGTGACTTCGGCCGAATTTTCCGGACAGGGCTGCACCAGCACCACGAAATCAGCCTGGTCCGCCAGCGCCACGTCGAGGCCGATCAAGCCTCCGCCACGCGACACCTGCAGCCGGACATAGACCTCTCCCAGGAACCGCGTGGCTTCGCGATAGGCCGCGACCGTCCTCGCCACTTCCATGAAGATCGCCGCGCGGGCCCACGGCAGGGACAGGTGCAGGGCCCCGGCCGATCTTTCCAAACGATCGTAGTGTTCGTCCCACGCAAACACGACGCCATGATACGTACGCCAGACCTCATAAATAGCGTCGCCATAGAGAAAGCCGCGGTTGAGGGGAGTCACCGACGGCTCGGTCGCCGCGTGGAGGCGACCATTGGTATTGGCCTGGATGAAGGGGACCGGCATGCGGAGGCGGACATTCGCCGAGGTTGGCCCGGGCGCCCAAGCAAAAAAAAGCCCCCGCCGCTGGCGGGGGCGCGCAAGTCGGACGCCGGCGACGGCGAATCAGCGCTTTTTCACCAGGCCAAGCGCCTTCTTGAGGTTATGCACGCTGGGGAGGGAAATCCCCACGGCCTTGGCAATCTCGCGACCGGTCTTGCCGGCGGCCACCAGCTGCTTCACCTCCGCGCGGGTCGCATCGGTGATGACCGCTCGGGTGCGAGGCTTCTTGCCGCCGACCTTCGCCTTGGCTTTGGCCTTGGCTTTGGCTTTGCCGGGCTTGCGACCGCGACGGGCACCTGCCGCGGATTTCACGGCGGCGACAAATTCAGCCACCGAGGCAAAGCCGTATTGTGCCGGCAGACCGCTCAATTCCTTCCTGAGCTCAAGTGCAATGGACTGTTCAAGGCTGGCGAGCTTGGCGCGCGCTTCCACCAATTCTTTGAGTTTCTTTGATGACATGGGAAATATACTATGGTCACCCCGCCACAGTATAGCAAGGGCAGATCGCCGTCCCTATAGTGCAGGGCCATGGCCAATATTTTTGACTGCGTAAGTTTGTGAGTCACACGGGTGTGACTTTTTTCCAGACAAAAGCGGGTGTTTTGGTTTGGGATAATATGGATGAATCCTGCCCATCCAACTATAGAAACGGCCGCCGAAGCGGCATCCGAGCGACCAGAGCTTGAAGTCGAGATCGTGGGGCCAGCAGGCGTGGCGTGGTTTGATGAGCAACTGACGCAGCGCCAATACCTGAAAGCGGGCCGGCCCGTGGGCGACTACCTGCGTCAGATTGTCAAAGTGCGCGGCCGGCCCGCGGCACTGCTGGCCTGGGGGCCGGCCTGCTACGCGTTGAAGGATCGCGACCGGTGGCTCGGCTGGAGCACGACGCAACGGGTGGAACGACTGAAACTGATCGGGCAAAACCGCCGCTTCCTTTTACTCACCGCCAAGGGCGAAGCCCCTAATCTGGCGACCCAAACCCTTGCCGCGGCGGTGCGCGCGTTGCCGGAGCACTGGCAGCGGGCCTTCTACGAGGTGCCGACCTACTCCGTGTTCTACGCGGTGCTCACCCGTCTGGACAGCGAGGCGTTCGCCACGCTCCTGCACGACTGGCTCCAGGCTCGCGCGGGCACGCTGCCCCAGGCGCTCGCTCTCGACGGCAAGATGATCCGCGATCATATCGGCCTGCTGACGCTGGCGCAGCATGAGGACGGCGCCCCGCAGGCCGTGGCGGTTTACGACCAGAAGGAAGGCACGCCGCGCTGCGAGTTGGTGGTCGCCACCAAGTTGCTCCAAGGCTTGGCGGCGGCAACGGATTTTTGTGGAGAGCGAGGCGTCAGCCTCGCGGCCACTGAACAATTGCCGCTGGGCAGCATGGAGCGGTTGGAACGGATTGTTACCGCGGTTGACGCGCTGATTTCACCGGACCCGTTGCGACGCGAGTTTTTTGGTCATCATCGGCTCGTGAGCACCCTCTATGGCGCCGTGAAGCCCGACCCGGCGGCGTTGGAGTTCGCCAGTCGGGTGGCATGTCTGGCCGCGATCGCCGACGCAATCCATGCCAAGCTGAAACCCGAGCCGGTCGATTTGTCGGCGGTGATGGAGGGCATCAACCAAGTCTTAGACGCATCGATCACCGGGGTGGCGATACCCACCAGATCGAATGCGGCCCTCGACCTGTCCAAGATCGACTTCCAGGCGCTCGCGAAGAAGTTCAAGCAGTCGAAGACCAAGAACACCGACCTCGAAATCCTAAAAGCCGCGATCCGCGCCCAGTTGGGAAAATTGATCCGCCTAAACAAGACCCGCGCCGGCTTCGCGGAAAAGTTCGAGGAGCTGATCGAAAGCTACAACGCGGGCAGTCGAAGCATCGAGGAGTTGTTCGACGAACTGGTGAAGCTGAGTCGCAACCTGTCCGACGAGCAGCAACGGCACGTCCGCGAGAGCCTGACCGAAGCGGAGCTGACGGTCTTCGACCTGTTGACGCGCCCGGGGCCGGAGCTGTCGCGCGCCGAGCGGGAGCAGGTGAAGAAGGTCGCCCGCCGCCTGCTGGAGCAGGTGAAGGCGTCGTTGACGCTCGACTGGCGGCAGCAGGCCCAGACGCGGGCGCGCGTGCGGCTAGAAATCGAGGACGTACTCGACCAGGGCCTGCCGGAGGCGTACACGCCGCCGCTCTTCCCGCAAAAATGCGCCGTGCTGTTCGAACATGTCTTTGAGACCGCGGCGGCGGCGTGAGGCGCCGCGGGCCACAAGCGGTTCATATCCATTATTTCAGCGGCAGCTCGAACAGACTGCAGCTCAGCGCCGGCACCTTCAGCGCCGCAGGCCGAAGTGGGCCTGGTTGAATTCCGCGAGCGCGGCCTGCATCGCCTGGATGTTCTGGCGCGGCATGCCGGGGCTCACCCCACCACCCACCGAGAGCACGATGCCCTCGCCGCCGCTCTTTTCGAGGACCGCCAGCGTGGCTGCGCGCACCTCCCCGGGCGTGCCGCGGACGCCGACCTCGAGCGGGTTGACATTTCCCATCAGGCACATGCGCCCACCGACGCGCCGCTTCACGTCGGCGATGTCGGTCTGCTTGCCCCAGTTGAGCAGGTTGAAACCGGCGTCGGGCAGATGTTCGAGGCACGCCTCGATCGAGGCGTCGTTGTGATAGAGTTTCACCCAATCCGGCGGGAAAGCATCGCAGATGCGCTTCAGGTAGGGATGGCAGAATTCCTTGTAATATTCCTCGTTCACGAAGCCGACGATGTCGTCGAGCACGAAGATGCCCTCGACGGTCGGGCCCATCGCCCTGGCCTGCGCCTTCAGCCAGTCGATGATGATGCGCGTGGAGAGATCGAGGAGCTTGTGGGCCCAGGCCGGTTTCTCGATCAGGTCGATCATGAAGTCACTCGTGTTGCGGGCAAAGCCGGCGGTGCACATCGGACCACGCGAGGTCGCCATCCGAAAGGCCTCGCCCGTGTCGAGGACCTGCTGCCGCTGCATGCGGAGACGATGCAACGTCAGGGCCATGAACCCGTCGGCCTCGACTTCGTAGCCAGCCAGCTGGTCGACATCCTCGATGTTGAAGAGCATGTGGCACTCGCTCGGGGTGTTGTTCGGCCAGAACTTGATCTTCGATCCCAACACCGACGGCTCCGCGGCCATGCCGTATTCCAGCCACCAGCCGGGGACGAAGATGATGTCCGGAAACTCCCGGTGAATCTGGCGGTGCGACTGGAACCAGATCTGCGGGTCGAGGAAGAAATCGAGATGATTCACGCCGACGTAGCCGGGGATCCACGGGCTGTCGATGATGAGCGCCAGCGGAACCTGCCGGAGTTTCTCGAGCCGGGCGGCGCGTTTAATCGTGTCCCATTGAGAGGTGGTCATGATCGGGAATTTCGTGCGTTTGACAATCGGCTGGGCCGGGACTCGGAGAGGCCTGCTCCAAGATAAATACGGAGAGATTTTCTTTAATCACTGATCCCCTCGAGACGCACGGCGAAAACCAGCGTGGGTGCGCAGGGGGGAAATGCGCCGATTCGCGAGGCTTCCCCACGGCTGCGACGAAGCGCAGCCCTCCGGAAGACGTGTTCCACCTCGGAGGTCTGCGCTTCGTCGCAGCCGCGTTTTCGATCGGAAACCACGGCGCCGACAAAGCGGCGCCCTCCGAAACTCCGGGCAATTCCGCCGGGCATCCGCCCACGCTCACACCTTCCAACCGGCCCGCGCATGCACCTTGATGAGATCGTTTATCGCCGCGTCGTTCGTCACGCGCCCGGACTTCGCGTCCCACTCGATCCGCTTGCCCGTGCGCATCGCCACGACCCCGAGCAACACCATCTCGGAGAGCGGCACCGAATACTCGAAGTTCGATCCCGGCAGCGGGCCCGTCTTCGCGATCGCGTCGAGCCATTCCTTCATCGGCCCGCCGAGCACGCGCGGAATCGTCGCCGGCGGCCGGTTCTTCTTGAATTCCTCCATCACGGCAGTCGGCAACAACCGCGGGCTGTCGGGACGGCCCCCGGGCGCAAGGAGCGTGTGATTACTGCCGAGCATGAGCATGCCGCGGGCGGGGAAACCGGACTTTTTCGAATCGTCCTCCCACCCCTTCGGGGGGGCGGGTTTCTTCTCCGCACCTTCCAGCCATTTCAGCGTGACCGGCGGACGGTTGCCACGCGCGGGAAACCTGTAGGTCAGCTCCGCCCACAGCGGCGCGATGTCGGGACTGACGGCGCTGACCTCCACGTCGACCGAGGTCGGGGCGCCAAGTTCCAGCGCCCAAAACGGCGCATCGAGCGTGTGGCAGGCCCAGTCGCCGAGCATGCCGTTGCCAAACTGCCACCAACCGCGCCACCGCACCGGCGCGATGCTCTCGTGGTACGCACGTTTCTCGGTCGGTCCGAGCCAGAGATCCCAGTTCAACGTCGACGGTGGCGTCTGCGCCGGCAGGGGCAGCGACGCCGGCCGCGCGAAATAGTTGTTCGAAAATGTGGGTGACCACGCCTGCACCTCCCGCACCTCGCCGATGACGCCGGCGTTGACCCACTCCTTCATCAACCGGATGCCTTCGGTGGCGCGACCTTGGTTGCCCATCTGTGAGACGATGCCGTGCTTCTTCGCCGCGGCGCGCAGCGCCCGGGCCTCGCCCACGCTGTGGGTGAGGGGCTTCTCCACGTAGACGTGCTTGCCACGCTGTATCGCCATCATCGCCGCCGGGTAGTGGTGATGATCGGGCGTCGAGACCGTCACCGCGTCGATTCGGTCGCTCATTTTCGCGAACATCTCGCGGTAGTCGGCAAAGTGCGTGACGGTTGAGAGCTCCGCGCAGCCGAGCTCGGAGTTTTTCTTCAGGTTCGCCGCCTTCCGATAGGTATCGTTGACGAGCGCCTGGTCGACGTCGCACACCGCGACGAGGTTGACGCGCGGGTCCTTCATCAGCTCCGCGACCGCGAACCAGCCGCGATTGCCGATACCGATGCAGGCGACGTTGATCTTGCCGTTGGGCGACCCGCCCGCCTGGCCGATGGCAAACCGCGGCAGCGAAAACGCCGTGGCCGCCAGCGCGGATGATTTCAGAAAGGTGCGACGCGTGAGGTTCATCTTGGGAGTGTTCATCAGAAGCAAGGGATGACGAGAGCCGAGCCAAGATGGTGACACGGGAAAGCGAAGATGCGATTAGATCAATGGAGGCGGGGTGCCCCCCACCCTGCTATTTTCAGATTCGCAGCAAATGCCTCGCGGGGTGAGGGCACCCCGCCTCCAGGGACGAACGAATGAACCGGCGATCACTCAATGCCCCACCGACATCGTCAACCGCCACGAGCGTGGGTCGCGGCCTGCCCCGGGGAAGGACCTTGTCCCGACCACGGAGATCGAGCGGGATCGCCGACCAGCGGGAGCCGGTCCCGTTCAGCCCGCGTCCGACCGCGCATCGACATACGCTTTCAGAGCCCAAAACTCGACGTCCACCTTTGGCCAATCATCGCGGAAGAGGACAAACGACACCCACTCCGCACCACATTCCGGATACGCCGCTCCGCCGGACGCCAGCGCCCGCGCCTGCATCCGCTGATCAAGCCGGAAAGCGATTGTGTTCATCCCAATCGCAACACCGAAGATCACGTTCCCCGTGGCGGCGAGCACGGCGCGACATTGCTGCCAGTCCCGGCAATGGATCTGCACATCGCCCAATTGGCGCAGCGCGGCGACCAACGCGTCGCCGATGTCGGAGTGGGCTGACCTTTCGTCCACGTGCGCCAGCACCGCCCGGTTGGTGGCAGTGTACAACGCGGCAGGAAGGCTGGGCGTCATGGATCTGGTCGTCCAAACCGGCCGGCCCGCCGCCCTGCTCAGAAATTGAAGGTCGAGCTGAGCGTGAACTTCCGTGGATTGATGTAGTAAAACCCGTTGTCCGTTTGGGCGACAGGATTGGTGCCGAGGCCGCCGATATTATAGGCGCCGTAGCCCGTGATCACGAGGTCCCGGGTGTTGAGGAGATTCGTGACATTGAGCTGGAAGCGGGCGCGCACCTTCTGGCTGAAACGATAGTCGTAGCTCGCGTGCATCGTCGCCTCAAACGTGGCCGGGGCGTACAGGTAGGTGAAGGCGGCCTCCCGGATCTGCGGCGCGGTGGGCGCGGTGGTGTTGAACTTCAGGCGGGCGTCGCGATTGCCAATCTTGCGGGTCGCGCGGTGATTGCCGCCGCCGCCGATGTTGAGCCCCTTGAGCGGACCACCCGTGAAGGTGTACGTGCCGTAGAAGTTCGTGCTGTGGCGAAACGTGTTGTTGGTGGTCGCCCCCTTGGCGATGCCCTCGATGGCGTTGTTGACGGTGAGGATGTCGGCGCGAATTTGCGTCGGGTTGATGACGGCTCCGGTGGGGGCGGCCAGGGCGCCGGCCGCGCTCCAGGCGGCGAGATTGGCGGCGACGTAGGCCTGTTGACCGGGCCGCTGCTGGATGATGGTGGCCTCGGGGCGCGCGTGGTTGGCGCTGAGCCGGACGTTCGGCAACGGGTTGGCGACAATTTCAGCCTCCCAGCCGGTGGCCTCGATGTCCTCGGTGTCGCGGTAATTGAAGTTGATCTTGTTATCCTCAGTCGCGCCCATGTTTGTCCAGATGCGGCGGATTTCCGTGAGATTGCCGCCGCCGAGGATGCGGTCGACCTGAGACGATTCATAGCGGCTGATGACGGCGTAGAGCTTGTTCTGCGCGAGGGAGAACTTCACGCCGAGGTCGGAACCCTTGCCCTTGGGCGGGCTGAAGCCGGAGCCGTCGTACTTGTTCACCCCGGAGGTCGGCAGACCGAAATTTTCCGAATAGTTGGCCTGCAGACCGAGCCACGGCAGCAGGTAGAACACGCCGCCGAGATTGCTGCTGCTGACGTTGACCCGTTCGTTCTGTTCGTAACCGGGACGGTTGGCTTTGATGGAGGGATCGAAGCCGCCGTAAATCGAGTAGCCGGTGATCGGATCGTTGGTGTACTGCTGGATGATGCGGCGCTTGAGCGTATCGCGACGAATGCCGGCGAGGACCGAGAGGCGCTCGTTGAAAAACGTGCTGGCGGAAACCACCTGCATGTACGTGAGGTCCTTATGCTCCTTGCTGCCGAAACCGATGTCGGCGTACTTGAACTCCGCGCCGGGGATCGAAGGCGGCTGGTTGCCGACGGCGTACGTCATCGGCTCGTCCCAGTAAACACGGTAACGAACGATGTTGCGGGCGTCAGTCACGAGCGGAACGGCGGGGTTGTTCACCCGGCGCATGCGGCGTTGCCACATTTCGAAGCGCTCGGGGCGGAAACCGCCGATGAAGCTGAGGCGCTGCTTGAGATCGAAGGCTTTTTGCCAGTCGAACTTGTAGGTGGTCAGGAAGCGCACGTCCTCGACGCGGTTGTCCTGATACTGGATCTGCTGATCGATGTCGGCGAAGGTTTTTCCAAACTTCGGATTGGGCTGGCCGTTCGGGAGGAGACGATTCACGTCGACGCGATGGTCGGTCGCCCGACTCTCGGTGTTCTTGGCCTCGGCGTCGTGGTCCATCCGAAAGTAGGCGAGCTGGGCAAACCAGTCGGCGTTGATGCGGTGGTCGACGTAGAGGACGTTGTTGTTGAGCTGCCGGATCTGTTTCGAATCGATCGGGCCGAGATTGAACTCGCGGGATGGCAACCGCGGGGAGTTGGCCACTTCGCTCCGGCCCTCCGGCTTGATCGCGAAGCCGGTGCCACGGGTGCGATACGAGGTGCGCCAGTCGAGCACACCCGCGGTGGGCGAGGTAAACGAGTAGACGAGGTACGCGTTGCCGCCAAACTGCTCGAGGCCGAAATTGTTCGGGCTGGCGATGATGGAGTTGTCGCTGTTGACCGTGGTGCCGTTCCAGTACGAGGCGTTGTCCGCATAGGTCGTCTGGTAGATCAGCGCCCGCGTCTCGAGCGTCTCGTGCTCCACGCGAATCTGGGTGTTGGGTCCGACCTTGTACGAGGCCGCCACGTGAATGGCGTCGCGATCCTCATAGGTGCCGTCCCGCCAGCCCTGGTTGCGCTGCACCAGGCCGTTGGCGCGGACGCCAAAATTGTTGTTGCCCCATTGCGTGTCGAGGGCGCTGCGCCAGCCCCCGTCGGAGTCCGCCTGCAGGCGAAACTCATGGCGCTTCAGGTTGAAGCGGGCCTGCTTGGTGAAATTGGTCGAAACCCCGCCGAGCGCCGCGTCGCCGAAGAGCAGGGAATTGGGGCCGCGGGCGAATTCGAAGCGCTCGGTGTTGTAGGTGTCGGAGTTGGCGTAGAACAGGAAGTAGTTTCGCGTCGGATAATTTCCCGAGCCGCCGGTGTTGCGAAAATTAAATTGGAACGTGCCGAAGGGGGTCTCGTTCTGCCGTTCGTTGCCCGGCATGACACTGGTCGCCCAATTGGACGCGCCCTCGAGATTGGTGATATTGAGATCGTCCATGAACTCCCGCGTCATCACCGAAATCGAGGCGGGCGTGAGCCGGAGCGGCGTATCGGCGCGACCGCCGGCGAGCGAGCTGCCCGCGGCGTAACCGGTGTCCTTGCTCGTGTTCACCTCGAACGGATTGAGGAGAACGGTCTCGCCCTTGGGATTAGGGGAGGAAACGACCGGGGCGGTCTGGGCTGGCGCCAGCGGCGCCACGGCGACGGCAAGCCACGCCGCAAGGCAGGCAATGAGGGGGAGGTTTTTCATGGTGTTTGAGAGGTTGGGTTAAGCGCCTTCCATTGCCAATCGACTGCGCCGGAACGGCCCCGCCCGGCGAGAAGCATCGCATGTCATGGACGGCTTGGGCGGGCCGGAGAGGATCCAATTCGCCCAGTGAATTTCGCGAGGTTCAGTCAAGTGGGGCAGGCACTTTGTTTCGATGGAAGGCGACGGCTTGTCGAGGTGAATTTCAATTGAGGCCGGTTCGCCGCGTCACCGTTGCAGTCATTCGCCTTGCGGCGCCGTGCGTGGCCTCGCATTAAGCACGCTTCGACGATGATCATCCACCCGACCCGCGAAGTCTTTGCGAGCCTCGCCCACCAGGGAAACGTCATTCCGGTCTACACCGACCTGATGGCGGATTTCGAAACTCCCGTGTCCGCGTATGCGAAGCTGAAGGAGGCCGGTCCATCGTATCTCCTCGAATCCGTGGAGGGTGGCGAAAATCTCTCGCGTTACAGTTTCATCGGCTGCCGTCCCCGCAAGATTTTCGCCTGCGGACCTGCAACCACCGAAGTGCGCGTGCCGGGCCAGGCCACGACCACGATTCCCACCCCGCGCGACCCGCTCACCCTCATCGAAGCGGAGATGCGCGGGTACCGGCCGGTGGTACTTCCCGGCCTGCCCCGCTTCACGGGTGGAGCGGTCGGCTTCATCGGCTACGAATATGTCTCCCGCATCGAGCCATCGGTGCCCACCGTGTCCACGGACGTCCTCGGGCTCCCCCTCCTCTATTTCATGTTGTCTGATTCGCTGCTGATTTTCGATCGCGCGAAGCAGACCCTGCGCCTCTGCGTCAATGCCCACGTCCGCGCCGGGATCGACGCCGGCGCCGCCTATGACGCCGCCGTGGCTGAACTCCACGCGCTCTTCGCGCTGCTGCGCCATCCCAGCGAACTCGCCCCGGCCCCGCTGGTCGACAGCCCGAAGATCAACGTGCCCCCGGGCAATTTCACCCAAACGGCTTTCGAACAGGTGGTGATCGACGGCAAGGAGTTCATCCGCTCGGGCGACATCATCCAGTTTGTGCCGTCGCAGCGTTTCTCCCGGCCCTTCGCCAAGGCACCCCTGGACCTCTACCGCACCCTTCGGACGGTCAACCCGTCGCCTTACATGTTCATCCTCGAGGCCGGCGATTTTTCCATCGTCGGCGCGTCGCCCGAGGTGCATGTGCGACTCACGGACGGTCTGGTGGAGATTCGCCCCATCGCGGGCACCCGCAAGCGGGGCGCGACGCCCGCCGAAGATCTGGCGCTCGAAAAGGAGCTGCTCGCCGATGAAAAGGAGTGTGCCGAGCACCTCATGCTGGTCGATCTGGCCCGCAACGACATCGGCCGGGTTTGCGCCTACGGGACGGTGAAGGTCCCCGAGATGATGGTCATCGAACGTTATTCGCACGTGATGCACATTGTGTCGCAGGTCGAGGGGCGGATCGCGCCCGACAAGAACGCGTACGACCTGATGCGGGCCACGTTTCCCGCCGGGACGGTCAGCGGCGCGCCGAAAATCCGGGCCATGCAAATCATCGCGCAGTACGAACCGTCGCAACGAGGAATCTACGCGGGAGCCCTCGGCTATGTCGGCTACGATGGAAACATGGATACCTGCATCATGCTGCGCACGGCACTAATCAAGGACGGCCGGATTCACATTCAAGCCGGGGCCGGCATCGTGGCGGACTCCGTGCCCGTGTCGGAATACCAGGAGACCATCAGCAAGGCCACGGCGTTGCTCAAGGCCGTCGAGATGGCCGAGCAGTTTTGAGGTGAATCGTTTGGCTTGGCGGTACCAACGCTGTGCGCCGCGGGAAGATGTCGGCGTTCCCCCTCGCCAAGGGAGGGAGGCAAAAAAAGGGAGGCAAAAGATGAAATCGGACCCGACTCAGCTCCGATTCTGCACCCCACATCTTTTTGCCCAAATGTTTGCCCGCCCGGGCACACCACCGCCGCGAATTTTCGACCCGAAAACGTCCTGTCGATTGGCAATCCGCCAGGCTGCCTGGTGTGACCGAAGTGTTACCAATTGATGTTCGATGGCACACTCCGGTGTGACACTATTACCCCACCCTAAGAGCTCCCAGTGCATCCTCCGGTCGTGTTCGCACGTAATGTAACTGGTACGAATTACGCTAACAGATCGGGAACAACTTCTTTCCTCATCCCTCTAACTCAAAAGGACCCACCCATGCCCTCAAAAGCAAAAGCTCCCCGCGACATCACCGACCCCGACGATTCGGCCGTCTCGGGAGCATCGACCACCGCCCTCACCGCCGCCCCGATGGATGCGCCGCCCTCCTTCCTTGAGAAACCCGAGCCCGCCTCCAACGTCCAGATTCCGCACGGCGAGCGCAGCAATCTCCAGCTTTACCTTCAGGAGATCGGCAAAACGCCCCTCCTGACCATCGCCGAGGAAATCACCCTGGCCCGCCGGATCCGCCGCGGCGACAAGGCCGCCCGCGACCATATGATTTCGGCCAACCTGCGGCTCGTGGTGAAAATCGCGATGGACTACAAGGATTTCGGCCTGCCGCTCCTCGACCTCATCAGCGAAGGTAACATCGGCCTGATCAAAGCCGTCGAACGCTTCGACCCGCGCAAGGGAGGCAAGCTCTCCACCTATGCCGCCTGGTGGATCAAACAGTCGATCAAGCGCGCCCTCGCCAACCAGAGCAAAACCATCCGCCTGCCCGTTCATCTGGTGGACAAGATCTCGAAAATGCGCCGCACCGCCATGGTGCTGAGCGAGCAACTCGGTCGCGATCCCACCGACGAAGAATTGGCGATCGAGCTCCAAATCCCGACTTCGAAGGTGGCGCACCTCAAGTCCGTCAGCGTTCGCCCCGCGTCGCTCGACGCCCCGGTTGGCGAGGACGGTGACTCCGCCACGTTTGGCGAAATCGTGGGCGACGCCAACGCCGTCAGCCCGTTCGAAGGCCTGCGCGACAAAAACCTCAACAGCGACCTTAGCGACATGGTGAACTCCCTCGACGCCCGCGAGGCGGAGATTATCAAGCTGCGCTTCGGGCTGGAGGGCCGCGATGAACTCACCCTGGAGGAGGTCGGAAAGAAATTCCGCGTCACCCGTGAGCGCATTCGCCAGCTCGAGTATCTCGCGCTAAACAAAATGCGGAAAGCCATGGCGAAAAATGAGGCCGTCCGCACGGCCGACGAGGTTGACGAGGAAAACCGCCAGCGCGATCGAATGGCGGTGATTCGCGAGTTCGTCGAGAGCAAGACGACAAGACAGGGCAAAGCCGGGCGCAACTGAGCACTACCTTTTAGGTTCGCTGGAGGCGGGGTGCCCCCCCCGCGAGATTGTGCGATCGCAGTGCGTTCTTCTCCGTTCCAATCGCGCCCTCCTGGGCCGATTCTTCGGTTGCGGTAGCCGCGGCGCGAAACCTGCGGGGTGATGGCACCCCGCCTTCAACAAGATCGGACAGTCATGGGGATCGACTCGGACTCTAGTGGCGCGACCAATAACTTTCGTGACGTGTAGCTGCGAGCGCCAGCGAGTGGACCACCGGCGCGCTCCACTCGCTGGCGCTCGCCGCTACTTGTCACGCTACTTTGCGGTCGGCACACTAGCCCCGCGATTATAGCCACAAAAAAGCCGCCCGGATTGCTCCGGGCGGCCTGGAATGTTCGTGAAGTGCAGGCCTTGAAAATTAGGAACAGCCGCTGCGGCAGTTCCTCTTATTCCTTCTTCGCCGCTTCGTCGAGGATGTCGCCGAGGTTCATCATGTCGTTGCCGGCGCTACGGTTGATCGCCTCGTAGGCCGAGGTCTCGGCGGCGAGCTCTGTCTCCGAGTAGTTGGCCGCCTTGATCGACAGGCCGAGGCGACGCTCTTCGCGATCGATCTTGATCACGCGGGCGCTCACCTGCTGGCCGGACTTCAGGACGTCCTTCACCTTGTCGATGCGCTCCTCGCTGATCTGCGAGATGTGCACGAGCCCGTCGATGCCGTCCTTCAGCTCCACAAAGGCGCCGAAAGAGGTGATCTTGGTGACGGAACCCTGCACGACGTCGCCGATCTTGAAGAAGGCGTCGATATCGGTCCACGGATCGATCGCGAGCTGCTTCATGCCGAGGCTGATGCGCTGCTGCTGCGCATCGACGTCGAGCACGATGGCATCCACTTCGTCGCCCTTCTTCAGGACTTCGGACGGATGGTTGACCTTGCGGGTCCAGCTCATGTCGGAGACGTGCACCATGCCGTCGATTCCCTCTTCGAGTTCGATGAAGGCGCCGTAGGTCGTCATGTTGCGGACCTTGCCGCGGACGCGGGCGCCCATCGGATAGTTGTGGCGGACCATGTCCCACGGGTTCGGCTCGAGCTGGCGGAGGCCGAGCGAGATCTTTTGCTCTTCCTTCTGGATGCCGAGCACCACCGCATCGAGCTCCTGGCCGACCTTGAGCAGTTCGGAGGGCTTCGTGATGCGCTTGGTCCAGGACATCTCGGTGATGTGCACGAGACCCTCGACGCCGGGCTCGATTTCCACAAACGCGCCGTAGGGCACCAGGTTGACCACCTTGCCGTGGACCTTGGCGCCGACGGGGAACTTGCGGTCGATTTCATCCCACGGATTCTTGGTGGTCTGCTTGAGACCGAGCGAAACGCGCTCCTTGTCGCGGTTCACCTCGATGATCATGACCTGAATCTCCTCGCCCTGCTTGAGCATTTCGCTCGGGTGCGAGATGCGGCCCCACGACATGTCCGTGATGTGCAGCAGGCCGTCCATGCCATCGAGGTCGATAAACGCGCCGAAGTCGGTGATGTTCTTGACCACGCCCTTGCGGACCTGGCCGGGCTGGATGCTGTCGAGCAGGTTGCGGCGCTTGTCGGTGCGCTGCTGTTCGATGAGTTCGCGACGGGAGAGCACGATGTTCTTCCGCTCGACGTTGATTTTGAGAACCTTGAAGTCGTAGGTCTGGCCCACGTACTGGTCGAGGTTCTTGGGCGGCTGGATGTCGATGTGCGACGCCGGCATGAAGGCATCGACGCCAATCGAGATGATGAGACCGCCTTTCACCTTGGCCTTCACGCGCCCCGCGGCCACGGAGCCTTCAGGAAACTTGGTGAGGATGTTATCCCAGTTTTTCTTTTGCTCGGCCTTGTCGAAGGAAAGCACGGGTGCGCCGCTCTTGTCCTCCAGTTTTTCGACCATCACTTCGATGGTGGAGCCGATTTGAAGCTCACCGATGTCGATGAACTCGTTGGCCGGGATGACGCCTTCGGATTTGCCGCCGATATCGACGACAACTTCATTCTGGCGGATTTCGGTGATGGTGCCCGGGACGATGGCGCCTTCCTTCAATTTGTCGAAGGACGACTGTGCGAGCAGCTCTTGCATTACTGAACTCATAGGCTGAAGACGTCGGCCGTGCGTCTGCTCCAAAGACGCGCATCCGACGGGTCGACCACACCGTAAAGTGCAGCCGGATTGGTTGATGGTTGTACTGGCGTTGGGAGGCTGGCGGGAGCTCGCGGCATTACGCCAACCTGACCGACTAACAGCCGCGAACGATCAGCGTCCCCTGTCCCAAATGGCGGCGCAAGCTGAAATATCGCCGGGTCAAGGTGGTGTGGGGGGGCATCTCCGAAAGGCGCCCCGAAGCAGGCGAATCCGGGCGCGCGGCGGCAGAAGTTGGCGGGATGCGACAAAGACGCCCAAAAACCGCCATCATGAAGACGTTGACTGTCAAGGATGCCCGCGCTCGCCTGGTTACTGGCTCAACCGCGCCCGCCGAGGAGAAGAGATTGGTGTGATGCTCGGTGCCGACGCGATCGCGCTGCACCCCGTGCAGATCACAGCGGTCGGGTTGCGAGCACACCAGTGCGGCTAGCTCGACCTCGCCGCGATTTGCGCCGGCAACACGCTGAGCGACGACGGCCAGTTCGTGACCGCCACCGATGCCTTCGGAAAAATCGCCGACCTCCGTCAGAGGCTGAATCGACACGTAAGAGTGCGCAGCTTGCTCGAACGTGCCACCCTATCCGAGCACGCCCTCGTAAATGCGGGCGAGCGGAAGCGAAAACTTGATCGAGCGGAACTCGGCGAGGGAATCCGGAGCGGTGTGTAGGCACGGGGCCCAGTCCTCCGCCCGGCGATGAATCGTCACTTCGCGCGTATCCTGCGCGATCAGCACGTATTCCTCGACCGTGGAAATCTGCGGGTAGTTGAGCAGTTTCTCCCGGCGGTCAATATTTTCAGTGGAGGGCGAAAGCACTTCCACGAGCAGAGTCGGATAACGGAGATAGTATTGTTCCACCCCGACTCGCTGGCAGGCCACCATCACGTCTGGATAGTAGAAAATGTCCTCGCGGTTGATTTCCAGCCGCACCTTGAAGTCAGCCATGTAGGCCTTGCACGGACCGCCGCGGAGCTGGGCATGAAACGCGGACACCAAGTTCACCGAAATCAGATTGTGCGCCTCACTCGTGCCGGCCATCGCGTGGACGCGGCCGCCGATGTATTCGTGCCGCACCGGGCCGTCGGCCTCGTGGCGGAGGAAGTCCTCAACGGAGAAGAGGAGTGAAGGGGCGCTGGTTTCCATGGGCGGAAAATTACCTCGGCGCGGAGTTGAGGCAAGCGTCGGGTTTCATCGGCTGCGGTTCCCGCCGGTCTGCGTCCCGTCGTCGTTGAGGATGGCACAAGGTCGCGGGCCATCAGGTCAGACGCTGATTCGCAGGTGGGCGGCAAGGCCAAACGCCGCAAGGGCTGGTCCGGCCCCCCGCGCCATCCCGTCAACCGCTTAGCTGGCGCCGCTTCGCGGGCCACTGCGGCTGACCGCCTCCTGAGGCGGCTCCATGCAATCCGGTTTCCCATCAGCCCCCGCCGACACCTTCGGCGCCATCCGGAGTTGCCGGGCGGCCCCGGGCCCGCCGGAAGCTTGCTTGCCTGCCCCCGGGACGGCGCTATTGCTGCGCGCGTGCTTCGCCGCTTCCTCCTCTTAATCACGCTTGCCGCCGGGTTTCCCCTGCGCTCGGCGGAAAAGCCCATCGAGCTCACGGGCGACTACCTCGACAGCAACCTGAGTGTCGACGGCAACATTGTCTACAAGGGCAATGCCTCGGTGCGCGGTGAAAACCTCCTGCTGACCGCGGATGAGATCCGGTTTGAGAAAAAGACCGAGACGTTCATCGCCACAGGCCGCGTGGTTTTCACCCGGGAGGGGGCCCGCCTCCTCGCCGATCGGCTCGAGTATCGCCGCACCGACGGATTCTTCTCCGCGCAGGACATCCGGCTGGGCAGCCCACCCTACTTCGCCGAAGGGGCGGCGGCGGAGGGCACGCCGTCCGAGATTACGATTCGGCGGGCCCGTTTGAGTTACGGCGAGCCGGGACCGTGGCAGCCCACCGTCGTCGCGGACACCCTCGTGATTTCGCCCGGGAGGGTCCTTCGCACCGAAAAAGCGTCGGCGGGCCTCGGACACGCCCAGCCCTTTGGGTTGCCGCGCTGGCAACACGAGTTGGCGCAGCCCTTTGCCGCGAGCATCGCGCTGGACGGAGGTTACCGGCGGTCACTCGGCGCGTTCGTGGAGGCCGTCGCGCTCGTACCGGTCTCACCCGGACTGCGCGTGGGCGCGGGCTTGGGTGTGTTTTCAGCGCGCGGCCTGATGGCCGGCCCGGCCCTGCGTTACGACTCGCCGGAAAACCCCGGGAATCTGCGCGGAACGTTTCGCTCGGGCTACATCAACGATCATGGCGAAAAGAAAACCGATAGTCGCTCCCGCCCGATCGCCGAAGATCGCGCCTACGCCGAATGGCAGCACCAGCAGCGCAGCGGAGACAATCTGACGCTGAACGCCCAGCTCAACTGGTGGAAAGATTCCGACGTGGTGCGCGATTTCCGGCCGCGCGCCTTCTTCCCGGTGCAGGAGCCGGACAACTTCGTCGAAGGGGTGTACACCGGCGCGAACTTCTTCGTGTCCGCCTTTGCGCGGTTTCAGCCCAACCGCTTTCACGCGGTGCAGGAAAAGCTTCCGGAATTGCGCTTCGATCTGCTGCCCCTCGCCGTGGGCAACGGCTTCTACACGCGTTTCAATGCCAGCGCCGCGTTCGTCAGTGAACGGTATTCCGCCTGGCCAACTCCGACCGTCCCGACCGGTCCCGCCATCCTCCGCTTGACGGTGCCCGGCCCGACAAACCTCCCCGCCCTCCCGGTGAAGCGACTACGCACGACCCGCTTGGACGCCTACTACGCGATCGAGCGGCCATTCGCGCCGACGGACTGGCTCGCGATCTCACCCGTCGCCGGAGCGCGCGTCACGTCTTACTCCCACACAATCCCTCTCGGATCCGTCCTGGATCCGAGCGGTTTATCCTGGTCAGTGGTCGATCACGGCGGCACCACGCGCGTCCTCGGTGAATTGGGCTTCGACGCCACGCTGCGCACCAGTGGCACCTTCGACTACAAGAATCCGCAGTGGAAAATCGACGGTCTGCGCCACCTCTTTACTCCACGCCTCAGCTACCGCTACATCCCGCGAGGCGATCACGGGCGCGACCGAATTCTCCCGATCGATCGGGAATCGTTCGCCACTTACCTGCCGCCACTGGGGCTCGGCGACACCCGCAACCTCGACGACCTGCACGCCACCAATACGCTCCGGCTCGGTTTCGACAACATCGTGCAAACCCGCGACCCGGTCCACGGGAGCCGCGATCTCCTCGTGTTCAAGGTGGCGAACGACTTTCGCGCCAAACGCCGGCCCGGGGAGCATGGCGTCTCCGAGATTCACGCCGAGATCGCGGCCATGCCGGCACGCTGGTTGCAGTTCGATCTTTATCAGAGCTTCTCTCCGCGGAACTTCGCGCTGCGTGAGTTCAATTCCGGCGTGACCCTTCGCGCTGGCACCGCGTGGTCGCTTCGCTTCGGAAATAATTTTCTCCGCGGACAAATCCAGGACTACGCGATCGACGGCCGCCGCCGCCTCAACGAGCGATTTGAGGCAATTTCCCGCCTGCACTACGACGCGCGGAAGCATCGCTTCAACGAGCAGGCCTACGGACTGGCACACAAAGTGGGCAACACCTGGCTCGTTTCCTACACGGTCAGCGTCTATTCCGGCCGCAAGCGGGAGAGTAACTTCGGACTCGACGTGCGGGTCGACGCCATTCGCTTCTGACCAACGTGAGCGTCGCCGGCAACCAGCAGCGCGTGTTTCTGCAACTCCTCGCGCGGCTGCGACCGCACTGGCACCGCGATGTTTCCCTGCCGGCGCGGATCCAACAGCTGCTGGCCGCGCACCGCAGCTTTGGCTCCCGCGACCGCCGCCTCTATCGCGAGCTGATCTATACCACCGTGCGGTTCCTCCCCTGGATCGAACCGTTGCTCGACTCCCAACCGGAGGAAACCGTCCGGCGCGTGGCCTGGCTGTCGGCTGAAACACCGGCAACTCACGCCTTCCGCGCCGCGTTCGCCGCCGGGGATCCGCCTCGCGGTGACCAGACGGAGTTGTTGCCAGTCTGGTTCCGCAGCCATTGCGCCCGACTTTTCGCCGGCGAGGAACTTGCCGCCCAATTACGTCGCGCGCCCCTGTGGCTCCGCCTGCAGACCGCGGATCCGGCACACGTCTTCGCCGAATTCGACGCCCTCGGCTGGACATGGCGGCGCGCGTCGGCCTCACCGAGCGCGGTTGGCGTGCTGGGTGAGGTTGACGTCTCCTCGACATATTCCTGGCGGACCGGAAAAATTGAGGTGCAGGATCTCGGCTCGCAACTAATTCTCTCCGCGGTTGGCGTGAATCCGGGAGGACACTGGCTCGACGCCTGTGCCGGGGCGGGAGGCAAGACCCTGCAACTCGCCCGGCTCGTCGGGGGCTCCGGCCAGGTCGATGCCCACGATGTCCGGCCCGCAGCGCTGGCCGAATTGCGCACCCGCGTTTCGCGAGCTGGCATCAAACATGTCCGCACCTGTACCGCGCCCGGGACCGACCGCTATGACGGCGTGCTCGTGGATGCACCGTGCAGCGGGACGGGCACCTGGCGACGCGCCCCCCATCTGAAGTGGGTGACGACCGACGCGCACATCGCACGGGCGGCGCAGACCCAGGCGGCGTTGCTCCGGCAATTCGCCGCCCAGGTGAAACCCGGCGGTCAGCTGGTCTATGCCACCTGTTCCCTGAGCGGACAGGAGAATCTGGACGTGGTGGCGGCCTTCCTCGCGGAGCACCGGGAGTTTCACGCCGAACCGTTCGCCAATACCTTTGGGTTTGAACCGGATGGGGCGGGTCTGACCATCTGGCCCGCCCGCCACGATAGCGACGGATTTTTCGTCGCCTCGCTGCGCCGGCAATAATTTCCCTTGCCGCGCTCCGCGCCCGCCCAACCATCAGCCGACCGTGGTTCCCGATTCCGATTATCGCATCAAGCTCCAGGTCTTCGAAGGCCCGCTGGATCTGCTGCTTTTCCTCATCCGCAAGAACGAGCTGGATATCTACGACATCCCAATCGAGTCCGTGACCCGCCAGTACATCGACGCGCTGCACGCCATGCGCTCGCTCGACCTCGATGTGGCCGGCGAGTTTTTCGTGATGGCCGCCACCCTCATGGAAATCAAGAGCCGCCTGCTCCTGCCGAAGGGCCAGCACGCCGTCGATCCCAACGCCGAGGACGAGGAGGTCGACCCACGCTGGGAACTGGTCCACCAGCTCCTCCAATACAAGAAATTCAAGGACGCCGCCGCGAGTCTCGCCCAGTTGGTCGAAACCCGGCAGAACCTGATGGCGCGCCACGTGTCGGCTCTGACCAGCACGGACACCGATCGCCCGCTGCGGAGCGTCGACCGGATCGAGCTGTGGAACACCTTCAACATTGTGCTGCGCCGACTCGCGGAGAAACTCGTGATCGGGGAGATTCATGACGAGACCGTGACCGTCGCGGATCAGATGGAATGGCTGCTGGCCCGCACGCGGACGGAGAAATCATTCGTCTTCTCCGAGCTGTTTCCCGCGGGCGTCTCCTTGCGGCGGCTCGTGGCGACTTTTTTTGCGCTGCTCGAGCTGACCCGGATCAAGAAGCTGCGCCTCCGGCAGAACGAGGCGTTTTCCGACATCCTCGCCGAGGCGGTGGAAGAAATCCCGGCCACCGCCGCCACTGTGGCCGAAAGCTTCGCGGTGGAAAACCCGCTTGAAACCTCGGAAATCCCACCCACGGTGACGGCGTGAGCAACGAATCCAGCAAACCTGCCCGCAAGGAACGCCGACCGAAAATCAGTGGCATTCTCGGCGTCGGCCTTGATCACGAAGACGGTCACAAGCGCATCACGACCGGAGAGAAGTTCGTTTTGGTTGGCGGCTCGCAAAACACCCACGAAGCGATGACGGAGACGATGGTGAAAACTTTCGAGGAGTTGAAGCGCCGCGACAAACACCTCGAAGCCCTGGACCCCCGCGAACTCGGTGATATCATCGAGCAGGTACGGCCGCGCTGAGCGCCGTCGCCATGTCCAAGTCATCGCACCCCCTCGCGGGATTCCCGGTCGACCCGACCCGACCCGTGCCCTCCTGGGTCGTCGGCCTGTGCGGTGTCGCCGCAGTTGCATCCGTGCTCTTTTCGCTTCTACTGCTTCTCAACCGCTAAATCACATGTCTGCCAATATCACCAATCTCACCACCGAGTCTTTCAAGACCACCGTTGCGACCTCCGCCTCCCCGGTGCTCGTCGATTGTTGGGCGCCCTGGTGCGGCCCCTGCAAGGCGATCGCCCCAATCCTCGAGGAATTGTCGACGGAACTCGCCGGCAAACTGACGATTGCCAAGGTCAACATCGACGAACACGAGACCGTCGCCGCCGAATATGGCGTCCGCGCCATTCCGACCATGATTCTCTTCAAGGGCGGCAAGGTCGCCGAGACTTTTGTCGGCATGATGCCGAAAGCGGCCCTCAAGACAAAACTCGCCGCGCACGTGGCGTGAGCCGGCTCCGGTTGGGCGACCTTCTGGAATCTTGACCCAGCGCGGAAGCCAGACCGTCCGCCCTGCCGTAAAGATTCAATGAACGGTGGAGTGTAGAACGCCAGTTCATCTTCGACAGCGGCGCCAACTAGAACCCGACACGTAAGTATCTGGTTTTACGTGGGCGCCGGCCTGCGTGAGCGGTAGTGCTTGGGGCCTTTACGCAGACCCCATGATCACCCCGGCTCAA
>SXGU01467066.1_pt1 | contig 63975 bp, 54 predicted proteins | sample 3174531 | NCBI WGS metagenome assembly SXGU01 (sample SAMN11356863, study PRJNA531348) | freshwater metagenome | isolation source: freshwater sample F1-140 | place: China: Fuxian Lake, Yuxi | collected 2017-12-25 | reverse complement strand
TCAACGCCAGCAAATTGGTCTGGTCCGCGATGTCCTCGATGACCCGCACGATCTCCCCGATCTGATCGGACGATTTGCCGAGCGTCGCGATGATCGTCGCCGACTGGGACACGGCGTCGGAGAGCTGCTGCATCCCCGAGATCGTCTCCTGCACGACGTCCTTGCCGCTCCTGGCCGTTTCCACCGCCTCCTGGGCGATCGAGGCCGCCTTGCCGGAGTTCTGGGCCACCTCGCCGACGGTCGCGTTCATTTCCTCCACCGCCGCGGCGGTCTGGGCCGTCCGCGCCGTCAAGCCGTCGGCCCCCTTGGCCATCTCCTCGGAGGTGGCGGACAGTTGGACGGACGCGGCCGCCACCTTGTCCGTCACATGGGCGACCTTCCCCATCATCCCCTGCAACTTTTCGATGAACAGGTTCATCCAGCCGGCCAGTTCGTTGATCTCGTCCTTCCCAGCCACCGGCACCCGCTTGGTCAAATCGCCTTCGCCCTCGGCAATGTCATGCGTGATCGCCGTCATCTGGTGCAAGGGCTTCAAGACCACCACACGCAGCAGGAAGTACATGGCCACCATCACGGCGAAGATCATACCAATGAGGACCATGGCGTTCTTCATAAAGGATTCCTGCGAAAACTGCTGGACCTTGGCCATGGGAAAGGTGATCGCGAGCATGCCGAGCGTATCCCCGATTTTCTTATCCGTATGGCAGCCGATGCAGGCCGACACCTGGGCCTTGTCCGGGGTCGCACGGCGGTAGAAGGCCTCTCCGTTCTGCTCTTCCACCCGCGCATAGGATTCGGCTCCGCTCATGATCGCCCTGATGGCCGCTTCTTCGAAGCCGTCCTTGGGCATATTGCTCGGATTCAGCGGAGTCGCGCTCACCACCCGCACGGCCAAGAGCCCCTCTTTGCTCAGAATTTCACCGATCTCCCGCATGGCCGTGGCCGGCAGCGGCACCGCCTTGGGATTGTCCGCATGGTCCTTGACCACGACCATTTCGCTCTTGGGCGTACCCTTGATCTTGGCCACATAGTTCTTGGCGAGGTAGGCGCGGGTCGTTTCGACCTGCGCCTGGACGATCTTGCTCCGTCCCTCCAGCATGCCCAACAGCTGACTCTGCGTCTGCTGGTAGGTCACCCACAGGCCGACGGCCATGGCCACGAGCCCGACGCCCGCGATCAACAGGAGAAACTTGGGTCCGATTTTCATTTGCTGCAACATGGCACTCCCCCCTCCTTGGTATTGTGCGGCGGCTCCATGCCCCGCACCATCCTCTGACGTCTGTGACGATTGAGCTGCTCCCTCGAGACTCCCTAAATCATGTTTATCACTTCGCCCGCGACATGAGACAAGGGCACGACTTTATCCGCATAGCCCCCGTCCACCACCGCCTTGGGCATGCCGTAGACCACGCAAGTCGCCTCGTCCTGGGCCACGGTCCGGCCCTTGGCCCCCTTGATGGCCTTCATCCCCTCCAGCCCGTCGTGGCCCATGCCGGTCAGGATGACGCCGATCCCGCGTCCCGAATAGATCTCGGCCACCGACTGCATCATGATATCCACGGAGGGCGCGTGAAGATGGTTCTCCCGGTTGGGGGAGAGGGCGATCGACACATCGAGCGCGCTCCGCCTGGTCACCCGCATCTGCAAGCCGCCCGGCGCCATATACGCAACCCCCGGGGCGATCGTCTGGCCGTCCTCCGCCTCGCGCACCTCGATCTGGCAGAGCTGGTTCATCCGCTCCGCGAACGGTTTGGTAAAGTATTTCGGCATGTGCTGGACGACCAGGATGCCGGCCGGAAAATCTTTCGGGAACAGGGGCAGGACATCCTGGAGCGCCTTCGGCCCCCCGGTCGAACAGCCGATCGCGACGATCTTGTTGCCCCGCATCACGCTGAGGGCCGACTGACTGAGCGTCGGCAGCGGCAGGGGCTTCGGCCGGCTGCCGTTGGGCCTGGCGAGCTTGCCCGCCGAACCGGCCGCCGCGATGATTTTGGCGATCAACTCCTGCTGGATCGCCACGATATTCGTCGAGACCCCGTCCAGTTGCTTGGGCAGATAATCCACCGCGCCCAGCTCCAGGGCTTTCAGGGTTTCCTTCGCCCCCTCCTCGGTCAGGGAGCTGACCATGATGACGGGGAGCGGCCTGATCTCCATGATCTTTTTGAGCGCCTCCAGCCCGTTCATCCCCGGCATCTCGACGTCCAGCGTCACCACGTCCGGTTGCAACGCCCCGACCTGCTGGATGGCTTCCTCCCCGTCCCGGGCCTGGCCGACCACGGTCATGCGCGAATCGCTGCTCAGCATGGTGCTGATCGTCTTGCGCATGAAGGTGGAATCGTCCACCACCAGGACTTTGATCGGCAGCTTGCTCATGGTCACCCCGCCTCACGCACCGAGATTCTTGAGAATTTTCTCCGTCAGGATCTTGGGGTCGAACTTGGTCACGTAATCCGTGGCCCCGACGCTTTTTCCCTTCTCTTCGTTGCAGACCCCGGTCAGCGAGGAATGCAGGATGATCGGGATGCCGGCGAAGCGCGGATCGGAGCGGACCTGCTTGGTCAATGCAAAGCCGTCCATCTCGGGCATCTCGATGTCGCTCAGGATCAGATGGACCTCGTCCCGGACCGATTTTCCCTCGGCCTGCGCCTTGTCCGCCAGCGCGGCCAATTGCGTCCAGGCCTCGCGGCCGGTCGTGGCTTGGTGGAACGACATACCGAGCCGCTCCAACGTCTTGCGGATCTGCGTGCGGGCGACCAACGAGTCGTCCGCGAACATCACGTGCCTGGCTTTGAGGTCGGTGTTGGTCGCGACTCCGGCGAAGACCTCTTCGTCCGGCCTCGGACAGATGTCGCTCAACACCTTCTCCACGTCCAGGATCAGAACCATCCGCCCGTCGTCCAGCGTCGTCACGGCGGTGACCGCTCCGCCTCCGCCCACATGGCGCATCAACGGCGGCGGCGGCTTGACCTGATCCCAGGACACCCGGATGATCCGATCCACCCCGGCCACGTGTAATCCCTGCAACGTCTGGTTGTACTCGGCGACGATGAGATTGCCCGCGTCGGACGAGAGCCCGGCTCCCTCTCCCAGATCGACCCTCAGCGCCAACACGAGGTTCACCACGGGCACCGTCTTGCCCCGGAGATTGGCCATCCCTTCGATGCGTCCATCCGTCTCCGGCACTTTCGTCAAGGGCGGCAATTTCATGACTTCCCGCACCTTGAAGACGTTGATCCCGAACACTTCCTCGCCCCCCAGGGAAAAGAGGAGCAGTTCCATCCGGTTGGCTCCGGCCAGCCTGGTCCGGGCATCTACTTCCTTGATGAGTGTCGACATAGCCGCTCCCCTCGAGCCTCCGAACGTTTCAACAACTGCGCACGTTTTGCACCAGCTCGCCGATGTCCAGGATCAAAACCACCTTGCCTTCCCCGGTGATCGTCGCGCCGGCAATGCCCTTGATGGCGGCCAGGTAGTCCCACATGGACTTGATGACCACTTCTTCCTGGGAGCGGAGCCGGTCCACGACGACGCCGATCTGCCGGTCGCCGACCCCCACCACCACCACGTAGAATTTGTCCAAATTCGGATCGACGGGCATCTGGAACTCCTCCGCCATGCGGAAGAGGGGCAGCACCCGCTCGCGCAAGTTGAGCACCTCGCGGCCGTTGATCGTTTTGACGTCATCCTTGGTGATCTTGACCGCCTCGAGCACCGACCCGAGCGGAATCGCGAAAATCGCCCGCTCCACCTCCACCAGCAGGGCCTGGATGATGGCGATCGTCAACGGCAGTTTGATCGTCACCAGGCTCCCCTTGCCCGGTTCGGAGGCCAACTCCACCGTGCCGTTGATCTTGCGGATATTGGTCCGCACGACGTCCATGCCGACGCCGCGCCCGGAAATGTCCGACACCTGGTCGGCCGTGCTGAACCCCGGCAGGAAGATCAGGCTCAGCACTTCGCGCGTCTCCATGGCGGCGAGTTCGGCTTCGCCGATCAGGCCTTTGGCCAAGGCCTTGGCCTTGATCTTCTCCACCTGCATGCCGCGGCCGTCGTCCTCGATGCGGATGACGATGCTGTTGCCTTCCTGGCTGGCCGCGATCCGCACCACCCCTTCGGCGGACTTGCCGGCCGCGATGCGATCGGCCGGCGGCTCGATCCCGTGGTCGATGGCGGTGCGCACCAGATGGACCAGCGGGTCGCCGATTTCGTCGGCCACCGACTTGTCGAGTTCGGTTTCTTCCCCGTGCAGTTCCAGGCGGACCTGCTTGCCGATCTTCTGCGACAGATCCCGCACCATGCGCGGAAACTTGGCCAAGGCCTTGCGGATCGGCAGCATGCGGGTCTTCATGACGGCCAGCTGCAGGTCGGTCGTGACCAGATTCAACTGGGCGAGAGTCTCGGAGAGCTCCCGGACTTTCGGATCGTTCTCGTGGATCTCCTCCAGCTCGCCGCCGATTTTCATCATGCGGTTGCGGCCCAGGACCAGTTCGCCGACCAGGTTCATGACCTGATCCAGCCGCTTCGTTTCGACCCGGATCGTCTGGTCCTCGTCGGACCGCTTGGCGGCCGGCTTCTCCTGCTGCTGCTTCTGCAACGCCGCGTCCAGCGTCTGCTCGTTGACCGCCTCCATCTTGACGAGGATCTCGCCGAGGGGGACCTTGGTCTCCTGCTTGTCCAGAGCCTCGATCACCTGCTCCTTGGACACCGAGCCCTGTTCGATCAGGATCTCGCCGAGCCGGGAGGGCGTCGACGGCTTCGACAGATCGCCGGGATCCGGCGGCGGAGCGGACGGGGCGTCGGGTTTGCCTTCGGCCTTCGCCGGAGACGCGTTCAGGACCGGGTCGGCATCGAGGCTCAACACCAAGTCCAGCTTGTTCGACATCGCATCGGTTTCCACATGCTGATCGGTCCCGGACTCCCGGATGTCCGCCATGAGCAGCTTCACGATGTCGATCGTCTCGAGGATGACGTTGATCACGCCCGGCGTGACCGTCATGTCCCCCTGACGGAGCTTGTTCAGGATGCTTTCCGCCCGGTGAGTCACATCCACCAGCCGCGTGAAGCCCAGGAAGCCGGCGGACCCCTTCATGCTGTGCATGGCCCGGAAGATCTCGTTCAGGAGCTCCTTGTTGCCGGGGTCGGTTTCCAAGGTGATGAACCGCTGATCCAGCAGTTCGAGCATCTCCTGGGTTTCCGCAAGAAAGTCGTTGCGGATCTCTACCATTTCGTCTTCCATGGTCCCCCCCGGTCGCAGCCTTCAGCGATCAGCTTTCAGCTCGGATGACTCCTCGGATTGACGTTCAATTGAATCCGCACTCGCCAAGAATATCGTCCACCAGATCCTGTTTGAGGGCGGTCGTACGGGACGCTTCCAGCTCTTTCAGCATCTGCCCGGCCCGTCCGTCGTCGGCGCGCCGCTCCCCCTCCGGCTTGTTGCCGAATACCACGATCATCTCCAGCAGCCGCCGTTGCACGTCGTCGAGAATGACCAGAATTTTCTTAACCCGCTGGCCGACGAGATCCTGAAAAGACAGGGCCGTCATGATGTCGAGCAGCCGCTTGTCGTCGACCGCCAACAGCCGCTTGATCGAGGCGATCCGCTCCGAAACGCCCGCCTCCAGCTTGGCCTGGGCGGCCAGCCCGGCGAGCTGATCCAGCAACTTCGTCACCTCCATCCGCCCATCCTGTATCTCCTCGGTCAGCCCCATCACCTGATGGGTTCCCTCTTCGGTCAACCTCGTGAGGTCCGAAAGCTGCGCGGACACTTGCGGCAGGTTGCCGAAGGCCGGCACCGCCGCCGACGCCTCCATGTCCGACACCGTCCGGACCGTGGCATTGATGAATCGACTGACCTCCACCACCTTGCGGTACAACTCCTGGCTCTCCTCGTTCACGATGGCCTCCTGCGCACAGAAGCGATCAGCGGTCAGGTATCGGCTCCGATGGATCGGCCGAGGCTGCACACCGATAGCGGATTGCTTATTTGAAAATCTTTGCCATCTTGTCCTGCAGCGCCTCGGCCGTAAACGGCTTGACGATGTAGTTGCTGACGCCGGCTTGGACCGCCTCGATGATGTTCTCCTTCTGCGCCTCCGCCGTCACCATCAGGACCGGAATCTGCTTGAGCGCCTCGTCGGCGCGGATCGCCCGGAGCATGTCGATGCCCGTCATGACCGGCATGTTCCAGTCGGACACGACGAATCCGTAGGGCTCCCCTTTGAGCTTCTCCAAGGCTTCCTTCCCGTTCTCCGCCTCTTCGACGTTCGTGAATCCGAGCTGCTTTAAGACGTTCCTGACGATGCGCCGCATCGTGGACATGTCGTCGACCACCATGATTTTCATATTTGGATCAGCCGGCATGGACCCCCTCCTCCTTGCAACCATTCAGATGCGCCGATGCTGCGCGCCCCATTTGTCGCTCCTGCGGATCGGCTTAGCCCGGCAGGTCCTGCCTCGTCGCTAAGCCGCTCTGCCGTTCCTTGTCGGTAGATCCGCGCGAAAACATGAGTAGAACCTCTCTGCCACGTACGGTCCTTCGTCAGGCTTTCTGGTACAGCACCGTTCGATGCGCGTGCACCGGCTTGAAGGCCTTCGAGACCTCGTGCATGGACTCCGAGAACCCGATGACCAGATAGCCGTTCGGCCGCAGGCAGTCGTACAGACTGGCGACGATCTTTTGCTTGGCCTTGTCGTCGAAGTAGATCAGGCAGTTCCGGCAAAAGATCACATCCATCCCCCGCAGCATCTTCAGGCGCGCCTGGTCGTAGAGATTGACGTTCATGAATTTGACGAGTTGTTTGGCCTTGGCGGACAGGACGTACTGGCCGCCCTCGTTGGTAAAGTATTTCGCGATGAGAGCCGGCGGAACGTTGCGCACCGAGTGGGCGCCGTAGACGCCTCGGCGGGCCTGGTTCAGAACGGTCTCGCTGATGTCGCTGCCCAGAATTTCGATCGACCAGTTGACCAGGGCCGGCCGTTCCAGCAGCATCATGGCCAACGTATAGGGCTCGTCCCCCGTGGAGCAGGCGGCGCTCCAGATCCGGAGCTTCGACGCCCCCCGGTTCGCCTCCATAATGGCCGGCACGATCGTGTCGTTGAAGGCGAGCAATTGGGGCATGTCCCGATAGAAAAAGGTCTCGTTCGTCGTGATCAAATCGAACAGGGCCGTCAGTTCGCTGTCCCGCCAGGCGTCGAACTTCAGGAGATTGTAATAGTCTTCGTAGGATCGGCAGTGCCGCTCGCGCAACCGAGCCTGCAACCGTCCCTCCAGGATGTATTTTTTGTTGTCCTGGAAATACATGCCGCTCCGTTCGTAGATCAGGTCCCGGAGCTGCTTGAAGGTGTCGGGGCTCAACTGCATGTGATACTCCCTGCCCGGCACGGACAGACCCCGGAGCCCATCCGCCGGCCGGCCCAGGCCCCGCCGAGGATCTTACGCCCGAGGCTCTCCGCCACGATCCATCTAACCGATCAAGAGCTGGTTCGACCGGCTGTGCACCCACTGCTGGATATCCCTGCGCAAAAACCGCCAATGCTTCCCGATTTTGGAAGCCGGCAGTTCGCCCAGCCTGGCCAATTTGTAGACCGTGGACTTGGGAACCCGCAGGAATCGGGCGACGTCCGGCACGGTCAAAATCTCGTGCTCGGACTCCGAGCGTGCGTCCTGGCTCATGTCGGTTGCTGTCAACAGTGCGTCATTCATATCGAATGGAGTTATCGGACGGCCGGCGGAGAAACTTGAGCCAAGCCGGCGGCGACCCCGGGCCACAAGCCTGCGGACAATTTCCTCCGGGTGTAGTACACTCCCCTCCATGGCGATCATCGTGTCGGTGGCGTCCGGCAAGGGCGGAGTGGGCAAGAGCGTCGTCGCCTCGAACCTGGCCCTCCTCATGGCGCGACGCGGCAAACAAGTCGTGCTGGCCGACCTGGATGTCGGCGGCGCCAATCTCCACGTCCTCTTCGGCCTGTTCCACCCGTCCCGCACCCTGACCGATTTTCTCGCCAAGCGGGTGGAGACGCTCGACGCCGTGGCCCAGCCCCTCGACGCCCATCCCGGCCTCCGGCTGCTGCCCGGAACCGGGGAAACGCTGGCCACCGCCAACATGCCCTTCGCGAAGAAAAAGCGCCTGATCCGTCACCTGAAGGAACTGCCCGCCGACATCGTCGTCGTGGATGTGGGCGCCGGCACCGGCTACCATGCGCTGGATTTTTTCCTGATGGGCGACGCCCATCTGGCCGTGGCCACGGCCGACCCCACGTCGGTGCTGGACCTCTACCGCTTCATCAAGCTGGCCGCCATCCGGCGGGTGCTGTCGGCGTTCCTCGCGCGGGATGAGATCGCCGAGGTCTTGTCCGACCGCGATTTCGCCAGCGTCGAGGAAGTGCTGGAGGCCGCGGGCAAGACCGGCGACGAAGGCCGGGTCCAAGCCGCGGACACGCTGCAAGGGTTTCGCCCCTACTTGATTCTCAATCGAATGTCCGGACGCTCGCGGGTCAACACCCTCCAGCTCAAGAACCTGCTGCAATCCTACGTCGGCGGGGACCTGGCCATGCTCGGCGAGATTCCCGAGGACGAGGCCGTGGAACGGTCCGTACGCCGTTACCTCCCGGTCGTGGACCATGCGCCCCAGTCTCCCGCCGCCGAAGCCTTCAACCGCCTCACGGATGCGCTCCTGCTGGAACTGCGAGGGAAGAGTTCTCCGTAATCAGTTCTCAGTGGTCAGTTCCGGACACTGAGAACCGAACACTGACAACTCTTCACCAACAACGCGCCCGGCGCTAGCTCCCGTCGCCTCTCGCGTAGGCCGCGCCCACGTGGCGCGCGCGCAGCCGTTCCGCTTGAAGCTGCAGGATGTGGCGGATGATCCGCTCCCGTCCCTCCGAGCTGATCGAGGCGAATCGCGCCGCGATCGTCACTCGGCCGGATCCGCCGCCGGGCGCCGCATCGGAGTCGTTGCGCCGCACCGGAATCGCCCGCACCACTTCGGCCACCGCCGAGATGGGCACGAAGGGCGGCAGGATGATCCGCAGCTCCAGTTGCGCGCCCGGCTCGAACCGGCGCGGCGTCTCGAAGCAGATCCCGCTGCCGCTGATGTTCACCTCGGTCAGAGCGGGAATGGCCACCCCCTGCGGGCTCATGCGGGCCACGGTTTTCAGGATCAGCTCCAGCGCCCAATCCACTTTCATCAGCCAGGGGGCGAGCCGCGCCTCGATCACAGTGGCCTGATCCGCCTCCTGGGCGGCGGCCCGGGCCAGCAGGTCGGCCGTCGGACGCGCGATAAACGCCGTGATGGCTTCGTCCACCTGCGGCAGGGAGCGGCTCTCGCCGGATTCCGCCGCCTCGCCGACCGGCCAGTACTCGAGAAGCAACCGGTCGTCGATACGCAGCAGTTCCCGCCGATCATCTTCGACCGGCTGGGCCTTGCGCAATCGCGGAGTGTCTGCCGACGATACGCGCGCCATCTCAGCACCTGGCCCCGGCGTTTCCGACGCCGGCCTTTTCCCGCTGGTACACTGGACCCTCCCTCGTCTGCGCCGCCCCATCCCGGGCGGACCGGTTCGTTTCGACGCGGTTCCGCCCGCACGTCTTCGCCCGGTAGAGCGCCTCATCGGCCGCCGCCACGAGATCGTCCACCGTGGCGATCTGCGGATCGGGCGCCTGGGCGATCCCCATGCTCACCGTCAGGCCGAAGCGCGCGCTGTCGGCGAGAAACGCCTGCTGCGCCAGCAGCTCACGGATGCGGTTGGCCAGCACCTGCGCCTGGGCCACGTCGGTCCGCGGCAGAATGATCGCAAACTCCTCGCCCCCGTACCGCGTCGCGATATCCACCGTCCGAATGGCCTGCCCGATCAACCCGGCCACTTCCTGGAGCAGCCGGTCTCCGACCGGATGTCCGAACCGGTCGTTCACGGATTTGAAATGATCCACGTCCAGCATGATCAGGCACAAGGGCGTCCGGTACCGTTCGGCTTCGCGGAATTCGCGGGTGAGAATGTTCGAGAAGGCCCTCCGGTTGAGCAGGTTCGTCAACCCGTCCGTCAACGCCTGGCTTTGGACCTGCTGATGCGCCTCCGCGTTCCGCAGCGCCAACGCCAGCGAGGTCGTGACGGCCTTGATGAGTTCCACCTGATAGGGCTCGAAGGGCTCTTCCGATCCCCGCTGCAGACGCAGGATCCCGACCAGTTCCTGAGCCACCCGGAGCGGCACTTCCAGGACCCGGCCCCCGAGGGAGGGAACGTACGCGGCCTGGTCCTCCGTGGTCGCCGCAACCGGCATCTCCGGAGCGGGAGAGGGCTCCGCGAGGCGCGCCCCTCCCGCACCCTCTCCGTCGGCGAGCAGGACGGCCTGGGCGCGCTGAATGGTCTCCGGGGCGGTCGCGGGGGCGGCATGGACCCACACGCGCGCGGGCGCGTACCAGCCGACACCGAGCAGGTCAAGATTCAGCATCGGCTCCAGTCGTTTCCCGACCATCTGGACGATTTCCGCGGCATCCAGAGTGCCGGCAAAACTCTGACTGAGATCGTTCACCAATACGAGGTTCTGGTTCCAGCGGCGCAAGCTGTCCCGTTCCCGGGCCAAGTCTTCATTGGCTTGCTGCAGCTTGTCGGATAGCGCCCGCACCTGGAGGAAGGATCGACGGACCTCCAGTCCCTGGCGCAACGCCTCTTCCAATCGGCCGGCCGCCACGGGGGTAGCCAGATAGTCGAACGCCCCGGCCCGCAACAACGTTGCCGTGCGCTCGGCTCCGTGGTCCCGTCCCGCCACGAGCAGGCAGGCATCCGAATGGGCGTCCCGGAGATCCTGCAGGAGCGCGAGGGCTCCCATCCCCGATCCAGGGAGATGGCAGATCACCGCTTCCACGTCGCAGGCGCTACCCTCTGGTCCGCTCCACACGTCGTAGCCGGCGGCCTGCACCCGCGCCTGGAAGACCCGCCGCACCGACGCAGTGGGGCTCATCACCAACACCCGGGTCCGATTGGGCTCATGCACGCTCACAGGCCACCTCCGTCTTGGCATCGACGACTTGCGCCCGCCATCGTGACCATGCGAACCGAGGGCAGGCAACTTCTTCCTGTGCCGAAGAAGAAAGCAAGGAACAGGCCAGCCATCGCGAGCCGTCAGGACATCAGATACAAGTGAGACACAGGGTCACGGGGACTCCCATGCGATTGCCGGGAAAGGGATGAGGCAGGGAGGGTCCGTCTGTAGGCAGTATTTGCCGAGGGGGGGACTATCCGGCGTCAGCGACCGCTCCGGTTCGGTCAGTTTCATGACGGCCGGTCATCGCCGGGATGACGTGGGACCCTGAATCTGGCCCGCTTTGCCGAGGCTTTGCTGCAGCTTGTACGCCTCAGGCGAAATGGAGACCCGGTCGTCCTGTTCGGAGGCAGGCCCATCGGACTGGGACTGGCCCGACTGGTCCAAGTTCAGCACCCGCTGATAGGTCCGAACCAGATTATGAATCTGACTGAATTGGATACTCACGTGGTTCTTCCTTGAATAACGGCATGAGCCGACCGGCGCCCCGGACTTCAGCCCCGGGCGTGCACCACCCCCTGGGCATGGAGCGCCACGCCTGCGTAGCCGGCCATGGCCACGCTGCCCGCCTTGGCGGTGCAGAGCCACTCCTGCGTCTGCGCCTTCCAGGCGGAAATCTTTTCCTGGTTTCGCTCCGAACGGCGGATCGCGTCCCGCATCAATAGGTCGAGCGAGGCCAGCGCGGCTTCTTCCCCGGCCAACCCGCCCGCGACGGCCTGGGCTTCCAAATCCGCCAGGACGGCGCGCATCTCCGCCAGCACCGACGCCGCATCCGCCGCCACCGCCTCCAGCTCCGCCAGGTCTTCCCGCTCGATGGCCGCTGCGCCCCGGTCCATCAGGTCGAGGTACCGCCGGTATGGCGTTTCGAGTTGTTGCGCGTGCATCGTCGCTCCTTCTGCCGGCATGCCGGCGTCCGGTCTCCGGATTGTTTACGCCCGGCTGTTCAGCGGCCGCGCCGGCGCGGCCGGTTTGGCATAGCCGGCCGGCATCTGCGCCCCGCCGGCCATCTGCTGGGCCAAGCCCTTCCAGCCCTGTTGCAGTTCCTCCAACAAGCGGATCACCTCCGCCAACGGGGCGGGATCGTTCTCGTAATTGCCCACCGTGATCCTTTGCAGCATGTACGTGTAAAGCTGATCCAGCTTGACGGCGATTTCGCCGCCCCGGTCCTTGTCCAGCACCGCCTGAAGTTCGGCGATGATATCCACCGCCTGGCAGACCAGCTTGCCCTTCTTCTTGAGGTGCCCCTCTCTGAGGCGGTCGCAGGCGACCTTCAGATTCAGGATGGCCCGGTCGTAGAGCATGACCACCAGCTCCGTCGGAGAGGCTTGCAGCACGTCGTTCTGTCGATAGGCCTGGATTTTCTGCGTCGCGAGCATGTCGTCTCCTTCTCTACCGTCGACTGATCGTGGATGCCAGATTTTGCAGGGAGGTGATCGAGTTCGTGATCGTCTGGCTCTGCGTCTGGAACTGGCCCAGCAGGGTCTCCAGGCGGGCGAACTGTTCCCGAAGCCGCGCCTCCTTGGCGGCGATCTGCGCGGACTTGCGCTCGATCTCCTTGTCGATATTGGCGATGGTCTCGGCCAGGCCGCTCAAACGGGTCTGGACCGTGCCGGTGGATTTGGTCAGCGTATCGAGGGAGACGGCAATGCGGTCCGCGACCCCCGAGGACACCGTGACCGTTCCATACGTGCCGGTCGAGGTCACCGGCGCCTTCACTTTCAAGCCGGTTTCGAGAAAGCCGGAGGCGCTGGTCAACACCTCGCCGACGGCGAGCGCCTTGTGGCCCCCGATCCGGCCTTCCACGTCCACCCCCTGCGAGCTGAGGGGCGTCGTCCCGATCCCCGACTGATCGGCCGCGGCCAGGGTCGAGAAGGCCACCAGCTTGTAGTCGTCGCCGTAATTCGTCGCGGTGATCGTCAGCGTGCCGCTGTCGTTGGACGCGCTGGCGGCGATGTTGTTGGTTGCGAAGGCGCTGTTCAACCCGTTGACGATGTCGTTGATCTTGCTCCCGGCCGCGAAGGTCGCGCTGGCCGCCAGCGGCGTATCGCCGGCGGACGTCGCGTTGGAATAGAGGCTCACCGAAATCGTCTCCTCCGCCGTGATCCCGGCGGCCGGCACGGCGCTGCCGGCCGTGAGCGTGGCTTTCGTCGGCGCCGTCAGAATCTCGATCGAATAGGCGCCCGCCTGGGTCGCGGAGGTCTTGCTCACATACTCGATCTGGGAGTTTGAGGGCACGCCAAGACCGACGAACAGCCGGGTCACATCCCGGAGGCTCTTGGCGACGGCGGCGTCGAACTTCGTTCCGTCCAGGGTCAGCTGCCCCGTGGTCTTGTTGGAGGTGATGCCGACCTTGCTCAAGCTGTTGATGTCGGTGCTGGCGCCCGGCACCACCGACGTGATGAGGCTCTGGATCTGGCGCTGGAGGGCGACCGCCGTGCGATCGCCCAGCAGGGGCTTGGCCGTCCCGCCCTTGGGATCGTATTTTTGCTGGTCGTTGAGATACTTCAACAGCGCGTTGTAGGCCGCGACGAAGTCCTGCACGGTCGTCTTGATGTTGCTCGTATCGGCGGACACCGTCACGTCGATCGTTTCGCTGCTGGCCGCCTTCAACAAATTCAGCGTCACGCCCTGAATGACGTCCGTGACCGTATTGTTGGACTTGGCGAAGGTCAGGTTCCCGACCTGCACGACCGCATCCTGGGCCGATTGGAGCGTCGGATTGAAGACGTCCACCGTGAAGGCATCGTCGGCCGCCAGCGTGCCGGCTCCGAAGGCGATCTGGACCCCTTCGTTCGTGCTGTTCGACGCGACCGCGCTGTCGATGTAGTTGGTCAGGGCGCCCTGCGTCGTGATCGCATTGGACCCGTCGTAGGTCGCGCCGTTGGCCCCCAGGTAGGTGATGCCTCCGTCGACCGAATACTTGTAGGTCGCCGCGCCCGCCGCGCCCCCCGTCACGATCTTGACCAGGATGCTCTTGTTCGTGGTGCCGGTATAATTGTTGCCCGAATTGGACGAGACCGTGCCCGCGAAGCTGTTCGTGGTGGCGGCGTAGGCCGCCTCCACCTTCTTGTTCGTGAAGTCCAGATTCGTGGGATTGCTGCTGATGGTGATCGTATTGGCGGCGCCGGGGCTCTTGGCCGACAGGACCAGCCGGTACGGATTCGATCCGGAGCCGTCGCTCAGGATCGAAGCCGTCGCATCCCCGTCCGCCGCATTGATCGCGTCACGGAGCTGCACCAGGGTCGTGGTCGTCGATACGGACACGCTGGTGGTCTTGCCGGCCGCCCCGACCTTGAACGTGAACGTCCCGCTGGCGCCGGCGACCGCGGTCGTTTCCTTGTCCACAAAGCCCTGCGCGGCGATCGAGTGGGCCTGGGCCAATTGCTTGACCTGCACCTGGTAGGCCCCGGGGGTCGCGGTGCTGGCCGCGCTCGCGGACAGCACCTCCACGCCCGTGGAGGACTTGGTGACCGACACGGTATTGTTGTTGAAGCTCGCCAGGGCGGACAGAGCGGAGGCCTTGTCCTTGAGTGTCCCGGCTTGGACGCTCAAGGAGCTCAGCTCCACGCTGGTCGTTTCAAATCCGGTTTTTTTCTGCTCCAGGAGGGCGATCGGACGGCGTTCGAGCTGGAGGACGTTCGTGATGAGTTCGTCGACGCGAATGCCGGAGATCAATCCCGACGATGACGTGATGCCCATACGACTCCTCTGCGGGGCGGACGCGGCCGTTCCGACCCCGCTTCGCTACAGCCGACCGATCCGCATCAGGCTTGGCCGCTGAAAAAGACCCCCACCAGCTCCCGCAGCCGGGCCTCGATGGATAGCTGGTCCTCCGAGGGAATCTGCCGGACGACCTTGCCCGTCCCCTGATCCGTCAACCGCACGACGATCCGGTTGGTGTCCCCCTCGACGCTGAAACGGACCGACAGAGAAGTGCTCGCCAAGGCCTGGTTGGCCTCTTCGATGGCCGCCTCGACCGCTTCCCGGTTGTGGCTCAACGAACCCTGGGCCGCCGCAGCCTGTTCGGGCGTCCCCGCATCCGGCTCGACGCCGCCGTCGGCATGACCGCCGGCGGAAACCGTCACGAGGGGCCCCGGAAGTCCCGCTCCGATTGGATGAAGTTCCTGGCTCATAACTCACCTATACGAAAGTGAAGCGGGGGAGGGCCTCGCGAGAGGCCCTCCCCCTCCTCCCGTTACCGACCGCCCAGGAGCTGCAGTGCGACCTGAGACGTGTTGTTGGCCTGGGCCAAGATGGCCGTGCCGGCCTGCACGAGGATCTGGTTCCTCGTGAACTTCGCCGTCTCGAACGCGAAATCAGCATCCCTGATCCGTGACTCCGACGCCGAGAGGTTCTCGGCCGCCGTGTTCAGGGTCTGGACCGTCAATTGGACCCGGTTCTGGATCGCGCCGATGGTCGACCGAGTGCTGTTGATCTGGTCGATGGCCGCGTCCAGAGACAGGATCGCGTTGGCGGCTGCGGTTTGCGTCAGGATGTCCGTGGCGCTGACGCGGTTGGCCGAGCTCGTGGCCACCGTCTGCGCCGTCAGGTTGCTGCCGCCGGAGGCCGCATCCTGGCCCAAACGGGACACGGCCGTGCCGGCGAGCGTGAACGAGCTCTTGCTGTTCAACGTCACCGAGCCGCGCGCGCTGTCGTTGGTGTTGGCCAACGTATAGCCCAGCGCGCCCGTGATCGCCGCGGCCACCCCGTCGACCGAGATGTTGCGGCCGTCCTTGGCGCTCAGCACCAGTTTGCCGGCCGAATCCAACGCGGCCGTCACGCCGGTATCCGTGGTTTTCGCGTTGATCGCGGTCACCAGGGCTCCGGTGCCGTCCGACGCCGTGATGTCCACCTTGCCGATGTCGATGCCGTTGATGTAGAAATCGCCGGCGACGAGCGACGCCGCCGTGATCGCGGCGCTGCCGGTCAAGGTGGTGGTATTCACCGTCGCGGACACGCCGCTGGAGCTCTTCACCGCGTTGATGGCCGCGCCCTTTGCGAGAGCCGAGCTCTGGCCGTTATTCACGGTGGTCTGCGCGGTCGCGAAGATCGTGGCGATCTCCGAACCCAGCAGCCCGGCCAGGCCGACCCCGCTGGTGCCGCCCGTTCCGTTCAGCGTGAGGTCCCGTCCGCCCGTGGCGGTGATCACCACATAGGTGGAGGCGGCGGATCCGGCCCCGCGCAGCTTGATGCCCACCACGCTGGCGAGCCCCAGGTTCGTGTTCACCGTGCTGATCACGCCGGTGATCGCGCTGCCGGTGGAGGCCGCCGTGGTGGAGGTGTAGTTGCCGATCAGCACGGTCGCCGTCGTGGCGCCGTTGCCGACGACCAGATAGGCGCTCGCGGTGCCGGTCGTGGTCGCGTCCAGCGCGCTGGTCGCCGTGGCGCTCCGTCCCCGGATCTCCAGCACGGAGACCGCGTCGTCGTTGCTGTCCGTCACCACGTTCACGTCGTTGATCTTGACCTGCCCGGCCGAGATGTTCGCGCTCGTGCCGTTGGTCGAGCCGTCCGTGAGGTAGCCGGTCAAGGCCGCCCTGGTGCCCAGGGTCTTGGCCCGCGAATCGCTGATGTCGAAGGAGACGGTCTGGCCGCTGTTGGCGCCGACCTGGAAGACCTTGCCGACGAAGGCGCCGTTCAACAGGCTCTGCCCATTGAACTCCGCGGTATCGGCCGTTCTGGTCAACTCCGCCACCAGTTGTTTGAACTCCGCGTCCAGTGTGGACCGGTCCGCCGACGTGTTGTCGTCGGAAGCCGACTGCACGGCCAGCTCACGCAGCCGCTGCAAGATGTTCGTGCTGGTGTTCAACGCGCCTTCCGCCGTCTGCACGAGCGAAATCGCGTTGTTGACGTTCCGCGCCGCCTGATTGAGGCCGCGGATCTGGGCGGACAGCTTGGTGGCGATGGACAGGCCGGCCGCGTCGTCGCCGGCGCGGTTGATCCGAAGACCGGACGAGAGCCGTTCCAACGACTTGCCCAACTGATCGTTGGACACGCCGACGTTCCGCTGCGCGTTGAGACTGGCCAGGTTGGTGTTGACTGTGAGTGCCATTGCGAATCCTCCTTGAAGGGTTAGGTTACCAACGCATCCGTGCTGGTAACAGCTATGGGTTGTTCTCGCTTATCCGACCGGCTCGCGCCTTGTTGGTTCGGCTCGACCTCCTTTCGTGGAGCTTGTCGGACATGCCCTGTATCGGAGGCTGTTCGCGACAACTTAAGACTCGTTCGATGCCCGGCAACAACCTCGTTCCGCCGACACGAACGGAGAGGAACGGACAACACCGGTCAGCCTCGTTCCGCGCGGGCCGGAACCGGCGGCGAACCGGCGGCCGACTCCTCTTCCGCCAGACGGTTCAGGAACCAGGCCAGGTCTCCCTTGCAGCTGGTGCAATAGAGTCCGGGATGGTGTTCGGAGGGACGTTTAAAATATCCTTCGTCCCACAAACGACGGACATCCTCGTACGACAGGTTCAGACAGTAACAGAGCATGTCCCGCGGCATGGCATCCCTCGTCGTGCGTCTCTCGTCGTTCGTGAAGAGTTGTCAGTGGTCAGTTCTCAGTTTCCGGAACTGACCACCGAGAACTGTATACTGACAACATTGCATTCACGCTTCACGCTTCACGCATTCAGGTTCCGGCACATTTCCCTGTCCTCCCACCTCCGCATCCGGCTTGTACGTTTGCATCAGATGTTCCAGGAAGGTCAGCGCGCCGCTGCGGCTGTCCAATCCGGCCACATAACAGATGGGCTTCGCGTCGCCCGCCACCGTGAGATAGTCCGCCGGCTCTCCGTTCTGCGCCGGCAGATCCACCAGCCGATGCGCGAGCGGCGGCAGATGAACCGTAAAGGAACGTTTCTCCCCTCCCGTCGAGAGCGTCACTTCCGGCTCGATCGGCCGGTGCTCGGAGACGTTGCCCAGGTACAGCCGGATGCGGAGCCAGGGCGGCAGGGGGCCCAGCGGAAAGTATCCGTGGTTCGGATAATAGTTGATCGCGTTGGTGAGCCCGAGCGCGATGTCCAGCGGATAATGGATCGGCGTGGCGCCGGGGGGGGCCTGATAGAGGAGTCCGTACTGATAGGGGTGCTGCTTCCCCTTCAAGCGATAGGCCACGTCGGTCAACACCAGCGCCGTCTCGGCAATCTGCGGAAAGATGGTTGCGAGATCCACGACCGTTTCCGTGAGCGGCAGCGTGACGGAGGCCAACTCCCCGCCGTGTCCGTCGTAGAGGGAGGCGCCGATGCGCGTGATCCCGCAGGACTCGAACCGGCGATAGGGATGCACCAGTTCCACATACTGCCTGGCGCCCGGGATCAGAAACGTGGCAAACAGCATCCGCCGCATGGACATGGTGCGCTCACTTGATATGTTGGATGGAAAACGTCTCTTCCGGCGCCCGGCTGTTTTCCATGAGCGTATAGAAATCGAAGGGGGCCCGGCCCTCGACGTGATACAGCAGGCTGCCCTCGGCCTCCGCCGCACTCGGAAAGGTGCGGGCGAGACAGAGGAGTTTGCTTCCCAGCCGGGGCAGCGTCACCGTCACCGCCCGGGCAACACGAGTGCCGCAACGTTGCGACAGGACCCGGACCTGGTTCGGTCCGGCTCCCCGGTTCATCAGGAAGAGGGACAGTTGCACGCCGGCTCTTACCGGCAGCGTCACCCCGCGCGAATAGTCGGAATCCGCCTCATCCAACAAGAAGCGACGCGAATGGCAGGTCGCAAAAGTCCTCGGCCCGACGATCTGAAAATGGTTGAGCGTATAGGGACCGCGAAACACCAGCAGCCCGTATTCCAGGGAAGGCTGCGAGGCCTTCCCCAGCGACAGGCGCCAGATTTCATTCGGAGCCACCTTCTTGGCATAGCTCGCCAGCAACGTCCCGTCGGCTGCATATTGGTCCACGATCCGCTCCATGGACGCCCACCGCTCCAGCCGACGGAGCTGGCCGGCGGCCGCCTCCGCCGGTCCGAACGGCACCCCCAAAGAATGGGCCAGGTCGGAGATCAGCACGTGCGTCTCCAGACTCTCGGTGCGAATCCACGGGCAGAACTCGACCAGGGCCTTCTTTTCATAGACGATCCGTCTGCCCCTGGGGTAGACCTTCGTACGGACTGCGACGTCAGGCACGGGGCCCTCCACCATCGGCGGCCGACAGCGGCGCCCGCCACAGATAGGCTTCCTGTTCCACGAACTCCTTGGCGACCTGGTCCGGGCGCAAATCGTTCTTGAACCCGCCCTGCCCGTCGAGGAACTCTCCGCCGGGGAACCATTGCGACAATGCGTCGCGATAGGTCTTGGCGTCGTGGACGAACAGAAGACCGCCGGCGTTCATGAGCTCCGGTTCGGCCAGCCTGGTCAGCGTCGGCACCCGCGCGCGCCCGTCCACGATCGCGACGTCCACCGGGCCGGCGATGGCCTCCACATACTCATGGAATTCCTCGGCGGTCCCGTCCCCGGTCTGGCTGATCGCCTGCCGCAGCAACAGGGTAACGGTCAGGGGCCCGGCTCGGAACGTGGTGTCCACCGCGAGCAGGGGCTTGGGAGAGTACCGGGGCTGGAGGCCCCCGATCACCCGCACCTGCTCGACCGGCACCTGCTTGGCATGCCTGGCGAGCAGTTTGTACACCCACGACTCCACGATCTCGAACCAGCCACGGTTGTGTTCGATGCCCAGGTAAACGCCTCCCGTCGTCCGGAGCCGCTCGCACAGATGGTAGGTCGAAATGCCGATGCCGGTTTCGACGACGGACGGCCGTTCAAAGCCCGCGATCGCCTCCCTGAGGGCGGCGAACACGTTGGGGCTCATGTTCGGTTGCAACCGTTCCACGTCCGCCTTGGCCAGCGACCGGTCCGGACGATGTTTGAGTTCGACGGGATCCACGACGGAGTTCATGACCGGTTCACCTCCTCCCGCCGACCGACGCCAGCATCGGTGCCGCGGCACATTGGCGATAGGCCGCGGCGGCCTTCAACGCCAGTTTTTGATTGGCCGGATCCCGCCTCAGGGCCTCTTCGTACAATTCGCCCGCGGCAAGGAACCGGCCGGCCAGGTACAAGCCGTCGCCGCCGACTTCGTAGAGAGCCGGATCGAGGGCCACGGCCGCCCGAAGGAACGTCTCGGCCTGGTCCCCCTGCTTGTGGCGGACCGAAAAGAGCCCCAATTCTTTCAACAGCAGCGGATGGTCCGGCAGAGCCGCCAGCGCGTCCGCAAACACCGACAGGGCGGACTCCGGGTCGCCGGCCTCCTCGCGCAACAGGGCCAGCTCCAGATAGGGCTCAGGCCGGGACGGAGTCAGGCGGATGGCCTCCAGGAACTTGCGCTCGGCTTTCGCCAAGTCGCCGGCCCGCCAGTACAGCTCCCCCGCATAGAGCGGCTGGTCGTCGCCGTACTCCACCTCCCGCACCTGATGCGCTTCCGCCACTTTCTGGGCCCAGGCTTCCGCCTTTTCGCGGCAGCGGCGCACCAACTCCTCCACGTTCATATAGCGGGGCGCGCGGGCCGCGACCTGCCGGAGCAGCGGCAGCGCATCCTGGGCCCGATGGCAACGGTACAGGATATCGCCCAGATGGAACTGGGCTTCGAGGTTGTCCGGAGCCTCCTTGAGCGCCGCTTCATACAAGTCCTTGGCTCTGGGATAGTCCTCCAGCCGCTTGTACCGGAGCGCAGCCTGCAGTTTCTGCGGGACCGTCTCGACCGGAAGGGCGCGCACCTGCACCAACTCGTCCAGCCGCTCCAGGAGGAGCGCCGTCCCGTCCACGAACGACGCCAACACTTCCTTGAGCCCGCTGTAGTACCGCCGGGCCCGCTCGATCTGCTTGCGGAAGCGTTCGTGGGGATCGGCAATTTCGTCGATGGTCTTGGTATCCTCCCGCGTCATATAGAGTTCCAGCCAATAGGCTCCCTCCAGCAACAGACCCATCAGCTCCTTCCTGCCGTCCATCATCAGGCTCGTCCGCTCCGCCAGCTCCGAGAGGTGCTGCGCCTGCTTCCCGTCTTCCTGCCCGCGCTTGATCAGCTTCTGGGCCTTCTCCACGTACTTCAGCATCTTCTGGCTGATCTTGAGCGTCTCGCGGGCCTCCGCATGAATCCGCCGCAGCTCGGCCCGGAGGCCCGGCGCATCCATCTCGCCCGGCTCCTCCCCCGACTTGGAGACAAAACGCCCGGTGATGTCGATCGGCTCGGCCGGGCAACAGTCGTCGATCGCATCCCGCAGGGTCATGACCTCCGTCCCCCGGATGCCGAGCCCGCCTTCCGTCGCGTTGATCACTCGCGCCGGGCTCTGCTTGATCAGATCTTCCAGCATGATCTTGAAGCTCATGAACAACGTGGTGGTTTCCACCGGACGCCCGAGGATATCTTTGGCCCGGTCGCGCTCCTTGGCCGGCAGTTGGCCGTCGTACGGACTGCCCTTCGTCAGATTGCCGGCGTGTTTTTTGGACTCGTAGCAGCAGAGGTCCTGCCCGACGAAGATGATCGGATCGGCGCCGATCAGCGTGGCGACGTTGAAAGCCTGGTGCGCGCTGGACTGGGATTGGTGATCCACCCGCCCCTTGGGAGACCAGAACCGGCTCAGGAACTTGTACAGGACGCCGCCCGTGTCGGTCGTGAACCGGCGGCCGGCGAACGTGCGGTAAATGTCCGGGTAGTTGGCCGGGTGGCACACCAGGATCGAGTCCGGGTCCATCGGCAGGTCCCGGAATTTCCGGTACGTGGCTTCGTGCGGATCGGCCGTGATCGTGACGTCCGGGACCACCCCGTGCGGGACAAGGAGCCGCAGGACCGTGTCGCAGGCGATGATCACGGCCCGGCCCTTCGCCTCGCGCAGCAGGTGCAGGTTTTTTTCCAGCGACGGACCGGCCGAGACGACGATGGCCGGACAGCCCTTGAAGAGCCCGGCGAACCGCGAGACGCCCGGCATCCCGATGGTCAGATGGGCGTTCTCCAGCGTGTTCTTGAGCATGCGCGGGCCGAGGTTCCCGATCGTGTTCCGGTTGATCTCCAGCACCTTCATCCGGTCCTTCACCCGTTCGACGAACCGGTCGTACTGGGGCTTGTTCCACTTGACGCTCGCAGAGCAGCGGACCGTATGCATCTTGTCGGCCGCGAACATCGTCTTGCTGACCCGGCCCAGCACGAAGTCGAGCCGGTTCAGGTCGTCCCCCACGACCAGGTGGACCCGGGAGTCGTTGAGGATCGCCGTGAGGTCCTGGTGGAACATGGCCGCATGGAAGACGCGGGGGTCCGCTTCGCAAATCACCAGCGAATGGCCCCGCTGGAGCTTGGACAGGACCGTGTGCGCCAGGTAGCCCAGGCCCAGCCCCAGCAGCACCACGACCCCTTCGATCCCGAAGTCGAACTGCTGCCCGGACCGCTCCGCCCCCTCTCTGGGGTCCGAGTCATAGAGCCATCGTTCGTTCCCGTCCTTCCGCTCACAGAGATTGAGGTACCCTTGCGGAGCCGCCTCGACCGTGATCGCCGAAAGGTCCGCGTCCATATCGGCCGGCCGGCCATAGTCCTTGCCGACCGAATAGAGGGCCGCCAGATTCCTGGCATAGAGGCTGTCGGACGTCGTGTAATCGGCAAAATACCGTTTCACCCGCGTTGCGTTGTCGCCGGCTCCCTCCCGCCACCCGCGCACCGCCGCCTTCCGGGCGAGGACCATGAGGCCTTTCTGGTCGTAGGTGCAGGTCACGGGCGCGAACCCGTTGCGCTCGAGCAAGAGTCGCAAGGTCGGCATCGAGAAGATCCAGAGGTGGATCGCCTGCAGGGTCATCGGATGCACCGGCCTCATCGGCCGCATGAGGGTCGGGATACCGATAAAGACATGGCCGTCGTCCGCGAGATTCCTCCGGGCCTGGGCCAGCAGAGCGTCCGGGTCCGGCACATGCTCCAGCACCTGCGAAAACATGATCAGATCGAAGGTCCGTCCTGCGAAGGCATCGGGGCCGTAGAAACCGGTCTGCACATCCAGCCCGAAGGAGTCCCTGGCGTAGGAGGCGAACGTGTCGGCCGGTTCGATTCCGCTGGTCTGCCATCCGTATTCCCGGAATATCGAGAGGGCCACGCCGGCCGCGCAGCCGACTTCCAGCATCGTCGGCGAGGGACGCCGGTCGTTCGGCACCCCCAGTTCGCGGGTGATCCATTGGTAGCGCGGCAGGTACACGTTCCGGTTGGCCTTGAGATAAGCGGGGCCGGGCGGCTCCGGACGCAGCTTCTCTCCGTAGAGCGTCGCGAGTTCCCGCTCGTCCAGCATCGGATTGGTATAGACGAAGCCGCAGCGCCGGCAGACCACATAGGTCACGGGCGTCTCTTTCAGATGGTCGAGATGCCGGTGGTAGGGGTCATGCTCGTACTGGGCGAGCCGGTCGGCGTCGTGCGCGCCGCAGATCAGACAGGCTGTGTCTTTCATCGAGACGTCCTTTCTCTCCGCTAAGGCTTGGCCCCGGCCGCGACCGGCTCCAAAGCCGGCCGACCATCGTCCGCGACGGACTGTTGTTTGTTGGACCTGGCGACCATGGCCAACCAGGCATCCAGTTCTCTCGTCAACGGGTGACGCGCCTCGGACAGGACCGGATCATTCATCTTTCCCACTTCCTGTCTGTTATTCCCGCGGATCAGTTCGCGCAGGAATTCGACCTCCGGCCCGACGTGAAGAAACAGGCGCGGAGACCGGAACAGGGTCGACAGGTCGCGTGCCTGCAAGACGGCGGCGAAGAGGGCCGGGGCCGGCTCCCACACATGGAGATGGCAGGATGGATCAAGGCGGGCGTCCAGCATTTCGGCCAGATGCCCGAGTCCCAGCCCCACCAGCAACAAGTTGTCCGGGGTCCTGGCCGGCAGGCGCGCGACCGACCGGGCCGCCCTTGCGCGGCTGCCTTCCGCTCCGTAGAGCCGGATAGCCGAACCGTCCGGTCCGGCCTGCGCGACGTTGTCCGCGTCCGATCCATTCCGGATGATCTGGTAGGAGCCGGCTTCCCGCCGCTTGCATGCCTCTTCCAAAACCTGAACCGACTGGTCTTTCAGCGCAGCCAGGTTCCGCTCCAGCAGCGATGCCTTTTGGGGCTTGATCAGCCCCCGGTACAGGGCATGGATCATGGTCCAGTCGTCCCGATCGCGCCCCGGCGCGGCGGACCGGTCCGCTTTGACAGCCAGGGCCCTGATGCCCCTCGGTCTGAAGGTTTCCAGCGCGACAACCCGAAAGCCATTTTTTCGCAAGTATTCCGCGAGCGTTCTGGATGAAAACAGCCGGACATGGTCGCCGCCGAACAGGCCCGGGTGCAGGGTACGTTTGGGAGCCAGTACGTTGGGGGTCCCGATGAACAGGTATCCGTCATCCGTCAATTGCTCCCGAATCGAGGCCAGAACAGGCGCCGGGTCCAGCACATGCTCGATGACGTGGGACCAGAGAATCAGGTCAAACCGCTCTCCCGGCAGGCTCTCGTCCGTGTAGAATCCGGTTCTGAGATCCAGGCCGAACTCGCGCCGCCCGTAGGCCGCCCATTCGGCGCCCGGATCCAATCCCACAGCCTTCCATCCCTGCAACGCAAAGGGCCGCAGCGACATGCCGGCGGCGCAGCCGATATCCAAGACCGATCGTCCGGCCCCGCCCATGCCTGTCCGGTCGGCGATCCAGGAACAGACGTCCAGCGCGACGACGCGGACATCTTCCAGATACTTCGGGTCCGGCTTGGGATGACGGTAGTCGGTCGTATAGAGCTGCTCCATCTCCATGGCATCCATCATCTGAGGCTGGTAGACGAAGCCGCAGTCCTGACACACGGCGTAGCGAACGGTCCGGTCCGTGCGGCCGGGAAGCTTGTGCAGATAGGGATCCGGCGTGAAGGAGACGAGATCGTGCCGGGCATGCCCCTCGCACACAGGACAGCGGGTGACTTCCAACATTCCGACTCCTCCCTACCAAGCTTGCTTGAGCCGCCGCGACTACCAGGTGCCGGCCGCCGCTTCGACCGCAGCCGGGTGCATCTCGCCCATCTTCACTCGAGCCATGAAGCTTCGATAGAGGCCCGTATTCCACCGGCGCGCCGACCCGGTGACATAGAGTGTCGAGGGGCTCAACATCCGCCGGCGCCGGTCTGCCGGTGCGTGCAGCGACTCGCCCAGCACCAGGGTGACCCGCTCGGACTCCCACAGAGGGCTGAGATCGCGCACCTTCATGAGCTGCTTGGCCAGCGTCCGGTCCGCTTCCCAGATGAACAGATGCTGGGCTCCGCGCAGCCGTCGGTTGATCTCCAGCGCCAGCGTCCCCCAGCCGAGTCCGAGCTGGACGACCGTCGCATCGTCCGAACCGAACTCCTCCGGCAGGTCTTCTCCGCAGGCATCCAGACGGCGGTCCTCTTCTTCGCGCAGGATCGGAACCTCCGGCCCTGCCGGCGTAGCGCCCCGGACGGCGCGCACCCGATGGCCGTCCGTTTCGAAGCGGTACCGAGCCACATCCAGCTGCCGGCACAAGGTCGGAAGCAGCCACCAGTGACGCCTGGTCAACGCAGCCAGGTTCCGGCCGAGGGTGCGGGCCGACAGCGGCTGCAACAGCGCGCCGTACAATTGGAGGATCGCCATGGGATCGTCGGGAGGGATGTCCGCGATGTCATCCGCCGGCCTGGCCATCACCCCCAAACCGAAGTTGGAGTGAAAATCGGCTTTTTTCTCGACGCGGAATCCGCTCTGCGCCAGCACCCTCGCCAGCGCCCCCGGGCTGTAGAGCCGCACGTGGGCGCCGGCCAAAAACCCGCTCGTGAGGCGCTCCATGGGAGGGTCCAGGAGGTTGGGAGTCGCCACGAACAGGATGCCATCGTCTTCCAGCAGGGCGCGCATGCTCCTCAACATCGCCACCGGATCGGGGATGTGCTCGACCGTATGGGAAAACAGGATCAGGGAGAACTTCCGCTCCGGAAAACAGTCGGGACCGTAGGATCCGGTCACGATCGTCCGCTCCGTCCCGCCCAGTTGCCGCCGCGCGAAGTCGGTCCAGGCCGGCACCGGGTCGATGCCGAACACCTCCCATCCCCGCTCCTGGAACGGTTTCAGATAGGTGCCCGAGCCGCATCCGATGTCGAGGACGGTCCTGCGGCGGACCAGCGGCTCCACTTGTTCCGCAACCCATGAGCTGACCGGAACGCCCCGCTCCATCTCCTTGGCCACCGCGTCGCTCGTCTTCAGCATCGGCCGGTAGTCGTCCTGGTAGAGACGCCGCAGCTCCTCGTCGTCCAGCATGGGGTCCTGATAGACATGGCCGCAGCCCGAGCAAATGGCGTACCGGACCCGCCCCTCGGTCGGGAGCGTCAGACGGAGCGCGACCCGGTCGTTGGCTTTGGTCACGAACTCCCGCCGCGCCGCCGTTCCGCATATCAGGCACCAGCCGGGCTGCATCAGCACCTCCCAACGATGAATGCTGAATGATGAACGCTGAATGTCGGACCGGACTTTTTAAGTCTTCCGCTCATCGTTCCGCATTCAGTACTCATCCTAAGATCGCCGTGAGCGTCAGATGCCGGGCCAGGAACAGGCCGACTTCGTCGCGCGTATCCACCCGCGCGCTCAGCGTGCGCAGGGGGATCAGTCCGACCTTCTTGCCCAGCCGCTTGCCGTCCAGAATGAACGGAGCGCGCGTGGCGGTCACAATCCCGCCCATTTCGCGATACAGAGGCTCCCGGTTCTGCCTGGGCAGGTCCTCGGTGTCCCCGACGCGCACGAGCGATCCGTACCGATCCATCCGCCAGAAGGTCTGGCCTTCCTCCACCGCCGTGAACACCGAATCCAACTCCTGGTCGAGCAGCACCTCCAGCACTTGGTCGATCAACCCCTCTTCCCTGATGGGATGCGTGATCTCCAGGAGGGTCACGATGTCGGTCCGATACCGCTCCTCCCGCTCCAGCCATTCGACGCAGTGCTTGAGCACCTGTCCCAACGTCACGTCGCGGCGGCTCAGCTCCGCAGGACGCAGAAAGGGCACCTCCGCGCCGCAGTCTCTGGCCAGTCGGGCAATGTCCTGGTTGTCGGTCGTCACGATCACCCGTTCGATCAGGCGAGCGGCCTTGGCCGCTTCCACCGTGTAAGCCAGCAACGGCCGCCCGCCCAGCCTGAAGTCCGGCTGGCCTTGCGGGTCGTCGCCGCGGATCGGGATGATGGCGATGGTGTTCATTTGAATAGCCTTCAGCCTTCAGCTTTCAGCGATCAGCTTTCAGCCGGCAAGAGACAACCTTCAGTTTCTTTCTTTTGCCGGTTGCTGAAGGCTGATGGCTGATAGCTTCCCTAGTCATTCACCGTCCGCTTGCCTTGACGGAGGATTTCTTCCGCCATCCAGAAGTCGAACTCATCGTGGATATCCACGCCGGTGCAGACGTCGTCCGTGACGACCAGGTCCACCCGGTCGCCGAGCCGCCGCCCTTGCTTGACGAATCTGGCCCTTGTGGCGCAGGCCAGGCCCGTGTCCTCCCGATAGAGCGCTTCCCGCTTTTGCCTGGGCCCGTAGCTGATGTCCGGCGCCAGCCTCACACATTTGCCGTCCTGCTTGCGCCAGAAATTCTTGTGGGTCTTGTAGGCGGCGAAGACCGAGTCCAGACTCTCGTCCTCCAGCAGCCGTCTGACCACCTGCTCGACGAGGGGCTTCTTCCGGAAAATGTCCGTGGGTTGGAAGAACACCACGATGTCGGTCCTGTACCCCTCTTCCCGCTCCAGCCATTCGATGGCATGGGCCAGGACCGGCTCGGTCGGCGTATCGTCCTGAGCCAACTCGGGCGGCCTGATAAAGGGCGCTTCCGCCCCATATTCCTCGGCCACCGCCACGAGGGCCGGATCGTCCGTCGTGACGATCACCCGATCGATCAGGGGACAGGCCTTGGCCGCTTCGATGCTGTAGGCCAGGAGCGGCTTCCCGTTCAGCACCCGGCGGTTCTTTCCCGGCAACCCCTTCGATCCTCCGCGAGCAGGAATGACAGCAACAACATTGACTTTCGATGATTTCATCATGTTTTGATTCATGTTTTAACTCCGCTGACGACCTGTGAGGCGACCGCGTCGGGACGGCCGTTATGGATCAGTTCGATCACCCGCACCACGCGATCGGCCCGCTTGCTGTCTCCTCCGTGATTGATTCCATGGTGGTGGTACACGGAGGCATAGGGTTCATAGAGAATCTTGTGGCCCTGATCCAGGACCCGTCGGGCCCAATCCCGATCCTCGACGCCCGCGATCTCTTCGTCGAACGGGATGCGCTCCCAGACCGACCGGCGGATCATCGAGTTGGCGTTGTGGAAAAAGTAATCCTTCTCCTGCACCCGGCGTTCGAGCCCGAACACCGTCAGGAGATCCCGTTTGTCCAGGCTGTTGGTGTCGGGCAACGGTTCTTGCTTGCCGTAGACGCCGGCCACGGCCGGGTCGAGTTGAAACCCCCGCCAGAGACGATAGAGCCACTGGTCGGTGGCCGGAATACAGTGGCCCGACACCATGGCGATGAAGTCTCCCTTGGCCGCCTGAATGCCGACGTTCAGGGACCGGCCGAAGGTGAACTCGCCGTCCGAGATGGAAATCACCTTCGCTTCGAACCGGCGCACGATGTCGAGGGTCTCGTCGGTCGAGGCATTGTCCACCAGGATCACCTCGTATTCGGCGAAAGCCTGCCGGGTGATCGCGGCCAGACAGCGCCCGATCCACTTCTGCTCGTTCTTGGTGCGGACAATGATGGAGATCATTCTGGGCAACCCAGGTTGAGGTTAAGGTCGAGTTCAGACTTAGCCTCCGCCGTAGCCCTCATCTCAGCCTTAACCTCAGCCTCAACCTTCATTAGAGGTCCAGCATCCCGAACGTGATGAAGTCGTCCGGCTCCAGGTCGTACAACACTTTCTTCCCGACCACCTCCGGCGCGAGTCTGGGGCTCAGCCCCCGATAGGGCGCCTTGAGGGACAAGAGGTCCTCGGTCAGGACCGTGCCGGCCGGAATCGCCCTGGCCGCCACCAGCGAGACCTGGTCGTCGTCGAACGTGTCGCTCTGCGCCGCAATGAGCTTCTTGCGGACATCGGCCAGCGGTTCCTTGTCCGTCTCCCGGATCGTGGCCACCAGCCGGCCCATCTCGGCGGGACTCAAGCCGCCCCCGCGCGGGAGATCCAGATCCTTGTCCAGGGTCAGGGCTTTCTCGATGACCGATGCGCCGAGCCCCAAGGCTCCCATCACCATGGTGACGCCCGGCTCGTTGTCCGTATATCCCACCCGCCGCCCGAACTGTTCCAGCCAGGCGACCACGCCCAGGTAGGCCAGGTTGACCTCGAACGGATTCAGGAAGACGCTGTGCAAGAGGGCCAGGTTATGTCCGTTGAACAATTCCACGGCCTCTTCGATTTCCGCTTCGGTCAGAAGCCCGGTGGCGAGGAACACCCGTTTCTGGCGTCCGGCCATGGCGTGAAGCAACGGCCAGTTGCTGGCGGCCACCGCATCCACCATCAGGCCGTCCGGTTCCAACGCATCCGCCACCGCCAACGAGTCGAGCGTGAAGGGCGCCACGACAAAGTCCACCCGGCCGGCGCAGTAGTCCCGCAGTTCACGCAAGGCCTCCGGCGAATACTCCAACTCCTGGGCGACGCCGCGCACGGTCCGCCCCAGCCGGGGGTACTTCAACAGGGGCCGGTCCAGCACGGATCGGACGACTCCCTGTTCGGCCGACCGCTTGTCCAGCCGGATCGCGTCGCAGCCGCTCTGCACCGCCGCATCCACCAAACGCTTGGCGGCGTTGAGATCGCCCAGATGGCTGTCCGTGATGCGGGCCAGCACATAGGATCGACGCCGGCTTCCCTGTATGCCGCCTGTTCGTTTTACCTGCGCCATCGTTTAACCAACGATGAACGATGAATGATGAACGATGAATGCGGGACCCCGGTCATTCATCATTCCTCGTTCATCATTCATCATTTCCCCTACCGATTCCCCCGTCCATCATTCATCATTCTGCATTCAACATTTCCCTGAAGCCTGCTCACCAGACCGCGCACATCCGTTCCACGATGTCCTGGTACGTGGCCGGCTTGTAGAGGCCCTTGCGCTTCAACCAATCCTGAAAAACCCAGTGGAACAGGGCGTCGGCCGCCTGGCAGATGTTCATCCCCTTGCCGTTCAACGTCCGATGGCCGGACAGGCGGGCCTGTTGCAACATGGCCGACTCGAACGGCGAATAGATGATGTCCATGAACGAGACGCTTGTGGGAATCGCAGCCATCAGTTGCGCCGAGCGATCCAGATTGACCAGCAGATCGGTGCGCGAGGCGCGGGCCCAGGCCATGTGAAACTTCGCCTGGTCGGTTGCGTCCGAAGCCGGGAAGGAGGCCGGATTCGCCGGCGCCAGCGCCGAGTACGGTTCCAGGCAGGTGATCCGTCCGCCCGGCAGCGTGCGGATGCCCGACTGGCCCTTGGTCGTGGCGTTGATGACCAACTGGACGGACGGGGCAACCTCCTGAATGACCGTTTCTTCGATCCAGACCACCGACGAACCCGCGTCCCGGAGCGCCTGGCACAAGGCCCCGCCCGATCTCCGGTCCCTGGTGGCAATATAGAGCCGTCCGGTCCCGATGGCCTCGGCCAGATACCAGGCGATGGCTTTCCCGGCGCCGCCGGCGCCGATCAACAAGGCGTTACACCCGGCCAGAGTCGTGAAATACGGCGCCACGGCGCCGGTCAGCGAGGTGGTGAGGCTGGCGCTGGCGCCGGAGCCGTCCGTATTCGCCCCGATGAGCCGGCCGTGGCGCGTCCGCACCACGATGTTGACCGCCCCGATTGCGGCGGCCTTGGGATCGACCTCGTCCAGGAGCGGAATGATGGAGACCTTGTAGGGCATGGTGACGCTGAACCCTTTCAGGCGCTCCTCCTGCCTGGCGGCCTCCACGAACCTCGCCAGCTGCTTCGCCTCGACGTCGAAGGGGCTGTAGAACGCGTCGATCTCCAGGCCCTGCAGCACGGGATTCCAAATCGAGGGGCTTTTGGCGAATTTCGACGGATTCTCCCCGACGATCCCCGCCAGCCATTTGGCCGACTCGGCCTTCGGATCGAGACGATTCGTGACATGCTCCTGAACCCCACACGTCTGTAACATCACATCCTCCTGCCTGGAACACGGAATAGCGTCAGATCGTCCGTCCCAACACCTTGGCAATGCCGTCGACCTGTCCCATGAGCTGACCGAATGCCTCGTAATTGAGCGCTTGCAGCGGGTCCACCGCCGCCTGAGCCGGGACCGGGTGGACGTCCAGGATCAATCCGTCGGCCCCCGCCGCCACGGCGGCCCTGGCGATGGGCGCGACATACTCGCGCCGGAACGTGGCATGGCTGGCATCCACGATCACCGGCAGGTGCGTGAACTCGTGCAGGGCCGGCACCGCCTGCAAATCCACGATGAAGCGCGACGCGGGCTGGTGGGTGTGCGGCGCGACGACGCCGCGCTCGCAGAGGACCACCCGGCTGTTGCCGTTGTAGAGCAGGTATTCCGCCGCGCCGAGCCAGTCCCGCAGGCTGGAGCCATAATGGCGCTTGAGCAGCACCGGCTTCCCCGTCTTGGCCACCTCTTCCAGCAAGGGGAAGTTCTGCATGCTGCGCGAACCGATCTGGATCATGTCCACATAGCCGGCCACCATGTCGACCAGCCGGACGTCCACGACTTCGGAGACCACGGGCAGGCCGGCTTGCCGCCCCGCCTCCTGGAGAAACGCCAGGCCCCGCTCCCGCAGTTCGAACATCTTTTCGTTGCGATAGGGAAAGGTCAGCGGCTTGAAAGCCCCGCCGCGCAGCATGGCGGCGCCGGCGGCTTTCACCTGCTTCGCGATCTCCAGAACCTGCTCCGCCCCCTCCACCGCGCAGGGTCCGGCCATGACGACGACCCGACCGCCGCCGATCTCCGCCGGTCCGACCGACACGATGGTCCGATGGGTCGGCCCATGTTTTGCGACGAGTCGAAGGTTGGTGTTCAGATCCTGTTCGCTGATGTCCTTCATCGGCCCACCGGGGCGGCCTCGACCAGCGACGCAACGCCGGCCGTCTGCGCGTCGGGCGACTCGATGGCGACCGCCTGGCCGGACTTGGCCGACCGGTAGACGGCCTCCATGACCTTCGCCAGTTTGGTCCCGCTCTCGACGACATTGGGATCCGGGTTGGTCCGGGTTTCGACGGATTTCAGGAACGCCTCCAGCTCCAGCGCGACCAGTTCCACCGGCGTCACCGACCTCAGCCGCGGGCTGGTGCAGAGCCCGTGCACCGGAGCCCAGATGCCGTTCTGCAGCTGATGCCGCACCTCGAACTGCTCGACCTTGTCGATTTCAAAATCGGCGCGGATCGTCTTCCGATCCCCCACCACCGTGACGTCCTTCGTCGTCATCGCGTTGGGCACCACCCGGTCCACCCAGTTGCCCGGCTGGATGTAACCCGATTCCACCTGGGCCACGATCCCGCTGGGGTACTGCAGGAGCACGATGGAGAAATCCTCCATCCCGCGCCCGAAATGGTCCCGGATCACCGCATAGACCTCCCGCGGAGACTCGCCGATCAGCGCGTTGAAGAGATCGATGAAATGAATGCCGTCCGTGTGGGTCACGCCCACGTCGGTCCTGGCACGCTTGAATCCCATGAACCGGCCGGAGAGGCACCGGATTTGGCCCAGCTCTCCCCGCCGGATCTGCTCGCGGATGTGTTGCGCGATCGGATGGAAGCGATAGTAGTAGCCGACTTGCAGGATGCGCCGGCTGCGCGCCACCTCGGCGGCCAGGCGTTCGGCCTCGCGGCCGGTCATCGTCATCGGTTTTTCGACGAAGACGTCCTTGCCCAGGCGCAAGGCCTCCTCGCAGAGGGCTGCGTGACTGTCCGAGGGGGTCACGATGTCCACCACATCGGCGTCCTTGAAGAACGGCCGGTACTCCCGCCCCACCCGGTCCGACGCGATGCCGAACAGATGCCGCGCCTCTCCGAGCCGGTCCTCGCTCAGATCGACGACCCGCAGGTCACGGATCTTCCCCATCTGGGCCCAGGCTCGCAGGTGGTTTTTGCCGAAGCCGCCCAATCCGATTTGCAGAATGTTCATGATGATTCCGGTGCCTCCCCCTGGCTCGTGCAGTCGTCCGGCGTAAAAGTTCGCCTGACGCTATCCAAGCTGCGTGCCAGATTGAAAAGAGGCGGAATCCAGGCAATTCATCGGGTTTGGAGGGGGTGCAGCGACTGAAAAGCGAGGAACCAGGCAAAGACTGCCGACCTGACCGGCAAGAAGAGCGTCGCCGAGTCAAGGACGAGTCAAGTGCCAGTCATCGAATTGACGAGCGCCGGCGGCTCAGCGACCGGCCGGGACGGAAAGAGTGAGGCGGCTCAGGATCGATCGGTAGGCCCAGGGGTTCCAGAGCCTGGCGGAGGGGGTACTGTAGACCAAGGCGGGGGACAGAAGCCGCCGGTCGAGCGCCGGCGGCAGTTCCGGGTGAGGCCCCAGCAGGAGGCTGACCTGGCCCGAGAGCCAGAGCGGGCTCAAGTCCACCAGCTCGAAGATCGCCCGTGCGAGGGCCGGATCCGCCTCCCAGACGAACAGGTGCCGGCCCGGACCCAGCCGTTCCGCCAGGTGCGACGCCAGTTCTCCCGACCCCAATCCCAACTGGATCAGCGTGTCTTCCTGCTCGGCCCAGTCGGCCAAGGTCGCCCGCTCCTGTTGATAGCCGTCGAGATTCCCCCAGGTGACGATCGCGTCTTCTTCCCCTCCGGCCCTGCGCCCTTCCAAGGCGACGAGGCAGCGGCCGCTGCGCCGCACCGCGAACGAACCCCGTTCCGGCCGTTGACAGAGAGGCGGGAGCGTCCAGGCCTGGGTCTCCGCCAAGGAGGCCAGGTTCCAGCCCAACCGATCGGTCGAACCGGGCCACTGCAACACGCGAAACAGTTCCAGCAGGGCCTGGGGATCGTCGAACGGATGATCCGGCTCACAGTCTACCGGCCTGGCGACCAAACCCAGCACGCCGTCCCCCTGAAACGCCCGGACCTGCTCGGTCCGAAAACCGCTCCTGGCCAGGAGGGTCCGCCCCGTGCCGGGACTATAGAGGCGGACGGAGGCGTTATGGAACAAACTCTCCACCGGTCTCCCGGCCGGGCAAGGTTCCAACAGATTGGGCACGGCCAGAAAGAGGAACCCCGCATCATCCACGTGGCGGCGCAGGAAGCGCAGCCGGGGTCCGGGATCGGCCAAACGCTCGATCGGCCCCCCCAGGATCAACGAGAAGGTCCGGTCGGGTCGTTGCGGCCAAGGCCGGCGCGAATCCGGCGCAGACTCGGATGATCGTCCGAGAAGCGAGGAGGTGGACGCGACCGAGCAGATGTCCCAGCCCCGCTCGCGAAAGGGAGCGAGCAACCCGCGATGGTCGACGACTCCCGCCAGTCCTTCTCCGATCGCCAGCAGGGTCCGGTGAGGGACAAGCGGCTCGACGAGATCGGCCAGCCAGGAGCCGAGATCGGACCCGACCGACCGGGGAGCGGCGCCGGAATCATGGCCGCACAAGGCCTCGTCATCCGGCAAGGGGTCCTGGTATACATGCCCGCAGGTCCGGCAGAGGACAAAGCAGGCGCGGGCCCCGTCGGGCCTGGGCCCGCCCCAAGCCAGCTCCTGCCGCTGCGACGAGCCGCAAATTTGGCACCACCCGCCCTGCATCGCATCCCCTCACGGTCAATCGGCAGGGAGCCACGAAAGAACCCCTGCACATGCCTATCGTGTGGAAGACACAAGAACTTGAGGTGTCACCGGACGGGAACGGGAACGACTCGAAGAACGGGAGAGAAGGAGACGCAACGGAAGGCACCGGTGTTCGTCGCTCAAAAAAACGAATCTCGTATCTCGTCGTTCGTGAAGAGTGCTCCGTGTTCGGTTATCAGTTCTCCGTGTCCGGAACTGACCGCGGAGAACCGAATACTGACAACCCCGTCTCACGCTTCACGTGACCGAAGCCGGCATGTGGCGCTGTGCGACGAACTGTTCGATCGCCTTCTGCACCGTGCCGCCCCACCCGCGGAACTCGATGAATTCGGTCCGGTAGAACTGGAACTCCAACCCGACCAGCGGCCGGACCGCGGAGCCGGAGATATTCTTCACGATGCCGGACAGGTTGGCGACGTGCCCGATCCCCGGCAGCTCGAACTCCAGCCGGACAGCGGCGCCGGACATCATCCAACGAGCCGATCCGGTCAGCGCCGCCCGACATCCGGCGATGCTCAAGTCCTGCAACACGCCGACGACCGGCGGCTCCTGAAACGGAGCGCCGGCGGCGCCGGGCAGCGCTTCGGACCGCACCATGATCGGCTGATGGACGGGAATGCGGGGATGTTTCCGCAGCAGGATCTCTTCAATCCGTTCGGGAAAGGACAAAAACAGGAGCGGTTCAGGCGCAAGCTGCCCCCCGCGAATCTCGCTCCGATAGCCCACGACCTTGCCCTCGTGGATGTAGCGCACGACGCAGGGGTTGCCCGGACGGCATTCCACCGGCTGCCCCTCTTGATAGGGCAACCCGCTGATGACGAACGCCCCCTCCTTCCACCCCAGCAACGTGGCGCAGGTTTGCAGATCCTGCCGGTCCAGCGGGATCGTGTACTGCAGCAACACACCGACGGAGAGCAGACTGGTAGGGGCTTCAACCATGATACAAGGCTTATCGGCGGGGGACGCTCAGGCCTTGAGAGGCGGGGCCAGAGAACGATGAACGCGGAATGATGAACGATGAATGATCCGGCCGGGAAATCGGCCGTTCATCATTCAGCATTCAGCACTCATCATTTCTCAGCATCCGGCCAAGGCCGCCTCGGGCCGGTCCAGATAGTCGGATGGGTTGAGGCCGATCTCCGCCGGGTCCAGGACGCGGCCGATCGAACGGGCGTCTCCCGGCTCGCGGTCCGACAGGTTCAACACCTCCGGGTGCAGGATGGGCCTGGCATCCCGGTCGCGCACCACCAACAGCTTCGGCTGCAAGGGCTGCTCCGGATAGACCTGCATCACGATCCCGATCTCTCCGCTCTTCAGAGCCACACAGGATCCCACCGGGTAGACGCTCACGCAGCGGATGAACCGTTCGACGAGGCCCGGATCCACATGGCCTTTCTTCCCCAGGTCGTAGAGAAATTGCAGCGCTTTGAACGGCGGCATGGCCTTGTGGTACACCCGGTCGCTCGTGATGGCGTCGTAGATGTCCACGATGCTGCCGATCAGCCCGAACTGCGACAACTCATGCTTTTTGCGTTGATGCGGGTAGCCGCTCCCGTCCACCCGTTCATGATGCTCCAGCGCCGGTTTAATGCAACATTCATGGAGACCGGGCGTGCTGGACAAGATTTGCGCGCCGTGCAAGGCATGTTCTTTGATGATCTCGTATTCGCTCGCTTCGAAACGGCCCGGCTTGTTGAGAATCTCCAGCGGCACCCGGGTCTTGCCCACGTCGTGCAGGAGGGTCCCCATGCCCAGCAGGTGCAGGGTGGCCCGGTCCATCCCCAGGCTCCGGCCCATGGCGAGGGCCAGGACCGAGGTGTTGACGCTGTGGAAGAAGGTGTACTCGTCGAAGTTTTTCAGGCGGGACAGGCTGGTCAGCGCCGCCAGGTTCCGCAGCACGCTGTCGGCCATCCCGTCCACCACGCGGGCCACGGCGTCCGTATTGATCTCCCGTCCCATGCGCAAGTCGCCCATGGCCTGTTGCACGATGGCCTTGGCATCCCGGTAGACTTTCTTGGCGACCAGCAGCTCCTCGTCGAAGGAGGTCGGCTCGATTGCCGTCGGCTCGGTCGCCGTCGGTTCGACCACCGCCGGAGCAATCGCCTCCGGTTCGGGCCGGGCCGGCTCGGGACTCGGACCGTCCGAGCCGGTCGGCGGTGACGGCGCGCCCAGCGACTCGCGCCCCGCATGGGTGAAGACATCCACGTCGACGACGTCGGCTCCCCGCTCCGTCTCGATCTCGACGGATCGGACGCCGCAACGGCTGAGCATCCGAATTTGTTCGTGATCCGTAATCGGCAGGCGATACCGGTAGGCGGAGTTCTCCAGCTCCGGCTTGTCCAGCCCCCAGAGAAACATGCCGACCGTCAGCTGTTCGATGGAAATCCGCTTGCGCATAGGCTCCCGATCAGGCGGCCGTCATTCGTGCGCTACATTGGTCGGCGATGCCGGCGGCGGGATCCGGTCCGCTTGGCCCGGCGTGATCGCCCCCTTCGGCATCCCGAAGACGACGCAGACGCTCCCGACTTGAGCTGATGGCGTAGATCCCCGGCCGGTTCATCGTTCCAATAGCAATTCAATGCCCTGTATCGGCTGAGTCGCATGAAAACTTGATCGGAGGCGGCCAACCGGGCCAGGAGCCAGTTTCCGGCCGACATGAGCTATGAGATCAGGCCCCCGATGAACGGCTTGTTGGGTATGGCGGAACTGCTCCAGGACAGTCTCCTCCAGGCTCGCCAACGCCGGCACGTCGACACGATCTGCCAGTCGGGAAACGGCTTGCCGAGGATCGGCAACGATACCCTGGATTTCTCCAAGACGGAACAGGGGTCGGTCACGGTGCGCGTCGAACACGACATCGCAAATGATGCATGCGGGATGATGAATGATGAATTGGCGGCAAGGAACGAGGCCTCCGACATTCATCGTTCATCGTTTTGCGTTTCTCGGTCGCCGGCAGCGGGATCGGCCTGATCGCCGAGCAACAAGGACGGCTGTTCCAAGTCTTCACCCAGGCGGACGGCTCCACGACGCGGAAATAGGGAGGCACGGAGTTGGGGCCGGCGATCCGCAAACAGTTGGCCCAGTTGATGGGCGGCGCGATCGGGGTGGACAGCCTGCCCGGCCTGGGGGGCGCCTTCTGGTTGACGGCTCGGTTCACCCCGCCGGCCGAACATCCGGCCGCGGCACCGATGGCTTCAGCCGCCCCCCGGCGGGTGTGGCGGAGGCCCGGCAACCGGGCAAAGAGTCGGAATATATGGAAGGACCGCTCAAGGGAACGGTCCTGTTAGCCGAAGATACCCTTGTAAACCAGCAAGTCGCGCTGGCCATGCTGGAAAGCCTCGGCTGCCTGGTGGAGATCGCCGCCAACGGTCGGGAAGCCCTCGACGCGCTGGCCCGTCGTCCTTTCGACTCGGTGGTGATGGATTGCCGGACGCCGGACATGGACAGATTGGAGGCGACGCGCCGCGTTCGAGCACGGGAAGCGTCCCGCGGAAACGATGAACGCGGGATGATGAATGATGAACGGGGTGAGGAAAATAAACAGTCCGCCGTTCAGCATTCATCGTTTAGCATTCAGCATTGGCCTCATATTCCGATCGTTGCCTTGACCGCTCACGCCGGCGAGCGTGACCGGGCCGACTGCCTGGCCGTCGGCATGGATGACTTTCTCGCAAAACCTGTTTGCCGAGAGGAGCTGAGAACGATGTTGGCACGTCACCTGCCGCCGGTCGCGCGCGCACCGGAGTCCGGGCAACCGGGGCCGGCCGAGGCGGCTCACGGACATGTCGAGCCGGCCGCCGGCGGAGCGCCCCCCGTGCTGGCGCCTCAGGCTCTGGAGCAATTGCGCGCCCTGCAGCAAGGCAGCCGTCCCGATCTGATCGCTCGCGTGATCAACGTGTATCTGACCGACGCGCCCCGCCTGCTTGCGGCTATGCGCGACGCCGTCCGGCGCGGGGACGCCTCCGCCCTGGAACAGGCCGCCCATAGCCTCAAGTCCAGCAGCGCCGCCTTGGGCGCCGGCGCCCTGTCCGCATGCTGCAAAGAGCTGGAAGTCATGGGGCACGCCAAGGCGCTGGCCCGGGCCGAGACGCTGCTGGTTCAAGCTGAAGCCGGCTATCGGGCCGCGGGCGAGGCCTTGACCGACTATCTGGCTCGACAGACCGGTGATCGCATGGTGGATGCCCGATGATGAGCCCTTGCGACATGCCGCCCTCGAATCCGCACCCCATGGCGCTGGTCGTCGACGACGACGCCATGCTGCGGCTCCTGGCCCGTACATCCCTGGAGCAGGCGGGGCTGGTCGTGGAAGAGGCCGCCAGCGGGCAAGAAGCCCTGGCCGCGTTCGAGCAACGACGCCCGGACATCGTCCTGCTGGACGTGATGATGCCCGGCATGGACGGGTTCGAGGCCTGCGCCGCGTTGCGCCGATTGCCCGGGGGCGACCGCACGCCCATCGTGATGCTCACCGGACTGGACGACGGCGAGTCCATCACCCGCGCCTACGAGGCCGGCGCCACCGACTTTGCCCAGAAGCCGCTCAACGGCACGATCCTGGCCCACCGTGTCCGCTACCTGCTGCGGGTCAACTCGACGGTGGAGGCGCTGCGCAAGAGCGAGGCCTACCTGGCCAATGCCCAGCGCATCGCCCACATGGGCAATTGGGAATGGAACCTGACCACCCAGGCCTTTCATCTGTCCGAGGAAGGCCGGCGCATTCTGGGACGACCCGAACTGGACGCCTGCATCACCCACGCGGCATACCTGCAGTGCGTGCACCCCGACGACCAGCGGCTCGTCAAAGATGCCTTCGACGCCACGGTGTCCCAGCAGACCCGCTTGAGCGTGGACCATCGGATGTGCGGCCCCGACGGCGCGATCCGGATCGTGCACCAGGAAGGCGAGGTCGCATGCGACGCTGCGGGCCGGCCCGCGGCCCTCGTCGGCACGATCCAGGACATCACCGAGCGCAAACGCGCCCAGGAGCATCTGGACTTTCTGGCCTATTACGACAGCCTGACCGGCTTGCCGAACCGTCTCCTGTACCGGGACCGGCTGGCGCAGGCCGTAGCGGACGCGCAGCGCCACGGGCACCTGGCGGCCACCCTGCTGCTGGACCTCGACCGCTTCAAATTGATCAACGACACCCTGGGACACCAGCAGGGCGACCGACTGCTCCAGGAAGTCAGCGATCGGCTGAAGACCTGCGTGCGGAACAGCGACTCGGTCGGGCGTCCGCATGACAACCATCCCCCCCCGACCGGCGTCTGGGATCGCAGCGCCTCGCTGGCCCGCCTGGGCGGCGACGAATTCACCATCCTCCTGAACCGGATTGCCGGCGCGCCGGATGCGGCCAAAGTGGCCCGGCGCATCCTTGCGAGCCTGGCCAAACCCTTCCACCTGGACGGCCAGGACGTCTTCGTCACGGCCAGCATCGGCATCGCGATCTTCCCGCTCGACGGCGAGAGCGCCGACCAGTTGCTGAAGAACGCCGACACCGCCATGTACCATGCCAAACAGTCGGGGCGGAGCACGTACCAGTTCTATTCCCAATCCATGAACGCCTCGGCGGGCGAGCGGCTCGCCATCGAAAACCGGCTGCACAAGGCCTTGGACCGAGAGGAGTTCCTGCTCCATTACCAGCCCCTCGTCGCGCTGGAGACCGGACGGATCATCGGAGTGGAGGCGCTGGTCCGCTGGCAGCATCCGGAACTCGGCCTGGTGCCGCCCATGCAATTCATTTCCATTGCGGAAGAGACCGGCCTCATCATCCCGCTGGGCGAGTGGGTCCTGCAAAAGGCCTGCGCGCAGGCCCGGGCCTGGCACGAGATGGGCTTGGCCGGCTTGCGGGTCGCGGTGAACCTGTCGGCCCGCCAGTTTCAACGCCAGAACCTCCTGCACGTCATCACGCGCATCCTGCTGGCCACCGATCTGAATCCCCGCTGCCTGGACCTGGAGTTGACCGAGAGCATGATGATGCAGGACGGTGAATCCACCTCCGCCACGTTGCGCGAACTGCAAGCGCTGGGTGTCCGCCTGTCCATGGACGATTTCGGGACCGGCTCCTCCTCCCTGAGTTACCTGCGGCGCCTCCCTCTGGACACGCTCAAGATCGACCGGTCCTTTGTGAAGGACTGCACGGTCAACCAGGAAGACGCGACGATCATCAAAGCGATCATCGCCATGTCGCACAGCCTGAAATTGAAGGTCTTGGCGGAAGGCATCGAAACCGAGGACCAGCTGGCCTTCCTGCGCGCCGCGGGCTGCGACGAGGCGCAGGGATACTACTTCAGCAAGCCCATGGCCGCCGAGCCGTTGACGAGCTTGCTCAAGACGACCATGTTGGAACGACGTTCGTCCATCACGACCGCCGTCTGACGTCGCGCGCACGTCGACGCGGCTCTTCCCCAGTACGGATGCGCGACCTTGCACCGGGATTCACAAGAGAAGAAGCGGACCAAGCAGACATGCACAAAACCATCGCCATCGAGCAGGTCACACTGGGCATGTACGTCGTGGGGCTGGACCGTTCCTGGTTCCAGACTCCGTTTCTCAAGCACCAGTGGCTGCTCAAGCGGGAAGAAGACTTGGCCCGCCTCAAGGCCTACGGGATCAGTCGGGTCACGATCGATCCCTCCCGCGGCCTGGATGTGGAGACCGCCGGCGCAACGCCGGACGCGCCGGCCGCTCAACCCGCCGCCGCGCCCGAGCCTCCGCCCCCGCCGGCGGCCGCGCCGCTGCGGAACGACGAGGCCTTTCAGGCGCGGTTCGAGGAGGAGGTGGAGCAGGCGCGCAACGTGCGCAGCGATGCGCGCCTGGCCGTCGAACGAATTTTCAGCGGCATCAAAACCGGCGCGCCCCTGGACAGCCCGGCGATCCGCGCCGTCGTCACCACCGTCCTCGACCGCTTGACGGACAATCCGGTCGCCATGCTCACGTTGACCCAACTGGAGCAGATGATGCGCCTGGATACGGACCTCTTGGCGCATGCGGTGGATGTGTGCATTTTCTCGCTGATCGTCGGCCGCGCCCAGGGCATGGACGACGGCTCGCTCGAGCAGCTCGGCATGGGGGCCTTGTTGCACGATATCGGCGAGACGCGCCTGCCGCAGAATCTCCTCCACAAACCCGGCCGCCTTCGGGAACAGGACCTGGCGCTCCTCCGGCTCCATCCCCGGATCGGCCTGGCCATCCTCTCAGGCGCGGGCCCCCTGCCGCCCATCGCCCGTGCCGTCATTGCCGAACACCATGAACGGCTGGACGGGTCCGGCTATCCGGACGGCCTCAAGGGATCGCGCATCGCCCTGTCCAGCCAGATCGTCGGTTTGGTGGATAACTACGATGCGATGGCGAGCAACCGGGGAGGACGCCCCCCCCTCTCTCCCGACCAGTCCGTGCGCCAACTGTTCCAGCTCGGCCTCAAGCACCAGTACGACCGGACTCTGGTGGAATTGCTCATTCAATGTCTCGGCGTCTACCCGTTCGGCAGCTTGGTCGAACTCAGCACGGGGGAACGAGCCGTGGTCTATGCCGTGAACCCGGCGGAACGGCTCCGGCCCTGCGTCAAGCTGATCGCCGATTCCCACGGACACCCCTACCCCGAACCCCGGCTCGTGGACCTGGCCGAGGCCCGGACGGACGAGCCGGCGCGCACGATTCTCCGTGTGCTGGACGCGTCGGTCGAGCACGTGGACGTGCTGCGTTACTGTAAGGCCTCGACGACGCTGCCACTCACCGCCGCGACGTGGAACTGAGATGCCCGCCCGCGCCTCCCGTCATAGCCCCCGCAACCTCGCGCGGACCCTGTCCGACGCCATCCACGAAGCGGTGCCAGTCGGACTCTGTCTGGTGGACGCGCGGGGGCGCGTCGTCTCGCTCAATCCCGAAGGCGCCCGCTTGCTGGATCGGGCCGAAGCCGACTGCCTGGGCCGCTCGCTCCACGAACTGATCGACTGCCGGCTGGCCCCCTTCGATACCGCGCCCGCCGGTCCGGAGCACGACGCCGCTCAGACCCTGGACCTCGCAAACAGGCATGACGCCCCCTGCCCGATCGCCCAGGTCCTCGAAACCGGCCTGCCGGCCTGGGCCCCGCAGGCCACGATCCGCCTCCGCGACGGACGGCGGGCTCCGGTCGAGTACAAGTGCATCCCCCTGCTCAATCCGGATGCGACCGGCGCCCTGTTCAGTTTTCGAGACCGCAGCGTCCAGGTGCAGATGGAAGAAGACCTGCGCCGCCTGGCCTCGATCCCCGAAGAAAGCCCCTTCCCGATCGTCGAACTGGACGAAGAGGGGCACCTGCTCTACGCCAACCGGACGATGCTCCGACTCCTGGAACGGTTCGGCTACACGGACCAGGGCTTTCCGGTGATCCTGCCCGGCAACTTGACCGCTCTCGCCCGCGAATGCGTGACGGCCCAGGTCTGCATCGAGCCGGTCGAGGTCACGGTCGAAGGCCTGTGCTATCTCTGGACCCTCTGCGCGATACCCGCCTGCCGGCGACTCCGCGCCTACGGAACCGATTTGACCGAGGTCAGGCGGACCGAGCGGACCATGCGCAACCTCGCGGACATGGTCGTGAACAAGAACATCGAGCTGGACCTGGCGTTGACCAAGGCGGAGGAGGCCGCGCAGGTCAAGGCCCGGTTCCGCGCGACCATGAGCCACGAGATACGGACGCCGCTCAACGGCGTCATCGGCATGCTCGAACTCTTGCAGGACGGGCCCCTCTCCTCCGAACAGTCCGACTTCATCGGGACCGCCAGGCGGTCGGCGGAGATGTTGATGGGGATCATCAACGACATCCTGGACGTCTCCAAGATCGAGGCCGGCAAGTTGGACTTGGAGGCCCTGAGCTTCGACCTGCCGGGGCTGGTGGAAGATGTCGTCGGGTTGCTGGCGGAGCAGGCCTCCCGCAAAGGCGTGGAGGTGAACGGCCTGATCGCGCCGGATGTCCCCGTCGCCGTGCAAGGGGACGCCAAACGGCTCCGTCAGGTGCTCATCAACCTGGTCGGGAACGCGGTGAAGTTCACCGCGAGAGGCGAGGTCGCCGTCCGGGTCGAACGCGACACAACCAACGATGCAGGCAACATGATGAATGATGAACAGCGGATCAAGGAAGACGGATCCGGCATTCATCATTCATCGCTCATCACTTTGCGTTTCTCCGTGTCCGACACCGGCATCGGCATCCCGACCGCCCAGCAGGCCCACTTGTTCCAACCTTTCGCGCAGGCGGACAGCTCCACCACCCGCAAATATGGAGGCACGGGCCTGGGCCTGGCCATCTCGAAGCAGCTGGTGGAGCTCATGGGCGGCACGATCGGTCTGGAGAACGAGCCGGGCCAGGGCTGCACCTTCTGGTTTACCGTGGCGCTGCACGCGCAGCCGGTCCAGCCTCAACCGGCCGCCGCGCCGTTGCCGCCCCACAGTCGCGTGCTGATCGCCGCCGGCTCGGACACGATGCGTCTGCTCTTGCGCCAACACCTTTCGGCCTGGCGTCTGACGGACATCTGCGAGGACGACGGCCCGCACGCGATGATCCTGCTGCGGGACGCGGCCGCCCGAGGACGACCGTTCACGGTCGCCATCGTCGATCACCATCTCCACGGGCCCTGCGACGTGGCGGCCATCATCGCCGATCCGACGCTGGCCGCCACGGCGGTGCTGCTCCTGACCCAGGCCGGACAGGGACCCAAACCGATAGCCCACGAGGGCGCGCGCCTGGCCTGCCTGAGCAAACCCGTCAGGCTCGCCGCCCTCCATCGGCAGCTCACCCTGCTGCTGGACAACGCCTCCGGCGCGTCCCTCAAGAATGACGCACGCCCGGCCGTCTCGTCCGCGGCGCCCTCCGGCGCCCGGCTGCTCGTCGTCGAAGACAACGAAGTGAACCGGGTGGTGGCGGTGCGACTGCTGCAGAAACTCGGCTACCAGGCGGACGTGGCCGCCAACGGATGCGAGGCCCTGGCCGCGCTCGAGCGCACCTCCTATGCCGGCATCCTGATGGATTGCCACATGCCCGAGATGGACGGCTATGAAGCCACGCGCCGGATCCGGGAACGTGAAGCGTCCCGCGGAAACGATGAACGCGGAACGATGAACGATGAACGGGGAGAAGAGAATAAAGAGTCCGACCTTCAGCATTCATCATTCAGCATTCAGCATTTACAACACATTCCGATCATCGCCATGACCGTCAACTGCCTGCCGGGAGACCGTGAACAGTGCCTCGCCGCCGGCATGGATGATTATCTCGTCAAGCCGGTCACCGGCGATGCATTGTGCGCCACCCTCTCACGATGGATACCCTCGGCGGACTCGGCGCGCAAGATACGGGAAGCGTCGTTCGTGTCTCGTGAAGCGCAGGATGCCGCGCCTGCATCTTCGGACGCGTCACGCGTCACGCGTCACGAGGCCCATGCCCCCGCACCCGGCAAGTCGGTCTTCAACCGAGACGAAGCCCTGACGCGCCAGGACGGCGACGCCGCGCTTCTTCAAAAGATGGCCAATTTGTATTTGCAGCATTACCCCCAGATGATCACCGAGCTGCAAGAGGCCCTGGCCAAGCCGGATTACGAGCAGATCGCCAGGACCGCGCACCGGGTGAAGGGCATGGTCGGAAACTTTTGCGCCTGGCGCGCGGCAGTCCAGGCGGCGCAGCTGGAAGACCGGGGGCGGCAACAAGACCAAGAGGCGGCCGTGCAGGCCTGTCGGGAACTGGCCGATGAGCTGGTCGCGCTTGCCCAGGCCCTCACCGCGTTTCTTCAGGAGGACGTCCCTTGCACGTCCTGATCGCCGACCTGAATTGGGACCTCACCGACAGTCCACCGGCGAGCCAGTAAGCCATCCCCGGTCATCAAGTCTATCAAGTTAGAAAGTCTCTCAAGTCGGTGCAAAACTTTCCGACTTCCAGACTTTCCAACTTTCAGACTTTTCGACTTTTACGCTTAGGGGCAGGCCACAGGCTGGGCAAAGAGCGGGTAGCGGGTCGGCAGTTCGTCGTGCAGGATGATTTGCTTGGCCTTTCGCGTCGGTTCATGGACGACGACCGGCGCTTTCAGGTTGGCCGTGATGCGGTCCGGATCGCCCGGCGGGACCGTCAGCAACACGAACAGGATCAAGTCCTCGTTCGCCGGCGACCCCAGGTCGGCCAGAGCGGCCGGTTCCATCGTCGCCTGGTAGTCCGGCTTGAACAAGCGCGGGTCCATGATCACGAAGGCCAGGTCGCCTTCGTCCACCGACTGCAACCACTTGAACGGCGCCTCCCGGTCGTGGTCCAGAATGATGTAGCGGGTGGACCGGGGAAATCCGATGATGCCGGACGGGAACCGGATAAGCACGTCCTCCCGGCACTCAAGCTCGCCGAACCGACTGGTCGTGATCTTCATGCGATGTCCGATTGCGGCGGTGTGGAGCGCAGCGGCCGGCACAAGAGTTCACACATGGTTCGTCTCCGCTCGGGCAGGGGCAGTAAGCCGCTTCAAAGCCTCGGTCAAGACCGGCTGCGCCTGGGCGGCTTGCTTGTTCTCTTCGAGAATCTTCGCGTAAATTTCGTCGCGATGGACTTGGACGGCGCTGGGCGCCTCGATCCCCAGCCGGACCTGGCCGGCTTTCACTTCCAGCACCACCACCCGGATATCGGATCCGATGGTGATGCCCTCCCCCAACTTCCGTGTCAGGACCAGCATGGTCGCCCTCCTTGGCTCCCCCGCCTACTACGCCCTAGTCTTATCGGACGATCACCGGTACAACTTAAGCCGTCGCCTCGCTATCGGAGAAATTGGAGCAGCGAGGTCTCGAAAATCATACTGGCAATCTGCGCCGTGGCCTGCAAAGCCAGCTGTTGCTGCTGCAATTCCGAGATGGCCTGCACCAGATCGGTGTCCTGATTGTCCGACAGGGACTTGGCGAGCAGAATCCGGAACTCTTCCAGATTGCCGTTGGTGGTGTCCAACCGATTCGTCAGCGCGCCGATTTCCCCTTGCGCCTCGACCACTTGGGACGTCGCGGTTTCCGCATCGGCATTCCCCTGCTCGATGCCGCCCCCGTAATTGCCGTTCAGCGCCGCGACCATCTGTTTGACGGAGGCAAAGAGGTCGATCGTCTCTCCCGTGAACACCTGGTTCCCCGGGAGATTGGTCTTGACCGTCTGGTTGTCCCCGACTTCGATCGCCTGCAGCCCGGACGTCCCCTGATACTCGACGCCGGTCTGGATGCGGAAGAGATCGTCGGCGGCCGGCGCCGCGCTTCCGGTCGTGATGGTGACCTGGAGGCCTTCGAACGTGATGGCGCTGCCGGAGGTGTAGGATTGGCTCGCCAGGACGGTTCTGAAATCCGGCGCGATGGTGAACGTGTCGCCGCTCTTGGGCACCCCGCCAGGCCCGTCCTTGAGCACCACCCGCAGCCCTTCGAAGTCGATGTTCGAGCCGCTGGTATAGGTGTTGCCGGCGGACACGACGGCGCTCGTCGTCGTGTTCGTGATCGTGTACTGGGTGTCGGAGGTGAATTCGATCTCGAACGAGTCCAGCGTGACGGCCTCGGGGTCCGCGACGCCGCTATCGGCCCTGACCGCGCCGCCGGTGTTCGCATCGGCGGCGGTCACCGTCACCGGGGCGGACACGTCGTAGACGCTGAAGACGGTGGCGGAGGAGAACTTGATCACGTAATCGGAGAGCGTGGCGGCGTTGGAGTCGCGCACCACGCCTTGTGCGATCCGGGCGCCGCCCGTGTTCCCGCTGTCCCGGCTCGTGACGGCCCGCAGGGCGAAGGGTGACGCCCCGGTCGTCGTGCTCCCGCCGTTGAACCCCAAATCGGTCAGCCCCAACCCGCCGGTGACCTTCGCCGTGGACAGGGCCCCGGCGGTGTTGGACGTGATGACCAGATGATCCGTATCGTAGGTGACGGTCACGCTCTTGTCCGCCGCCGTCAAGGTCGCGTCGGCGTTGATCTTGGTCTGCACCTGGGTCGCCAACGCGGCGCCGGTGGCGTAAGCCCCCGCCGTCAAGGTGATCGTCCCCGAGGCGGTCCCGTCCACCGAGACCGTGAGCGTATCGTTGCTGCCTCCCGTCACGGTCAGCGGCACGGTGATCGCGACGCCCGTCGCCCGCCCGTGGGAGCCGGTTCCCTCGAAGAGCGCCTGGCCCCCGACCTCGGTGTTGGCCAGCTGCCGGAGCTGCTCGAAGATTTGCCTGGCCTCCTGGGCTCCGGTGGCCCGGTCCGAAGCCGAGTTGGCGTCGTCGCGGAGTTGCACCGCCAGTTCCTTGATGCGGTTGAGCGACGTGGTGACGCTGCCCAGGGTCTGATCGGCGGCTTCCAGCCGGGACGTGCCGTACCGGATGTTGCGGACCCGCTGATCGTTGACGGCCAGGCCGGCCTTGTCCGCCACGATCTGCCCGAAGGGAGCGGGATCATCGGAGGGCCGGGTGACCTTCTTCTGTGAAGAAATCCGGTCCTGCACCCCCAACGTCTTGGTTCGAATCCGTTGGAGATTGCTCAGGACGACATCAAAGACTTGCAGCTCAGAGACGCGCATAGTGACTCACTGTCTGATATTGACCAGGGTTTGCAGCAGCTCGTCGGTCATCTTGATCATGCGGGACGCCATCTCGAACATGCGCTGATACTTGAGCATATTGATCAGCTCTTCATCCACCGACACGCCGGACACTTCGCCTCGGAACACTTGCAGTTGATCCTGCAGGCTCTGCTGCGCGCTCAGGTCTCGATCCGCTCCTTGCGCCGACGTGCCGATGGAAGTGGCCGCCGCCTGGTACGCGCCGCTGAAGGTGACGCCGCCCAGGCCGTCCAGGGTCTGGCTTTGCAACGCGACCAGCGCCAGCGCGTTGGTGTTGTCGCCGGGAATGCCGCCGAGGCTCGACGCGGCCGCCACCTTGTCCGCGTCGGTCAGCGAGACGGAGGCGTCCGCGGCGGCCCCCGTGTAGGCGTTGATCTCGAGTGTGTCGCCCGCGGTCGGCACGCCCGTAACCGTCACGCTGATTCCGTCCAGGGTAAAGACCGTCCCGGAAGCGAAGGCGCCGCTGGTCGCCGTGGCCACCCCGGCCGACAGGCCCAGCGAGGCCCGCGCATCGCTCCCGGCGCCCGGTGCCGCAAACGTCACGGCGGAGGTGCTGGCCGTCGAGTCCGAGGTGACGATCAGCCGGCTGTTGGTCGGATCGTAGGTGACGGTGACGCTCTTGCCCGCCGCCGTCAGCGTCGCGTCCGCGTTGATTCGGGTCTGGACTTCGGTCGCCAGTTGCGCGCCGGTGTAGGTGCCCGGCGTCAGCGTGAGATCGCCCGAAGCGGTGCCGTCCACGGTGGCCTTGAACTTGTCGGCCGTCGCGGCCACGACCGTCAGCGGGACCGTGATGGCCGTTCCCGCATAATTGCCCTGGACGTTCTCCCCGGTCGTCGCATCCACCAGCGTATAGACAGGCCCGGCGGTGAACTGGATCTCATAGTCGTGCAGGGTCAGAAGGCTCGGGGCCGTGATCGACGAGGCCGACACGTAGGTCGTGCCGTCGTTCGTGCTGGGAATGGTCGAGCTGACCGACAGGGTGGAAAAGAAATCCTGTCCCGTCGCCCCATCCAGTCCATAGCCCTGCCGGTGCTGCTGGTTCACTTCGGTCACCAACCCGGCGGTCAGGCGGTCCAGCGCCGCCAACTGGTCCGGGATAATCGTGTCCCTCGCATCCAGCAGCCCCTTGAGCTTTCCGCCCGTAATCAGGCCGGTGATATCCTGCGTGGCGCTGCCCGAGCCCAGGGCATAGCGAACGTCCTGCATCCCCCCGTTGTCGCTCCGCGCCAGCCCGGACAAGGTGCGGGTGGTGCCCTTCTCCACCAGCACCTGCCCTCGCCCCACGAACACCGACACCTGCCCGGACGCATCCTCGATCGACGCGAACCCGATTCGGTCGGCCAGATCGTTCAGCAACAGTCCCCGCTGGTCTTTCAGGTCGTTGGCATTTTGCTCCCTGATCGTCGCATCGTTGATTTTGACGTTCAGGTCCGCAATCTGCGTGGCCAGACTGTTCACTTCGGTGATGGTCTGGCCGATCTGGGTATTCAGCGACTTGCGCTGCTCGTTGAGAGTCGACGCGGTCTGCGCCAGCTGTCCCGTGAGCGTCGCCGCCTTCGACAGCAAGACGGTCCGGGCCGTGACATCCGACGGGTTGGTGGCGACATCCTGCAGCGAGGCGAAGAAGCCGTTCAGCGCGGCTCCGATTCCCTGGTCGTTGGAATCGCCGTACAAGCTTTGAACGCGGAACAACGCGCTCCGGTACGCCTGATACCGGCCGAGCTTCTGATGGGATGTCGTCAACTGTGCGTCCAACAGCTGGTCGACGGTGCGTCGGATCTCGGCCACGCGCACGCCGGTCCCGACCTGGCCCGGACTGCCGTCCTGGGGAACCGTTTCGGTCAAGATCGCTTGCTGCTTCGAATAGCCGGGCGTATTGACGTTCGCGACGTTTTGACCGATGACGGTCAAGGACTGCTGGGAAGCCTGCAAGGCGTTTCTGCCGATCTCGAAGAGCGTGCTGATCCCGGCCATCTCCTACCCCCTCTTCGCCAGCAAGGCCCCGCCGACGGTCTTGGCTTGCAGCGTCCCGGCGTCGGAGTACAGCGGGGGTCCGAGCGGCGCCCCCTGCCGGATCGCCAGGGTATCCTCGACCAAAGCCAGCGAGCCGGCCACCAACAGGCGGCTGACGTCGTTGGCATCGCGCGCGTCCAGGATGGAGCGGTTGAGCCGATCCTGTTGCCGCAGCAGCCGCCCGGCCGCTTCGGCCCCGGCCCGGTCGGCGATCATGGTGAGGGTGACCGATTCTGAGGGGAGATTCCAGTCGGCTGCGAGCTGCGCCACCAGGGCGGCCCGCCGCTCTTCCAGCTGACGCAATTCCGTCAGCAAGGCCAGCTTGCGCTGATTGGTGGCGGCCAGTTCGTCGCCTGCCAACAGCTTGATGGCCTCTTGTTCCTGGCGGAACAGAGCCACAAGGCCGTCCACGCACCGTTGTTCGTGATCGAGGATCTCGCTGAGGCGTTGGGTGGCGATCGAGATATCCGGCATCGTGCTCCCCCTCTTCCGGGTTCGTTGAAGATCCCTTGGGTGCAGATCGGCTCCCGCCGACGCGCGTGCCGACCGCACCCCCAAGGACCAGCCCGGATGAGGGAGAAAACGGTTACAGCACCGCGTCGGTCAAGACCTGTCGGATCAACGCGTCCCCGACCTTTCGGCCGCTGACATCGTAGGTTCCGGCATCCAGCGCCTGCCTGATCCCGGCGATCTGCTCAGCCCTGGTGTCCTCCGAGACGTTGACCAGCGACGTGATCCGCTGGAGCTCCTTGGCATACTCGGAGATTTGCACCTGGTCCCGCTGAGGTGCCGGTCCCGCCGACGGCTTGGTGGCCGTTCGGTCGACATCCTGCGTCCCCAGCAAGAGAGCCGCCAGGTCCTGCGCGCGCCCATGTCCTGAAATTTCCATCACTTAACCCCTCTCCACCGGTGAGGCCTTCCTTAGATCGTGACAGACCCTTGCCTCCATGCCACTTCACCGGCTCGTTCCTGATATCGGCAGGGCCGATCCGGAACTTGAGAGGTTTTTTTGATTATCCACAGGCTGCTGTTTGGCCGCGTCGTCGAGGACCATGGCGCCGAAGCCCAGCCCCCCCCGCTCAGCCGCTAACCGCCCGATTTCCATATCGTAAAAGTAATAGAACTGTTCTCCATGCTTATTCGATAGGAGCCCCTCTTTCGGCACTGTCTCCCTCATGGTCTTCATTAAATAGGAGATAAAATAGGCATCCAGCTCCTTGGCGGCCTGTTTGATGTCAGCCCCGCTGCGTCCTGGCTTGGCCAAGGCATGTCTCAGCCCCGAGGGCAGCCCGCCCGCCTCCTGGGCAAGCCCGACATCCATCAGGCCCTGGTCGAATGCGATCGGTGACGGAGCGATTTGCATGGCCTATATCCTGCTATATCCAGATGAGCTATTGCTTCTAACTCTATATAATTTCTAGATTTGCCTGGAGCGCACCGGCCGCCTTCAACGCAGCAAGGATGGAGACCAAGTCCCGCGGCGTCACCCCCACGGCGTTGAGGGCCCGGACTACCTCGCCCAGCGTGACCGTCTCGTCCACCTGCATCAGCCGGGACGGCTCTTCCTGGACCTGGGTGTCCTGGTTTTGGATGACCTCGGTCTTACCCGCGCTGTTCCCCAGGATGGACCCGTTCGGCTGCGACACGGAAACCGTGTCCTTGACCGAGATGGTCAGGTTGCCGTGCGCGATGGCGCAGGTGGAGAGGCGAACATGCTCGCCCAGAACCACCGTGCCGGTCCTCTCGTTCACGACCACTTTCGCCGGAACGTCCACCGACACATCCAACGCCTCGATCATGGCAATGTACTGGACGACCCTCCCCTGGAAGCTGGCCGGGATCGCGGTCCGGACCTGCCCGGAGTTGACCGGGACCGCCGTGCCCGGCCCCAGGACACTGTCGATCGCATCAGCCAGACGGATCGAGGTCGTAAAGTCCGCTTGCCGGAGCACGACCGAGACCGAATCCCAGGCCTCGATGTTCAACGCCACGTCCTTCTCGACGATGGCCCCGCCGGGCACGACCCCCGCTGCCTGGTGGTTCTTGGTGACCGAGCTGCTCCCGCTGTTGGCGCCTCCTCCGCCTCCCCCGCCCAGAAATCCGCCGATCGAGATCGGCCCCTGGGCTACGGCGTACACCTGTTGGTTTGGCGCCTTCAAGGGAGTCAGCAACAGGGTGCCGCCCTGGAGGCTCTTGGCGTTGGCCATCGACGACACCACCGCGTCCACCGTCATACCGGGCCTGGCGAACGGGGGCAGCTTAGCCGTCACCATCACCGACGCGATATTTCTGGTCAGCAGTTGGATCGGATCGATGATCAGGTTGATGCCCATCTTGTTCAGCATGGACATCATGGCCTGGATGGTAAACTGACCGCCGATCACCTGATCGCCGGTCCGGTCGAGCCCGACGACCAGGCCGTACCCGATCAGTTGGTTTTCCCGCACCCCCTCGATGGTCGCGATGTCCTTGACCCGGGCCGCTTCCGCGGAACCGGCGACCAAGCTCACGATGAGCAGCATGCTGACGATGGCGCGCATCTTCATTGTGTCTCCCGAATCCCCCCGCCCGCTGCCTTCTGCGTTCTGCTTTCCGCCTTCGGCCTTCCGCCCTCAGAACGGATAGATCCAATCCAAGACCCGGACCAGCCAACCGGGTCGCTGGACATCGTCCACCACCCCCAGCCCCGTATATTCGATCTTGGCGTCGGCAATCGCGGACGATAAGACCTGGTTGCGCGTATCCACATCAACCCGCCGGACCACCCCGCTCAAAATCATCGTCTGCCTTTCGCTGTTCACCTTGACCTCACGGGTCCCTTCGATCCGGAGATCACCGTTGGGGAAGACCTCCGTGACCATGGCCGAAAGCGTGCCGGTCAGGGTGTCCGCCCTGTTCGTCGCCCCCTTCCCGCCGAATTTACTCGTGGCGCTGGCATCGACCCCCAGACTGTTCGCCTGAAACTTGTTCAACACCGCGGACGGAATCCCGATCGTGTTGCCGGTGAGGCTGTTTTCAACCGTGGATTGCCGCTCCGCCTTGGTGTCGGCGCTCTTGGAGCCTTTGTGATTCTCCACGATCTTGACCGTGATGATGTCGCCCACCCGCATCGCGCGCAGATCCTCATAGAGGTAGGCGCGGCCGTTTTCCTCCTGCCAGAGCGAGCCGGGCGTCTTGGGAGGCGGAAACGGCGGGACGATGGTTCGCGAGCCGACCGTCGCGACGCTGCACCCGGCCAGAACCAGTAAGCAGTAGGCAGTAGGCAGTAGGCAGGCTGCCTTCCGCCTTCTGCCTTCCGCCTGCTTGTCGTGTCCATTACCCATCATAATTCAGAACCCGACCCGTACAACGCCCGGGCCGACCACTTTCCCCCTGATCTCTTTTCCCGAATCAAGGTTGGTGACCGTAATGGACTGGCCGACTTGCCCGCCCGATTTGGTCATGCCGGACGCCTGAATCAGGAGGCCTCCGTGCTTGACCTCGATCGTCACCTGATCGCCCCGCTTGATCACGAAGGGCGCCGAGATGGCCGAGAGCTTGACCGGAGCGTCGGCGCGAAGGGGCCGCGCCGCTCGCTTGCCCACCACCGACTCCGGGTCGGTCACAAAGTCGTGCACGAGGGCCGGCAACGAGACCGTCGCCATGGCCAGGTCCTCGGCCTGGATCGTCTCGTCGGGCTTGATGTAGCGTGACGCTGTCACCACCTCGGCTGTCGCCGAGACCTCGGCCATCACCCTGAGTGTCTGGACCTGAGTCCCATCCACAGCCAGCGCCATCTGAAAAATGCGCCGCCCCAGTCCTTCATCGAGTGCCCGGCTCGTCACCCGCACCTCCAACAACCCAGCCGGCACGGTCACCGGGTCCGGAAGGTTGAGCAGGTGCACCTGCACCTCGCCGATCCTCCCCTCGATCTGCCTCTCGATGTAGCGTTGCAGGGTCAGACGGATCTGCTCCACCGTCACTTCTTGCGTAGCAGGCTTGGGCTTTTCTTTGGGCGACGGCTTGGCGCCACCGGTCGAGCCGGCGCCGGCCGCGCCCGACCACAGCAACGCCCCGATGACCGCCACGCCGACCAGCATGCGTACCATGTTCACCTGCCTTCCTCCTCACCCCTCACGCCTATCGCCTCAAGTTGTTGGCCATCGACATCATCTCGTCGGCGGCCTGAATCGCTTTGGCGTTCACTTCATAACTCCGCTGCGCGACGATCATCGCCACCATTTCCTCCGCCAGGTTCACGTTGGAGCTTTCCAGGAACCCCTGTTGAATGAGGCCGAAGCCGGTGGTGAAGCCGGGGACTCCCTGGATCGGCGGACCGGAGGCGAAGCTGTCCAGAAACAGGTTGTTCCCCTGGGCAATGAGCCCGGAGGGGTTGTCGAAGCGGGTGAGCTGGATCTGGCCGATCTGCGAGGCCTGGGTCACGCCCGGCAGCAACACCGACACGGTGCCGTCCTGGGCGATGTCCACCTTGAGGGCCCCGGACGGGATCGTGATGACCGGGTTCAAGAGATCCCCGTCTCCGGTCACGAGATTGCCCACGTTGTCACGCTTGAACGAGCCGTTGCGCGTATACATGATCGACCCGTCCGAACGATTCACCTGGAAAAATCCGACGCCGTCAATGGCGACGTCCAGTTCATTGCCGGTCTGCCGCATGTTGCCCTGGGCCCACTCCTTGGCCACCGTGGTCGGCCGGACGCCGCCGCCCACCTGGATGCCGGTCGGAAAGACCCCGATGCTGGACGCGCTCGTGCCGGGCATCCGCTGGATCTGGTACAGCAAGTCCGCAAATTCCGCCCGGCTGCGCTTGAACGCATTGGTGTTCACGTTGGCCAGATTGTTCGCGATCACGTCGATGTTGAGCTGCTGCGCCGTCATCCCGGACGCGGCGGTCCACATGGCACGAATCATCGTTTCCTCCCTGAGCGTATGGCGAATGGCTTATGGCTGATGGCTCGGAATCGGTCTCTTGCTATCAGCCATTGGCTATCAGCTCTTTTCCGTTACGTGGCCCGCCCCAGTTCCTCGATGGACGTCTCCGTCATCTTGTCAAAGGACAAGAGGATCTTTTGCGAGGACTCGTAGCTGCGCATCACTTCGATGAGGCGAGCCATTTCCGCAAAGCTGTTGACGTTCGACTCCTCGATATGCCCGGACAGCAACGAGACATCCTTCACCGGTTTGGGATTCTGTCCCTCAAAGAGTCCCCCGCCGATCTGGTGAGGGGGTTGGTTCTCGGGGAATTCCACGAGCTTGATCCGAGCCGCCAGGGCATCGTCCACCCGGATACGCCCGTCCGACGAAACCTTGGCCTCGCCGGGCTTCAACACGATCGCCCCCTTGTCCCCCATCACCGCCATCCCGTTTTCCGTCACCAGGTGACGCTTGCTATCGAGGTGGAAGGACCCGTTTCTCGTATAGAAGGTTCCTTGCGGGGTTTGCACTTCGAAAAATCCCCTGCCCTGGACGGCGAGGTCGAAGGGGTTGTCGGTTTTCTTCAATTGCCCGCCGGCGAAGTTCGTCGCCAGGCTGAGCGACTGGACGAAGACCCGTTCATTGGCCCCCTGGGGCAGCCCGCCCATCACCGGCTGCTGGTTCGCGCTCGGGCCGAACGAGCCGGCGAGCCGGCCGGCCGTCCCCAAGACGGATTGAAACACCGGCTCCACCCGTTTGAAGCCGCCTGTTTTCAGGTTCGCGATATTGTTCGACAGCACCTGGATCCGCTCCTCTTGGGCCAGCGCGCCGGACAGGATGGGATAAATGCCTCGATTCATCTCATGGCCTCTGTGAATGATGGTGTCCGCGACGATCTCGCCGGAACAAAAGCAAGTGGCGTGCCATGCACAGACATCGAGGGAGGAGGGACAAGAGGCAATGAAGACGGCCCTTGCAGAAGGCCGACGGCCCCCGCGCCTCGGCCCCCGCGCCGCTTCGATAGGCAGAACTTGCCCGGACAGGCACTTCTGTCCCGTCAGGGAACTGGCAGGCGATCCGGCGATGACAGGGACAAGACAGGGGAAGAAGAGGACGGAACGGCCGGTTCGGTCAGGCCGACGTCAGCGCATTGCCCTGGGTGGAGTCCGGCGCGCGTCCGACGAGGCCCGGTTTCCAGGATTCCAGCAGCTGGCCCAACGAGTCCGGCGCCAGCGCATGGCTGAAATAGTAGCCCTGCATCTCGTTGCACCGTTGGGCCCGCAGAAAGGCCGCCTGGCCCTCGGTTTCCACGCCCTCCGCGACCACATTGAGGTTCAGGCAATGGCCCAGCGTGATGATCGCCTTGGTGATGGAGGCGTCGTTCGCGTTGGTGGCGATGTCGCGCACGAACGACTGGTCGATTTTCAGCGTATTGATCGGGAGCCGCTTCAAATAGCCCAACGACGAGTACTCCGCGCCGAAATCGTCGATCGAGAGCCGGATTCCCATCCCGTGCAACACCTTCAGCATGGCGATGGTGCCTTCCGCATCCTGGATCAACAGGCTCTCGGTCAGTTCCAATTCGAGGCTGCGGGGATCCAGCCCGGTTTCCTGCAGGACCCGGGCGACGGTCTCCACGAGATTCTTCTGTTGAAACTGGCGCCGTGACAGGTTCACGGCCACCCGAAGGTGCGGGAACCCGCCCCGCTGCCAGACCTTGGTTTGCGCGCAGGCGGTCCGCAGCACCCACTCGCCCAGCGGCACGATCAAGCCCGTCTCTTCAGCCAGCGGAATGAACTTGTCCGGTGACAGCAGGCCCCGCTCCGGGTGCTGCCAGCGCACCAACGCCTCCACCCCCACCATGGTCCCGACTCGGAAATCCACCAGGGGTTGGTAGTGCAGAACGAACTCCTGCCGCTGGATCGCGTGGCGCAGGTCCGTTTCCAGGGTAAACCGTTCGAAGGACCGGCTATTCATCTCGGCCGCATAAAACCGAAAGACCCCGCCCTCTTCCTTGGCCGAGTACATGGCGGTATCGGCGCTCTTGATCAGCGCATCCCGGTCTTCGTGGTCGGTCGGATAGAGGGCGATTCCGACGCTCCCGGCCACAAAGACCTCATGCCCGTCCAGCATCACCGGTACCGCCACGGCGTCCAAGACCTTCTGCGCGATGCGGGCCGCATCCTCGGCGCCGCTCAGATCTTCGAGGATCACGGTGAACTCGTCCCCGCCCAGCCGGGACACCGTGTCCGTCGCGCGCACCGAGTTGCTCAAGCGGCCGGCAATGGTTTTCAAGAGAATGTCTCCGACCCCGTGGCCCAACGAATCGTTGACCAGCTTGAACCGGTCCAGGTCCAGGAACAAGACCGCCACCAGACGGTCCGTGCGGCGGGCCCGCGCCAAGGCTTGCACGAGCAAGTCCATGAACAGGCGGCGATTGGGCAATCCCGTCAAGGGGTCGTAGTAGGCCAGATCGTCCAGCCGCTGTTCGGCCAGCTTCCGTTGCGCGATGTCCTGCAGCAGCCGCCGGCACGCCCATAATCCGAATCCGGTCAGCGGCACGATGAGCAGGAGGCCCACGCCCCCCACCGCCCAGACCAAGCGGTCGATCGGCGCGTAGACTTGGGCGCGATCCCGCGGAACCAGGACCGTCCAGTCGAATCCGAGGAAGCTCCGGTAACTGGGGGTCCGCGCATAGCCGGTCACGACGGGACTCTGCCGGCGGTAATGAGGTTCCTCGACGAACCCCTGTGCGCCGGGCTCATCCCCCGCGGCCCGCACCACGGATGGGACCTTCAGGTCGAGGAGATTGACGGCCGGACGGCCGTGCAGGTCCTGGCCTCCGGACTCGCTCAAAATCATGCCGTTCTGATCCAGGAGCAGCCAACTCAACGCCTCCCCGTCCCGGCTCCCGTATCGGGCGTTGGCGCCCTCGTCGATGGTCGCGCGCAAACGATCCAGGGCCACCCAGCCGGTGACCACCCCCAGGAACTCGCCGTCCTGCCCGCTCACCGGGGCGGAGAAGGTGACCCCGATGCGACCGCCGGCCTCGGGAGCCTGTTGCGCGCGGCCCAGATGCACGCGCTCCGTCTCGCTCACGGCGAGGAACCAGTCTTCTCCGCTCATGTCCCGGCCTCGGAATGCCTCGCTGCTGGCCGCCACCACATGCCCCTGCGCGTCCGTGAGGCTCAGCCAGACGTACTCATTGGAGACCTCCTGGTAGCGTCGCAGGACGCCGGACTGCGCGTCCGGCGTCCCGTTCCTGAGCACCGCATGGTCGGCCAGCGCGCGGATGTCCACGTAACGCTCGAACAGCAGGCTATCGAGGCGATCCGCGACATCGGCCGCCGTTCCGGCCAACGTCGCTCCCCGCTCCTGGGTCATCGCCTGGCGCAAGGAGAACAAGGCGTAGAGGCCCACCGCCAGCCCGACGACAAAACAGAGGATCAGGGCCAGCGGCAAGGCGACGCCATACCACTCGGACGGCGCACCGGCCGATTCACGACCCGCCTGGGGACGTTGGGACGCTGCCTCGGATAAAAACCTCTTCGATGGCTCCAATCGCGCGCTCCTCTTTTGCAGGCAGCCGGGTCCTCCCCCTCGCGCGGGCGGAAACCGTCCACGTCCGGACAGACGGAACCCGTGGCAACGGGCCCATCCCGGGCTGCGCCGCCTCCTTCTCCACGAATTCTTATTGGATGTCAGCCTTCTTGTCGGTATCCGCGGTCGATTTCTGAAGAAGGAAGGGGGGGCGCGCAGTGAACGGCCGGTAACCGGCAGGAACGAGCAGCGCGGAGAATGTTGAGTACAAAATGATGAACGAAGGATGCGGAGGGTTCATCTCCATTGTTCAGCGTTCAGCATTTATCATTCTGCCTTCGTTTAGAGCACCGACTGCAGTTTGGCCTTCAGGCGGAGGACCGCCTTGGCGTGGATCTGGCAGACGCGGGACTCGGTCACCTTGAGCAGCCCGCCGATTTCTTTCATCGTCAGTTCCTCATAGTAGTACAGCGTCAGGACCAGCCGTTCTTTTTCCGCCAACTGCTCGATCGCCTTGCCGATGATCTCGCGGATGTTGTCGTTGATCACCGTCGAGAGGGGATCCGGGTGCTGCCGGTCGACCAGCATCCGCAAAATGCCGTGCCCGTCGGCTTCCTGCGAGCCCAGGTCCTGAATGCTCAGCAACACGGCGCCCTGGGATCGGGTGAGAAAATCGTCCAGTTCGGTCAGCGACAGATTCAAGGCTTTTGCGACTTCCTCGTCCGTCGGCGGGCGGCCGTGCTTTTTCTGCAATTCCATGTGGGTCTTCTGCAAGAGCCCGATCCGTTCGTGCACGGAACGGGGCACCCAATCCATGGAGCGAATCTCGTCCAGCATCGCGCCGCGAATCCTGAACTCCGCATAGGTCTTGAACTTCGCCTCGCGCGACGGGTCGTACTTCTCCAGCGCATCCATCAACCCGATCACCCCCACCGAAATCAGATCGTCGGCATCCAGGTGGGCCGGCAATCGGAACGCCAGACGATGGGCCATGGCCTTGATGATCGGAGCGAATTCTCGGATCACCCGTTCGCGCTCCGCCTCCGACGCGACGGGCTTTGAAGCTTTGGAATCGAGGACTGGGTTCATGGCGATTCTCCTTCACTTCCCCGGAAACGTCCGGTTCATCCGTCTCAGCCCTGGGCGATCAGGCTCTGCAGAAAAAACTGCACGGAGCCTTTGGGCGACTCGGCCACCCGCCACTGCGCCACCTGGTTCGCCAGGCGCTGAAATTCACGGCTGGCCGGAGCCTGGGGGAACAGGTCCAGCACGGCCCGTTGCCGGCGCACGGCCATCGGCACATAGTCATCCACGGGGATGGCCCCGACGTAGTCGATGGAGATGTTCAGAAACCGGTCCGCGACCAGGCCGATTTTCCGGTACACCTCCGGCCCCTCCTCCCGGCGACGAACCATGTTCACCAACAATCGAAAGCGTTTCTCGCTGAACCGGTTGGACAGGACTTTCATCAGGGCATAGGCATCCGTGATCGAGGTCGGTTCCGGGGACGCCACCACCATGATCTCCTGGGCCGCCACGGCGAAAAACAGGACGTTGGACGAAATGCCGGCGCCCGTGTCGATCAGCAGCACATCCACGTCCTGCGCCAGCCGGTCGAACTCATCCCGCAAAAGCTGCTGCTGGTCCGACGTCAACGCGGTCAGCTCCTGGATTCCGGAGCTGGCCGGGAGGATCTGCACGCCGGCCGGACCCGTGAGAATGATCTCCTCCAACCGCTTGTCCCCGGCCAGCACGTGTTCGAGGGTATGGACCGGCACCAAGCCCAACAGCACATCCAGGTTGGACAAGCCCAAATCCGCATCCAACACCATCACCCGCTTGCCGGTCTGGGCCATGGCCAAAGCCAAATTCGCCACGACGTTCGTCTTGCCGACGCCGCCCTTCCCGCTGGTCACCGCGATGACCTGGACCCCCGAAGAACGACCCCGCCGTTCTTCGCACAACACGTCGCCCGCCAGCTCCCTCAACTTGGTCGCCTGATCCACGTGATCCTCCCCTCTGAAATGATGAACGATGACCGCTGAATGATGAATGTCGGATTGCGGCTTTCGCCGTTCATCATTTATCGTTCCGCGTTCAACGTTGACTTTGGCTTCGCCGCCGGCGTCAACTCTCCGTCCAGCAACAGGTCCGCCACGCGCTCCGGTCTGGCCACATCCAGGTCTTCTGGGACGCGCTGGCCCAGGCTGAGATAGGAAAGAGGCAAGCCCGTCCGCCCCATCAGATCGAAGATTCCACCGAAACCGCTCGTCTCGTCGAGTTTGGTGAAGAGCAGCCGGTCGATGGGAATCCCCGCATACCGTATCGCGCCGTCCTTCAAATCCCGTTCCCGGGTGGTGGCGGAGAGCACCAGGTGCGTCTCCAGCGGATGGTCCAAGGCGATCAACCGGCGCAGCTCTTCTATGCCCGCTGCGTCACGCGGGCTCCGCCCCGCCGTGTCGATCAGGATCAGCTCCACCTTGCTTCGCTTGCGAATGCAATCCAGGGCCTCCTGTTTCGTCAGCGCCACGTCCATGGTCACCCCGAGCACGTTGGCATACATCCGCAGGTGCTCCACCGCCGCCACACGATAGGTATCCAAGGTGATCAAGGCGACCGACCGCTTCTCCTTGAGGCGATAATGGGCGGCCAGTTTGGCGATCGTGGTGGTCTTGCCCACGCCGGTCGGTCCGGTGAAGATGACGGTCTTCTTCCAGTCTCCCAACCCCAACAGGGGACCGCTGACTTTCACCTCCTGCGCCAGCACCCGGTGCAACGCCTGCCGGATCGCAGACTCGGACCGCAGGTCCGCCGGCTGCAGCCGGCGCTGCGCATCCGCGACCAGGCGGCTCGCCTGCTCCGGCTCCAAGCCGGCCCGGAGAAAATGTTGCCGCCACGCAGCCAACGGCCCGGGCAACGCGCCGGACGACGCCTCCTTCTCCTGGCGAGGCCGGCCCTGCAACGAGGATTCCACGAGCCGCCGGAGCCCTTGCACCTCTTCCTGTATCCATGCCAATTCCCCACGATCTCCCGATCCCTGGGACGCAGCCGGGCCCTGCGACGCAGTCCGGGACAGGCCCTGGCTCCGGACGGGCTGGTCCGGGAACGGTATGTCCGATTCACACTCTTCCTGCATCTGGCTGCTGAGCGCCGCCTCAAATCGAGTGTCCCGGTCCGGTTCGTCCCAACGCCGGACCGGATCGGCCGGGCGCGGAGGGTGCGCCTGGTTCGTCGAAGCCTGGCGGCGCGGCGCCGCCTCGCGGGGAGGCTCCCAGGGCACGATCCGAGGGGCGGCCCCGCTCTGCGCGCCCTGACGTGGCGCCGCGGTTGACCGTGGTCGCTCGCGTGACAAGACATCGGGCACGCTCTTGCTCGACCCGCCGGCCCGGCTCCTCGGAGCCAGGGTCTTCGCATCCACCGCGGCCGCCACCTCGACCATGGGCCGTCCGAAAATCCCGAAGACGCCGCTGCCTGTCCGGATTTGCTTGCTGGAGAGAATCACCGCCTCCGGCCCCAATTCTTCCTTGATGGACCGGATGGCATCGCTCATCGTCAGGGCCTGAAACGTCTTGATCTTCATGTCTTCCTCCAAAAACAATGGGCCTCATCCACTTCCCGGCCCAACTGTTCACGACCTGCGATACGGGTCTGCGAGCGTCGGTCGTTCGATAACGATTGCCCCAAATCGAGCAGGGATTACGCGGCCTCTTCTCCGGCCCGGACCGTTTCCAACGCCTGGACTCTTGCCGCCCCGTCAATCTCGTTCAACGCCAGGATGGGCACCGTCGGCAGGACCCGTTCGGTCAGTCTCCGCAAGTGCCGGCGCAACGTCGGGGAGCAGAGAATGACCGGCTGCTGCCCTTTGGCCAGCACCCGCTCCACCGACTGTTTGAGCAACGTCAACAGCTTCTGGGCAATCCCCGCCTCCATCCCCCACTGTCCCTGTTGCGCCGCCGCCGCGACCTGCTCCGCCAGTTTGCGGTCCAGACGCGGGTCCAGGCTGATGACCGGCAGCGTCCCCTCCTGGGTCAGGTACTGTCGGGTGATCGTGCGGCCCAACGCCTGCCGGGCGGCCTCCGTCAGACTGTCGGGGTCCTTCGTCGCCCCGGCCTGATCCGCAACAGCCTCCAGAATCGTGCGCAGGTCGCGGACCGGCACGCGCTCGCGCAACAGGTTCGCCAGAATGCGCACGACGGTGCCGAGCGGCAGAAGATTGGGGATCAGTTCTTCGACGAGCTTGGGATGCGTCTTCGCGATTTCGTCCAGCAGGGTCTGCGCCTCCTGACGCCCGATCAATTCGTGCGCGTGGCGCTTGATGACTTCCGAGAGGTGCGTGGCGATGGCGGAGCTGGTATCCACCACCGTGTAGCCGGCCATCTGGGCCTGTTCGCGACCCGACTCCGCCACCCACAGGGCCGGCAACCCGAACGCCGGCTCCTTCGTGGGAATGCCCTGGACCGCGCCCCGCTGGGCGGTCCCCGGATCGATCGCCAGCACGTGCCCCGGCAGGACCTCGCCGCGCACGAGTTCGATCCCTTTCAGCAGGATCGCGTATTCGTTCGGCCGCAATTGCAGATTGTCCCGGATATGAATGGGCGGGACCAGGAACCCCATGTCCGACGCCGTCTGGCGACGGAGCCCCTTGATGCGCTCCAGCAAGGCTCCGCCCTGCTCCCCGTCCACCATGCCGATCAGGCCGTATCCGACCTGGACTTCCATCAGGTCCAGTTGCGTCACTTGCGGAACGGCGTCCGCCTGTTTCGCCGGCGCCTCGGCGGCGGTCGCCGCCACCACGGTGGCCCGCTCGCGCTGTTGCCGGGTCAATTCGTACGCCAGCCACCCGACCAGCCCCCCCAGCGCGATGAACGCCAGGTGCGGCAGGCCCGGCACAAGCCCCATCCCCACCAGGATCACCGACGCCGTGGCGAACACCTTGGGCGACACCAGGATCTGGTTCGCGATGTCCTGGCCCAGATCCGACTCGGAGGCGGCCCGGGTCACGATCATGCCGGCGGCCGTGGAGATGATGAGGGCCGGCACCTGGGCCACCAGCCCTTCTCCGACCGTGAGGAGCGTATACACCTGCGCCGCGGCGGCCAGACTCATGCCTTGCTGCAGCACCCCGATCGTCAAGCCGCCGATGATGTTCACCAGGATGATGACCACCGCGGCGATGGCGTCGCCCCGGACGAACTTGCTG
>SXGU01453682.1_pt1 | contig 64066 bp, 63 predicted proteins | sample 3174531 | NCBI WGS metagenome assembly SXGU01 (sample SAMN11356863, study PRJNA531348) | freshwater metagenome | isolation source: freshwater sample F1-140 | place: China: Fuxian Lake, Yuxi | collected 2017-12-25 | reverse complement strand
TTTATTTAGTGTACTGACTTACGATGTAGTAAACATCAAAGGTACCCTGCGTAACTCTACAATCGTTTTACAGCAATTGGAGAAGCTGCGCGATACCTACAACAATCCAAAGCTATATGCTTTCCAGTGCGAACTGGTAGCGATGATTAAAGGCGAATTGCCGCTACCAGAGGTTGAGTTTGCTGTACCCACACACTCACACTCAAGTAACGAAGTCTTAATTGAGCAGCTGCATTTAGAGATGCAGCTTATTGGTGCAGCGGTTAATAAGCTCACTAAGCAGACCAATGCCTTCACTGAACTACAATGCGATACATTGCAATCGTTAGTGAGTCGTCAGCGTCAATTGCGGGATCATTTCGCTTTGTTAGTTGAAAAAGTAGCGTAGTCAACATAACACTCTCCTAGCGCCATTACGGTACTAGGAGAGTGTGGTCTCTATGTTTTATTTTGTCTTTAATAATCATTCTTTAGCGCTCTACTAAGACTATCTAATATCAGAAATATATCATTGTACAGTAACCCTATTAAAGGCATACTCCAATGGCTCAGTATATAGACATGCACAACGATAAATATAATAAGGCTCTTCTGTAATAAAGTCGCAATATAGCTAAAACGTTTAAATTTGTTTTCCCTCCGGGGGATATGAGGCGCTGGTTTGCTTCTATCTTTTGATTTTGCTTTTCTGTTTTTCAATTGGCTACGTCTACTGGAATTTCCGAAGGAAAAATTCCAAAGTTTAAAACGGTTAGCTTTTAAATCTTTTCTTCTTTTAAAATCTATCTAATCTTAAAAATTAAAATACTAAAAAGTTAAAAAAGGGTAAAAAGCCCTAGGGCTTTTTACTAAAACATAATAGTTTATTCTAATTTGGTTTATAGTGGAATTTTGGTGATATTATTTTTTATTTGTAGGAGTATAATTGTATAGATAAATTTGTTGTTTTAACCCCCTAATTTAACTTTAGTTAAATGGTGTAGGGGGGAACTAGATTTATCGGAGGTGAGGAACGAACCGTAGATAAATCTAGGGGGGTAGGTAAAAGAGGTTTGGCGGAGCGAGGAGCGAAGCGACAATGCGGAGACAAACATCATTAGCTCTTAACGCGCAGGGGGGGGGGCGAAGCCCAACCCACAAGCCTATGTGTAAAATTATCACTTTTTAAGGCTAGGCTAAAGCCTGGCTTTTATGCCGCTATATTGACAGAAAGAATGACGAAGAGACTCTAACAATGCTTACTCTGGCTACTAACAAATACCAAGACTTAGACATTGACACATCAAGTGCTCATGCAATTAAACAAATTCACGCATACCAAGTATTAATTGTTACTACTGCTTTCCCTACAGCAGACATGGTTGATGCGTTTAATTCTTACTGTGAGCATGCCGTCATAGCCAGTTCACATAACACTACTGTAGTTGTAGCACAGCAGAAGATTGTTGCAGAGTATCTGCAGTATGTAGACCACACTTACTTTCCAAAATATCCACCCACAGTAACCAAATAAGGAATCAGTAAAATGAATGAGTCAGTAGCGCAGCAAGCGCTTATTAAAACTATTTCAGCGATTGACCTAAAGTCAGCATGTTGGGACAAAGCAATGTTGACGGAACACCACTACCGAATGTTGTTAACACAAGACATAGCAACAACAGACCATCCTACACATTTATTTGGAGTACTTGATTTACGCAGAGCGCTATACAAAGCGCAAGTTGATATTGCTCAATCAGAAAACCATGTCACATGGCGTTATGATTACGAAGGAATGGGTCGTATACTCACTGTTGGTTTGTTAGGGTTACGAGCTATCATTAAACCATTAAATAAAATGTTTAGCATTGGAGGGAGTTTCGATGCTGAGGGGTTTGACGCATTAATTGATTTATTTAGGAAACAAGGCATCGAAACTCTGGGTAATTATCTTATCCATCGTGAAGCTGCAGAAAGCTACCTAAAAGCAATACGTGAGCTTAGCGATAGCATCACTATGCTATTCTTTCCAGGTCCATTAGGTCTTAAGGCCTCTGCTACTCGCTATCAGACAGCAGTGCGTGAAAACTTTAACGATGTTGTTAAGTCGGCTTCGGCATGGCTAAGTTCTTTCGATATACGTCCTAATCGCCTTAGTCAATATCCAACGATTGGACTTGACGTTATTGGAATACAGTTACAGCATGCCGATCAATTGGTTTGGGAGGTTTTACCAGAAAGCACTGATGACCACGCTGTGAGAGGAGCAATTCTTTTCGCTGAATGCATTCCAGTAATTAATGAGCTTTACGATAAAGGGATGTTTAAAACTGAAAACATCCCATCACTATTCAAATCACTTCTCTAAGGAGTCCAGGTTATGCTTTCACCAAATAAAGAATTCTTCAAGCACTCTTGTGGTTTTTTAGCCATTGTGCTAAAAATTAATCAAATGCGAAAAATGTTACTTGGTCTCTCGTTACCAGCGCATTTTGAATACGAGTATGCTTACACCAAACTTTCATTGGACACATATCAGGCTTACGACTTAGGACACTTAAATCGTAAAGAGGTTAGCTGCGCGTTAAACGACACATTCAATAATTTTCGTAATATGCCTGAATACGATACTTTGTTTACAGACGAACCATTTGTCGTAGTGAGTTTCCTGAAGTCGCTGAAGGACACTACTCTTCTTATCGACTTCGAAAGTCATCCATTTTATCCAAAAGGGTTTAAACAAATATTCAGTGCCTATAACAAAACGTTTGAAGATTATATTAATGGGGTCAGTAATATCGAGCCTGACATCATCTTTACAAATTTGTTCAGCTGTTTATTCGGTAGCGCAAACTATGCAATTAAAAATGCTTCGGGAAGATTACCCACTGAAGCATTAAATCTGTTGGCTAGTGCTGCTATCGAATGGTATCCTGAGCACACTGCACTAATTGAAGAGCTCATTACCGTAGTAGAAGAGAAAGTAGAGTTGGCGCGAAGCAATCCAGTCGTCTCTAAATTGGACAATCTGCTACTTCTTAAATGGACAAAAGAAGCTTGTGATATGTTTACCGATATCTCCGACTCAATGGAGTTAAATGTTCCGCTTGTGGAAGACTTCGATCGTCGTACTGTCGAAAGCTGGAAAGAAATAAATCCTGGACTGCTTCAAGAAGCCATCGATACCCCGGCTCTACAAATTCGACAAATTGGTCAAAACCAATTCTTGGTAGCTTTCCTTTATCCAGACGACACAGTTGAATGCAAAGTAATCGATTTCACCAACACCAAGCTAAGCGGCAAACAGTTCTCTTGTACTGGGTCGGGTCGATACGAACATCCATTCACACCTGAAGCAAAAGTGGTAGTGGAACTTAACGTAACAATAGTTTAAGGAACTAGTTATGCAAGAGATTTACGATTCAAATATACACGGTATTTTGCAGATGCCTGCTTTAACTAATTTCTACGCATTTGCGGAGTCGGTTGATACGTTAGGCGGCGATGATCACAGCGTACCTTACCTGGAAGCATGTGTAAGCTTATTAGAAATCAATCGTTCAATGCATGATTTTAGATTCAATGAGTTTGTCAATCCGGTTAGTCTGGTACCAGACAAAGAAAGTAATACTCGTCTGGCTTTCTTAACGTTCGTAATGCCATTTATTTTAGACATGGTTAAAACCAAAGCTAATTTGAATGGCGTAAGATCGGTTTCTAGAGGACTAGGGTCGCAATACTTTAACTACAACGCTACGCTCGATCCTAAGATGAGCAAAGCGATTAGTGATAAAATGATTGAAGCACTGAATCAGCAAAACATCACTTATTGTGCCGAAGGGATGATTGAGACTTTAGAAAAGTGGTTTGAACATATTGCTAAAATGCATTTTGTTAGCAGTGCTCAACGTGCTCTGATTGAATCTCCTGACTTCGTTAACAACCAAGCAGTGCGTGGCGTTTTGCGTAACGTACTTGGTTTGATTCCTAAGACACTGGTGTGTTGGTTGTTTATGACGAAGGCGTTAAACAACTTAAAACGCTTTTAACCTTCACTCAGGAACACCCAGAAGCAACTCCAGAAGCGGTTGTACTGAAAATATTTAATTCGTGTCTACCAAGAACTAGACAATTCCAAAAGAAGGAGAAATAAATGGAACCAATTTTGTACTCATTAATGCAACCGTACGCTAAGCTTACTGACGCGTACAACAGAATCGAGGTTAAAGACCCACTTCGCGCTAAGTTATTTATTGATGCTATTGTACCAGTATCGAAAATACCCAATGATGACCCCGTTCTGCAACAACGGGGGTTAGGTTACCTGTTGTTTGTTTTACCGGTACTTCTAAAAAGTACTGCGAAATTCAGTAAAGCGGGTTTTGACGACATTGGTAAACGTTTGTTAGAAGTCAGCGGCGCCCCACTGAAAGAAGTTGCTGATGTACTAACAAACTTACAGTACAAAGAAATTGGGCTTTGGATGTTAGTGGAAGACGCAGAACGAGTGACCATCAACACCATACACAACGAATGGAAAAGTAGTATCAGAGATACGTTTGTTGCGTTTGACACGATAACCATTGGTAAACGTCATATCCCAGCAATTGCTAGAGCTAGTGATGCGTTTAATCGTGCCAAGAACATTATTGATTTAATTCGTGAAGAGATAACAAAACTGCATTATCTAAACGATGCTTACCTATTTACTTGTAGCATAGAGTCTATTCGCAATCAAATAGAGATCTTATCGCTACTGGTTCGTAAAGATCAGTTTACATGGGAGGAGCTAATTAAAACGGAGGGTGAAGAAAAAGAATACATTGAACGACTTTGCCAAGACTATAATCAGATATTGCGTATTCCCGATGTCTTTGAATCAGCTTTGGTTATGTTAGAACAGCGCGAGCATTATTTTCCTAACAAAACGTCTGATGTAGATAAGATCACTGACTACCTTACCGTCTTTTGATCATACGACATAGAGAGCAGGGTGTCCTGCTCTCTATTGCCCCCATTTAACAAAAGGAATCAGAAATGACATTCGACAGCTCTATGCCTTACCCCTATCACTACATGACCAATGTCGACGCTGAAAAGCTTATGGACTCAGATTGTACCGAGTTGCGTCATTCGTGTATTTGGGGTCCGTTTGCGTTGACTAAGCGTGCCGCTGAATTAAAATCGCCGATTGCTGCAATACGAGAATCTGAAACTAATTTTAGTTTGATCGACTCTACGTTACGATCAGTTCAAGTAATGACAGCTAGTAACCTCAGTAGTTGTCATCGCAACATCTTAGTAAGTTCATTGGTGTTCGACGTACTTAGTTTCTACAACAGAATAGAACTGCATCCTGCAATTTACAACTGTAAGAAACGTGGTGTTAACATAGGTGAGCTTTATCGCGCTTCTTACCAGTTAGTGGTTCGTGATCAAACGATATCAATAAGCGATGCTAACCGACTGGATGTATTCTTCAGCGTTATTTTTTCATGTAATGGCGATGTTGAAGTGTTAAAGACAGTTCCATTCTTTGAAGACTTAACGAGCGATGTGGCAGAACTATTAGTTAACCACAAAACCGATTCAAGAGTACATTCGCTAATTAGACAGTTAAAGAGTCTTGGTGACAATATCGCTAGTTCCTTCTAAACCAAAAGAATTAACAAAAGGAGTACAACAATGGCTAAAGAACAATTTGAAAAGCTGCGATTGCTAAAAGAGTTTTATCTAAACGAATTGTTTCCTTTCGTAGATAGTCGTCCAGATCTAGTGATACTAGATCCAAATATCGGGCATTGCATTGACTTTCGTAGAACAATGGTGATTCCAGTTATCGATTCTTTACAAGAACTAGATCTTGAGGAAGATACGGAGCTATGGACTGCTGTGGGTGGTTTCGTTGACTTTGTTTTGTATCGATTTTTGGATGTAAGTACCTGCAGACAAAATTCCCAAAACAAAACCACTATTTCCTTTAAAAATATGTTTGAACTTAAAGCGGTAAGTAGCTTTTTCTTTCTTGTATCGCAGTGTGAGAAGACAGCTTTAAAATCCGACCTCCAACACGAACTTAACATTTGGATTTACCGCACTCAGAACAATGAAGCCGGCTACCTAAACCACATTAATGCGGCACTGCAAGATTGTATTCAAGCGTTAATTGGTTACCCTTCTCGTAATAACGATCTGTATGACATCAAGTTTAAGCTGGAAACCTATTACGATAAATTCATCAAAGAGCTCCCAGTTTTGATGAAGAACGAACACGAGGACAAGCTGACAAAACTGGAACAAGCTTACAGTAGAGCAATGGCGGCGGTTAATCAGATCGAGCTACTAGAACGCCCAGAACACCAACGAATTGATCTGCTAACGTTTTATAGAGTAGTTGCTGGTCTCATTAAACCTATGAAAACCCAACCTAAGGAATCAGAAAATGAACTTTGAACCAATTCATATTTCAGCTGAACTCAAAGACCTTATCGCTAAAGGCTTAACAAAAACCAATGAGGTCATTGTTTCGGTTAACAATATCGTTTCAGCTGATGCAGAAATGTCACCTGCGGTAGCTGCTTGCGTGAAATCGTTACAACTTTATCTTAATTACGTTAAAATAACACTAACCTCTATCGAAAACATATCCAACGATACGGTAGAATATCGTTGGATAGAAAAGCTAGAGGAACACAAACCAGAAACTGAAGATCTTGTTCTTGCTACTATGATGGCCAATGGACGTATTAATCAGCATGTTGGTTTAGTTACAACCTGGAAGCAAGAGATCATATTTGCTTTAAAACAAGAATTCCAAAAGTCTTTGGGTCTTGTGGATAACATGGTTTATCTAACCGAGCAATTCATCGATGCTCTGCCAAACCAAAAAGCAAAAGATCATTTCTACGCTTTAGGTCTCATAGCACAGGAAGTGAAACGTCTTACGGACGACGCTACTAGCAACAATAAAGCAAAGCTAAGCTCATTACACCAAATAGCCGAGCAGGGATTGTTTATTGATACTCGCTGTGAGTATCTTCTTACGCTGCTGCAAGTACAAACAATAGTAGATGATTTCTTAGCAGTTTGTAAAGCATGGGAAACTGCAGCCAAAAGTCAAACCTAACAAAGGAAGTTACCATGAACAAAATACTGTTACTTCCAATATCTGGTATTTTTATTGGTGTGATATTGCTTATTTTGCGTCTAAAAGCCGATGACGTGCATTCAGTTGATTCGGTGGTTTTTATTATGCCCTCGGCTTTATTAACTGTAAGCACTATCTGTTTTATTCGCATTAGACGGAGGCTTCGCATATGGAACATTTAAATTACATTGCAGGTACAATTGTTGTTGTGTATTTCATGTGTTACAGTGCACACGTTTTAATGGAAGCTTACCTTAAACATTGCCCCGGTACTATCGCTAGCAATAGCAGGTTAGCTACGTATCGCGGTAAGGGAGAATCTATTACCACATATTTGATAAGAAATAGAGTATGCGATTACATAGAGCATTTCCCTTACACTGCTTTAGCATTAGCAAACAACAGTTTACTAACTGCAAAGATCGATCCAAGGTTGTATTCTGAATGGCGAATTAAAGCCATTGGCGAGCTAAGTATCAGTCAAACGATAACATCATCAAAAATACCGGAAGAAGTTTTGTTAGTGTTATTAAATTACATGAGAACACCAGGTCAGTTTCACACTAACGACTGGTTGTGGTTCATTAACGGTGTGATTGTGTTGTCTATCCTCGCAGAAACATCATTGATCATTGGCGGTATTATTGCAGGTGTGTTTTGTTTGTTCTGTTGGTTAGCTCGTGCAGCTCTTATGAAATCACCCGAAGTAAGATATAATCGTACGTTATTCACATTAGCAATTGAAAAATTAAAATTAAATAATCAAGGAGAAGTAGATGTCGTTGTTGGAAAAGATCCTGCGTAGAAAATCCCCTGAAACGGCTGATTCGTTAAGAAAACAGTACAAAGGAATGCTGTACTGTTTTAAAGCACAAAAAGCACTAATTGAAAAAATGGACGTTGACTTTGATTTAATGCAAGCAGGGTTCGATAATTCTACTAGTCGTAACGCATTGCAATTAGCGTATGACGATTGTTACGAATACCTGGTTAAAACCGCCCACATAGGCGGTCCGCGCAGTCCGTACTCTAAGGAAGAATATTACTTAGTTAAGGATATGTTAGAAACCAGCTTAAAATTCTTCGAACATCAACTAGAACTACTTGACTAATAAGGAGTCAGCATGAAAGTAACAGAAGACCATGAAGTAGCGGTAAACATCGCACTTCTAGTAAAAAGTATTCTTGAAAAAAGACGAGAGTCCCAAAAAACTCCAAACGATCAACCAATCGTTGATGTATCTAAATTGACAGATAGTGCAGGATATGCTAGCGGTTATCTGTACTTGGTTAAAGAAGTATTTCATCAAGCATATCTAGACGATAGCAGCATTTCTCAGTGGAGATTGCTATTGCCAACGAAGCATGCTTTGATAGAGTATGTTAAATACCAAACATCGCTAACATTCTCTTTACAGTTTAACGTACGTGCTATGTTTAGAATCGTTAATGGGTTGTTAGAGATAAAGTTTTCCGCGACAACCGAACACGACACTATCATCGAAACTTTTACATTGCCTTCTCCAAAAATGTCGTTGTCTCAAGCACTGGCGTATTTAAGCGATGTCGGTGGTGCAGTCAAAACGCTATCGACAGAAGAGGATTTTTATCTCACTTATGCGCTGTGTAGCTACAGTCAAACTGGGTTCAACACTTACACAGCACCAAAACCATACGAGCCTAAATTAGAACATTTAAATAAAACTCAATTCACCATTGTTCCATCTAACGAAATTCCAAGGGACCCAGCATAATGAAATTGATTAGTAATTGGATAAAAGATTCACAAGGCATTTACTCATTGGATATTTACAGTGAACCAACCGATAGTCCTATTTGTATCGGTTTTCCAGAATCGATGTCGGTAATGGAATTTATTGAAGTTATCGAATCGTTTACCCCGACGCAGTATCCTGGTTGGGTTGGTAATCTGTATTTCAACGCTGGTGGTGTAAAATCGGTTTCAAAGATCATGGGCACTAGCTTCCAAGTGGTAACCAATGATTGTGTTATGGTGTACCGTGGCAGTCAGTCAGATGGCTATGCATTGTTTGATCGTTATGTAAAAGATGGCGAAAAAGAAACCATTGTAATGCCGTTGCGTGTTGATCCTGATTCTGATCAGGTCGATAGTTTTGAAGACTGGGGTTACGACAACGACACTGCTCGTGTAGTACCGGTATTTAAAGCGACGGTAAACGGAGGATTGCTAACTGTTCCGATACTAATGGGTCCTACCACCGATTACGTTGATTGGCTTTATAATAAGTTAACGATACCTGTTGAAATAAAAACAAACACAGTGCCTTTACAATTCCATATCAAAGCAAAATCGTCAGTTAATTATCTGACCACTACGCACCTAGCGTTTTCTGTAATCAGTCGTATCGAACCGGCTACTGCTAACAACTGCAATTGGACGCATATCAAAGAAGGCGAACATGTTGAAGTTGAAGTCGGCACGCTGACATGCATTGCTTCAGAAGCTGTCTTTGATACCAGCGACGAACATGTAACTAGCGTAGATGCGTTTATTGAAGAGTTTTTAGACCACTTTACCAGTCGCGGTAGTGTTCATGAATGCACAAACTCTGGTATACAGTTTGTTCAGCTAGTGTCCGTCTCACCTGGCCAGAAGTTCATTAGCTAAAGCAAGTTGAATTTATTTATTTTCAGGCATATATAACGAGACTGAATCCCTAATCGGATTCAGTCTCGTTTATTACCGTAACATTGCCCCTTGAGGGCTTCATTAAAAAGGAATCAGAACAATGAAACACACACATACTCAAAACTATCTCATGGCACTTACCAAAGTAATGGCGATGACCATGCTAAGTTCAGAAGTTATTGCAGATTCTCGTTTAGCGCCAGCTCTGGTTGTATTGAAAGACCTGGAGTTAGACATTCTGCAATCGCAAGATAGAACTGAACGTGCCGCTGGCTTGTCCTATATTACCATCAATCGTAAGTTGGTGTGTACTGCAATTGCTAATCGTGGTTATTGCGCTGCTTCAGTATTTGCTGATTTGCTAACTCTAAAAGCAACCAGCACGTTGGAGCAAATTGATGTAGTGCAAAAGGCTATCGACCATGTGCACGAAGTCAAGTGTGCTAAAGATCTGGTAGTTGCTACGATGTACCAGGACGTATTGCAAGAATGGTTCAGTGACTTCATTGCACCCGCAGTACAATTGCAGAAAGATTTCGAAGGCGATGAGTTAAATTCGACAATCGTTTCCGATTTCAAAGTAACCCCAGCGATGGTTGATGCGTATGACAACGCAGCAATGGCAGGTGAAGTAAAATTAAAACCGCGTGACGGCGTTGTGCGTTCTATCGGCAGTGCCTCGTTAGTTGATCTGGCGAACAAACAAGTTGACTTTATGGACGCAGGACAAACAGTGGTTAGTAGTCTTGCGATTGTGAATAGGCTAGTTGATTTTATCAAACATTTGAATGCACTGATGCCAGGCATACCAAACAGTACTGTAAAAAGCGCTACTGGTTGGTATGCGTTCTGTTTACAGAACTATTTGGCAGCAGGTCGCGTCGAGGAGTTCACGATGGCGATCGTGAGCAGAGCATCAACAACTCGCTGGTCTTCTGATGTTGCCGCGTATTACAATGCGCTTACTAAATACGCAGCAAAATTATCTGATGTTAGTGTGGCAGAAACGCTACATGAGATGAGTAATCAGTTGCATGCAATCGCACTAAGTAAACCCCAATTAATGGTTGAATCTAAATAGTTTCAGACATATATAACCACTGTGCAATGACTGAGAAGCATTGCGCAAAACCTTCTCTATTCTACTACCCTATAAAGGAAACAAAGTTATGTCAATTATTGCTACCGTTAAAGATGCAGTTGCCGCAAATCCTTTTACTGCCGGTGTTGTTGGCGGCATCGCTGCTACCTTGACTACCGTAGGTGCCATTAAGCTGACCAGCAAATTCATTGCCAGTCGTCAACGCAGTAAAACCGAAGCGGCAGTTGCCGCAGCCGAAGTTGCCGCAGCTGGCGGCACTGAAACCATTAAAGCTGCTACTGCAAGCTAAGTAACCGAGCACTGAGGGACTACGGTCCCTCAGTGTCTTTATGCCGCATATTTTATTTTTGAGGTATTTATGAACATTAATCATTTGCTAGACTATTTCGGTCTTGGTCCTACCCACTTCGGTGAATTTGAGTTAAAGCAATCGCTAGAAGCCGTTGGAATCAAGACCCAAGTGGTTTGGAGTTCTGACGAAATGTTTCTGCGCAACAGTACGATTGCTCGTGAGCCAATTGTTCTAGGTTTCAAGCTGTTTAAAGACAGTGCGTTAATTGTCGATAGCTTAAGCAATAAACCAATTGCTGCTGAAAACACTTTACCGTTGATAGCAGCGCTTTACAGCTATGTAGGTAAACTTCCGATGATGCAGTGTTTCTTCCCGCAATCGGTTACGACAGTAGACGACAAAGAACTCATAGGAGATATTCTCATGTATCCCGTGGTGTTCTTCTTTGACAAATCTAATCGCGCATTGCCACACACAACCACCATAGAGATCATTAATCGCATGGAGGTATGGGAACTATCTGGTTTAAACAGTTATGTCCCAGAGCGCATTATAGAGGCGATTAACCTAGGTAACTTCGGCTATCTTAAATTACTAAATCCACCAAAATTTGGAAGTACAAATAAAGCCATCTATCGAATGGCGGTCCCTAGGAAAGGGATAGAGATGCAAACTGTTCTAAGGTTGCTTAACAAGGCGATCCAATGCAAAATCAATGTAATTGTTTCTCCCTTTATCAAACACCTTGCAAATAGCAAAGTCCCTTTAACAATCGACATCATTGAGAAGGAGTTATCTCGTGACCAGTCTTCAACGCCTAGCGTATAAGTTTTTTCCAGGTTCGTTCCGTGAGCGCCCAAAAGGGCTATTTGATAATCGTTATTTGCTGTATAAACAGATTATCAAATTGCTTTCAGGTACTAGCATCGTCAAAGTTGCTGTTACAGACAAAGACGAATTGAAAGACCACTGTGCATTTAAGTACCCCGAAGGATTCTACTGGCGTCCAACGTCGGTAGAATCTATTCGCCGCAATTTCTTTATGTACATATTAAACACTAGCGATCCACGTCCTAAAATGGTTGCAGTGGAGTATGACGAAACAGGTGTAGTGGCTGCTTACGATGTTTATTATCAACGAGCACCGCGTTTACCAGGCTTTAAACTAACGCTGCAAGAAACCCCATCCCTCAGTAACGAACAATGGAGCGAGTATTTTGACGGAGCATTTCGTTATGAAATAGCTCGTTTGCACACAGTACTTTAACGGCATAGACTCTACTCCCATCATGGGAGTAGAGTCTACACTGTTTGCTTTTTTTATTTTGTTACGGTGGCGGCATGTTTGCGATAATGTACGCTTCAAGTTCTGCGATGGTTGCATTCAACGAACCCACCAAAGTGTTCAAACGAATGTTCTCAGAGCGATCTGTCGTTCGTATTTCTATCGCTGCTTCTCTAGCAATTTCTAAAGCAACGTGCTGTGCTTCAGTGACTACAGAACCCGCTATAGTCGGTGCTTTGTTTTCTACTACAGTAGGGACTACGCCAATTACATCAGATGCCGTAGCAGCGAGTGCTGTTTTAATGGCATTTAGATCTAACGCATCAGGAATAGCGCCAAACGATATTGACAATACCAAATGACAGTAAGGCACAGTATCGCCAGAGGGCAGTTGTAGAACGTAGCTACTGGGTATTTGGTAAAACGTGCCATCAACTTTAGTAAACGTTAAAATACAGACCTTGGCTAAACGATCTGCTGTAAAGTCTGATTCATTAATAGTGTGTGGTTGATAGTAAGCTTTGAATACATCGATGCCTTCGTTATAGACATCATCAAAACTACGAATAGCCATGCACTTTAAAATAACGTCTGACGGCACTACCACCGTATCAAACGGTGCTCTGAATGTGTAGCGTCCTTCAGAGTAGAGTGCAGGAATATGACTAGCCATAACTTCAGTACCTTTAGTTCAGCTTATGCAAAGTTAGACTTAGCAGCAACCAGATATAAGACATCATCTAAACGACAACCCAGATATTTTACACCAGCACGGGTAACTACCGACATATAGGGTTGTAAAGTAGAGTTTTCTGTTAGTGTTTCAGCAACAGGTAACATTTCGTTTAACTTATTAGCCCATGTTTGAGTAGCTGGAGACATACGAGCAAAATCTGCAGACTGCGGATTGATGGGCATGTAGTCAGGAAACTTTTCATGGAACTTCACAATACCATCGACGTTTTCACTACCACCAATGACAGCGAAAGCCAATGTCTTGTAAGTAAAGAACGAACCTTCTACTACAAGACGAACATGTGCCTCAGTGTAACCGATTGAAGTTTGTAAAGCATAATCTGCTAAGTCATCAGGACGAAAGATAGGCGAATACAAACTAGAACCCGGCGTTTGGTTCGTAGTTGCCATGCGATCCCACAAAGGACTAATAATAAACTCAGTGTTTACGAATAAAGAAGGTAACACCGTTTTCCATTCTTCACGAGCATGAATAGAGTTATCTAGAATGAACTCAGCCGCCGCATTACGAATGTTGTCTTCGTTGTTACCTGCTTCACCGTAGATTAAGAAACCCCAAGGTGTTGGAACTGTCTGTGCGGGGTTGTTTGGATTAACCCAGTTGTAATTACGAGTTACAAAGTGAGTATACGGGTAAGGACCAGCAGCGATGGCAGCATCTTCTAACATGGTTGCTGTAGTACGTGTTTGCATCAGATTGTAAACAGCGCTGTAAGTGCCGAATAACAAATCAACGTTGCTAACTGGCGGCAAGACAATAATGGTAAAGTCTTTGTTCTGACTTCTAAAGGCAGCATCAGCAAACCAGAGTTTGATTTCATAAACGTCGCCGGTATGAGTGTACTGCCAACTAACCCATTCAGGAAACTCTAAGGACCCAATAATAACAAAAGGGCCCGACGAGAAGTTGTTACCAACACTGCTTAATGAGCTTTCTAAAGCCAGCGCCAGATCACTCGGAGTACCGAAACCAGCACCATTGATGATGGTGTCAATTACGTAGTTACCTACAGTGAGCTGACTGGTGTTAACCGCATTAGGCGTTACTTGATTGTCGCCATCGTCATCAACGCTTTGAAAAGTGGTTAATGAAACATTAGGAAAAACTGAACTGGCGTATAGTCCAACATTCCGAGAAAAGGTCAATGAACGTGGAGATAACTCGCCAACAGGGGATACCTGACCTTCAATATTCGATACTAAAACAGGAACATTTAAAAAACTTTTTACCTTAGCCATCTTGACAATACCCTTCAGTGGGGTTAAACTACGCTAAATCATTGGTCAATGTCAATGATAATGTGATAAATTTCATAGGATCTAAAGGGTCCGCATACCTTTTATGAATAGTGGTGGTGTTATGACGGCAGTTTTTATTAAGCTCCTTTTATACTTTTGGCCTTTTATTAAAGAGGCTTTGTTTGGTGGTAAGTTCGCGCATCGCATTAGACGCAATCGCTGGTTCGTTCTGTCGTTTGTAATCAACATAGCAATAATGATTTTGTTCATGTCAACTCTGGAGACTACGGTGACGCTTCACCGTGAGTTAATGGAGTACAAAGAAAAGACTGCTATGTTAGAAGCCGATATCAGACACCTGCGTAACAAACCCCCTGAGTATCTAGTGCCCGATTACATTAAAGAACAAATTGCAGCAATGGATGTCCGATTAAAAGAGTATCGTGACGAGCTAACTATGTTAAAAGCAGAGAACACTGTACTACGAGCAGAGCTCACTAAACAAGCAGGTTCTGCCGTTACGAAGAACTTAACAAAAAACAATGTTAGCAGTCGATTGCGAAACATACAAGCTGAACAATAGGGTTTAAAGATGAAGATAGCACGCTGGACGTTACTCTGTATTATCGTACTACTATTGTCTTGTAGTCCTGTTACGCACAAACCCAAAGAACGCATTGTAGTGATCTGGGAATCGAGTAGAGATGCTCCGCTTGCTACGGTAGCGCAAGAATCTACTCTACCACCACTGCCTACTGAATGCAAACCAAAACTTCCACTGCTCTTGGTTTTACCTTCACCACCGTATCTTTCAAGTCAATGTGAGAACGATGAAGCCTGTGTACAAGAAGTTTTGTTTACACACATTGAAGCACTCACTGCCGCGATTAAGAAGTATCAAAACGACTATCGCGCAGCCTTGGCAGAGTGTCAATAAAGTATTACGCTAACCGCAAATTGGATGTATTCAATCCATAGAGATCCCTTAACATGTCACACACTCTTTCTATTCCTGGGGTACCGCCAACTACAACCCCTACCCTACCAAAGGTTGCTACAACCGGTATGGTAATCTACACTGACGGCGGTGCAAAACCAAACCCAGGGGACTGTGGTTGGGGATTGCATGGTTATGTCTATTCGTTAGATGAACCTAAGAAAGGCAACGGCTTTAAGAAAGGTGTAATGACCACTCACGGTTATTTCCCTGCTTTGGTACCAGGCCAAAAACCAATTACTATTCTTAAATATATCGATGGCTATAAGGCCATGTCAGTTAAAGATAGTAATAATGTCGCTGAACTTGAAGGCGCGATTGCTGCGTTGGAGTGGGTTCGCGACTACGGTATTGCGTTGGGCGTCGGTAAGGTAGTTATTAGACCAGACGCTAAATACGTAGTAGAGGGTATTACTGATTGGGTGATTGGTTGGGTTCGTAATAACTGGACTTTAAAATCAGGTGGTCCAGTTGCCAATATTGATATTTGGAAAACGCTGTTAGCGTTAACTGAACATTTGCAGTCGCTCAATGTTGATATCGAATGGCTGCGCGTTGATGGTCACTCCGGCGAACCGGGTAACGACATTGTCGACTATTATGCTACCATCGGTAGAGTAGGGGCTAAAAATGGTTTTGGTGGTAAATCAGAAATCGTCGTTACCGATGCACAGGGTTATTGGACTCAGTCCTATGAATCCAATCGTTTATTGTCTTTTAATCTGCTGTATTTCAATACCAACATTGGTGGCGCTTGTACTACTAACGATGGTCGGAATATTTACTATCTGGGTAAAAACTCAGTGGAGCCAGAACAAGAAGGCAAACCGCAAGGCGATACTCGCTACTCAGTAGTCTTCTTAAAAGAACGCGATCCAGTAATCGACGTAGTGCTAGAAGCACAAGATCGCTTCTGCATTGGTAAAGGTCAGCACATCGCACAAGCGCGCTTAGATAACATCTTTGCTACTAAACATGTTGCTAATATCCAGCGCTTTGGTGGTGTGCAGTTTGAGACCAAACCAGGTCGGTTAAGTATGTTCATGCCTTATAATCCAGGCGATGATGATACTGGTCCGATTGTAGAAATTACTCGTGTAATGACCACACCAAGAACAATATCTAACGCAGTTAATGCGTTAGTTACTTTGCAGTACATATTGGAAGATGCGAGTAAAGGCGATAGTCGTTATACTGTCACTGATATTACATCATTACTTTATGAGGTTGATGAAAGCAAAAAGAAACCAGTTTGTCAGCTTAAGAAATCAGTTGACAGTACAGTAAAATCCTTTAAAGTGGATCTTGCTTATTGTACCAGTAAGTCATCAGGGACATACCCTGTAGATTTGTCTTTGGATATTGACATGCCAGATCGCAACACACTTTCTGCATTAGCAGAAGAGACTCCTACTGTGCAAGTAATTACATGGGAAGAATCACCAATTGCGTTTCGGTATGCAACAATTGTTTCGTATGGTGAGAACACTGGAATCTGGGCTGCAGTACATTCTAACCTCAGGGTGCTGCCTTTGAAATAAGGGTAGCTTCAGTATATTTGTTGTTTCATCACAGGAGTGTCGGTTACACTGACATTACTTCATTATGTTGAAAAAACTGCAAAACGTTGGCCATAAACTGCGATCGATTGGAATATGGTTCTTGTTAACACTAACAGATTGGTTGTTACCAGCCAATGGGAAGCGGATGTTGTTCTTAACCACGCTTTACACTCGGTTAAACGATATCCAAAACCCAACACCGGATCAGCTCACACCGTTGGTTGACGATCTGCAATTAGCGAGTAAACCACAATCCCTAATGTTCCCGGCAAACATTAATCTTTCGTTATGGGATGAATCCACCATTACCGAGATTAAAAGCGGTTTACAAAGTCGCGATGAGAGTGTTATTAAAAACATTTGCATTGCGATAGTTAACCGAACGCCGGAGCGTTTACAGTTTGGACGTAAAGACGACATGGTAGCAGATATGTTTTCATTGCTGCAGCATAATGTCGCCAATAAAACGATCGTTACCGATCACTAAGATCGGATTAACAAGGCATGTGTTTATGAGACATAATCTTCCCTAGTGAACCGGTTTGATTCGGTTCACTAGGGAGTTATGTTGTATTTTTAATCTTTCGATACTTTAGCAGTATCTTTAATAAACTCTTTAAGAATCTTTTCAGAATCCAAAAGCGCTATTTGCAGGTTACTTATCAGATGACGATATGCGGCGTAGAACTCGCATTCTTTAGCCATGGTAAAGCACAGAGTAGATATCACCTTAACTGTAGCACCCGAAACACGATAGGTGGTGGGGTCTTCTTTAATGCGTTTCAGCAATTCATCAAGATTGTTACTGATGCTAGCAACCATGTTGGTGATGTCAGTGTTACTAATACGATTAGCACGAGTATTGACTTCATTAAACTGCTTAACTGCTTCTGCCCAGTCACCGACTCTGCGAAAAGCAGAACCAAAGGTAACTTCAGATTCACCACTGTTAGGGTTAATGAATTTAGCCAGTTCTTTGGTTACGCCAGGAACATCATGGAAACGCAATCCTTGAACGCTGCGATCGCTGGTTAGCTGAGCTAAACGAGTAGGATCAGCAAGATTCAAAGCAACCCATGTAGAGAAAGGAGTCAGCACATCGCTAACTAAATGCTCAGCAATGCCTTGTGCTTTCTCCAAGGTATCAATGTAATGCACCACAGAACCAGTGAAACCCATTGGCATGTGGATCTTTACTGACATCAGTGTAGTGTATTCTACCTGCTTAATGGAACCAAAGAAACCATGGGTATCCAAAGCACCAGTACTGTCAGTTTTGGTAAAGGAGAAAACGTCAGAGATAAAGCTCTTCACATCAGAAAAGAAGTTAGGCAAAGCATCTGCAAAGCCTTCTGAAGAAACAGTCGCATTCAAGTTAATGACCCGAGAGTCATTGGCAAGCTTTTCTAAAGAAATAACCTGGGTCATTGGGTGTACCTTTTAGTGGGTGTAATTAACGGTAATAGAAATGGTAAACAATCTATAAAATTCTATTGTAGAGCGGTATTTCATGTACTGGCATTCGCCTATAACCCTTTCATTTGTCATTGGAGTTTTTCAATGAGTTTCGTTTCTGAATTTGAAGCAGCACCCGACTTTATTCCAATGCTTAATATTGGCGCTGGTTTTGACATTATTACCGGCAAGTATTACAAAGGAAAACACGGCGAGAATATCCTTAGTGGTGGTTTAGCGCCCATGACTGGTATTGCTGGCGGCGGTAACAAGTTTAAATCAACGATCATGTGGTACATGATGTTGAGTGTATTGAATCGCTATAAAGTGGCAGAAGGCTTAGCCTACGATACAGAGATTTCTTTGTCTATGGGTCGTCTGTATCAGTTAGCGCAATACATGGATGCCATCGGTGGAGTTGATCTAGCTGGCGAGAACCGTTTGCGTCTAACTAACGGTGTTAAATACAGCGGTAACAAGTTCTTTGAAGTATGGTCTAAGATTGCTCGCCATCGTGCAGAGAATCCAAAAGAGTTTATGCTGGACTCACCCTTTCTGGAATCAGACGGTAAGTTCATGCGTTTATTTAAGCCCAGTGTGACGGGTATCGATTCTTTATCTAACTTTACTGCTGATGCCGTGAGTAAGATGCAGAAAGAAAACGAGTTGGGTGATTCTGGTCGTAATATGGAAGCTATGCGTAGCTCATTGATAAAAACTCAGATGTTAATGGAATTACCCAATCTAACTGGTTCATCAGGTTGTTACATGATGATGTCAGCACACGTGGGTAACCAACATCAGTTAGATCCGTACGCACCCAACGCTAAACGCATGCAACATCTGAAGCAGAACTTAAAGTTCAAGAACGTTCCAGAGAAGTTTGAGTTCTTACCAAACAACTGTTGGCATGCAGAGAACGCTGCCGTAATGGAGCGTGATAAGCTACCAGAGTTCCCAAGATCGCCAGACGATGATCTCAAAGGGGATACTGATTTGAACTTGGTGTCATTGCGTAACTTGCGTGGTAAGAACGGCATGACTGGTTTACCGCTTGAGATCGTAGTGTCTCAAACAGATGGCGTACTACCTGAGCTTACCGCACTTAAAGCACTGAAAACAGCTAAGTTTGGTTTGGGCGGTAATGATCGTAATTACTTTCTGGATCTGTTGCCAGAAGAGTCGTTGTCTCGTACTACGGTGCGTGCTAAATCAAGACTGTTGCCAAAGCTACAACGTGCGTTTGAAATTAGTCATGAGTTATCTCAGATTAATGACTACTGGCATGATTTTGATAATTCACTGTTCATGGCGCCAGATGAGCTGTATGCAAAAATAAAAGAGAAAGGTTACAATTGGGATGAGCTGTTAGATACTCGCGGTTATTGGGTTTTCAACCAAGACGCCCCTAACCAAAAACCTTTCTTATCCACTAAAGATCTGCTAGAGATGGCTACTGGTCAATACCGTCCATACTGGCTTAAGAAGTAAGAATCCACTATGCCTGATGTAAACGTTAAGGAAGCAGTCACTGCACTGCTTCCAGAGGCCATTGCAGTGCAGTGGCAAAACTCAATTCCCGATACTCACGGTTCGCTCCCTATGCAAATAGAGACATTGAACGAACACTTGAGATATCGGATTTGTGCATCCGAAACAAATCAAAGCAACGAACTCCGCTCAAAGATGGTATCGGCTAACGATATACCAGCAGGCGAGGATGGACTAAATGTATGGTTAACGAACTTTAAACAGCATTTACTAGATCCTATCGTTGCAGGTGTAATTACCCTCAACGATTAACAGAGGGTAATTACAATGGCTGCTAGAAAAAAAGCAACCCGTTTTATAATCGATGAACTTTTAACCCCAATGGTTCCCGGTGCGCCGTATATTGCAGAATACGAAGCCCAGCTAAATGCAATGTCTGACGATCAGTTCAAAGACTACATGCAGCGGATCAAAGAAGGTAAAGAGTTTATTCGAATGGTAGTCCCACCGGCAGCTAGTTATCGTATTGACGTTAAGCGTAACATGGCGATTGCTGAGAAACTTAAAATTGAGTTATTCCATCATTTGGTTATTACTGATCCGCAAACAAATACTACCTACAAAACACCGAAGAAGTATTTGGTGGTTGATTTACCGTGTAGACGACAAGCGCAGCTTTTGAAAAAGAAACAATCGATTCCTGAAGACGACAAGCACCATGATCAATATACCGATCAGGCTACTGGTGTATCGAAAGGCGCTAAGATCTCTTTTCCAGAAGCACAGATGCTAGCGGCACAAAAGGTAGACGCTGCATTGAAAGAATTGATATCGTATCGCGGTGGGGATTTAAAAGCCTACAACACCATGAAGCGTACCATCTTTAATGAAGGTGGTATCTCGCATGCTGCGTTAAATTCATTGGGTACTCGGGTTAAATCAACTAAAGTGTTCAGCGCTTATCTCAAAGCAATGCATTTAGATAATAACCTTTAACAAGGAGTTATCATGGGAACCAAAGTAAAGCCGTCATCTGGAACACCAAACGAAGAATTAATTGCTAACGCTAAGTCGGATGGTTGGGACAAAAAAGGTAGACTCTGGGTTAAACCTGACCCACAATTCAAACGGAGTCGCAAGAATGCCAAATTATCTTCAACCTAAGTCCGAAAAAAGACAACCGACACAAGAACAACTTAAATTATTAAAAGACCATCGAATCTGGGAACACCATTCCGGTAAGCTTTATGTTATTGCATGTATCAGCAATCTTAAAGCCACCAAACCCGATTGGGATTCGGTTAAGGTGGTTTACACCGATGTTGACGGTGATTCTTGGACTCGTGATGTCGATGAATTCTTAGCAGCATGTAAACCTTTTGTAGGGTAGTTAAGATGCAAGACCAACAAACCATTAATCAGGTGGAGCTAGCGTTATACAACGCTTTCCATCGCCAATACATTTTGTTTCCTGAAGAAGCTACTGCAGAGAAGGTTTCTGCTTTAGAAACTTTAGTTAACGAATCCAGAAGTGTTAATTACCACATTCAGTTATTTAGTGTCGAAGAGATTACTAAACAATGGAGTCGTATTCGTAGTAATGATGCAGTTGCTACGTCGCTGCTGTCAATAACCACCGATTTTGTTAGCGAGTTAGAACTCAACGGCATAGGTTTTGATAATGTTGTTAATGCACTTGCTAAAAGCGTAGGTATTATCAACAGACCAAAATCGGTAATTGATAAAGTACTGACCGAGCGCACGCCAAGTGTCGACGATTTGAAAACAATGCTGTCAGATAACGTCTGGGTGATAACGCTTTATTATATCGCCAGATCAGTACATATCTACAACTTGTACCTAGCAGCGGCTAATACGAAATCACGAGGAAATCGATCGTGAGTGAACCCCAATTAATCTCGGTTGAACTGGACTGTTTGCTAGACACAAGACTCGGTCTAATTGCGATGCATAAACCCGAGTTTGTAGATCCTTTGCTAAAAGCAAATTACAGGAATCGTAAGACAGATCGGTTAGAGTTGTTGGTTCCTACGTTTCCGGGCGAGTGGTTTCGTGATGCCTATGCTAAACGCGATAAAGAAGTGTTGAAGCATTCTCGACTTGCTCCCTCGGTTAGCTTGCTTAGTGCAATGACCAATGGGTTAGAGGTGCAAAAATACGATACGCCGTATGTAGAGAAGATTGAGGTAGAGATTAACTATTATCCGTATAAGTTAACTAAAGCTGAAATCAAAATGCTTTGTGATGTGGTGTATTATTATTGTTCTGCAGAATCTAAGGTTACTGCAGTCAGTAGACCAATTGAGGACTATACGCCCACAATGCTAAAAGACAAGTACGGTGGCTTAATTGTCTATTCCGTAGATAAATGGGTTACCGCACATCACCAAGAACTCATGCGCACTAAGATACCCACAGTAACGATCTGTGGTCCTACCTTGTATTTGAATCATGTGCCATCAGCAGTTGAATGTACCTTTGATGAACGCGGTGCTTTAAACTTGTTCGCTGGTTATGAAGATGCTTTAGTGGAACATGTAGGATTGAATTTTGTGGATACTGCCTTATTCTCTTTGGTCGATTTAGCACAATTGGAAAAAAACGAAATATAGGCCAGACTAGTAATCCATTGCGGATTACTAGTCTGTATGCCCATTAAGGTTCTGGATGTTCTGCTCGCTCTCGAATAAAGTCTTCGTATGTATTGGCAGAGATACCAATGTCTTTCTCACCTTCAACCGTAGTGATCTGTGGTAAGCGGTCTAGTTCGACTACCTGTTCAATGCCGGGCGCTTGGTTAACATCTTTTAGGAAAGGGTTAGTGTTCCCAAACTGCTTACCAAGTAGCTGCATTGCTTCGATAGCAGCCAAGGTATTCTTATTACCGTTCTCTTCAGACTTAACTTTCTTCTTACCAAGCGCAGTACGACCCATACCGTCCAATGTGGTGAGTAGTACTTCTAGGTTATCGCGATCTTCAGGGATACCGTCTTTCGTTAACATGTCGGCAACGCGTTTACGTTGTCCTTGTACGTAGTCTAAGACGTCGTCATCAGACATCTCAAAAGTAACTGCTGTCATACTGAGCAACCTCTCAATCTAAAATAAGTTAGCCATACATCATTAAACTGTATACACCTTAAGGAGTCAGTTCCAATGTGGTTTTCAAAGATTAAGTCCTGGCTTAATCTGCGGCGTGAGTTTCATATTAAACAGGCACCGCAGCATGCGTATGCAGGGTTTTTAAAATCTCAATCTATTTTAGAGTTCATGAATAGAGTGGATACAACACCAATTAAGCCTCAAGATCTGATGCGTGTAAACATAGTAAACCCCTATCGCCGTATTACAGACTACAATCTTAAGTTGGTTAAGTATACTCGCCAGATACAGTACAACGATTATCTCAGCGAGTACCCAAACACAATTGAGCAGTGTAATCTCGATGAGTATTTCGTGGATAAAATCAATGTACCAATCTCCTTGCAACAAGTGTGTAAGGAACTTAACAAAACGTTCGGTGATTTAATAACGGCACTAGCAGAAAAACAAAATACACCAAAGTACGACTACTACCAACGGTTTTTATTAAAACCTTCAATTGACGGATTACAGATAACGGAGGCGCTAGCAACGCTAGTAGAACGCCAATGCGACATGAGCTTTTGGACATACTGCATGACCCTGTTAAAAGAATCACGAAAGCTACAGGTTTAAGTAGACTGTGGCGCAAGATTCTTTTCGACAAACATATCTCTAGCAGTCAGGCAGAGTCAATGATGCAACACTACCTCAACGAGGAAGCTAAGGCGCATTATTTGACAGGCGAAACCAAACCCTATGATAAGTCATCAGGACGCAATAACCTAAGCAGTGCGCTAGCAGGCAGCGACATGTCTTGGAAGTCGTTGCTACGCGGTATGCGCTTTTTGCGTATCAAACGGTTTAAACTTATCGCTGAGATAACGTGGAGTAATGACAGCGTCACCACACACCCCGTTGAGATAGAGTTTTCCCAAACTGAAATAACAGACGCCGAATCTACAGTGGAGGAGTCCTGATGTATCCACATGCACCTAATGGAGTTGAATGCTGTCCACGTGATGATGGCATTAAACATCTCAATATTTATTCTAAGGCAGGTACTGACTTAGGTACCGAATTAAGTTTCTTTACCCATCGTCCATTTGAGCATCCGTTACATGGATCGTTTCAATCAATGGAAGCGTTTTATCACTATATCGCTACTGGTTCAAAACACGAAACACTGCGTTTCTTACATGGCTATGCTGCAAAGTCAGCTGGAAGAAACTTTCCAAAAGTACCCATGGATCACACTCTTTTCCAATCCATTATTTGCGACGGTTTGTGGTCTCAGTTATCACAGTACCCAATGCTTGCTTTAAAAGTAAGAGATTGTCAATTGCCGTTTGCTCACTACTACGTAACACCAGACGGCAGAGTACACTTACCACAAAAACACCAATGGATAGTTGAGTTGTACGAATACATGCGTACCAAACTTATCAACGGTAGTCAACTTTAAACCGATCTTGAGGTAGTAGTCAAGAGAACCTTGGGTGTCCTTCGGGACACCCCTTTTTTTCTAAATCCTTTTTATTTTTTTGTTAGAGGTTATCATGACAACGCGTTTTACTACCACAGGTAAGGACAAGTTACAACAACTAGAGGTTACCCGCCAAACACAGTTGGTAGTCACCGATGTTAAATCAGAATTAGAGCTATTAAATATCCAGACATTAATGGAACGTTTGCGTAATAATCCAGTTGAGATACTGGAGATACTGGATCGCATACGTAACAACCGTCTAAAAGGCTCTCTAAGCTTAATCAAGGGATTAAAAGATAGTTTGCTAGGCGATGTATTGGATCTGAAAGAAAGTTCCTTACAGAAGCTTATAGAGCGTTTAACAAAGATAGTTACCGATAGAGCACTGATCGCAGGACTCACAGAAGACCAGCTCAGAGATTTGATGGATCTGTTAGAAAGAGCAGAAAACAAAAAGCGCTACAATTCAGTCGATTACAACGGAATAGCTACTGAGTATTTACCAGATGACTTTGACAAAGCACAGCGATTAATTGATGCATTAGAGCGACTTGACCCAGAGGCAGAAGTTAGTCAAACTGATACACTTAGTAATGAAGCTTTGTTTACTATTTTAGTAACAGACGCAGTTACCTTAAACGCGAATCAAATTGCAATCGATCTCATTCTAAAAATCGATGACCCAATTACTCGTGAAAGATTAATGAATGACTCGGCGTACAATGCAGTACTAAATAGTAACCTCAGTTATTTGACTGCTTTGCTTGATCATCCTACGCTAGGGTTCAGTATTGAGAAGTTAAAAGCAACGATGCCTGATTGGAAACAGTTGATATTATCCAGTTATCGTTTTCCAGCAGGCAGTACAACTAACGATCATGTTGCATTGCTGGCCGCTTTGCTAGCGTTGATGACACGTATCAATGTAGGTGAAGCAGTAGAGTGGTTTTATTATGTTCGTGAAACCACTGCTGGTAATGTCAATGCGTTCATTCTAGAACTGTTTGCAAAAGCGTCTGAAGATGCGCGTACCTTGTTTATGCTAAGTCCTACCTTGCGTCACTGTATCATGATATCAAAAGACATTAAGTCAGCTGATCTAATCGTACAGGCAAAGTCGTTATATCCGTATGCTTTAGTGTAGCAGCATAGCGGCATAAGAGAGCGGGTGACCGCTCTCTTATGCCGCGTTTTACTCTGGCCTATCGATTTCACGAGAAATTAAGTTGTGCACTTTTCCAATGCGAGTGCCGTTGTACCAGTTAGCGTAGAAAGCAGGACTAGTCCACTTACGATAACTAACCATTGAACGATACAACGCAAGCTTCAACCTACGACTAATGTAAAACTGATCAGCCATTGAAAGGCTAGATAACACTGCTAGATAATCACTGAAGGAGGTATCTTCAGAGAACAAACCAGACAATGGATCAATGAACGCTTCTGACGTGATTGGCATGTGCAACATAGTCGACAAGTCTTTGACAGTGAACGTTACATCAATACCCAAAGGTTCATCGTCTTGTGTCCAACCCAAGTTGCCTTCACCGCGACTGACCGATAGCTCAGTAATCATACCCAAACGAATTTGAGTACGACCCTTGTTCCATAGCTCACACAAGAACGGCGAGGTATAAGAATGCTTACCAGTAGACAACGGCAAAACACCTGCCAACAACATCGTTAATGGAACCATCAAATTGTTGTAGCGAGCTAACTTGTTGCCGTACGGCGATCTGAGTTGAATAGTAAAACTTGAGGTAGCGCCACTAAACGTAGAATCGTCCCAGTGCTCAGGAATGTCAATAAACGCAGAACCCCACAAAGCAGCAATCCCTGATACTTGGAAACCGTCAGCAATGCCCATCGCCGTATCTTTAGCAGCGTTAATTATACTACCTGCCATCTCAGCGAACATGTTATCACTAACATTACCATTAGCAAACGAGAAACGCATACTACGCGACTGAGTAGAGCGACTATTGATCATGCCTTGCAAATCAGATTGCTTAGTAGTGCTGCTGAATGACTCAGAATTAGTGCCGGTGTTGTTTACACGGAAACTCACAAAAGCAGAACCATCCGATAGCTCGGCTTTACCCATTTCCCACAGACTACCTAACCAACTAGCGACCACGTTACCGTCTTTATCTTCTTGGGCACGTCCTGTTTTCTCTTCTTGAGCATCCAAGGAGGCATCGTCGGTTAAAGGTGAATTTAGCTTACCAGCATCTGAAGCTAAATAGCGATCTAAGTAAGCATTGATACCTTCAGTGCCAGGGTCTTTAGATGCTTCTTGATGCTCAGCGCCTTCCAAGAACGTTTTAATACGGCTAGCAAGATTACGGGCTTCAGCGGCGCTTTCTTGAACTTTCTGCAATTGCTCTTGATAACGATGTACGCGTCTGGTATAGCGGTTAGCTACAGCATAAACATCAATACCACCTTTCTTAGAGTAGATATCAGGCGACAACGAATGCATCATAGCGATGTCGCCTGCATCAAACGTATCGTTAGCGATATCGGGTGACTCACCTAGATACTTGGTTTGTTTTTCAGTAAAGGCCATGGGAATAATACCCATGTCTACGGCAATACGGTTAGCCATGGAGTTTACTGCATTCCAGTATAGCGGCATCGCTGGCTTTAAGAAATAGTACTTACTAGCCGGGTTATTCATTGCCCAGCGATACATGTTTCCTATTAAAATAATAGGCCACAATGGAATGGTTGCTACAAACCCTAACGCTCTACCCATTTGATAGAATGCTCCAGGCGCACGACCAGTACGGGCTAGTAACGAAGCGCCAGAGTCATAAAACCCAGTAAAGAAGGTAGTTAATGAGTTAAACTCAGGAACCCCAAAACGCATATGAATCACTTGTGCGTTATCGTCAAACGCTTCGCTGTAGTAAGGACCCATGCCTTCGCCATTATAGAACTCTGGTTTAATACCTAAACCACTAGACTCAGGAAGGTCTGCATATTCCGTATAGGCTGGCAAAGGGTTAATGTAATAATTACCGCCTAATGAGGAATCCGCAAACTTTACTCCTACACTACTAAAGATAGCTTTTCGTTGTTCGATGATTGCTACGCGAGTACGAGGAATCATAAACGATTGTCTAAGCCAATCTCCTTCTGCATCTTCAACTCTTGATAATGTCATTACGTTAAACCTCTATCATTCAGACAAAATTAAAGGGGTAGCAGTGCTACCCCTTTATAGACTAACGACTCACTTTCTTAACCGACACTGGACCGCTGGTAACCTCACGTGCTACTGGACGATTACTCGCTGTAGTTTGTTTGGCAGCTGCTTCTTTTTCAGGTGCTGCTTTAGCAGTGCTAGAGCTATCGAACTTGTTGTTAATTGACTTCAACAAATCAACGGTATCTTTGGTATTACCAGAAATGATTTTAGTCAGGCGAACCTGTTCTGCCATCAATTCTGATAACGAACCCACAGAACTGTTTAATCGAGTAGATTGGTCTTGTTGGCGAGCTTCTACCACACCGACACTACGAGAGCGTTCTTTATACATATCTTCAGCCGATGGAGGATTATACAAACTACTCCCACTCGATGGAGCTGCAAAAGAATTACTCGAATTGGCATTTTTCGTTACAGTTTGTAAAGCACTAGAGATACCTGCGTTTTTATCAACTGTAGTGGCGATGGTGTTTTCGCCTTCCATCTCCATGCCTTCAGTGTCTTCTTTTTTCTTTGCTTCTTCTTTGGTACGATCAACCTCTTTAATTGCGTCTTTAGCCAAAGGATCTGACTTAATGGCTTTCAAAGGATCAATTGGTGTACCGTTTTCACGGATCTCAAAATGTAGATGATCTCCGCGAGATTTACCAGTGTTACCCACATAACCAATAATGGCGCCTTGGTTAACATAACTACCAACACCATAACCTGGTTGGAAGTGATTTAAGTGAGCGTACCGTGTTTCTCTACCGTCATCATGCTTGATAAAGATTACGTTACCATAACTACTGCTGGTGTAGTGTTTGATAATAGTACCACTTTGCGCAGCAATTACAGGCGTACCACGAGCAGCACCAATGTCCAGACCTTTATGTCCTTCCATCGCGCCAGTGGCACCGTTACGACGCATACCAAACAACGATGTAATGGTACCTTCAGCAGGCATCATGTAACCAGCAGGTAAACCTTTTGCATCTTTAGTAGACATGCCTTTGCGAACACCGCCAGCAACATCGATTTTCTCAATGGTTTTGGTAGCTGCAGGACTGCCGCCTATCGTAGCGGTTTGGTTTGGTTTTGGCGCTTCTTTTAAAGGCGATGGTTTTGTTTTGTTAAAGAAATCGAACATTGACTTGTTATCAGTTTCAGGAGCGCTGGTTTTCTTAGCGCCGCCTGGCGTGTCTACATACGAACTTTGTTTAGCCATGTTTCGCATAGCTTCAATGTTCGCACGAGTGCTTTCAGAATCACTGTTTAACCGATAACCAGGCCAAGGAGAGTCATCAATATTCCATACACTGGTTTTGAAAAACCAACCAGACCCTTTAGCGCCTACCACGGCACCAGCAACCTGAATTTGATATTCCATCTTCAAGAAGGTTGCCGCAGTTTCAACATTAGTAGTGCTAGAGAGTTTTCGTATTGCAGAAACAAAAGTAATAAAGGTAGGAACAAAGCGCTCTTCAAACCAACGATACCACTGTTGTTTACCAGCAACGTTACTATTACTAACACCAAACGATGCGCCGTATTTATCAAAGAAGGTCGCAGTGGGTGTTTTGAATTTAACCTCACCTTCTGGAGACACTAAGATCTCTAAAAGCATTCCTGCTTCCATCTCTTTTAAAATACGAACCTTTTCTTTATCCAGCTCAACCAAACCGTACGTTTTCATACGCACAATTTCTAACGGCATAATAGCGCCGTCTTTACCAGACAAACCAAGGACATTAGCAACGATTGTTCTACTGGTACCCCCAGCTGCTAAACCAGAATCTGTATTGGGCTTGTACTTCTGCCAGTTAGTGCTATTAAGACCCATGGTTGACGGTGGAACCGCCATTGACCCAATGGTAAAGTTAGTGTTGATTTTAGCACTCTCTTTCGACTGTGGACTTAGCTCAGCACCAGTGACAGTATCTTTCCTGTCTTTGGTGCTGGTGTTTTTAGCAATGATCTTAGCGTGCTGATCTTTAATCTCGTGTGCCTCAACCGTTAAGCTACCTTCATTAAAAGGATTGGCATAAACAGTGTAAGGACCACTTCCATAATCAAAGGTTACACCTGGCATAAAACGAAGAATTTCTTCTGGTTTGAAGTCGTTATCCATCTTACTCAGTTCAGTAGTTTTATTAATGAACCGTAATGCTGAAATGGTATTAACGTAAACAGGTTTAAAACGACCATCAAACCACGCTATAAATTGCTCGTAGTTTTCTTGATCATCTGCAGATACCCCAAACTCCATCATTACCTGAGCAAGGACTTCTTTAGTAAGATTTAGATAGGCTTTGTCTTGGCTAAACTTCACGTGATCTAAAAGGATATTTTCAATAGTGAAGATCTTCTTAGCACGATCAGATTCATTAGGATGCACGCCATACTGCAAGAGACGGTAAGAAGCAAGATCGCCATTATTACCACGATTCAAATACTTGTAACCGTAATAAGCACCCACGCCTACAGCAGCAACTCCTAACCCAATCAAGACTATAGGCGAAGCAAGGAATGCAGCAATACCACCAGCGACAGTAGCTAAAGCACCACCCACACCTGCTGCAACGCTACCCCAGGTCATACCAGCCGCACTACCAACACCAACAGCAGTAACTGCTGCTAAAGCACCACGAGCAAGCCATGGAGCAATCCTACCGCCCCATTTTTTACCCCAGTCTAACGCAGCGCCAGCACCTGCCTTCATCTTACCCCATTTGCCTTTGGGTTTCTGTTTACCTTTCTTGTCTTTCTCATCACCGCCGTCACCACCACCAACCTCAGCACTACCGCCAATAATGGTATCGCCTTCGCCACCAGACTCTTCACCGCTACCCATCAAACCGCCAAAAATACCCTTTAGAGAATCGGACATTTTCGAGAAGATATCAGAACCTTTTTCGGCAGCTTTCTTAGCAGCAGTTTCGGCTTGTTCTTTACGTTTAGCCATTTTGTCTTGCCAGCTATTTTCGCGATCGCCGTCGCCATCAGTATCACCAAAAACACTTTTGCGCCCTAAACGCTCATCCAAGATATCTCGAATTTGCATTAAGAGTTCAAGTTGTTGTGATGAAACCAAAAGCTCAGCTTCTTGAGGCGTTTTAGGTTTACCTTTGAAACCTAACCCACGTTTAACAAAACCTGTTAAACGCTTCATTACCCCAACAGTAAAGTTAATCATCCCCTTACCTGCTTGTAAAGCTTTACCACCAAGGAATAAACCAGCACCCAAAATAGCTTTACTACCGTCAACAAAACGATCAGCCATAGTCCGCAAACGTTTACCACGACGATCTACCAGCATGCTGAGTTCAGAAGCTTTAATAACCTCCTCGCCACTTGCGTCCAGTACAGGACCGTCGATATCAGAGAAGATACGAATGATCTTTCCGCTAGTGGCTGATTTATAACCGCCATTGGCCATGATCCTAGAGTGCAGTCGAATAGCCGGATCACCTTTAACGTAAACGTCTGGTGACTTTAAGAATGCTTTGGTAATAGAACTAATGCCTGCAGTTGCAAGATTAGCCATTGCGCCAAAAGGACTATACGCTACAGAGTAGAAGTCTAGTAATTTCCTAGCCACTTCTCTGAGGATTGGTTTGCCCATCTCATCAACTAAACCAGCATCGAAATCTTCTTTAGTCAACACTTCTTTTCCAGTTTTGGAATTAACTACTGGACCAGTAATGTCTTTAATGGATTTCACAACTTTGTTAGTCGTCGAGTCAACGTACACTCCAGCTTTCATTAAGTTGCCAACCAGCAAAGGTTTATCTCGCTGATCTTGACGGAATACACTAGAGTAACGACCAAATCCACCAACCTTACGCGCAGCCCAACTTAAACCAGCACCGCCTAGTTTTAGTCCAGCACCAATAACACCGCCAGTTCCACGGATCATCTGACCCCAAAGCCTACCAGACCAACGCATGACTGAACCAGTACCAGACATTGCGCCGCCTATCATCGACCGGATGCCTTGACGTATACCAAACTTGCGCTCACCATTTTCATGAGTATGGTTTACATTGATACCGTTCATTAGCTGCTGGTTAAGTGTTAACAAAGCTTCCGACATATTTAACTGAGCGGTTAGTTGGTTAGTCAGTACATTGATTAATTCATCTCTGAATGACCCACCACCGGTTGCACGATTGGCTAAAGAAGACGCTTCGGCGCTCGCTGCATTAAATACTTTCTCAGCTGTATCGCTACCAACGACATCAGCGATTGCATCTTTAATCTTTCCGATGTTATCGCTTTTGACAGCAGCTTCTACTTTACTACGCACTGCGTCTGGATCAATTTGCTCTTTAACGCTTTGATACGCTTTTGCAGCATGACCTTTAGCTTTACCAAACAGCTCAGTTAGCACACCACCAAGATTACCACCCAGACCCATGCTGTTTCCAACATAGCCAGATAAGCGACCAAAAATGTTTTGACCAATGTCCATGGCAGAGTCTTTTAAACCACCCATGCGTGCTTTAGCTTTGTTTCCAATTTGTCCAATGTTTAAACCATCAACTGGGTTCTTGGCTTGAATCTTCTTAAACTCAGAATGCATCTTAAAGCTTTCACGGTGTCCCTGATAAACAAATTTCGCTTTCTCACGGGCTTGTTGCGATTCTGCTTCTTTTAATACTGCATCTTCAGACAGAATCAAATCAAAAATTCCATCGGTATTTAAGAACACCTTGCCTTCGCTATCGATGCGTACTAGACCCATGGACTCTAGGTCTTCTGTATGTCCATTTTCTATCTGACGTTGCACTTCACCTACCAAGTCAGCGAAACGGTCGTTCAAACGCAAGTAAAGACTGTCTGCTTTATCAATAGCTTCATCGATATCCAGTCCTTCGCCAAGCTTGCGCTTACGGTCAGTTTGATACTTCTCTTTGAAGTGTCTCGATAACTCAGCACGATCACTACCGCTAACACTGGCGTGATAGTTAGCATCTTGTGCCATTACAGATGGATCGAACTCTTTACCATCACGACTACGACGCAATAACTCTACACGCAGTGCAGCAGCGGCTTGTGGCGACAATTTGTTTTCTGGATCAATGGTTTTAATTAAGTCAGCAAGATCAGTCGCAGTGTAGCTAGTACCTGACGTACGACGAATGCGGTCACGCATGTCCATACGCTTGGCTTTCATTTTACTGAAGGTACCACGATGGATATCGTAAACTACAGTGTCAGCTTCTTCGTCCCCAGTTCTTAATACCGTAATCTCTTTCAAGATACGAGACAAGTAACCAGGAATGATTTCTACCAGACTACGACGAGCGAGCGCATTAAAAGCAACTGGGTCTTGAGAATGCTCAATAAAGCTTTTGGCGACTAAACCATCGTCTTTACGAGAACCCATCATATCGAATAAGAAGTCTTTAAACCAACTAGACTTCAAATCACCCATGTCTTTGTAACCGTTATAATCGTCATCGTCTCGATCGCCAAACATATTGGCTAAACCAGATCTAGACCCTTTGATCTCACGACCATATTTGTCTTTCTTAGCGCCACGTCCTTCGGTAGTACCTTCAACCCAATCAAAAAAACGACTACCGGCATTGCGACGGAACTTGTTAAGCTTCAAACCACCGGCTTTAATCTTGCCAGACTTGTCAGAGAACCTGTTCTTAAACTTTTCACCTAAGAGCTCACCGAGTTTACCAGTAATAGCGCTACCAACAAGACTACCTGCCATCTGGGGTTTATCCATCCCCATTTCTGACATCATCTCAGCGCCCATTGCTGCCATCTCAACGCCATCTTTTAAGAAGTCTACCTGCTCTTCGACATAAGCACCAAGATTCTTAGACAAGCGATCCACTAATGAGTTTAAACCCCTTACCGCAGGGTCTGTAAACTTATTGATAAAGCGCTCCCTTAAGTTTACCCCAATGGCTTCTTTTGAATGCAGCTTTACAGCATCTGGTAATCCAGTGTTCTTGATGACGGCTTGTAGTGCTTCCATCGTTTTGTTGCTGTGAAGCTTTAATGCTTCTAAGGTATCTTTAGCAACGTAGAAATGACGATACTGTAATTCCAATGATTTGCGTTGAAACCGTGCATTAATGGTATCTTGATAACCAACCTGACGACTAATGCCTTCACGGATAGATTCGAGTACAGAAATCTGTTGTCCGTGAATCTTGCGTTGGGTAATTAACTTAGCGGCTTCGCGTAAACGATTCTCTTCTTTCTCGCGTTCACCCTGAACCATAGATGCTTTAAAGAGGGTATTCAATTCTAAATTTAAATTGTTCTCTCTTTGAGCAGCTTCAGAGACCTTCTCTAAGTCTTTTTCATTTGCCCATTGCTTTAAGGAATCAGGCAGATATTTACTGTCCATTGGGAGAAAGGCTTTTGCTATCTTACGCAAATCTTTTCCCATCGGTTCCATTTTACGGCTGGTTTTATTGTATAGGTCTGCGGTCTTATCGATCACAGAGTCAAAATCGTCGAGCGCATCGCCGTATTCGCGGGGTAGCGCTTTACGCAATATGTTCTTATAAAAGCTGGGTTGTTTGAAGCTATCTCTAGCGCCTTCGGCAAAAGAAGAAGCAAACTTAGTGACTGGGTTGCGATCATCCTTTTTACTACCAGTGCCAAAGTCATCACCCATGTCAAAATCATCGAAATCAAAATCATCTAAACCAGAGTCATTGATATCGTAATCTGTTGTTTTCTTAGCCATACAGCTACACTCCGTACAGGGCTAATAAAGACCGGTTCTTTACTGTGCCATTCATAACTTTTCGCTCTTGCCTTAAAAAGCAGGTTTACAGGGGTTTTAAACCATGTCTAGCCAGCGATTGCCGTTCAACATTAGTTTGTTAAAACTATCGCCAGAACGCTTGCGATTTACTAAACCAGTGACCTCGTTAGATATCACTGATGGGGCGTCTAATCAGCTCCATGAAGACGGTTTGTTTTCTGTCTCTATCTTTGGTCGTATTGGCGATGCTAAAAGAGACGAGACCTTTAGCTTCATTAATTTAAACACAGAGATCCTGCATCCAATTGTATTTGAATGCTATACGCGTTTAAAAGGATTCTATCGTGAAATAATGACGGGTAAGGAATATGCTCGTTGGGATGCAGATGCTAAAGACTTTGTAAAGTCAGATCCCGTTGAAGGAGACACTGGTTACAGCTTCTTTGTTAAGCATTGCTTGGATATTGAATTTGAGAAATCAAAGTCTATTATCCGTAGTACGCGTATTCAGGTAATTGAGAAATACAAAGACTCTGCTAAAACCAAACAAGCATTGGTTTTACCTGCTGGCTTACGCGATATTGAAATTGGTGACGATGGCCGTATACAGCAACACGAAGTAAACGACCTGTATCGCCGTATGATCGCTATCAGCAACTTATTAGCAAGTACGTATGACATTGATAACCCTGCGGTCAATCAGTCTCGTGCGGCTCTACAGCTAACCTTCTGTGAAGTCTATAACCTTTTTGAAAGTATCATTAAAGGCAAAGGTGGCTTTGGTCAGAATAAGTTTGCATCGCGTCGTATTTACAATGGCACGCAAAACGTTATCTCAGCAATGGACCCATCAACGGCTGACATGGATGCACCAAACGCATTAACACTGAACGATACCGTGGTTGGTTTATTCCAAGCTATGAAGGCCATTGAACCAATGACCGCTCACTTTTTAAAGTCTAGCTTTATTAGTGGTATCTTTGATGACTCTGGTAGTTCTCGCGGACTATTGGTTAATCCCGCTACACTCAGACCAGAATGGGTTACTGTATCGCCTCGTCAACTTGATCTGTGGACTTCTTACGAAGGCTTATTAAAGATCATTGAGATGTTCAGAGAAGACAGCTATCGTTCAAGACCCGTAATGGTTGATGGATACTATCTCTCATTAATTTATCTGGGCCCAGAAGGTAGTTTTAAGATTCTCAATAATATCGATGAGTTACCTGCTGATCGTAAACCAGAAGACGTGCATCCGATTACCTACGGTGAATTGTTGTATTTGGTCGGTTACAGAGAGTGGAATAAATTCCCTTCTTTTGTTACCCGATATCCGATTACCAACATTGGTTCTATCTACCCATCAAAGATGTACGTGAAAACTACTATCGATGGCGAGGTAAGAAAAGAGCTTAATGAAGAATGGCAACCCATTGGGGATAGTTACGTGGCTTATGAGTTCCCTTCTCGCAGTAAACCGATTTACGTAGATACCATGTCACCTAACCTAGTTCGTTTGCAAGATCTAGGCGGCGATAAACATCAATGTCCGCTCTACTTGAAAGAGTCGAGTGTATTGTTCTTTAATTGCTAGAATCCACTAAAGCTTCCCAAGCTACAGCACGGCTAGAAATGGCGAATGCGAATGCAGTCGAAAGACAGAAAGAATTGGGTAAGATGATCTATGACGAGAGTCTAAGGGTCAGCAGTGATTAACCCTGCACAATGGGTAACTTAGCAGCCAACTACCTAATGACGCTTATACAGGCACGGTAAAGGTTCAACGACTATCCCTTAGCCAGGGAGTAGAGTACACAAGCCAAAGGTGACTCGAAACAAGAACCACCCATTTGAAGTAGGGTGAAATGACATAGTCTCGACATCCAGCTAACAGCTGGAGCAGCACGTAAAGGTGCGGGTTGGTGTTGCGAACTAGCCGAAGAATCCGTTTGATGGTGACAGAACGTCTAACAATGCGTTGTACACTGAAGACAGTATCAAAGAAATCGATAGCATCTTGGGTAAAAGAGAATCTTATCTTAGCATTAAAGGCGGATTCAAAACGAGTGTAGCGATACACACAGTGAAACTGGCGTTACACAACCTAACGGGTAGAATACCGGTAGAGGATTAATCAATGCGTTTTTATAGAGAGTTCTTTTTACGCTTGGGTATTAGACGCTTGGATATGCTTGCCAATCCACCGTTAACTACCCTTAGCGATTACGAAGTACCACGCGATAGTGCTATCCATTATCTGCGTCAAAGTACTGAAGAAGGTCCTGACGCTAACTACGTTCTTTTAAAAGGATCAAAACGCGGTGGTTGGGTACAACATGTAACAGAGCTTGCAACTACTGAAGGCAGACCACGATATACACCGCAAGGGGTAATGTCGCGGATAATGGACTACCATAAGTCACATCCTACACTGCGGTTATTGCGCAGAGATATGGAAACCTTAACCGATGGGAATTTCCCGTTGGTTATTAACTATGCCATGTTGCCTGATTTGTATTCGTACATGAACAACCAGTACACCGGTTGGAATCGTAGGCACAATCTGTTAGAAACCATTGTAAAGCAGGTCAATACCGTAGCTGAGCATACCGACAAGCAGCAGTTCATTTTGGTAGAGATTAACGAAGCTTTGCCAACTTACAATGCTTTCCTAAGAGCAGAGACTAAGCTTGATAGTACCACTATCAGCCACTTTGGTTCTGATCTAAGTGTTTTGCTTTTAGAGCTATGGCGTTGGTTGGGCGAGAATCGTGCAGATGGTGTTCTAAGTCGTCTGACTCCTAAAGCTGTTGACTACCTAAACTTGGTCTTAGTCAAAAACGGTATCTTTACCGTACTGAACCTGGGGTTGTTGAATGGATGGCGCATTGACCCCAACGATCCAGATGCAGAGCGCAATGGACAGAAGATCGAACATTTGCGTTTACAGAAGCGTTTACTGGGTATGCTGCTTGCAATGGGTAGCGGTGAAACTCTTAGCGGAGAAGTTGAAGAAGTTAATGTTGGTGAGGTTGCGCAAGCAACTGTGCTCAATGTCGCCAAACGCCCCAAACCTTTACCAAAAGAAGATAATGAAGACGAGTGGTTAACTCGACAAGAAGATACCGTTGATTCCGGTAATGGTGAAGAAGAGATCGATGAAACTTCCACCGTTCATGAAGGCGGGACTACTCACGTTGATGTTGACACCGCAACTGACGATTTGTTAGAAACGCATGATCGCCAAATTGAGACAGCAGTAGCCATTGAAACAGATGGGACCTATGCAGAGCGTCTATCGCAAGTTGCTCCTTACTCAGCGCCAGTGTTCAGCTATGAAAACGCAGCATTAAAGAAAGCAGCCAGTGCATTAAAACAAGGCGGAATTGGTTTACCAGAGTACAATCGTTTTCAGCGTTTAGCAACTAAGCATAGAGAACTCAGTGCACCGGGTACCGATCAGCCAATTGTTGAGTTTGCTAAGGTTACTACAGAGATGCTGGATTGCAGTAATCCTCCGACACTCCCTAAGTTACCGGGTGTTGTTGATGCGTCAATGTTACAGTCTACTCACTTTGTTTTTAACAGCAAGTACATTAATACTGTACTCGACCGAGACATTGCTGGTGCTATCTTAGCATTTCAGCAAACGGGCTGTATGGTTACTGACATTAAGATGACTGAGTTCCAAGACATCGGAAACCATTATCGCGAGTACAGTTTGTCAGTTGAGATGGTTGATGGTAGTCCTTCCACTGTGAAATTCAAACTACCCGTTTTTGATGAGAATGGGGTTTGTAAAGCAGGTGGTGTTAAGTATTACCTTAAGATGCAAAAAGGTGAAGACCCGATCCGTAAGTCTGGTCCTACTCGTGTAGCTTTAACTAGCTATTACGGTAAAACCTTTATTGATCGTAGTCAAAACGTAGTGGCTAACGCTGAGCAATGGTTGATTAACCAAATCACCAAAGTAGGCGCTGATCCTGACAACCATGCGGTAACTCACATGCGTGTGGGTAATGCGTTTAAGTCAACGATCAAAGCACCACGAGTGTACAGTATCCTGAGTAAGCGTTTCATTGGCTTTAACGTTAACCGTATTCATACTGACGCTAGTGTGAAACGACCAGACTCTACCATTCGTTTTGATTTTAATTATAAAACGAGATTAGACACGGCTGCTCATTATTCAGGTGAAACCACTGAAACACTTAGTGCGATTGAAGCACAGCGTAACGGCATTATTGTTGGTACTCGCAGTACTGACAAAGCGGTGATTACCATAGGGCAAGACAATCAGTTCTATGATGGTTCTGATAAAGCCTTGGGTACAATTGAAGAGATGCTTGGAATTGACACTGCTAAGAAGCCAATTGAAATGGCAACAATGACAGTGTTTAACAAAAACATTCCAGTGGGTATGGTGTTGGGTTATTTGTTGGGTATCGATACTCTGCTTAAAACACTCAATAGTACTCCACGAGTGGTTCCTTCTGGTAAGTCACTAAACCTTGGTCCTAACGAGTTCAGAATTAAGTTTAAAGATGTATCGTTAATAGTAGATGCATCAGATCCAAAAGCAGCAATGATTCTCAATGGCTTTAATGCACATCACAAAGCAATCGCTGAATATCCGTTAGAATACTTTAATAAACCCGATGTGTACTTCAATGTATTACAAACGGCAAGCTTAGGGGTTCGGTATTTAAGAGAGATTGCAAATGTTGTTGATTGCTTCATTGATAACATTGCAAGAGATCGTCTGATCGAGATGGGTGAACCCACAGACATGATTGAACTAATCCTTCGGTCATGTGAGCTTTTGATGCAGGATTATTACAATCCATCAGAAGGCGTGCGGTATCGTGGATATGAGCGTGTAGCAGGAGCTGTTTACTCACAGTTAATGTTAGCGCACAGAAAGAAACAATCCAAACCCTTTTCTAATCGCAGTCGTTTAGACATTAACCCAGAAGAAGTCTACATGTCAATCATGATGGACTCTGCTATGGAAGTGTTAAACGAGATTAACCCAATTCATAACCTGAAGAACTCAGAGGTGGTTACTTACGGTGGTACTGGTGGTCGATCTACCAAAACCATGGTAAAGAATACACGGGGATTCCAGAAGGGGGATTTAGGGGTAATCTCAGAAGCGACAGTAGACTCAGGCGATACCGGTATTATTACCTATACCACAGCGAACCCAGCATTCGTCTCATTAAGGGGTGTTACAGCACCGCCAGGCGAAAATGATGGGGTAGCTCGTTATGTATCCTCCTCAGCATGTTTATCTGCATGTGGGGACGGTGATGATCGAGAAATTTAATTTTCAAGGGTCCGTTTACCTAGTAATGGGTAAATGAAATTCTCTTTAATTGACGGGAACATGCTTAGAGCTTTATCTACTAAACTAATGATGGAAACACATTAGTGGCCAGTCTAACTAACTGGGTACAGTAAAAAAGATAAAGATTGCACAATCCGCAGCTGAGTACCTAAATATTGTCGTGACGACAAGATACGGTAAGAGTTCAACGACTATCCCTGAAATGGGAGTAGGTAGTGCTAACGATTAGCCGCCGAAACAAGAGACACCCTATTCTTCTGTAAAGAAGGGTGAAATGATGTAGTCTGACTTAAGCGAAAGGCTTAAGGATACAGGAAGTTTACGAAAATTTGTTAAAAAGATTAAATTTTTCGCAGGTGCAGCACTCACATGGCGTAACCTGTGACAGCTATACATCAATGCCTGTAACAACAGGATACGAGAAAGTAGTTGCGCATCGTACATCGGATCTCTTTGCAACAACGGCTAAATTAAAAGGTAAGGTAATTGCTAAAAACAGTTACTCGATTGTAGTAGAGTTTGAAGATGGGTCTGTGAAATCAGTTGAGTTGGGTAGACGCTACGGTAAAGCCGCCGGCGCTACTATCCCTCATGACGTTATCACTGATCTGTCAGAAGGTGATACAGTCGATCCTGGTCGCGTAATTGCTTGGGATCAGAAACACTTTGAAAAAGATATACTCGATCCACTGTCGGTTAGATGGAAAGTGGGTAAAATGGTTAAGGTCGCTTTGGTTGATGGTGCCGATACTTTCGAGGACTCTGACGCTATTTCTGAAAGAGTAGCAAAAGACTTGGGTACTGAAACCACCTATGTTAGAAACTTGGTAATCAACTTTGATCAGCGTATTGTTGGCTTAGTAAAAGAAGGCCAGCACATCGAACCAGATGGTATTTTATGTACTATCCAGGACTCGGTTACCACGGGTACTGGGTTATTTGACGATGCAGTAACTATCCAAACTCTTCAAATGCTTTCGGATGCTACACCCAAAGCAAAACACCGTGGAACGGTAGAAAAGATAGAGGTTGTGTATAATGGCGAAATAGAGGAGATGGACGAATCTCTACAAGCCATTGCGATGTATTCTGATCGTCGATTATCGAAAGTCTCTAGTGCGTTAGGGAAACCAAAACTCACTGGAAAGGTTGATGGCGCTTATCGCGTTGAAGGTAAAAAGCTACAAAAGAATCAGGTGGCTATCCTTGTGCACATTACCAGCAACATCAAAGCCGGTGTTGGTGATAAATTTGTATTTGGACATCAGTTAAAGTCTATTACCTGTCGCGTGATGACTGGGATTAATAGAACTGAATCTGGAATTGACTTAGACGCCTTGTTTGGCTGGCAGTCAGTTGCTAACCGTATTGTTAACTCGCCGGTTGACCTTGGTACTGCTTGCACAGTGCTCATTGAAGGCGGTAAAATGGCAGTGAAGATTTACGAGGAATTAACAGATGAATGAAGTACCAATCGATAAACAAGCCCAGGGCGAGAAAGTCCTGGCAAACGCTGTAGCCTTGGTTACTGCTACTTCAATGCGCATGTTGGGTAACGCAGCCTCTACAACAGTAGATGGCCAAGAGATGACTGCTGACTTGATCAGTGGAATTGCTGCTGCACGCATCCAGCAGCACCTGGTCAGTGGAAGAGGTCAATAATCATGCTGAAACATTCTCACTTTTATGCAGTCTCAGAGATTGTTAGTCAGTTGACTAGTAAAGGTCTATCAGTACGTGCAAAGCCTGGCAGTTTGCTGGCTTTAGTCACTGATGCGGGTCCTTCCGAACAGCTGCATTTGAAAAAACTGGTTTTATCTGAACTTGAAGCTGGCGCTGATTACGGCCACATTCCCAGTTCTGCTGATTACCGTTACTATTTGGAAGATTATCGTAGTGCTGCAATTGAAGCATCAAAAGCCCCTGATTTAGCCGGTTTGTATATTCATGATCTGGTGCAAGAAACCAAATCGATTGAATCAGCTGATCTGATGGCAGCTGCGCTTAATCAAGCACAGAACGAAGCCATTCCTTTAATTGGTGAGCTCTTAGCAGCAACCCAAGCGAAGATTGGCGACAAGGTAGATTCTTACGTGGTGCCTGTGGATGTTATTCGTAGTACCTATTCAAGCTTCTGGCAATCGCCTGCGTTGGATGCATTGTCTGGTAACTATTCAGAGACTTCACCGATTGAATTGTCTGTACGTAAGTTGATTCCCGGCGAGTTCTCAGTAAATGGTAATGCACCTGAGCTGAAACTGAACTCCATGATTCTGGATGGCGAGATTGCTGATTTCGTAAGCGGTTTAACTCCAGAGTTTGTGAATGCAGTTTACGGTAGTTACTTTGATCGTGATGGCCACGAGTGGACTTACGGTACTGATGCGTTAAACATCTATACTGGTGATCGCAATGTCATTCTGTTGACTTTCCTGTATGCTTGTTACTTCTCAGCCATGACTGAGATCCCTACTGGCGTTACAGCAACTGCCGATGATTATCGCGATTACATGGTTACCCTCAAAGCAGAACTCGGTCGTCGTATCAATCGCTTGATTGCATTGCGTGGCGAAGATGTTAAGTTCAATCGATTGGTAAAAAGCTTCCCTGCTGAAACGATTAACAATTTGTTTGGCAGCGACACTCGCAATGCAATCGTTGTTAATGGCGATATTTACGACCAGTGGTTGGCTAAAGGCGGTGATGTTGATATCCTTTTGGGTAGCTACGTTACTAGTCGTGAAACTGACCCAGCGAAGTTGATTGAGTTTGGCACTGCGTTTAAAGAAGCATGGGCTAACACCAGCGCTTTACTAAACGAGAAGATCCGCTCTAATCTGCAAGCAATTACTCGTGAGGCGTTGCTGGTATCGACTGCTACCATTATTGCTAATGCACCTGCTGATCGTTTTGCTGCTGAGAAATCAGTATTGCAAAAGCAGTTGGGTACAGTGATCGAATCGATCCATAACTCCATGTTAAGTGATCTGGAGCGTTGCGTCACTCGCATTGTGTGCCGTACATTCTTCCCTCACTTGATGACAGAGTGTATCCTGTCAGAAATGGAACACCAAGCAAAAGTAAACCCAAACCTGAAACCACGTGAAGCGGCTACCTTGGCTGGTATCGTGATTTTGGCACAGTTCTACGCAGAACAATTGCTCGTTGAGTAAACCCTGTAGTAGTGTCATCCATCTTAGTCGGAGGTTCCTGTAATGGATGTTAGTCAGTTGATTCGTAATGACGAAGTCGTCCTTAGCGCCTTTAAAACGGTGGGTGATACTCTCATTGTTGTAAAGTCTTGTAAGATTCATGTGCCTGTGCACTATGAAGAATCAGGACTCATTGAGATTGGTGCCGAGAATAACATTCTCGGCATCTTTCCCATCATTGTTGAAGACACCCATTACGCTGTAAATACCACACTCGCTATGATGCGTATGGAACCCACTGCTGTATCTACGGTAACTATCAAAGACACTCAATACTACGAGTTCTACTTTGAGCCTGGTGCTGTGTTCTTAGCGAACATGAATCTGGTTGTTAACGATGTGATCGCATATGAGGTTTACAACGAATTCATTGCTAAAGTGAGAATTCCTTGGTGCTTTACGTATCAAGATCTCGGTACTCTATTTTTGAACTCTGGTAAATACACCGGAATGAAAGTAGGGGCTACCAAAACAATTATCGAAATGATCGTCGCTGCGATTGCGCGTCAAGACGGTGAGTTGGCTAATTTCTATCGACACCTCATGAACGCATTAGATGGCAAGGTCACACAAGAGCCTGTATACATCCCTGTGGGTGATGTAATCTACGGTGCAACCAATACCACTGCGAAAATGATCGGTGCTTATTTCACTTACGGGACAATGTCAGCGTTAGTGAACCCGTCAATTCGCAATGAGAAACTTGAAGACATTTTACGTCGCTAATCCGGTAGACGTTGGAGACAGGTTATGCAAGCGTTAAAAACCGTATATTCTTGTACTCGTTTACTGGGTACAGAAAAGGTTGGCAAACTTAAGAAAGACGCTGACGGTTATTACGAAATCGTTATCGGTGCTTTTGATGCGTTCAATTCCAGTGGTGCGTATTACGATTTCCAGTACGCAAAACAACTCTTTGACAAATCCTCAAGCTTTATGCGTCGCATCACTGCAGGGCAACTCAAAGCCGAATACGGACATCCTAAGCGTGAGCACTGGATGGATGACAAGAAGTGGCTAGATCGTGTATACACGATCGAAGAGAAGAACATCTGCTGCCACATTAAGTCAATTGAATTGCAGGGTAATAGTCCTGTGCTCATTGTAGCCAAGATTAAACCTACTGGTCCTTATGGTCCTGCTTTGTTCTCGCAATTAGAGAATGCTTCTGAAAACGTTTCTTTCTCCATTCGTTGCATTAGCACTGATGGCTACATCGGTACTCGTTATGTGAAAGGAGTAGACCAAATCGTTTGTTGGGATTACGTTACTGAACCAGGTCTTGCACAGGCAGAGAAGTTCAAAACTGCTTCACTGGAATCGTTGAGTGAAACTATCATTACTCGTAGCAACGTAATCGACTTGATTGATTATCGTAAGACTGCCGGTATTTCGATGGAATCATCAGACGCACTGGTACAAGAGTTACTCCGCATCACAGCACCTAAAACCAAAAGCCCAATCTACATGAATTGGTAGACGCATTGAAACGTATAGTATGCATGAAGCAGCGCCTGGTGTTAGCAATAGCTTTGGGTGTAGTGTTTTTGGTTCCTGCTGAGTGAAACTCCTTAGATTTGCCGGGGGTGCGTCCCCCGGCCTTTTTATGCCGCAAAATTATAGGCTACTTAAGATTAATGCAAAATATTACAGCCATACATCATTTAAATGTAGGAGCAGGACAATATCCTATTCTTCGAAACGTTAACGTTAATCAATTAAAACCAAGCTTGGAGTTTTTCTCACATGTCAGTAAAAGATAAAGAAACAGTCACATCAGAAGTTCGTGCGTTAGCTACCCAAATCAAAGTCGGTATGGTGTTAGGTCCTAATGGCGTAGTTACCCAAGAAAAAGGTATCTTCAAAAACTATCTGCCGGAGAACGATCCGCTGGTTAACGAGAAGACCATTAAAGCGGTTGACAACTTCCGAAATAACGTTTACGTACCCGCTCATGCGCTGGCACTCGGCGAAGTAGCCAAAGAAGCCTTTGACGCAGACAGCAGTCTCAAAACCGTACAAGCAAAAGCTGACTTCGGTTCTGGCTTCAATCGCCATGATATCGTGCAAACGGTATTCCGCGAAAAAGAAATCCGTATCCCTGGCCCAGAGCCAAAGTTCCGTACCAATCATTTGCATCTGGAATCGCGTGTTAAAGTTATCGGCGCTACACAGCTGAGTCACGTGAAAGCAGAACTGCTGGCAATCGGTCAAGAAGCATTCGGTTAATTCCGTAACTGCTTTAGACAACATTGCCACTCCTGAGGATTAGATCTTGCAGGATTCCATTAACCCCGGCGTTTCATCAATAGAGGAGCTTTATCATGAAGCAATCTTACTTAGTAGGTTAATTCGATTATTCCTGGCGCATAATTAGCAGTGTCCCCTAGAACCGCGATAGGTTCTAGGGGTTTATGTCCGTTCGTTCATTTGTTAAAGAGGTAATTGTTATGGGTAAAATGACAGCTCCAATGTCAAGCGAAAACGCACAACACTACATTCAGCAAGCAGAAGCTGGAGAAGGTACTTGGCGTGACAATAACACTTTCACAATCGAAGCCGATATTGGCACGGTAGTGATCCCCGAAGTTGACGGTAGTTTCCAGACCCCGGTGTTTGAAATTGAACTACCAGATTTACGGTAGTGTAAGTTGTGCTTAAAGTATGTAACTCAGAGCCACCCTAACGCCCTGTAATGCTCTGTGTGCTGATTTACCATTAAAGAGTACTCTATGTACCAATCCCAACTAAGACGCCCCTAAAAGCGTTTATAAGACTAATGAGGACATTATGTTTGACAGCATTGAAATGGGTATTTCTAAAATTGTATTATTTGATGGTACCCCAGCATCTGTGGATTATGTCTTGGATCTAAAACGCCAAGCAGAAGTCTTCACGATGTTGGGTTGTGTCTATGGGTCTAAACGCGATACGCTGATGTCACTAGTGAAACGTATCGATAACTTTCTATTAAATAACAATACAGCGCGCTTACCGCTGCAGCCAAAACTACTACCGATTAAAGGAAAATACGAACACAACCCAAAAGAAAGAATAGCCATCATTTTAAACGAATTAGCTGAGTATTTGGATGACAATCCAAAACTTGCAACAGCAACTGGTCTTAATGGCCGTTTGCTGCCGATTACTGTGTGCCTCATGATGAATGATCTGAATGCAAAGGACTACGAAAGCGACTATTTCAAATTCACTTCGAATAGCGGAAACAATACGATCCATGTAAAGATACCGCTATTCGATAGAACCGTTGATCTGATTGTGTATTTCAAGGATTCTAAACTGAAAGAGTATCCGCTACTGGATGTATTGAGTCGTAAGAGTGTAGATAACATCACTCATGAAAGAGCATCAGGTTACGAGTTACCGAAACACTGACATACACTGCAGTCTACTCCCATTTTGGGAGTAGACTGCATATGCTGATAGTTTTATTTTTTGTTTTGTTTTACGCAAGGAGAGTGTTGTATAGAAGTAATATAAGGGGTTTGTAATGCTAACTATCTACACGATACAAATTGCAAAATGGAGACTAGCTAAAAGTAAGGGAATTCGTTTAACGGACACCACAGTAAAGTCGGGCTTAGGTTTCTTAGCACCTAGTTGGGAAATGGTATTAGCACACAAAAATGGCACAATGTCTTGTGAAGAGTATACAAAACACTACGACGAATGCATCGCTAGATCACAAGCTAACCACCAAGATTTGTGGGACGATTTGTTAAAACAGGAAACTTTATGTTTAGCTTGTTACTGTCGGGCAGGGTTTTTCTGTCATCGATTATTATTGGCTAAACATCTACAGGCGTATGCAGCACGACACAGTGTGCCTTGTACACTGGCTGGAGAACTTGTGGATTAAGTTGTAATAGAAAAGGAAGCGCTATCATGGTCACAGAACTAACCGACGTGTTGCGTAATATAACAGTGCTTATGGTGATTCTCGTAATCGTTACGTATTGGTATTATTACTGCAAATTCCAAGAATGGTCAAACGCCATCAACAGGATCGTTACTTTTGTATTGGTCCGGCCTAGAGAACAAATCGTTCAAATACAACGCAATGCTGACGATGGTAAGTATGTTCTAGAAGTGTTCTTTTCTCTCCGCTTGAAAGAAGGCTATTGGATTCGTTTAGAGTCCATAACTAACTTTAGTAAGCTGAATCAATTAGAGTTCACCTATTGGATATCTTATTACTTAAGGCGAAAACTAGGAGTTACTGCATATCCGTCAATCATTGACTACATCCATTATCGCTATCCCTTGGATACGGTAGATGGGTTCAGTCAAGTGCTGTATGAGAAAATCCGTCAGCACAATTGGGGCGAATAGCGGCATAGAGTGCCAGGGTCCGCCCCTGGCACTCTATGCCGTGTGCTACACGGAGATTACTTAAACACGAACAGCGGAACGAGATACTTCTTCGATCTGCTCAGCGTAACCAGCGTTACCCGCTTTAACATCGGCATCAATGCGGTCAGCATATGCAGCACGAGTGTTAGGGTTAGCGCCATAACGGTTGATTTCATCCAACAGGTTTTGAGCCATTGCGTTTACAGCCAAGCCTACCTGAGTAGTAGCAGTAAACTCAATGTCCAATTCCAAACCTTCACCAGCTGATGTCAAATCACGACGACCTTCACGAGGACCATCGCCACGAGGCATCATACCCATGCACAACCAAGCGTCCATCACTTTAGTGTGCGTAGGATCTGGTTCAAAGAACAACACAGTCATTGACTTAAAGTCAATTAACAGGTCGGTTGGTTTACGATCGCCGTTAGAGACAATACGTGGATACTTGGTTTCTGGGTCCATCATGACGGTAGACAACCAGAAAGACAGGTAGTTCTGAATTGGTTTGCCATGACGCTCATCCCAAACAAAACTTGGGGTAGATTGAGCACGCTTCATGTCAGACACATCAGAGATGGTTTCGCCAGCACCACCAAATGGATTCTCAATGAACTCTGGAGTTAAACCAGATTGCAAACCATTGATAGTCCGTGGCAACAGCTCTACCATCGCTTTCAATGCATCGATGTATTTCTGACCATCACTGATGCGATCGAAAGCAGTCGGCGCTTGAATTAAGCGCGCAATAACATTGCGACGCACATACGGAGTTGCTGAAACATAAGAGGTGTAGTCTGGCAAGAAACCAAAGCTACCGCCACCGCCGTTGTTCAGGTTCACCATAGGTGCTGTGTGAGCTTTACCATAGGCACTATTAGTGCCGATGATAGTGTCACTTAAACGTCTATCAGCCATTGTGGTTCCCCTTTAATTAACCGGCAGTTTCAATGTTGAGGTCAGACATACGCCAGGATTCGATAGTCATCTTACCATGGGTACGCATGTTGTTAGCATAGATCTTAACAATACAGGTCCAGCTATAGCCGTTATTTTCGTCAATGGGTTCGAAACGAGTGTCAGGAACAATCACATAGTTGTCGTCGAAACGACCAGCAGTACGTGCAACCAACATTTCGTTTGATTTCTTGATGAACTGATCGTTGGTGTATTTATCTTCACCAGACAGATCACGCCATACCCGTTCCATTACCTTCCACAACTCAACGCATGCGTACACTGTTTTCACAGAGTTCAATACCGAGGTATCGTCATCATACACAGTTTGGAATGCAGGGATAAAGGCATCACGCATGTCGTAAGGTTCAACCCAGATAGCACCATTTGCCCAGTCGATAGAGCGCGCATCTTCAGAGATAACCAATGAATCAGGATTGTTGTTCTTAAACAAGGTAATCCGGTTACTTGGAGATCTGGTGAAGTTTGCATCGCCATTCCAAATGCCAGTACCAGTACCCATGTACTTAGACACTTTGTCCAAGAACTCAAGGTTGTAAGGAACATCCATACGACCATCAACACCACGCCAGGTAGAGCTCACAAGCTCAGCACAACCTTTCATTACTGTAGCACGACAAACTGGCGTACCGTAGACTTCAGAGTCAGGGTATACGCGTGCGGCGTTGTACAAGTATTGAATCATTGATGCTTGCTCAGAACCAGTGTTCATCGCTTCTTGCAGATCTTGATCGCACAAGTGAGCGATGATGTCTTTACGACGACTGATCGGCGTCAACATAGCCAATTTGGTTTCTACGCTGAAACCAGAATCCCAGTAACTAGAAATTGGATACAAAGCAGAAGAACGCAAAGGATAACCAGTGTCGCCAAAGTTGGTCAACTCATAGTTACACAGATCATCAAAGTTTGATAACGTAATATCACCATCACTGCCGCCAGATGCCAAATGAGTCGCTTTAGAGTTCAACAACAAACCGCCACCTTGCACGCCAATTACTTGGATTGCTTTGTAGTGGTTACCAGCCAAGTTACGTCCATCAAACAAGTTAACCATAAACGCGTTTTCAGCGCCCATGCCAACAGTGTTATCTTGCGCATTTTCAAGAGCCAGCACTTGAATACCGATTTGCTCAATCAAACTGGTGTAAACATGGAAACGATTAAACGGACCATAGGTAGGATCAATTGGATCACTATCGCTGGTGTAGTTATTTTTGAAGATACGACTAAAGCTTAATTCCGCTTTAGTAGCATTGTCATAAGCACCGGGCTTAAACATGAATTCCATTAGCATGTCGCTACGCAGCGTTTTGATAACACGATCCAACGCAGTGTTGGTATCACGCTCTACTAGCTGTATAGAGAATGGGAATGACTTGTTTGCACTGGCTGCCGTTTCGTTAGCCGAAGGAGTGGTTTTGCGAGTCAATGCTTGTAAACGCAAACCAACGTTGTTACCCCAGCTACCAAAATTATCGGCTTCAAATTCAAAGATTGGATAACGCATGGAAGTAGTGCCGGCACTAACGTTGGTACGAGTACCCGCTACTGGAGTCAACTGACCGATCAAGTTTTCAACAGGCACGATATCAACAGATGTATCGCCGCCTTCAAAGTCATCAATCATTTCTTGAGTGATGGTTTGACCAGCCGCATTGACTTTTGGTAATTCGGTGCGAAGCCATTGAATGGTTACGCCAGGGGCAGTCAATGGATTCTGACCATTCATCACTGGTTGAGGAACACCTGAAGTGTTAGTCAGAACAGAACCGTCAGGATTACGTTGGTACTGAACCACTGGTTGAACCAGTACATCTGCCCAGATAACAATAGAAGCAGGCGGCAAAGCGTTAGCAGGTTTCAACCGTTGGAAGAATACTGCGTTACCATTGCCACGTGCTTGGTTCATGAAAAGTGTTTGGTGAGTTGCAAATTCCGAGGTGAGATCAAAGGTTTTAGCGCCGAACAGACGCACACCGCGATCACCGCTGATCAAAGTAGGTTTTGAACGACCTTTCTGCGCCCAGCCGAAGAAATGCGGCAAGTGACTTGGGAGTTGCAGAGGTTCTGGTTGCAGTGTGCGTCCAGACTGATCGTCGATACCCTTAAGCTCAGCTCTCGGAAATGCGTTTCGTAATGCTGCCATAATAGAGCTCCAAAGGCAAGATTGTATGTTAAAACGCGATATATACCGGTCAGACTCTTCTATGTCTAGAAGTTTCAGTTGCTAACCCATTGCAAGAAGGTTACTAGGCCGACAAGCCGGATAGTCTGTTTATACCCTTATTTAGCGTACCATAAATGACCAGCTTTTGGCCGTCAGGCTACATGGTTACTAAGTCATAATTATACGCACTGCACTAATAGGGTAGTTTCATAGAATTTTACACTATACTCCCATCGAGGACATTATGTTTATTAGCCCTTACTCAACAACACCGTGCACTGGTTATCATGGATCGATTGTTAAGATCAGTAACCAGATTGAAACGAATTACAAAAGCAACGATTCTTCAGTGGTTGACGGGTTCAAAGACGAACACGGTCGTGACTATATCGCACTGCCTGGTAACATCGCCGTGGTTACGTCACGTGCTGAAAACGTACAACCATTTGGTCATCCTATTTACCCACGGATTATTGAGAAGGGTGAGAACAGTTTCTTGCGCACTTCCAACCATTGGAAAGCAGAAGATCGCATCTATATAGATGGTAGACCATTTACCTCAGTAGATCGCAATACTCGTGAAACTAAACTCAGCAACAGAGACGAATTTGAGATCTCTGTAATTCGTGCTGGGTTAATGTGGTACACATTGAAAAACTCAATGAGCGATTTGTTGTCGTGCGGTAACTTTGCGTTAACCGTGTGGACTCGCTGGTTAAGCGATTTAATTACTCGTAAAGTAGGTCTGTCAATTCAAGACCATTTGCGCGTCAGTGTAATTGCTGCTGCTTATTATTACTGTCTGTTCGATAGTAACCTAGTAACTGGCGATAACATGGCTCAGTTCTCTGAACGCGATAAAATTAAAATGGCTACCGGTATTGCTAAGGCAACTCGCATTGAGGCTACTCAAGCGTTGCAGATTCTGGATACCTTGCCAGTGATGTTAAGTGTTGACGACTTTACTAAAGCATTAGCGACTTACGGCGGTAGCATTCGTTTAGACGGTTTTAACACCGCTACCCTTTGGCAATCTGTAGGCGGCAGTTGGTTCGGCATGAACTCCCGTGAATTGGTTTGTGTTGCTTTAGAACACCCACCAACCTATTTTGCCATTCTGTTTAAAGCATTGCGCAGCAGATCGTATCAGAAGACTATCTTGGGACAATGCGCTGAAAGCAACAACAAGAAAGGCGAAGGCGATGCTTGGGTTAAAGCGTTGTTAAGCTTGCCGGAAGCGATGCCGATTGCTTACAATTATTAATTCTGTTTTGAGGTTACTTACATGTCGTACGCAATGGAGTACATAGAGCAACATGGGCGTGCAAACGTATGGTGCACACCCACGCAAGATACACAGTACATGGTTAAACCAAAGCGTCTCACAAAACCCGTTGGTGCGGTGCGTAAGTTCTCCTTATTAGGTCAGCGTTATTCATTGCCGTCAGAGACAGGCACTTACCACGTCTTTATGTTTGGTCAAGTACCTGCTAGCTTCTTTAATATCATGGCAGGACAAGCGCTCTGGCGTAGAGTTTCTACTGTGTGTAGAGAGAACAATATCCTTGTTGATGTATACTTAGACAACGGAATTCAATACCCTCGGCACGATAGTTGGTTCTTGATTCTGCCCGATAAGAATATTCTAATTGCAGTGAAAGACCAACCGCGTATTCCTTTTTCTTTGGTTGACCATGATCCTGCTGTACGGTTCTATTCTAATGCTTTCTTTAATTCAGAGCGTCGTTTAGAGTCAGTGGTATCAAAAATTAACCCAGAAACTACATTTACTGTAAATTGGGAAATATACGTACACGGTAAAACAATTACCAGTATGCAAGACATTAGTGACATGGCTACGCTGTTTACCCAACAGTACGCTAAGCGTGGTTTTGCTTATGGGATTGTAAACGGCTACAAGGTATCGGTTCTTAATGCGTTGACCATGGCTATTGGTGATGTTGTTGAGGTAGTGCATGACTCTACAATTTGTTGGGTCATCGACATTCCTTTTGCTCAGCTAAGTTCGTTCCACTCTACGCTAGATTCAGAAAGCAAATATTTGCTGACGGCGTTAAGTGGTTTGAACGCACTTGAGAAACAAGCTCTACCGACAGAGTCGTACTTTAATGATGCAACAATCTATTATAAAGATGATGTTGATTTCTTCCTTTATAAGACGATTGGTAATATAAAGAAAGGGGTGATCTATCATCGAAATCTGACCGATTCGGTGCGCATGTTAACACACAAAGATTACTCAATTCCCACAACATCGCTGCACGCGTACATTGGCTCAACTGATCTTTTCACTAATACCGATGGTTTAGTGGTGAGAATGTATTTGCGTAAATCAGGTTACGATCGCCCACTGGTTAATGATACCAATCGGATCAATGAGCTTTATAAGCTTGTAGAACCAGCAAGACTGACAGATCAGTCCTCAGATTGGTTTGGGGCACTGCAAAATCTTAAATCGATTATGTTGGGCACTGAGTCTAATGTAGCTTGTTGGCGTGCTGCTGCTTTAGAGGCATCTAGTTATGCAAAATTAATGCGTAGCTACAGTCCTGAAATTAATCAACGACTAGCAACAGAGGCTTACGGATATCACACGGTCAGTAAACTGCTCACACCACCAGTAGCAATAGCGTCATTAGCATCTAACGTTAATAGTCAGCACACTGTACTCCCAAGTCCTGGTATATTTGGGGCTTTGTCAGTTTATCGTTACGGTGTTCCAATTGCAGACGTTGATTTGAAAGCAGGGTCTTTCTACCCACCGACCACTTTTACGTCGACTACCGGTAAGTTAGTAACACCTGTTACTATTGATCAGACAGAACTATTACCAAACGGATTACGTCCTGGTATTGTAGAACTGATGCCAAGCATTGCGGGTCAGTTATGGGGAAGAACCTACAACGTTGCAAGTGAAACTGGGTTGAATCATTACGGCGGCGCTAAACGCTTTTATAAAGCAATGCGCACTGTTGGTAATGTTCCAATGGTTTGGGTGGACGTCACCGGTTCTGAAGATTACACTGTTACTTTTTATAAAGACGGTAGTAATAACAATCTTTTCTCTTATCAGTGGCACATTGATTTGGGAACCTGGTTAGTCTGCATGGATAATGCCGATTATCACGGTTTTAATGGATTCGATATTGATGCTGCTTCTGGCGATAGTCAGTTTTCCGTAACGGAACATCATCGCACTGACGACGATGGCTTGGTTATAACAAGCGTATTAGAACCAATTCTACCACCGCGTAGTTTAGAGATATTCACAGTCCACGATCGTTTGATTGAAGGACTCGATTACTATCTTGACGAAAGTGTTTATAGCGTGGTGCTTTGTAGCGTTAAACCTTACCGTAGTCCAGATGCGCCTGATGTTCATGTCTATGCACGAATTAATGGTTTGATTGGTCCTTCATTTACACGAGACACTCGATCAGAGTACGGTTTTATAAAGAATGGTGTTATCTCTGCTAACGGTAGTTACGACGTACGCGACAGTAAACCTTATCGGTTGTACATTGACGGCAAGTTGATCAACGTTGATTACTTGCGTGATTCAAGTATTGCGGTAGCAAAAGAAATATTGATGGAAGATCCAAACCCAGCGTATTTCTTGGCTCCTGAGTTGTCTGGAAAACCGTATTGCTTTGCAAACACAATCTACGACATACCAGAGCTACCGGTGCCTTTATCAAACCACGCTATGCGAGAAGCAGATTTTGTTAAGGATCAAGAGATTGCCGATTATTTAACCGTGCGATTTCCCAGTCCTGCACTAGAAACACCGCTTTATGCTGCTGCGCCTTACGAGCTATTCAGTCCTTTCATGTTTAAGATATTAATGGCCATGAAAACCAGTGTAATCGAAATAGCAGACTATTCTCCTTTACCCACCGATGGTAAAATGGAAGAAGTACTTGACTCTTTCAAATGGCTATTGAATTTTGATCCGTGTCGTAAGAACAATGAATGGTGGAAAGGGTTTGTCGTCATTAAGGCACATCCGTATGAGAATCGTGTTCAAGTAACGCCAGCACAACGAGCTTTCTTATTACGCATCAATACTTTCTATTTGCAAGGTAAAATTGATGTTAACAACGCAATAGAAATTATCTAATCCTTCGCTTAGGAGTCTATCGATGCCAGTTCCAATTGAACAACTCTATTTCCAACCGGATCAAAACTTCCGGCATTGGCTGATGAGTCAGATTTATAACGGGAATGAAAACCTACCCGGTCGCATAGTGCCCAATATTAACGACTTAATCACTGACTATGATCAGGGGTTCTTTAAAGTTGTTGATGTTGATATGGAAACGGGTATTTCTGCTTTTGAAGAATGGTCTCCTCCGTTACCCAATAGCAACACTGGTCAAGACATTTTGTTAGGAACAGGACCTGGTTTGAAAGCAGAGTCTTTCCGTATCTTCATTAACAATTTGTCTTTACCACGATCAATGACTTTTGATGGACGTTTAACGGTTAATGGCTCTACTTGTAGTCATGTTAAGGTATTCTTAGGTACCGACATCACTACAAACGGTACTGTGATCTCAGCGTGGTATGACCAGAACATGGCGTATGCGGGGGAAAACATTCCGTTAGAAGTAGTGCAACATCCTTTTGATGCAAACGTTGCGGTAAAGGCGCCATTAAAGGGTTGGTGTAATCGCCCATTGCCTGATAACGAACAAGTCACTGTAGTTACCTACGACTCCAGTGGTGTTGAACGTGGTCGTTCTACGGTTGCAGTGATTAACAGTGACTTCACTCGTCCTTCAGAAGCTTACGATAGTTATGTGATTAGTATTGCATTGAAGTCAGGGTATTTGTCAGACACCAATTCAAACACTTTAAGTTTCCCTGCAAACATCACTAACCATTCAGCGCACATCATGTGCGAAGTGACCTACAACAACCGAGTAGAAACTTTCCCTGTTGATGGCGTTAAAGCCAGCGTTTACGGATTGAGTGGATACATTCCAACAGTAGTGGGTCAACGTGTGCCTGTCGTACTTGCTTATCACATGGGTATTGACGAATACAGTTCTGGTAGTGTTGAGATTCAAAACAACAACATTACTGAGCTGTACTATCTTGAAACCATTGAAAGCGATAATGCCTACAGTCTAAAACTATTCGCTTACCCAAGTTGGATCAATCCAGCGGCTGGTTACGAAATGGAATACTGGCTGTATTCACTGGAACGCGAGCGCTGGTATTATGCTACTCCTTGGGTTTCGTTGCACCCAAGTTCTGTTGCGTTTAATCCTACCTCGTACGGTACAGTACAAAATCTGATTCTGCGGTTGAATGTAAACTCGGTAGATCCAGACTATTTCACTGACCACGTCCATATCCAGAACATCGGAGTGACACTAAGAGAGCGTGGTGATATCTCTGAAGCACCTAATTGGACTATTGCATACACACCAGGTCAAAACCCACAATACGGAGTTGATTGCGTAGCGTTGGTAGAAGAGATCGCTGGTAATGTATTTGAAGTTGATATTAGTTGTAACGCAGTTAATATTGCGGGTTGGTTGGAAACGACCTATTACCGCACACAACCGATGATATTAACTGGAGCAGAAAGCACACCTCCAGTACCGACTCATGTGATCTTGAAGTTCTCTGGTTTTGAATACGAGATCTCCGTGAACCAATGGAACTCAACACTAACACTGCCTAACGATTTGCTGCAAGGCGAGTTGTTGCATTTAGCCTTTATTAAACGCGACGGAATGGTCGATCGACATTTAGCCATGGCAGCATTGCCTGTGCATATCGTGCCTAATTAAATGACTTTTGATCACTCTTTCTAATGGGAATACAACATGAAATCGTTACGTATCAATTTTGAAGACATGGCGCTCACCGAAGCGCCTACAGAAGCAGAGATCGTCGAAGCTGAACAGGTTCTCGACACTATCCCTGAAGAAGTAGAAGTACAAACACAAGAAGCCGCTGCTGAAGTAATCCAAACTACCGAAGCAGGCGAAACCTTGTTAGGTGTAGCTGATTCATTGGATACCTTTGCACAACAAGCCGATCGCGTGTTGGAAGTAGGTATTGTTGGTCCTGAACACATTCAGCAACACGTTGAGGGTGTTAACGAAGCATTGGCAACTATTGGCGATTCCCTACAAACCGTGTCTACTGAATCTGTGGGTAGTCTTCGTGTTAGTTTTGAATCTGCAAATACCGCAACTCGTAGCAAGATCCAAGAGATCATTGAATTTGCTCGTAAAGCATTTCAGTTACTCTGGACTAAGCTTAAAGAGATGTGGAAATTGTTCACTGACTCTAACAAGCGTCTGCAAGCAAAGGCCACCAAGGTTGCTGAAGAATCTGGTCGTATCTATAAAGCACTGTATCGTAAGACAGCGCCTGCAGATAAAGACCAACAATTTAGTGCCAACATGACCTTCTTGCAATACGGCGGTATTAAGTCGACCAACGTGCTGACCGGTTTGAAAGAAACCAATAAAACCATCAAAACGTTCTTGGCTGAAATTGAGTTCCAAGCTAAAGAATATCACGATGAGTTAAAACATCGTGTAGGTTTTATTAAAAGCGGTACTGCACTGCCAACACCGCACGCTAGTGATTGGGCTTCTGGTAATTTGTCTGGTGATGTGCAGATTACATTGGAACATGGTTCGCTCTATCCGGTGTTTCGTGTAGCTCGTCCTAAAGCAAATCCAGCGGTAGTTGAGACCCCGATCCCCGATGATCTTTTTGCGATTGCTGTTGAAGCACGTGAGATGGCTCGCGCATTGGGTAAATGCAACGCTTTGCAAGATACATTATCTAAGCTTTCTTTAGAGCAAGAAAAGATTGCTCAAGACCTAGCTAAGTTTGCTATTGAGAACCCTGATAAAGTTCCAATGTCAGAAGTTCGTAAAGTAGCAGACATGGCTAATAAACAGTTTGCCGGTGATCTTGTGCGTGCTGAACGTTATTTTACTACTGTGGTAGAACATGCGTTGAGTTACGTTGTTAAAGGCTTGCGCGCTTACTAAAGCGTGTAATAGACTCCCCATAACGGATGTCCGTTATGGGGAGTCTATGCTGTATTTATATGGAAATATAACGATGCTTCTATTTAAGGAAGCAATCAGGAGTTTGTACGATGAGTGACTATATTTTATTCCAAGAAGATTGGTCTAAATTCTCTACAGCAATTATTGATTACGATACTAAGAACACGAGCTTCTTACGTAACGTAGCGCTGTACCATGACATGGGAATTAAGAACTGTGCTTTCTCGTTAGCATTACTGCAACCACAGTTAAAAGGCATTGATCCGCACGACCCAGATCTAGACGCAGTAACGCTAGCAACGATTGGTATTGAGTGCGCATATAACCCGTGGTATTACTTTCGTGAAGTCCATCGCATTCCAGCGGTATCTGCTAACGTGGCTAGTCCATTGTCGGCTAACCGTGGAAACATTGCGTTGTGGTGGTTATACTTCAACCATATTGACGTCGCACTGATTCAACCTAGACAGACAGGTAAGTCGGTGTCAACGGATAGCTTGATGACATGGTTGTTACAAATTGGTGCAACTAACACCCAGTTGACCATGATCACTAAAGACGATCAGTTACGTAAAGCTAACGTGGCTCGTCTAAAGAAGATGGTGCATCTATTACCAGCACTATTAAAACAAAGGCATCCTGACGATACCAACAACCAATCTGAGGTAACTAACTACAGTAGACAGAATAAATATCTGACTGCAGTAGCACAGGCTTCAGAACCAGCAGCAAATAATGTTGGCCGTGGATTGACCTCACCTACACTCCATGTGGACGAAGGTCCGTTTATTAGCTGGATTGAGACAACCCTCCCAGCAGCTCTGGCATCGGGTACAGCGGCTCGTGAAGAAGCCAGACGCTTTGGTAAGCCTTACGGTAACATCTTCACCACAACGGCTGGGAAGATCGATAGCCGCGATGGTAGATACATGTACAACATGATTTTCAATGGTACCCCTTGGAATGATCGCTTCTTTGACTGTAAAAACAGAATGGAACTGTTACAGATGATCAAAGATAACGCTAAGGGTAGCAAAGAAAACAAGATTATTGTTAACTGTACCTTCAGTCATAAACAATTGGGTTATACTGATGATTGGTTAGCAGAGAAGATGCGTGAGAACAACGCCTATGGTGAAGTAGCTGACCGTGACTTCTTGAACAGATGGACCAGCGGTAGTATGCGCTCCCCTCTTTCTGTGCAAATGAACGAAACGATTAAGAAGTCAGAGATGGAGCCCGTTTGGACTGAGATTACCAAAGAGGGTTTCATTGTAAGATGGTACGACACTGAAGTGAATGTTAGACGCCGTATGGATGTTGGTAACTTTATCCTTGGGCTGGATACGTCAGAAGCAGTTGGTCGAGATGCTATTGCTGGAGTCATTACTGATTTGAGTGATATGTCGGTAATTGGTACTATCTCAACCAATGAATCATCATTGATTAAGTTTGCACGTTTTGTTTGCGATCTAATGATTAAGTACAAACGCATCTTAATTATCCCAGAAAGAAAGTCTACTGGTATTGTTATTATCGATGCATTGTTATTGCATTTGCCGTTGCATGGAGAAGATCCATTTAAACGTATTTACAATACTTTGGTTGATGAGCACACTGTTAGAGAAGACGAATACCATCTGTTGTCCATGGATGTTACTCGTCGTAATCAACAGTTTTATGACTCTCGTAAACGCTACTTTGGTTTCATGACCACAGCGTCATCTCGTAACACCCTTTACTCGTCTGTATTACAACAGGCAGCAAAGACCTCAGGACACGTTGTGAGAGATAAAGACCTCAGTGGTGAGATACGTACTCTGGTTGAGAAGAACGGTCGTATAGACCACGGCGCAAGCGGTCACGACGACATGGTTGTAGCATGGTTACTTACGCATTGGTTTGCTAATAATGCTAAGAACCTAAAACACTATGGAATCGACTCTACACGTATTAATAGCACGAAGAGTTATGACGGCACAAATCTCAGCACACAGCAAATCATGAAAATTGAAGAGCAACGTGCATTGTCAGATACAATCACTGGTTTGGTAAAAGAGCTAGAGAACTGTAATGATGATAGAGACGCCATGTTACTAGAAAGACGCTTGCGTGTATTGAATGCTCGCCTAGATACTTCAGATGATGAAATATTTGGCATCGATGCCTTGATCCGTAAAGCGGTGGATGTGAGAAAAGAAAAAGCTCGCAAACAATCAAAGAACCATCAAGACATTAATTTTAAAAATGTGTTCAATCGTTTCTTAAGACGTTAAGCGTACAGTACTTCCTCTAACCTATCCCCGTTATGGAGGTAGGTTAGAGGGTCTGTACTACCCGTAGAAGTTACGAGTCAACGCACGTAGAACAATGTACAACAAGATACCAGTACGAACAGCAGCTTGTGCGGCAGCGCTTTTACCACGCAAAGGAATAGCCACTAGTTCGTCTGCTAAATTACGTAACTCTAACATAGTAGGGTCGGTAGTTCGAGCAGCCATATATTGACCACGTAACTTAACGCAGATCTGTCCTAAATCAAAACCACGGTTTCTTTCTTTTCTCTCGCGAGACAAGTAATCAAACGCATGGATCATGGTTTCATCAATAAGCTTCTCATACTGAGCATTATTGGTACGAGCAAAACCATCAGTGATAGACTGTAGTGTTAACTTGAAATGGTCTGGATTCATAGTACGCATAAAACCGACTACTACATCAATCAATTCGTTCTTAATGAAAGAATTGCGATTACCCGCCACACTGTGTACATACGCTTTATAAGCCACTAGCTTACGGTTTAGGTCACCAAGCTCTGCTTCACCGTCTATCGTTACAAAGGAACTCGTGCTAACAATCTTAGCATCGCTGGCACGAATGGCGTTAAGGACATCCCAGAGCGTTTTAACGATATCTCTAACACGACCCTGACTATCGGTGATCATGTACAGAATGCCTTTGTCTTTATCAAAGTTAGCAATTGTATTCCAATGAATACCGTTTTCAGACAACATGTCTTCAGCACGAGCATATAACAAAGCAGACCAGCTACCGTGTTTCTTTAATGAGTACTTCTTATTCAAAGCAGCGTATACGGCAATAGCGGTCTCACGATCAGCAGGGAATTTAAAGTCATGTGCAAGCTTACTGGTCAGTACTTTGTAATTGAAGATTAACGCTGCAGACATCATACCACGTTTACGTGTTGCTTCTGGTATGTGTTTTGCTTTACCAATAGCGTAGATAACGTGAATCAGCCACATACTGGTAATGTTGAATACATCAGAGCTTACTATCCAATCGCTGTTAATGCTGGGTAACGCATGGAGCGCACGCTGTAACTCAGTGTCATCGGTTTGCACTACCTCATCAAAAAAGCGAGCGTAATCAGCAGGTAAGAAGCGAACCTTCTCTACACCCAAAAGGTTACCGCTAAAGAACTCAATGTGATCTTTATTACGATGGGTGAATTCTGTTTCATATCGAGAGAGCCGATCAACAAGCTTCTCATCGACTTTGACGTCTGAAGCTACTCTATTAAAAACGGCTTTAATGTTAATATCCATTGGTCAGTCTCACTGGCTCGGATGCATGGGAAATCTAGTCACAATATCAGGCATGACTCTCGAGTAATTTATTTTATTTCAGACATATATAATTGAAGTGGATATACGAACCAAAAACAATCTTTCATTCTAAGGAAACATCTCATGGCTACTAAAGCATTTGTAAAAGCTACACCATCCCGCAGCAAAAAGAAAACATCAGCAATCAATTATCAACCAATCGCTGATAAAGTTTGTGAAGTTGCCAACATCAGCCAGTCTGACGTAGTGTTTACAGATTACTCAGCATTGGACATTCGTGGCGTTTTTGCTAAACCAGAAGAAACCGGCATTCGCGTAATTATTCCACAAAAAGAGTTCGATCGCATTTCCCGTCATTTGCCAGTGCACACACTGGATTCTATCTATGAAGAAAACTTTGTTCAGATCGCAGTAGGTGAGGAAGGTTCTCCCGATGCTATTTGGGTTAGTGTAACAGCACCTTACACTGACATCCGCACAGAGATCGTGGATGGTTATGTTGTTGAGTCTTTGGCAGCAACCTATTACGATTTACTGGCGCATCAGCGAGTGAAGCGTACTGGCGACATTGAAGCGATCAATGTGTTGGCTGATTTGCTCGATCTGTAATGTTCAGTAGCGGGGTTTAGGCTCCGCTAGTTTCCCTGCCTGGAGATTAACCATGAATTTAGTTTACATGCAGCAACAAGTAGAAGGGCTAGTGTTACTTCGGTTAATTCGTTTGCAACAAATGACGATAGCTGGCGTAGCGCAAGTCACTGGTAAAAAGATCCACGAGATCACCTCAATAACGAGTGGTAGTGTCAAAGTAACACGACCCAGAGTAAGTCCCATTCTAAAGGTACTTAAATTACCAGAAGCACATTTCAAAACGTTAGTTAACCAGATCATTGCGGCTTTAGAACAGCGGACAGTGGTTATCCAAAATAAACCAAGTGACTCTGATTACAGTCATCTTAATGCGATGGTGAAAGATATCTTCGCTAAATTAATACTTTAAAGGATACTAGTTTTGAAAAAATATGAAATTTCGTTTAACACAATTGTTGCCGTTCTGTTAGCTACTATTGCAGAAGACTTCGGTGTCACTCATCGCCAAATTGCTGAGTACATCGGAACCAGTCGTTCCACGGTATCAAAGACGTTAAATGGACAGATTGAAATCTCTGCCAGTCGTCTAAAGTTTATCTTGTTGGCTATTACAAAACTAAAGCAAACAACAGCTATTATGCCAGATGCGGCTAGGGTAATGATAATAGCTACGGAGCTGGAAGCTAAGTTAGTTAGAAGCGATCTCTACAAGGTTAATGTTGTTTACGACTCACTAGAACCTAACCTAGACGACATCGCTGTGGTAAAGCTAACGTTTGAAGCAAATGTATCGCAAGGCTCTACAGTAGATCCGCGACTGCTTCGCTTACGGAAGTGTGTAAATTCATAAATAACGTGTTTAATAACAATCCTTTAAGGAGTGTATCAAAGTGCTTAATTATCAGGACATTTCCAATTTTGCTACTCGTTTGATAACAATTGCTCAGCGTAGTAATAACGACGCTATTGTAAGTGAAATTCAAACCCGTGTAGCACAGCTAAAGAATGCAGTAGCGCATGTCGATGTGTTTACCACAGGAGTCGCTAACCAGTCTTACGGTAAGTGCTCAGCGTTCTTGAGTCAACAAGCAAAAGTCTTAGCAAAGCACTACGAAGCAAAAGACTATTTGATGTCCGACGCTGCGCTTGAGCATGTTAAAATGGATCTAGAGTTAATTGATCCGCAAGCTCACGAAATCGATGCAAAGAACCCAATCGATCGGGAACTACGCATGTTGTTAGCGCATCTTAATATTTTGCGTGATGACGCAGCACACAGAGCGCGTGAGTATGGTAGTGACTATTCGTTCCAAACACTAATCAACGATGATTGCTATCTTGGCTTAAAGGGCCGGTTAATCAACTATCTCTTTGTGAAAGGCGTGTGGTCTGAGCGTCGTTCGTTCGAGCTTTGTTTGAAAGGGTTCAATGCGGTAAAACCATGGGAAAGTCGTACGTGCATCGGTCTTTCTTTTGACACTGGGACTGTACATCATCATGCTAAAATCATGTCGATGACCAGTCAACGCAATCCAACGTTAAATGTAACACCATTGCAGTTTAAACTGCATTCTATTAATCACTAAGGAGTTCTAATGAAAATCAGAGATTTAATGAACAAAATCCAAGCCGGTACAGTTGTTGACTTTGGGGTCTACTGTGCCATCCAAGATGCAGAAGCATCAGTGATCTTAGCGTCATTGGTACATTGTGTTAACTTCCGCACCAAAACTATTACAGCGTTAGTGTCCAGTGCTACCGAAATGGATCTGGTCAATGTGGTGGTTCCTGCCGATGTTCCTGAGCTGCAAAGCAAAGAAGCAATTGCACAACTGATTGATCTTATCAATCGTAAATTGGATGGGGTTAAATCGGAATACCGTTTATCTTCGCATTCTTTAAATGGCGTGCATATCGACAAGTGCGGTTCTGTGACATCGTTTGTAATCGGTTCTACCAAATTCCTGGAGTTTAAGGAGTCTGGTGTGTTTGCTGAAGATTCATCGGCACCAATGTTCCAAACTACGGTTAGCTACCGTAACAAAACGTATTCAGTGAGATCTCGCTTTATTAAAGAGTCTTTTCCTGCTGAAAGCGTTAACTCGTTCGTACACGCGTTTTTACCAAGCGTGTAAAACCCGCCCCTTGAGGGCTCCGCCTCTTGAAGGCTTATTAAAAAGGAAAGATAGTAATGAAGATTACCCTGCGTCAAATCTATAACTTGATGAA